>Ga0081538_10005461_pt1 | contig 11418 bp, 12 predicted proteins | sample TabmetS5T2R1_FD_71022 | JGI IMG/M metagenome (GOLD analysis project Ga0081538, IMG submission 71022) | Tabebuia heterophylla rhizosphere microbial communities from the University of Puerto Rico - S5T2R1 | ecosystem: Host-associated > Plants > Roots > Rhizosphere ... | reverse complement strand
AGGACGTCGGGGCCCACACCGAGGGATTCCGTGGCCAACCGGAGGGCCTCACGGTAGAGGACAGGGTCCTTTATCTCCTGGATCATGCTCCTCACCTCCGGAACGGCCCTGGAGCGTTCCGTGGCATCCGCTCCCCTGGTACGGGCGACTATGCGCCTGATGCCGTACTCGAGGACGGGCACGGAATCGTTCAACTTCCGTGCAAATTCTTCGGGCGAATGCGCCAGGAGCCAATCCGCGGGGTCTTCAGGTAGACGCAGGACCCGGAGATCCAGCTTCAAGTCGGCCGCCGTGGCCGCCGCCCGTTCTATCGCCCTCTCCCCTGCCGCGTCGGGGTCGAAAAGGACGTAGATCCTATCTGCATAACGGCTGAGCATGCGCAGATGACCGGGGGTGGTCGCAGTACCCAGGGTTGCCACGGCATTCTCGATGCCCGACTGGTAGAGCATCAGCACGTCCGTGTAGCCCTCGACGACGAGCGCTGATCTTTCTCTACGAATAGCTTCAGACACCTGGGGGAACCCGTAGAGCAGATCCCGCTTGTTGAAGATCTCCGTTTCGGGAGAGTTGAGGTACTTGGGCTGGGCGTCACCGAGCGTCCTCGCCCCGAAGCCCACGATCCTCCCCCGCCGGTCCGAGATGGGGAAGGTGATCCTACCGGCGAAACGCTCCCCACCACGCGGCGACAACAGCCCGGCCGCGTCGAGAACGCTTCGGCCGAGATCCAACCTCCCAGCCGCAGCCACAAACCCCGAAACCCCCCGCGGCGGCGCATACCCCAAACGGAATTCTTCTATAGTAGAACTGTCTATACGGCGGTCTTTGAGGTAGCGGCGGGCCCGTTGTGCTTCGGGGGTTTCCGACTTGAGGAGGTACTTGTGATAATAGACGGTGGCGGCGGCGAGGGCCTTGTGGATAGCACGCCTGCGGAGATTACGTTCCCTTGCCGCGTCCGGGTCTCCCCCGCCCTCGAACTGCAGGTCGACGCCGGAGCGATCCGCGAGGTAGGAGACCGCTTCGGCGAAGTCTAGAGACTTGAGGTCCATGACGAGTTTGATGGCGTCCCCGCCACGTTGGCAGCCATGACAGTAGTAGAGGCCCTGATCCGGGGAGAGGCTGAAGGAAGGGGTCTTTTCCTGGTGGTCGGGGTAGGGACAGAGGCCTGTGAAGCGGGTTCCCTGACGCTTGAGGGCCGTGAACTCGGAGGCGACTTCGACTATGTCGGCCGTCTCCTTGACCTGCTCTATGCTGCGTTGTGAGATCCTCAAACCCGGTCTCCCTCTTACCGGTGGTCAGATATCCGTGGTGGCCAGGAGTAATGGTACTCTACCCGGCATGAATCTCCGCAGCGAATCTACACGGTGCCAAATGCCGGGTTGGCTGAGCTCCCGCCCGGGGTCGGCTTCGAGCCGAAAGACGAGAAGGTGTTTGGTCGGATCCTGATCGAGCAGCAGGGCGAGGACCTCTTCGAGACCGAGGAGGATGTCAGGTTCCTTGGCAAGCGCCTGCGCTTCGGATACGACATCGCACTAGACGGGAGGCTCAGGCGGAGTTCCGTTTTGGCGTGTTTTCAGTACCAAAGAACCGGTACGTTCTAGTACTTAGTAGAGGCTGCGCCCAGTAAAGTCATTTACCACGCGCCGGAACTCGTCCTCCTCCACCAGGTGAGCCGCGTGCGAACTCTGCTCGAAGACGACCCATTCCGAACCCGTGATTTTGCGATGGTTCGTCTCGGCGATGGCTGGGGTGGCCTCGTCGTGGCGTCCGCTGGTGAAGAGCGTGGGCAGCCGGATCTCCGATGTTCGCCATGAAGACGGGATTCTTGGTGGGCCCCTGGGGTTGCGCTACGTCCCGAAGCTGTTATTGTTCCGGCTGTGACGAAGGGAACCGCCAACCGTGGTGGGGTAGAGACCAAGAACCAGCGTTTGTAGATAAGGTCCGGTGAGAAAGAGAGCGGCACAAGCTCCGCGGTAGACTAAGGCAGGGAATCGAATGAATCGGTTGTACATCTTGCTAACGGTGATGGTGGTGATGGTCGGAGCGCTCTTCGCCGGGCACCAAGCCCTAGCGGAGGTCCTCACCGGCACCGAGGGCAATGATACGATCGTCGGGACCAACAGGGATGATCGCCTCGAAGGTCTCGGCGGCGACGACACGATCAAAGGCCGCCGCGGCGACGACGAGATCTTCCCCGGTGAAGGCGACGACGACGTATTCGCCGGCGCCGGCGATGACCGTATCTTCGCCCGCGACACCGACGGCAGGGATTACATAGATTGCGGATCCGGGTTCGACGTGGTCGAGACCATACACCGCGACGACCGGACGTTGAGAAACTGCGAGAGAGCCCCCGGTCCCCGCCGGGATGTCGGCGGAACTACGGGCACCACAGACCCGAGAACCACCGGTACCACCACTGGAACTACCACTGGAACCACTACGGGTACGACAGGTACCACGGGCACCACCACTGGTAGGACAAGGAGTACGACCACGGGAACAACTGGCACAACCACGGGCACCACGGGAACGACGGGCATCACGAGTAGGAGAACCACGAGAACCACCGGCACCACCACGGGCACCAGGAATACCACGGGCACCACAGGCGCTTCGACAGGGACGACCGGCGGCGATACTACCGGAGCTACGACTCGAGATACCACCGGGGCGAACACTACAGGAGCAGCGACCACGGGCGATAGGAACTCGCCAAGGGACGACGTGGTTCGCGACACGATCCCCGAGGGCAGGGAACTACCTAACACAGGCGGCCCTTCCGGTCTCGTCCCGGCGGTCGCGCTGCTGGCGTTGCTCATCAACGGGGCGGCCATAGGGCTGTTGTTCGTGCGCCGGCGTTAGCCCTCTCCGTGGGAGTGAAAGAAGGCGAATGGAAGGGCTTCAGCGTACCCGCAGAGAGCCTCGAGGCCCTTTGCTCCCATCGGACTCGCTATTACGCGAAGATCTCACCCCGGGGCAGAAAGAGACGCCTGTACGTCGCCAAGGCGTATCTGTCGGTCATCCCCGCCACGAAGTCTATTGTCTCGGTAAGGGGGTCAGGATCGCTGGCCACCCGCTCCTCTGGATGCTCCAGGTAGTACCCGAAGAGGTCCGTGACAACGCGGGCCGCTTTCTGGTTCTCCCGCGAACCCAGCTTGTTGTCGTACACGTGCCGGAAAAGCCACGCCCTGAGCTCCATGAGGGCCTCGTATACCGGGTCCGAAAGGGAGATCTCACCTTTGATCTTAGAGTTAGAGATCATATCCCTCACCAGGGTGTCGATCCTAGAGCTCATCTGCTCTCCGAGAATGGAGATAGGGTTCGGCGGGAGGTCATCGCTGGAGATGATCCCCGCCCGCAGCGCGTCGTCGACGTCGTGGTTGACGTACGCGATCCTGTCGGCGACGCGTACGATCTCACCTTCTCTGGTACGTGGATAGCCCGTTCCTGTGTGGTTGAGTATCCCGTCTCTGACCTCGAAGGTGAGGTTCAGACCGTAGCCCTGATTCTCGAGATGGTCGATGACGCGCAGGGAGTGTTCATTGTGGCGGAAGGTGCGTCCGTGGGCCGTTAGGGTGCGGGAGAGGGCTTCTTCTCCGGTGTGTCCGAAGGGGGTGTGGCCGAGATCGTGGCCGAGGGAGATCGCCTCCGTGAGGTCTTCGTTGAGGCCTAGGGCCCGGGCTATGGTACGGGATATCTGCATCATCTCCAGGGTGTGCGTGAGGCGTGTCCTGAAGTGGTCGCCGTCGGGGGAGATGAAGACCTGGGTCTTGTGCATGAGTCTGCGGAACGCCTTGGCGTGGATAATACGGTCCCTGTCCCGCTGGAAGTCATTGCGGACACCGTCGGGAGACTCGGGCCTGGGGCGGCCTGCGCTATGTTCGACGGCCCAGGCGGAAGGATCGTGGCGAAGGCCGACACCGGGTCCTTGGGATCTCACACGCGGCGTCCGGCGCCGGCGAGGCGCGGGCCGGCCAGGGTATTCCCTGGCGCGTGGGCGAGGACGTGGGAGCGGACCACCCTGAGGACGCTCCCTTTGGGTCCTGTTTGTGCGGGTGCTTGACGGATGGGACTTTCGACCAGGGTTCTCAGGCTCTCCAGTGTGCCTGGGGCGAGCGGGAAAGCGTCGCCGGTCGCGGGGCGGCACTCCTGGCACAGAACGCCCCCGTGGTCGGGGGCGAAGTGGAGCGGTTCCGAAGCCGCGTCGAGGTTCGTTCCGCAGGCCAGACACACGTCGAGTTGCGGCGCGTAGCCGGCGAGGATGGAGAGTTTTATGCCGAGGGCCGCCTCGATGTTCTCGAAACCAGAATCGCTCGTCTCCAGCGTGTGCAGGGCGTTGAAGAGCAGGTTGAAGACCCTGCGGTCCGCCTCGTCCCCCCCCGAGAGGGCGCGCACGCTTCCGACCATACTCGCGGCGGTCTCCAAGCGGGCGAGATCCTCCCTGATACCGTGGAAGCTGCGCAGCGTCTCCGCCTGGGTCACGGTATCGAGCGTCCTGCCGTGGTAGGCGACGAAGTCGACGCAGGAGAGCGGTTCGAGGCGGGCTCCGAACCGGGACTTCGTACGCCTGATGCCCTTCGCGATTGCCGAGACCAGCCCTGCTTCCGTGGTGTAGAGGTCCAGGATCCGGTCCGCCTCAGAGTAGCGGATCGAACGTAGCACGATCCCCTTACTCTTGTAGACCGCCATCTTCGGCCTCCTTCATAACGGCGACGCTCCGGCTCATGCCGAGGCGCGAAGCCCCTGCGTTGAGTATGTCGAGGGCGTCCCCGAGGGAGCTGATGCCGCCCGACGCCTTTACCGCAAGGCCCTCGGGGGCTTCTTCCCTGAGCAGGGCCACGTCTTCGGGCGTTGCGCCTACGGGGGCGAAGCCCGTCGAGGTCTTCACGAAATCCGCGCCGCTCGCGGCCACGATCTGGGTCGCCAGCCGTTTCATCTTGTCCGATAGGTACGCGGTCTCGACGATGACCTTGACGACCACGTCGTTCAAGCCATTGTTCATGGCTACCGCGCTTACCTCCTGGGTTAGGCTTGCGAGCTCGTCGGCGACGTAGCCGAAATCTCCGGAGAGGAACTTCGAGATGTTCATCACCACGTCGAGCTCCGAAGCGCCCCTGGTGACCGCCTCGCGGACGGCCGCAATCTTCACCGCGGTGGCCTCGTACCCGAAAGGGAAGGAGATCACCGTCGCCACCTTTACGTCGGCGCCACGCAACTCCCTGGCGGCGAGAGGGACGTAGGAGGGCGGGATGCACACCGCGGCGAAGTGATAGTGGGCGGCCTCCTTGCAGAGGCTTACGATCTCCTGCTCGGTGGCCCCTGGCTTCAAGAGAGTATGGTCCACCGTTTTCGCGAACTCACGCACCCTCATCGCCAAAGCGTTACGCTCCTCTCTCGACAGATCAGGGTGATTATAAACCCAACCGCTCCAGAAACTGCCTGTCGCTTCTCCATCCCTGGCTAACCTTAACTTTCAGGTCGAGGTAGATACGGGTGCCGAGGAGGCGCTCGACGTCGCGGCGGGCTTCGGTACCGATCCTCTTTATCGTCTTGCCGCCTTTGCCGAGCACGATCATACGTTGCGTGGCGCGTTCGACGTGGATGACGGCGTAGACGACGGTCACGTTCTCTTTGCGCTCTACGTCTTCGATCTCGACTGCGACGGCATGCGGCACCTCTTCCCTCAGCACGTTCAGCGCCTTCTCCCGAACGTACTCGGCGAGGACCAGAGACTCGGGGTAGTCCGTCACCGTACCCTCGGGGAAATAGCGGGGACCATGCGGCAGGAGGCCGACAACGGAATCCATCAGAGGTTCGACGTTGGTGCCGTTGGCGGCGCTGATCTGGAACATCTCATTCCAATCCCCGAGCCGCGAGACCGCTTGTACTATCGGCAGGGCGCTCTCACGGGTGCGAAGTAGATCGGTCTTGTTGATGGTGACGATGGCCGGGGTGCCCGAGCCGGCGACGAGGCGGGCGATGTAGCGGTCGCCGCTTCCGAGTCCTTCCGAGGCCTGCGGCGCGTCGAAGAGCAAGAGGATGACATCCGATTCAGAGAGACTGTCCACGACCTGTTCCTGCATCCTCGCCCGCAGGGTGTCGCGGGGCTTCTGGGAGCCCGGGGTATCCACGAAGATCGCCTGGTATCCAGGTCCGTTGCGGACGCCCCGGATCGGGCTGCGCGTGGTCTGCGGTCTGGGCGAGGTGATGGAGACCTTCTGGCCGACGAGCCTGTTGACCAGGGTGCTCTTGCCGACGTTGGGCCTACCTACCACGGCGATGAAGCCGCTGCGGAATCCGTTGTTTGCGACGTCTCGGGTCATAGCGACCTTCAAAGGTCCTCCGGGCCGAAGGCATTGGGAAGAATCTGGTCGAAGGGGAAGCGCTGTAGCCCGCGGCCGGTCTCTACGAGGACCTCTTTGCAGCCGAACTCCCGCAAGACCTGCCGGCAGGCTCCGCAGGGGAAACAGGGCGAGGCGTTCGGGCTGAAGACGGCGACGAGTTCGATCTCCCTGTCTTCAGGGTCTGTAGCGGCCATCCTTGCAACCGCGTTGCGCTCCGCGCACATCGAGAGCCCGTAGGAGGCGTTCTCGACGTTCGCGCCCTGGTGTATGGTACTTCCTCCTGTCAGGATGGCCGCGCCGACGTGGAAGTTGCTGTATGGCGCGTAAGCCCGCTTTGCGGCGTCGCGGGCGGCCTGCATCACGGTCTCAGGGTCCAAGGCTCCTCCCTTCATAAGAGTTGAAAGGCTGCCGTCGTAACGAGGACCCCGATCACGGCCCCCATGATGATCTGGTAGACGCTGTGAAGCCCGCTCTCGACGCGGCTCTGGCAGACGAGCAGGGCCATGAGAAGCGAGATCACTGAGATGAGCCCGGCGTAGGATCCCGCGCCGCCCTGGACGGCTATGAAGCTCGCTGCGACCCACCCTGCGAAGGCGACCGCCGCGTGCCCGGAGGGCATCCCGCCGGCGAAGGAGTTCGGGGAGTGGGTCAACGCCTTGCCGAGGAGGACGACTAGTACGATCACGCCGAGGGTGACGAGCGTGAGGTGGGCCGGCTGGCGCCTTATGGTCTCCAGGGTCGCGAGAGAGAGCGGCCCCAGATCGTCCGCCAGGACGAGATAACCGACGAGCACCGCCCCGACGCTGGAGACCAGGACGGCCCCGGCCGAGACGTCCTTGGCGAGCTTGGCAAGAGGATGGTATTCCCTTGTGGCGAGGTCGACGGCGAATTCCAGAGCCGTGTTGAATAGCTCGGTCACGAAGACCAGGAGTATGGTCAGAACGAGGACCGCAAGCTCCAGTTTCCTGACACCGACCAGCAGACTCGCCACGAGGACCAGGACCGCCACGATGACGTGGAAGCGCATGTTGCGCTGGGTGCGGACCGCGTAGATCATACCCCGGTAGGCATGCTCGAAGCTGCGGGCCACGCCCTGCTGACCCTTGTCCGGTCGCTCAACCTTCCTCGCCACGCAACTCCTCCATTACGGCCCGCTGGAGCCTCGCCATCTCGCTGGCCCCGAAGTCCTCTCCGTGGTCCATGCCGCCCAAGTGTAGCGCGCCGTGAACGACGAGTTCGTCGACGCCCATCCCACGATCGGCGCACTCGGGGCAGATCACCACCTCCCCTACCATCTCCCCGTATGGCCCGTCTACCTCGAAGCTGAGCACGTCGGTAGGTTCGTCTCTATCTCTGAACTCTAGGTTGAGGCTACGGATCGTCTCGGGGTCTACCAGTGCCACGGAGACCTCGCCGATTCGCTCCAGGTCGAGACCGAGGACGGAGAGGGCGGCGGCGAAGAGGCGGCTGGCTCTTTCCGTGTCTAGTCCGGCATGGCCAACCTCATCGAGAACGGCGACGGACATGGGAGGGGAGTTCCTCAGGTGGCGACCCTGTCCGTAGCGTTCACGGCCTACGTCGCCGCCTTTCCATTGCGGGTATCGCCCGAGTCTTCAGGATACGCGATGCGCGGTCCGAGGAAACCTATGAGCGCCTCGCGGATGGCCTCCCCTGCCTCGTGGATATCGTGCATGGTGAGCTGGCACTCGTCGAACTGTCCGTCCTGAAGCTTTCTTCGCACCGTGTCGGCGACGACGTCGTCGATACGCTTCGGGGTCGGCTTCGGCAATGACTTCACGGTCGCCTCTATCGAGTCGGCGAGCATCATGATGCCCGCCTCCTTGCTGCGGGGCAGCCCGCTGGAGTAGCGAAAGTCCGACTCGCGGACCGCTTCCTCGTCGGGGGCGTCTTCGAGGGCCTTGCGGTAGAAGTACTCGATGCGGGTCGATCCGTGGTGCTGGGCGATGATGTCCAGGATCTCTTGGGGCAGACCCCACGCGTCACCTATCTCCAGGCCGTCCTTTACGTGACGTTTGACCACCTTGGCCGAGAGCGTCGGGGAGAGGGCTGCGTGCGGGTTGAGCTGGGCGATCTGGTTCTCGACGAAGTAGGCAGGATGTTCCATCTTTCCGATGTCGTGGTAATAGGCGCCGACCTGGGCGAGTAGCGCGTCGGCGCCTACTCTTTCTGCGGCCCTCTCGGCGAGCAGGCCGACTTGCATGGAGTGGGAGAAAGTGCCTGGTGCGTTTCTGAGTAGCTTGTCGAGCAGAGGATGTCGGGGGTCTGAGAGTTCCAGGAGCTTCATCGGCGTGAGGATGTTGAACGCGTCTTCCAGGAAAGGCAATAGCACCGTCGCAAGCATCAGCGAGAGGAGGCCATTGCCGAGTCCGAAGACACCCAACCACAGGGCGTCTCGCAGATCGCCGCCCCCGATCAAACCCACGGCGAACGTCACGACGCCCATGACGGCAGCGATGACCAGCCCGGCCTTCAGCAGCCGCTGGCGGGAGTCCACTCGCACGGTGGAGTAGATGGCGAAACCGGATCCCAGCAGCAGGGCCGCGGTCAGGAGGAAGTTGTTGCCACTGAGGATACCGACGTTGACGCTGGTGATCACCACCATCAGGAACATGAGCCTCGGCCCGAGAAGCATGGTCCCGATGATGGAGAGACCCGCGAGAGGCGTGAGATAGGGATCGAATTCGAGCTCGATAAAGAATCTGGCGAGCGCGGTGAAAAGGATCGTGAGCGAGGCGGCGAGAACGAGCCTTATCGCCGAGTTCGTCTTGAGTATGCGCTCCCCGAAGCGTTCCAGGAAGTACCAGGCGATCCACATCTCGGCGGCGACGACGATGCCGACCCCGACCAGCGCCATCCACGGGTCCGACTGCTGCAGCAGGTCCAGCGACTCGAGCCGCGTGCGGTCGCTGGGGTCTATGATCCCCTGGGAGATGACGCGTTCGATCAGGGGCCGCGGCGCTATACCAATGAGCGCCGTCAAAGAGAGCCACGTCAAGGCAGTAAGCCCGATGTAGAGCCTGACCTTCGGGATCCTCTCGATCCAGGCCCTGAAGAGCTCGAAGCGCGTCGGCGAACGGTGAAGTTCGTCGACACGCCTGCCGGGTTGTTTCTTGAGGCTTCTCTTCCCGAGTTTCATGGTCGCTCCCGGCCCTTGGGCCTAGGCTCTGTCGCCCTCTCCCGCCCCTTCATAGGCATCGACTATACGCATGACGAGGTCGCTACGCACGATATCATCGCGCCTCAGTCCTACGAATGATACGCCTTCTACGCCAGTGAGGGTGTTCCTGGCGTCTTGCAGCCCGCTTATGCGGGCATTCGGGAGATCCACCTGCGTTATGTCGCCAGTGATGACCATCTTGGAGCCGAAGCCGAGGCGCGTGAGGAACATCTTCATCTGCGGGGGGGTGGTGTTTTGCGCCTCATCCAGGATAATGAACGCGTCATTGAGGGTCCTCCCCCGCATATAGGCCAGGGGTGCTATCTCGATTATACCTCGCTCCAGGTGCGCCTGGAACTTCGCCGGGTCGACCATCTCATAGAGCGCATCGTAGAGGGGCCTGAAGTAGGGATCCACCTTGGCCATCACGTCGCCCGGCAGGTACCCGAGGGACTCGCCGGCCTCTACAGCGGGCCTGGTCAGTATGATCCTGGACACCTCTCCCCTGTTCAAGGCCTCGACGGCCAGGGCCACTGCCAGGTACGTCTTGCCCGTGCCCGCCGGTCCGATGCCGAAGACCACCTGATGCTGGCGAATGGCATCGGTGTACGCCTTCTGATTGCGGGTCTTCGGCGCGACCCGGCGCCCGCGGTGCGTGAGGATCACATCCCCCAGCACCTCTCGTCCGCCGCCTTCATCGGACATCTTGTAGAGTCGCTCGGCGGTCTCCGGGGTCGGGTGATGCCCCTCCTCGGCGAGGCCGACCAGACCGTCGAAGACGGCCTCGGCCCTCTCCACGGCCTCCTCGGTACCGCGCAGTACGATCTCATTACCCCGCACTACGACCTCGCACTCGACGAGCTCCTCGACCCGCCTCAGCACGGAGTCGCGGTCCCCGAAGACGTCGAGAGTCCTGCCGGGCGGTATGACGAGCTTGACTTCGACTTGGCTGCTCTTTGTTTCCGTGTCTTCTCCTTTATAGGTGTCAGGTTTCAGGCATCAGGTTTCAGGTTCTCGTCGGACGGCGAGGCGGGGACGCGTGAACCTACATCTTCTTTGGGTAGCCGGCCTTTGCTCCCGCTTGGGGTGAGATCTACACCTCCTGATGCCTGAAGCCTTCCTCATTGCAGTCGACCTCGTACCAGCGCGGAAATGGTGCGGCCTTCGGCGCGGCCCTCCGAGAGTTCCATGGCACGCGCCATGACGGCTCCCATGTCTTTCATGCCGCTTGCTCCTGTCTCGCTCACCGCCCGGTCGATAATCTCTTCGAGTTCGTCTTGCGAGGGTGGCTCGGGGAGGTAGGTGCGCACGATCTCTGCTTCGGCCGACTCGGATGCCGCCCGTTCCTCCCGTCCGGCTTTGCGGAACGCTTCTGCGGACTCATCGCGCTGCTTGAGCTGGCGCCTGAGGATGGTCTGCTCCTCCTGCTCGGTGAGCGGCCTTCCCGCCTCTATCTCGGCGTTTTTGAGCGCTGCGCCGAGCATACGCAGGGCGCCGACGCGGGCCCTGTCGCGTTGCTTCATGGCGTCCTTGGTGTCGCCCTGTATGCGGTCCGATATGGTCACGGCATTCCCAGCTTCTTGCCGCCCATGACGTGCAGGTGGAGGTGGAAGACCTCCTGACCGGCGTCGCGGCCGTTGTTGATCCTGACGGCGTATCCGCCCTCGGTTACGCCGAGCTTCTCGGCGACCTCGCTGGCCACTTCGAAGAGCCGCTTGACAACGGTATCGGGCAACGCGCGGATCTCCTCCAGGTTCGCGACGTGCTGCCTGGGGATGACGAGGACATGAACGGGCGCCTTGCTATTTATGTCTTCGAAAGCCAGCACATCGTCCTCGTCGTGAACCACCTCGGCATCTATCTCCCCTCGCACTATTCTACAGAATATGCAGTCGG
>Ga0081538_10005460_pt1 | contig 11418 bp, 13 predicted proteins | sample TabmetS5T2R1_FD_71022 | JGI IMG/M metagenome (GOLD analysis project Ga0081538, IMG submission 71022) | Tabebuia heterophylla rhizosphere microbial communities from the University of Puerto Rico - S5T2R1 | ecosystem: Host-associated > Plants > Roots > Rhizosphere ... | reverse complement strand
GCCCTTTGCCAACGGCTTGACGGCACGGCAAAATCGGACCAATTGCGAAGAATCCAAGGGAGGCTCCCCATGAACCTCACAGAGCTCAACCGCATCGCCGAGGCCATGGTGGCGCCGGGCCGCGGCATTCTCGCGGCCGACGAATCCACCAGCACGATCAAGAAGCGCTTCGACGCGATCGGAGTCGAGTCGACCGCGGACACAAGACGCGACTACCGCGAGCTGCTGTTCCGCGCGAACGATGCGATGTCGAAGTACATTTCCGGCGTCATTCTCTACGACGAGACCATCCGGCAGAACGCGAAGGACAGCACGCCCCTGGTCAAGCTGATCGAGCAGGCGGGCTCGATCCCCGGCATCAAGGTCGACAAGGGGACGAAGCCCCTGCCGTTCTGCCCCGACGAGGTCATTACCGAGGGTCTCGACGGCCTGCGCGAGCGCCTCGTCGAATATCGCGGCCTCGGCGCCCGGTTCGCCAAGTGGCGCGCTGTCATCGACATCGGCGCCGGCATCCCGAGCTACACCAGCATCAAGGCGAACGCCCATGCGCTCGCACGCTATGCCGCTTTGTGCCAGGACGAAGACATCGTGCCGATCGTTGAGCCCGAAGTGCTGATGGACGGCGACCACGACATCGAGCGCTGCTACAGCGTCACCGAATGGGTGCTCAAGAGCGTATTCGAGGAGCTTTATTATCAGCGGGTAGCGCTCGAGGGCATGGTGCTCAAGCCGAACATGGCCATAGCCGGCAAGAAGTGCGCCAAGCGCGCCTCGGTCGAAGAAGTCGCGGACCTGACCGTGCGGGTGCTACGCGCGTGCGTGCCGGCCGCGGTGCCGGGGATCGCGTTCCTGTCGGGCGGCCAGTCGGACGAGGAGGCGACCGCCCATCTCGACGCCATCAACAAGATCGGCGGCACCCCGTGGAAGCTCACGTTCTCCTACGGCCGGGCGCTCCAGGCGGCGCCGCAAAAGAGTTGGTCCGGCAAGCCTGACAATGTGGTGGCGGCGCAACGCGCGTTTTCCCACCGCGCCCACATGAACAGCCTCGCCGCGCTCGGCCAGTGGAAGTCCGACCTGGAAAAGAAGGCGGCGTAGCCGGCCGGGTGCGCGTCCCACGCACGTTGCGATGACGGCGGCGGGGCGCCGCCGCACCAGTCGCTGACGGTTCAATCCGTGCTGCCGCGAACGACTGCGAGCCCAAGCAACCGTTCCGTAGAATGCGGGTGGCGGCTTGCGCGCTCGGCGAGCGTACCCCCGGTAGGCAGCAGAATCATGGTAATGGAGTGCAAACCGACCGGAAGGATTGATGGTTTCGGGAAAACCGCGAAAGGAAATGCCGCGCCCGGCGCCGCGCCTCTGTGTCAGAGTGTCTCGGGTTGAAGACCCGTCCATCTTCGCGCGCGATTTCGCTACAATGCTCGGCGGGGTCGACGTTGCCGCCGTGCTCCTGCGCCTCCCCGAGGCCGGCGAGCGCAGCATGATCGAGCGCGCCAAGGTGATCGCACCTGTCGTTCAATCCAAAGGGATCGCGCTCATCCTCGACGGTCACCCCGATCTGGTCGCCCGCGCTGGAGCAGACGGCGCGCATCTGACCGGTCTTGCGGCTTTCACCGCGGCGTTCGACATGCTCAAGCCAGCCCGCATCGCGGGCGCCGGGGGCTTGATGACGCGTCACGACGCGATGGTCGCGGCCGAGAAGGGAGCCGACTACGTGATGTTCGGCGAGCCGGAGCCGGACGGCCGCCGGCCCGACTTCGCGGCGATCGTCGAACGTGTCGCGTGGTGGGCGGAATTGTTCGAGTCTCCCTGCGTCGGCTTCGCCGGGGACCTCGATGAAGTCGCGGCGCTCGCCGCCGCCGGCGCCGATTTCGTCGCGATCGATGTCGTCGCGACCGAGGAATCCTTCCTGATCCACGCGGCCGCCGAGCGGCTCCAGGCGGAATCGATTCGATGCGGATGAGGCTCGGCTGCCTGCTTGCCGGCTTCGCGGCCGCGGCCCTTGCGTCATCCGCGTTGGCACAGGCGCCGCTGCAGATCACGCCCCCGGCAAAAGCGCCGCGCGCCAGCCCTCCCAAGGCGGCACCGAAACCCCCGGCGCGCAAGCCGGCGGCCAAAAAGCCAACGCAACGCCCGACCCAGCCACCGACCCAGCCACCGACCGAAGATCAGGTCTGGCCGTCCCCGCCCGATCAAGCCCAGCCGGTCCCCGCTCCATCCGCGGCGCCGGCCGAGCCGCGCCTAGCGATGCCAGTCGCGCCCGCGCAACCGTCCCTTGCCTTCGCCTTCGACGCGTACCAGCGCGGCTTCTATGTGCAGGCGTTTGCCGAAGCCACGCGGGTCGCAAGCGAGAAATCCGATCCCAAGGCAATGGCCCTCCTGGGCGAACTCTACGCCAACGGTCAGGGCACAGCCCTCGACCTCAAGAAAGCAGCCAGCTGGTTCCAGCTTGCTGCCGAGCGCGGCGACCCTGCCGGCACGTTCGCATTGGCGCTGCTGCATCTCGGAACGCGCGGGGGACCGCGCGATCTCGCCACCGCGATCAAATACCTGGAGGCCGCGACCAAGCTCGGCCATCCCACCGCTGCCTACGATCTCGGCCTGCTCTACCTCGGCGGCCAGCAAGTCGCGCAGGATTTTGCCCGTGCCGCCGAGCTGTTCCGACGCGCCGCGGATGCCGGTGTCCCGGAAGCCCAATACGCCCTCGCCACGCTCCACAAGGAAGGACGCGGCGTTGCCAAGGATCCGGTGGAGGCGGCGCGGCTGCTCGCTGCGGCGAGCCGTGCCCAGAACCTCGACGCCATGGTGGAATACGCGATCGTGCTGTTCAACGGCACCGGCGTCGCCAAGGACGAGGCCGGCGCGGCGGCCCTCATGGGCAAGGCCGCCCGGCGCGGCAGCCCGATCGCGCAGAATCGCTACGCGCGCGTGCTCGCCGCCGGCCGCGGTATCGCGTCCAGCCCGACGCAGGCGACCAAATGGCACACGATCGCCAAGGCCGGCGGGGTTTCTGACACCTGGCTCGACGAGTTCGTGGCCAAGCTCAGCCCCGCCGAGCGCGCGGCGGGCGAAGCCGCAGCCAAGCCGTGGCTCGAGGCGATCGCCCAGTCGCGCCCTTGACGGCGGATCACGCCGCGGGCAGACAACGCGCGTTTCAAGGGCTTCGATGGACCGGCCATGCCGAAGATCAGCGGCAGCGACATCCGTCCCGGCATGGCGATCGAGCACGACGGCTCGCTCTGGGTCGCCGTGAAGAGCGTCGCGGTCAAGCCCGGCAAGGGTCCCGCCTACAATCAGGTGGAGCTGAAGAACCTGATCGACGGGCGCAAGCTCAACCAGCGCTTCGGCTCCGACGAACGGGTCGAGCAGACCCATCTCGAGCGCAAGGACTTCCAATTCCTGTATCGCCAAGGCGACCAGCTGGTGTTCATGGACACCGACAGCTACGAGCAGATCGAGGTGGCGGAGGATTTCATCGGCGAGCGTGCCGCCTTCCTGCAGGATGGCATGACCGTCAACGTGCAGATGCACCTGGGCCGGCCGATCGGGATCCGTCTGCCCGAGCACGTGGTGCTCGAAGTGGTCGAAGCGGATGCGGTGCTCAAGGGACAGACCGCCGCATCCTCCTACAAGCCGGCGCGGCTGGAGAACGGCCTGCGCCTCCTGGTGCCGCCCTTCGTCACCGCCGGCGAGAAGGTCGTCGTCGATACCAACGAGGTCTCGTACGTGCGCCGGGCGGACTGACGCGCGCTCCTAGTGTGGTGGATTTGAAGTCCCTGCCATTGTTGCGGCACCCTCTTCGCAGGGACTTCAAATCCAAAACCACACTAAGTTCAATGCTTGCTAGTGTCCTTTCGATTCCGAAGTTCGCGTGAGAGCGTTCCGCCAAGTGTGGCGAACTTCGGAATCGGGACATTAGCGCCCTCGACGCTTTTCCATTCGCCCGCGCGACGGAATCTTCCATGCTCCGCTCTGCCCTGCTCAACGTCATGGTCCAGGCCGCGCGCAAAGCCGGCCGTACTCTCAAGCGCGACTTCGGCGAAGTGGAGAAGCTGCAGGTGTCGATGAAGGGGCCGGCCAATTTCGTCACCGCGGCCGACCGCCGCGCCGAGGAGATCCTCCACCAGGAGCTGATGCGGGCCCGGCCGGGTTATGGCTTTCTCGGCGAGGAGGGCGGCCGACGCGAGGGCGCCGACAAGACCCATACCTGGATCGTCGATCCCCTCGACGGCACCTCGAATTTTCTCCACGGCATCCCGCAATTCGCCGTGTCGGTCGCGCTCGAACGCGACGGCGCGATCGCGGCGGGCGTGATTTACAATCCGGCCAACGATGACTTGTACACCGCCGAGCGCGGCAAGGGCGCCTTTCTCAACGATCAGCGCCTGCGCGTGGCGGGCCGCCAGCGCCTGCTCGATGCGGTCGTCGCGTGCGGATTGCCGCACCACGGCAAGGGCGATCTGGCGCTGTTCCGCGCGGAGTTTGCCGCGGTGCAGGACAAGGTCGCGGGCCTGCGCCGGTTCGGCGCCGCGGCGCTCGATCTCGCCTGGGTCGCGGCCGGCCGGCTCGATGCCTATTGGGAGCGCGATATTTCGCCGTGGGACATGGCGGCGGGCACCCTTCTCGTGCGCGAGGCCGGCGGATTCGTCAGCGATCTCGATGGCGGCGACGCCATGCTCACCAAATGCCACATCGTGGCCGGGAACGAGACGATGCAGCGCGAGCTGCTGCGCCTACTGAAGGCGGCGCAAACCTGACCACATCGGCGCCGATGTTTTCCCGCCGCGCCTATGCCATATTGAGGCACGAATACGAGCGAGAGCACCGCCATGGCGCGCGACATCGACCCATTCAAGCTTTCCTCGCCCCGCATCTACCTGATCCGGATGCTGGTTTTCCTGATCCTGTGCGCGCTGCTGATCGTCGTTATGTACAAACAGATCTGGGCCGCCTTCCTGGCCAATCCCGGGCTCAATGGCGTCATCGTTGCGGTGCTGGTGATCGGCATCCTGCTGTCGTTCCGGCAGGTGATTCGCCTCTACCCGGAGATCAACTGGGTGAACGGCTTCCGTCTCGCCGATCCCGGCTTGGCGGTCGAGCGGGCGCCGGTGCTGCTTGCCCCGATGGCCGCTATCCTGGGCGACCGGGTCGGCCGCATGGCGATCTCCTCGCAAATCATGCGCAGCATCCTTGATTCGATTGCCGCCCGACTCGACGAAGCGCGCGACATTTCGCGCTACATGACGGGGCTGCTTGTCTTCCTCGGGCTGCTCGGCACCTTCTGGGGACTGATCGAGACCGTCAGCTCGGTCGGCGGCGTGATCGGCAAGCTCAACGTCGGAGGTGACGCCGGCTCGGTGTTCGACTCGCTCAAGGAGGGCCTTGCGGCACCGCTGAGCGGCATGGGCATCTCGTTTTCGTCCTCGCTGTTCGGCTTGGCCGGATCGCTGGTGCTCGGGTTCCTCGATCTCCAGATGAGCCAGGCGCAGAACAACTTCTATACCCAGCTGGAAGACTGGCTCTCGACGACCGTGCAGGATCTCGGCGTCGAAGCCGATGCGCGCGCCGCGCCCGGCGCCGGGCCGGCCAGCGCGGAAATCAAGGTCGCCATCGACCGGCTCAAGGACGCGATCGCGGAGACCGGATCGGGCAAGGCGGCAACGGCCGCGATGGCCAATCTCGCCGAGGCGATCCAGGGACTGGTCAAGCACATGCGCACGGAGCAGCAATTGATCCGCGACTGGGTCGATTCCCAGGCCGAGCAGCAACGCGAGATCCAGCGCCTGCTCGAGCGCATCGCGCGTGAAGACGTACGCGAAAGGTGATCCATGGCACTCGCCCGCAGCCGCCGCGAAGGCATGAACTATTGGCCCGGCTTCGTCGACGCGCTGTCGACGCTGCTGCTTTCGATCATCTTCATCTTGTCGGTGTTCGCGATCGTTCAGTTCTATCTGTCGCAGGAAGTCACCGGCAAGGACACCGCGCTCAACCGGCTCAATGCACAGATCGCCCAGCTGACCGAGCTCCTGTCGATGGAGACGACCGGCAGGGTCAGCTTGGAAGAAACGATTGCGCAGTTGCGCGCGAGCCTGGGCGGCGTCGAAAGCGAGCGCGACCGCTTCAAGAACCTGTATGAGGGCTTGAGCAGCGGCGCCGGCGCCGCGCAGGGTCAGCTCAACGCGCTCGGCAGCCAGCTCGACGCCGAGAAGCGGGTGTCGGCGCGCGCGCTCGCGCAGGTGGAGCTGCTCAATCAGCAGATCGCGGCGCTGCGCCGCCAACTCGGCGCGCTCGAATCCGCGCTCGACGTCTCGGAGAAGCGCGACAAGGACGCCCAGTCGCGCATCGCCGACCTCGGCCAGCGGCTCAACCTGGCGCTGGCGCAGCGCGTGCAGGAGCTCTCGCGCTACCGCTCCGACTTCTTCGGCAAGCTGCGCGAGATTTTGGGCAACCGGCCGGACATCCGCGTCGTCGGCGACCGCTTCGTATTCCAGTCCGAGGTGTTCTTCGATTCGGGCTCGGCGGCGGTGCGGCCGGAAGGCCTGGCCGAGCTCGACAAGCTCGCGAGCGCCCTCCTGGAACTGGAACGGCAGATTCCCAAGGATATCGCCTGGGTGCTGCGCATCGACGGCCACACCGACGTGCGCCCGATCGTGACGGCCCAGTTCCCCTCGAATTGGGCATTGTCGTCCGCGCGTTCGATCTCGGTGGTGCAGTACCTGATCCAGAAGGGCATCTCGCCGCAGCGGCTGGTGGCCGCCGGCTTCGGCGAATTCCAGCCGCTCGACAACGAGCGCACCGACGATGCCTATCGCCGCAACCGCCGCATCGAACTCAAGCTGACGGAGCGCTAACTCGGTCTTCAGCGCGGCGCCTCTCGCATGACCGAGCCGTCATTCATCCTCCGGCGCTATGCCCCAAGCGACGAGGCGGCGGCGATCGAGCTGTGGCGGCGCACATGGCAGCAGGCCTATCCGGTCATCGACTTCGACCAGCGGCTCGACTGGTGGCGCGCACGTTGGCGCGAAGAGATCCTGCCGACTGCGACCATCGTGGTGGCCGAGCACGAGGGCAACCTCGCCGGCTTCGTCACCATGATGCCCGACGGCTATCTCGACCAGATCGTCGTGGCGCCGGAGAGCTGGTCGTCCGGCATGGCGGAGGCGCTGCTCGGCGAGGCCAAGCAATTGTCCCCGGCGGGCATTACGCTGCATGTCAACAAGGACAATCGTCGTGCCGTGCGCTTCTACGAGAAGCACGGCTTCATCATACAGGGCGACGACCGCAATCAACTTTCGGGTCGCCCGGTCTATAAGATGAGCTGGCGGCCTGGCGCGGACATGTCGGCCCCCGCAGCGAAGAGCGACAAGCCTGGATGACCGGGCTCAGCCGGTCTCGAACTGCAGCCGGGCGAGGCGCGCGTACAAGCCGCCCTGCGCGACGAGGCTGTCGTGCGTTCCTTCACCGACAATGCGGCCGTGGTCCATCACCAGGATGCGGTCGCATGACAGGACGGTCGCCAGACGATGCGCGATCACCAGCGTGGTGCGTCCTTCCATCAGGTGCTCGAGGGCCGCGTGCACCAGCTGCTCGTTCTCGGCATCAAGCGCGGAGGTCGCCTCATCGAGCAGGAGCAGCGGGGCCGCGCGCAGGATCGCGCGCGCGATCGCGATGCGCTGGCGCTGGCCGCCCGACAAGGTGACGCCGCGCTCTCCGATCGGCGTGTCGTAGCCCTGTGGCAGCTTGCGGATGAACTCGTCGGCGAGTGCCAGCTCGGCCGCTGCCTTGACGTCGGCTTCGCTCGCTTCCGGGCGGCCGAAGCGGATGTTCTCGCCGGCCGAGGCCGCGAATACGGCGACGTCCTGCGGCACCAGCGCGATGCGGCGGCGCAGCTCTGCCGGATCGGCATCGGCGAGGCGCACACCGTCGAACGTGATGCTGCCCCCGAGCGGATCGTAGAAGCGCAGCAGCAGGTGGAAGATCGTGCTCTTGCCGGCGCCCGACGGGCCGACGATCGCCACCTTCTCGCCCGGCTTGACGCTGAACGACACGCCGTCGAGCACGCGCGCATCGTCGCGGCTCGGATAGGTGAAGCGCACCTGATCGAACGCGACCTCGCCGCGCGGCGGAACCGGCAGGGCAACCGGCCGCGCCGACGTCGTGACCGCCGGCTCGACCGCGAGAAGCTCGGTCAGCCGCTCGGCGGCGCCCGCCGCCTGCGAGATCTCGCCCCACACCTGGCTCAATTCGCCGAGCGCACCCGCCGCGAACACCGCATAGAGCACGAATTGGCCGAGCGTGCCCGCCGTCATGCGTGTGGCGATCACATCCTGGGCGCCGACCCAGAGGATCACGACGACGCTGGCGAACACGAGAAAGATGACCACGGCGGTGAGCCCTGCACGCGCCTTGGTGGAGGCGCGTGCGGCATCGAGCGCGTGCCCGACCGCGTCGGCAAACCGCGACGTGGCGAGCCGCTCGTTGGTGAATGCCTGCAACGTGCGCACCGCGCCGATCACCTCCGCCGCATAGGCGGAGGCATCCGCAAGCGTGTCCTGGGCCGAGCGCGAGCGGCTTCGCACCATGCGCCCGAAGGCGACCAGGGGCAGCACGATGATCACAATCGTGATCAGGACGGCGCCGGACAGCCGCGGGCTGGTCACCACCATCATCGCGACCGAGCCAGCGAGCAGCAAAAAATTGCGCAGCGCGACCGAAACCGACGTGCCGACCGCTGCCTTGATCTGGGTCGTGTCGGCGGTGAGGCGCGAGGTGATCTCGCCGGTTCGGGCGGCGTCGAAGAACGCGGGCGAGAGGGTAGTAAGGTGGGCGAACACGGCGGCACGCAGGTCCGCCACCACGCGCTCGCCCAGCATGGTAACGAAGTAGTAGCGCAGCGCGCTCGCTCCGGCGAGCACCGCCACGACCGCGATCATCACCGCGAAGTACTGATCGATCAGCCCGATACGCTCGGCGGAAAAACCGAAGTCGATCATGCGGCGGACCGCGACCGGCACGGCGAGCGTGGCAAGCGAGGCGACGACAAGGGCCGCGCAGGCGCCGACGATGTGGCCGCGGTAACGGGCGACGTAGGGCCACAGCGCGAGCAGCGGCCGCAGCTTGACCTCGCGCTCCGCTTCGCCCGGCGTCAGCCGCTCCGCCTGGCGGGGCGCCGACGCGCCGCGACCGCGGCCGTCGCTGCCGGTCAAATTCATCCACTCGGCCCCTGACGGTCGTGCGTGCCCCACAATGTGGCCGATTCGTCATGGCACAGGCGAAGCCCCCATGACAATTCTCGTTATTCGCCTGCTTGTACCGATTTTCCGCCTGCGCTATAGAGCCCGCGATTTTCCGCCAACTTCTTCACGCGCCGGCGCAGGACTTGACCCATGAAGGCCGACACCCATCCCAACTATCACACCATCAAGGTGGTGATGACGGACGGCACCGAGTTCACCACCCGCAGCACCTGGGGCAAGCCGGGCGACACGATGCATCTCGACATCGATCCCAAGTCGCATCCGGCCTGGACCGGCGGCCAGCAGCACCTGGTCGACCGCGGCGGCCGGCTGTCGCGCTTCCAGAAGAAGTTTTCCGGGATCCTGAAGAAATAGGATCAGACGCCGTCGCGCTCGAACGCGGCCCTGAGCAGGCTCACCTGGTGTCCGACCGGGTTGAGCTCGGCCTTCTCGGCGGAACCCGAGTGGATCGTGGCATCGAGCCGCCGCACCCGCTCCTGCAGGCGGACCGAGCGGTCGATCAGGTCGCGCAGCCGCTCGGGGAGCATCTGCACCATATCGGCATCGCCACCGTCACCGGCTGACAGCTTGACCTTGGCCTTTTCCTTGTTGGCCTGGGCGAGCGACATCTCGCCCTCGTTGACGGCGCGATGCAGCAGGAGCCAGGACGCGAGCTGCATCAGCCGCGTGGTCAGGCGCATGCTTTCGGTCGCGTAGGCAAGCGCTGCGGCGCGCACCAGCGTCTTGGATTCGCGCCGGCCAGGGCCGTCGAGGTATCCCGCGGTCTCCTCGACCAGCGCCATTCCTTCACGGAACAGGATGGAAAAGGCCTGGGAACCGGCCAGCCTCTCGCCGAACGACACGGCTTGGTGGGCCAACTTGTCAGACATGGTACGCCTCACACCGCATCAAGCATCGCCGATCGCACCCGGGTCTGTAAAGCAGGCCGGGCCGGCATTTTGCGGAAATGGTTGTCGCAAATTGCAGACCGGCTTCGCCTGACCCGAAACGGGACAAAAAAAGAGCCGCCGTTGCCGGCGGCCCAAGGTGATAACAGGGAGGCGTCAAACAGAGTGGACAGGAGCCACTCGATGTCCAGAAGTTGGACGATCCGAGTAATGAAGGAGAAAGCTTAACAACACGTTAAGTTTTTCAAAATCCCGATGGGATTTTTACGCATGCCGGAAACGATTACGGCGGCGCGTGTGCGGCAGGCGCACAGGCGTATGCGCTTACCCCCATCACCGCTTGAAGAACTGATCGGCGGCGCTGCGTTGCGCCTGCTTGGCGGTCATGTTGGTTTCGAGCCGGGCGATCTCCTCCTTGAGTAGACCGATGCGCTCGCGCAGCTCCTCCACCGAGAGTAGCGTCAAATCCTGGCCGATCTCGTGGGCCAGCTTCTTCTTGGGCCGGTCTTCATCATCCACGGCGGGCATGGCGGACTCCTCTGGCGCGCTTCAGAAAATAGCGCCGGTCCCGGCGCTTGTCACATTGGGCCCGCCCGACTGGAGCATGTCCTATTCCATTGGAATCGGGAGATGCTCGCGATGGGTCTGGACGCTCGCGGCCTCAGCGATAAATTAGCCGTGTGCTCGGGCACAGGGAGGGCAAAATGACCACACCGGATTTTTCGAACAGCAGAGGCGTTGATCCGCGACCACTGTTTCCGGCGCTCGGCCGCTACTACGGATTCACATCCGATCTTGCCTATCTGATCGTCCGCGTCACCGCGGGCCTGATGCTGATCCCGCACGGCTGGCCGAAAGTATTCACGCGGGGCGCTGCCGGCGTCGCCACATCGCTGGGGAACTATGGACTGCCGTTTCCCCTGGCCGGCGCGTACACCATCATGTTCCTGGAAACGATCGGCGGCATTCTGATCGCCATCGGCTTGTTCACCCGCCCAATCGCCGCGCTCCTGGTGATCGAATTCCTCGTGATCATCTTCGTGGCGCACTGGTCCAGAGGCTATGCGGTCAGCGCCGGCGGCATCGAATTCCCGCTGATGTGGGGATTGATCCTGCTGGCGATCCTTCTGCGCGGTGGCGGCCCCTGGTCCGTTGATCGGAAGCTCGGGTGGGAGGTGTAGTCGTGCAATCCGGACCGGACCTACCGCCGGGAAAGAGGTCAGTGGTCAGAAGGCGGAAGCTATGGCACCTGCTGCCCGGTTGGTGGTGATTGTCAG
>Ga0081538_10005459_pt1 | contig 11419 bp, 14 predicted proteins | sample TabmetS5T2R1_FD_71022 | JGI IMG/M metagenome (GOLD analysis project Ga0081538, IMG submission 71022) | Tabebuia heterophylla rhizosphere microbial communities from the University of Puerto Rico - S5T2R1 | ecosystem: Host-associated > Plants > Roots > Rhizosphere ... | reverse complement strand
GCTCGTCCAGGACCCCGGCCTCCCTGGCCTGGGTCAGCAGCTGGGCGTGCAGCCCGGCGTTCTCCTCCAGGGCGGTCTCCAGGCGGGCGAGCAGCTCACGGCGCTGCCGGTCCTCCCCCATCAGCTTCATCCCCATGAAGCTGAAGAACCCGGTCAGCGCCGTCTGCAGGACGATGATGAAGACCCAGCCGGACACCGCCTGGACGGTGGGCTCCGGGAACCCGCCGGGGACGGTGTAGATGATCACCGAGGTCGCGAAGACGGCGGTGAAGGCCAGGGCGGTGGGAAGCAGCAGGAAGGCCTGGATCAGCCCGGTGACCGCGAACGCCACGAAGAACACCGACCGCGCGGTGAGCACGGCGGCCAGTCCCAGCATGCCGGCGAAGTAGACGACCATCGCGCCGGTTCGCTGCCGCCAATGCGGCCGTAAGGTGTAGGTGAACAGGATCCAGGCCGCGGCGAGCGCCACCAGCCCGACGGTGACCAGCCGGTCTGCGAGGGTCTGGTCCGGCTGGATCAGGCTCAGGACCGTCGGGAAGGCGAGGAGGGCGTAGGGCAGCACCTCGAGGACCCGCCCGAAGCGCCGCTCCCACGCCCTCCCGTCGCTCGGCGACGGCCGCGCACCCATCCGGCTGCCTCACTCCCAGCGGAACAGCTTGGCTGCGGCCAGACTAGCGCCAATCGCGAACGCCGCCAGCACCGCCAGGTGCAGCGGCTGCGGCCAGGCGCCGGTGGTGGCGTCCTGGAGGGCCTGCACGCCGGCGCCGAGCGGGGTGAAGTCGCCGATGCGCCGCAGCGTCTCCGGCATCACCTCCCTGGGGAAGTACAGGCCGGCAAGGAACATCATCGGGAAGAACAGGATCGTGCCGATCCCCGAGGCCGCCTTGCCGCTCGGGGCGACCGCGGCGATCAGCAGGCCCACCGCGAAGCTGGCGGCGGCGGCCAGGACGAAGGCGACCAGGTACCCCAGGAGCTGCTCCGGGATGGCGGTGTCGTAGACGACGACGCCGACGCCGAGCACCAAGGTCACGGCCACCAGCGCCATCCCCATGCCCATCGCGAGCTGCGCCAGCAGCAGGCTCTGCGGCCGCACCGGGGTGGTGGACAGCCGGCGCAGGATGCCCTTCTCCCGGTAGGTGGCCAGGTAGGTGGGGACCACGCTGATGGCCAGCATCGCCAGCACGAACACGACCGTGATCGGCACGTACAGGTCGATGACCCGCTGGCCGCCCAGGTCCTCGCTCGGCTCGCGGAACGCGGGGATGACCCCGAGGGCCCCGAGCAGGATCGGCGGGAAGACGACCGCGAAGAACAGCGCGGTCGGGTCGCGCAGGAACAGCTTCAGCTCGGTGAGGGTGAGCTTGGCGAATCGGCGCATCAGGATCGCTCCTCGTGGGTTGTCAGCGCCATGAAGGCGTCGTCCAGGTTGGCCTGCTCCATGCGCAGGTCGGCGGCGACGATGTGGTTGCGGGCCAGCACCGAGACGACCGCCTGGAGCAGCTCGCCGGTGCCGGTCACCAGCACCTGGCCGCCGCCGTTGCGCTCCACGCTGCGGACCTCGGGCAGCTCGGTCAGGATGCGGTCGTCCAGCGGGGTGGTGGGCCGGAAGCGGATGCGCTGCCCGGCGTCCAGCCGCGACACCAGCCCGGCGGGGCTGTCGATGGCGACCAGCCGGCCGGCGTCGATCACCGCCACCCGGTCGGCCAGGCGCTCGGCCTCCTCCATGAAGTGGGTGACCAGCACCACGGTCACGCCCCGGTCCCTGATCCCCTCGATCAGCTCCCAGGTGTCGCGCCGCGCCTGCGGGTCCAGCCCGGTGGTGAGCTCGTCGAGGACGGCGATCTCCGGGTTGCCGACCAGCGCGAGCGCGATCGACAGCCGCTGCTTCTGGCCGCCGGACAGCTTGCCGAACGTGGCGTCGTGCCTGCCGGCCAGCCCGAGGTCCTCGAGCAGCCGGCGCCAGTCCGCCGGCCGGTCGTAGAAGGAGCTGTACAGCTCCATCGCCTCCCACACCTTCAGCTTCTCTGGCAGCTCGCTCTCCTGGAGCTGGGCCCCGACACGCCGGCGCAGCTCGGCGCCGTCCCGCTGCGGGTCCAGCCCCAGCACCCGCACGGTGCCGCCGTCGGGGGTGCGCAGCCCCTCGATGATCTCCACCGTGGTGGTCTTGCCGGCGCCGTTGGGCCCGAGGATCCCGAAGATCTCACCGCGCTCCACGGTGAAGGACACGTCGTCGACCGCGACCACGTCGCGGTAGCGCTTTCGTAGGTGCTCGACCTCGATGACCGGCATGCGGTCCGCCTCCTTGTCGGCAGTGGCTTCGCGACCAGGGTGCGCCGGCGCGGGGCGGCGGCGGATCAGCCCGCGGGCTGCGGTCGCGCCCACATCCGGCCATCGGTGCGGTCCACCGGCCGGCTGCCCGTATCCACCGATCGGTGGATACGGCCCAGCTCAGGCGTGGCACACTCGCGGTCCGGACCGCCACCACGAGGAGCGCCCGCCATGACCGACCACGCCGGCAAGGCCGCACGGTTCCTGGAGCTGCACCGCGACGAGCATCCCCTGCTGCTGCCCAACCCCTGGGACCGGGGCTCGGCGATGCTGCTGGCGTCGCTGGGCTTCCAGGCGCTGGCGACCACCAGCAGCGGCCATGCGGCGACGCTCGGCCGGCTGGACGGGTCGGTGTCCCGCGACGAGGCCATCGCCCACGCCGCCTCGATCGTGGACGCGACCGACCTGCCGGTCTCGGCCGACCTGGAGAACTGCTTCGCCGACGAGCCGGCCGGCGTGGCCGAGACGGTGCGGCTGGCGCTGGAGGCGGGGCTGGCCGGGTGCTCGGTGGAGGACTTCAGCGGCAGGGAGGAGGCGCCCATCTACGACCCCGGCCTGGCCGCGGAGCGGGTGGCGGCCGCGGCGGAGGCCGCCCACGGCGGGCCCGTGCGCCTGGTCCTCACCGCCCGGGCCGAGAACTGGCTGCACGGCCGGCCCGACCTGGAGGACACCATCGGCAGGCTGCAGGCGTACCAGGAGGCCGGCGCCGACGTGCTGTACGCGCCGGGGCTCAGCCGCCTGGAGGACATCCGCCGGCTGGTCGCCTCGGTGGACCGTCCCGTCAACGTGCTGGCCCTGCCCGGGGCGCCGACCGTGGCGGAGCTGGCGGCCGCCGGGGTCAGCCGGGTGTCGGTCGGCGGCGCGTTCGCGTTCGCCGCCCTCGGCGCCGTGGTCGAGGCCGCACGCGAGCTGCGCGAGGAAGGGACCTACGGGTTCTGGGAGCGCGCCCGCGCCGGCGCGAAGGGCGCCCGCGCGGCCTTCGGCGGCTGAGCGGCTACTTGCGGCCGAGCGCGCGGGCCAGCTCGTCCCGGCCCATCCTGGAGCGGCCCGGCAGGCCGCGGCGCTTGGCCTCCTCGTAGAGCTCCTGGCGGGTCTTGGGCGAGGAGCCGCCGGTGCGCTTGCGCTGGGCCACGGCCGCGCCCTGCTTGCCCAACGCGGTTCGCGTCTTGGCGGGCATGTTGGCGATCGAGCGCTTCTTCTTCGCGCCGGCCTGGGCCTTCTTCACGTTGCTCCTGGCGGCCTTGACCTGCTTCTGGGTGGCCATCGTCCACCTCCCTCGGCGGTTGCCGGTCGCGGGTTCCCTACCCTGCGACCGGCCGCGCATACCTTCGGGGTCAGCGCGGCGCCAGTTGCCGCGCCTTGCCCTGGAGGGTGTGCAGCACGTGGTCGAACGACTCGTGGAAGGCGGCGACGCCCTGGTCCTCCAGGACGCGGCCGACGTCGTCCATGTCCACCCCGACCTCGGCCAGCGCCCGCATCGCCGCGCCGGCGTCGTCGACGCCGCGGTCGATGGTGCGGGCGACGGTGCCGTGGTCCTCGAACGCGGCGATGGTCGCCTCGGGCAGGGTGTTGACGGTGTCGGGCCCGATGAGGCCGTCGACGTACAGGGTGTCGGGGTAGGCGGGGTTCTTGGTGGACGTCGACGCCCACAGCGGCCGCTGCGGGCGCGCGCCCTGGGCCGCCAGCCGCTCCCACCGCTCGCCGGCGAAGCGGTCGCGGAACAGCCGGTAGGCGAGCTTGGCCTGGGCGACCGCGGCCCGGCCCCGCAGCGCGAGCGCCTCCCCGCCGCCGATCGCGTCCAGCCGGCGGTCGACCTCGGTGTCGACCCGGCTGACGAAGAACGACGCCACGCTGTGCACCGACGCGAGGTCGCCGCCGCGCCGGGCGAGGGCCTCCAGCCCGGCCAGGTAGGCCTCGATCACCTCGGCGTAGCGGCCCAGGGAGAAGATCAGCGTGATGTTGATGCTGCGTCCCTCGGCGATCATCGCCTGGATGGCGGGCACGCCCTCGGCGGTGGCGGGGATCTTCACGAACAGGTTCGGCCGGTCGATCCGCTCGTGCAGGTCGCGGGCGGCGGCGATGGTGGCGTCGGTGTCGCGGGCGATCTCGGGCGCCACCTCGATGGAGACGAACCCGTCGGTGCCGCCGCCGGCGTCGAAGGTCGGTCGCAGCACGCCGAGCGCGCCGGCGATGTCGTCGACCACCAGGTCCCAGTAGGCCTCCTCCACCGTCCGGCCCTGGGCGACGAGGGTGGCGAACTGCTCGTCGTAGGCGTCGGAGCCTTCGATGGCCTTGGCGAGGATCGTCGGGTTGGCGGTGACCCCGCGGATCCCCTCGGCCACCATCCGGCCGAGCGTGCCGTCCGCGCCCAGTTGCACGCGGGTCAGGTTGTCGAGCCAGGGGCTCTGGCCCTGCTCGTGGTACAGGCGTTGGAGCTTGGTCATGTCTGCTCGCTCCCTCAGTCGTGCCGGCCGGGGAACACGTCGGTCTCGGACTGGTGCCACACCGGGTGGTCGCCGGCGGTCTCGACGTTGAAGCCGTAGTCGTAGACGAGGCTGCCGCCGTAGGTCGCGCCCACCGACACCAGCACGCCGATGACGACCGACAGCGCCGCGATCCCGAAGGGCGTGACGGGCTCGGTGTTGTAGACGCTCAGCCGCCAGGCGATGTCGACCAGGGCGAGCACGGTGACGGTGACCATGATGGTGGCGTGGGTGTTGATGGTGCGGCGCGCCTGGGTGCCCGCCTGGGAGGACTTCCAGGCGTCCCAGAGGCCCGTCAGCGCCGCCAGCACCGACACCACCGCCCCGCCGACGAACAGCCAGGCGCCGGCGTGCCACAGCTCCCGCGCCCAGGCGCGGTCCTGGCCACCGATGAACGAGGCCACGTCGAACACGGCGGCGAGCACGTAGGCGGCGATCGGGAGGTCGGTCAGCGGCGGGTGCAGCGGCTTGCCGGCCCAGCCGCGCAGCCCCTTGAACTTGCGGCCCTTCATGGTGAGCGGCGGGCGGACGGAGAATCTCCTTGTCACGACGTTCCCTCCTTGCGGCCGGTGCCGGTCAGCGAGAAGAACTCCTGGCGGGTGCGGGCGTCGTCACGCAGCAGCCCGTGCAGCGCCGACGTGGTCGTGCGCGACCCCTGGGCGCGCACGCCTCGCAGGGACATGCACAGGTGCTCGGCCTCCAGGACCACGCCGACGCCCCTGGGCGCGAGGTGCTCGTCGAGCCAGTCGGCCACCTGCTGGGTGAGCCGCTCCTGCACCTGGAGCCGCCGGGCGAACAGCTCGACCACCCGGGCCAGCTTCGACAGGCCGAGGATGCGCCGGCCGGGGATGTAGCCCACGTGCGCGACGCCCTGGAAGGGCAGGAGGTGGTGCTGGCACAGCGACTGGAACCTGATGTCGCGGGCCAGCACCAGCTGGTCGTAGCCCTCGTCGTTGGGGAAGGTGGTCGGGTCGAACGGGCGGGGCGTGAGCAGCTCGGCGAAGGCGCGCGCCACCCGCTGGGGCGTCTCGGCCAGGTCCGCCGACGTCGGGTCGTGGCCGAGCGCGGCGAGCAGGTCGGCCACCGCCCGGGTGGCGGCGTCGAGGTCGGTCTCGCGACGCCAGCCCGCGGGGGCCGGACGAACCAGCGTGGTGGTCATCGCTTGCCTCTCTCTCTAACGGATACTAGACTGTACGTTAGACCCGTTGTGCATATTTCGTCAACTTCGATGTCCGTTAGAAACGCACGGGGGCAGCATATGGGCAACGACCTCGACACGCGCCTCGACCGCGTCGCGGCCCTTGGAGAGCCGGTGCGGCGGGCCCTGTACCGCTTCGTCGCCGCCCAGCCCGAGCCGGTCACGCGTGAGCAGGCCGCCGCCGCGGTCGGGGTCGCCCAGCACACCGCCAAGTTCCACCTCGACCGGCTGGTCGACGGCCGCCTGCTGGAGGCCGGCTACCGCCGGCCCCCCGGACGCGGCGGGCCCGGCGCCGGCCGCCCCGCCAAGGTCTACCGGCGCAGCCGCACCGACCTCGACGTCAGCCTGCCCGAGCGTCGCTACGACCTCGCCGGCCGGCTCCTGGTCAAGGCCGTCGAGCGGGCGGAGCGGACCGGGTCGCCGGTCCCGGAGGCGCTCGGCGAGGTCGCCACCCAGGCGGGCCGCTCGGCCGGGACGCAGGCGGCGTCGGGCCTGTTCGACGCCCTCGCCGCCGACGGCTACGAGCCCCGCCGGGACGGCGCCGGCATCACGCTGGCGAACTGCCCCTTCCACGCGCTGGCCCGCGATGCGACCGAGCTGGTCTGCGGCATGAACCGCGCGTACCTTTCGGGCATGCTCCGGGGCATCGGCGAGACCGGCCTCGCCGCCAGGGTGGACCCCGCCCCCGGCCGCTGCTGCGTGCGCCTCGAGCGGCGCTGACCGGCCCGCGCCGCCGGTCTCCCACGTGGTTTGGTTCGAGGTCCGGCGGTTAGCCGGCGTCCATGGTCCTGGCCGCCTCCGACTGCCGCCTCGCCGGCCGCTACCGGCTGTGCCGGTGGCTGGCCGACGGTGGCATGGGTCAGGTCTGGCAGGCGGTCGACGAGCTCCTCGCCCGCCCTGTGGCGGTGAAGCTGCTGCACGAGCAGTACGCCGAGGACCCCGCCTTCGTCGAGCGGCTCCGCGCGGAGGCCCGGCACGCGGCCGCCGTCTCGCACCCCGGGATCACCAGGATCTTCGACTACGGCGAGACCAGCACCGCCGACGGGGCCGCCCCGACGGCCTTCCTGGTGATGGAGCTGGTCGAGGGGGAGCCGCTGTCGGCGCTGCTGGCCCAGGAAGGCCGGCTGGGGCTGGGACCCAGCCTCGACATCATCGGGCAGGCGGCCGTGGCGCTCGGGGCGGCGCATCGAGCCGGGCTGGTGCACCGGGACGTCAAGCCGGGCAACCTGCTGGTGCGCGCGGACGGCGTGGTGAAGGTCACCGACTTCGGCGTCGCGAGCCCGACCGGCCAGGAGGCGTGCGACCACGGCGACGCCATGCTCGGCACGGCCGGCTACCTGTCGCCCGAGCAGGCGGCCGGCCGGCCCGTGACGCCGGCCAGCGACGTCTACGCGCTGGGTGTGGTCGCCTACGAGTGCCTGGCCGGCCGGCCCCCGTTCACCGGCGACCACCCGATCGCCGTGGCGCTCGCGCACCTGACGAAGGCGCCGCCGCCGCTGCCCGACGACGTCCCTTCGGCGGTGGGGTCGCTGGTCGGGCAGGCGATGGCAAAGGAGCAGCGGCGGCGGCCGACCGACGCGTGGTCGTTCGGCCGCCAGCTGCTGGCGTTGCGGGCGGGTGCCGGCCGCGTGGCTAGGCGCTGTGGCGGTTCCGGGGGACGTCGACCCCGGCCGTCATCCCGTGCTGGTACGCGAACGCGACCGCCTCCAGCTTGGAGTGGACCCCGAGCTTGACCAGGAGGTTCTGCACATGGGTGCGGACGGTCGCCAACGACACGTGCCACTCCTGGGCGATGCGCCGGTTGGACCAGCCGCCGGCGAGGAGGGCGAGGACCTCCCGTTCCCGGTCTGACAGCGTCCACGCCCGCAGCAGCTCGACGTTGGACTCGCGCGGCGGTCGTCGCGGCTTGGCCACCGCCACGACGGCCCGCTTGCCGTCGACCACCCGGCGGATCGCGTCGGCGAGCTGCCGGCTGGACGCGCCCGGGGCCACCGTGCCGTCCGCGCCGGCCGCGATCCCGTCGCCGCGGGTGCTGGCCGCCAACAGCAGCACCTTGGTGGTCGGCGAGGCGGCCTTGATCGCCGTCGGCGTCCGGGCCGGGTCGCCACCGGGAAGCTGGGCGTCCAGCAGCAGGACGCTGGGCCGGTGGGCGCCGGCCAGCTCGACCACCCGGCCGCCGTCATGGGCCACGCCGCACACGGTGAAGTCGACCTCGGCGTCCAGGATCATCCTGAGCCCTTCGGCGAACGCCGGGTGGCCGTCGGCGAGCACGAGCCGGACTGCCTGCCCCACGGTGAGCCTCCCCCTGGTGGACTGGTCTGGCAGCACCCGGGCGACTTGGCCGTTCGGGCCGGGACGAAACTCCGTAGAACTGCGTATGCGACAGGTGACGCGACCAGGCGGGTTGCCGCGTCGACGCGGGAACTACTCGATGGCGCGATCGCGGCGGTCGTCGCGGGTGAGCCAGGCGCGCAGGGTCCGGCGGACCGGCTCGGCATAGCTGTCACCGATGACCTTGACGTCGCCCATGACGACCGTGGCCCTGACCACCACCCTGGGGGCCGCCTGCCCGGCCGGCGCCTCCCGGACCATGACCTTCTTGTCGCCCATCACCGCGATCCCGCTCAGCTCCACGTCCACACCGTCGGGGACGTAGATCTTGACGTCGCCCATGACGGTGGTGGCGGTGATGTCGACCTCGCCTCGCGGGACCTCGGCACCGCGCAGGTCCAGCACCACGTCACCCATGACGGCGACCGCCGCGAGCGGCCGCTCGACCCGCCATCGTCCCTGCCGCCTGCTGTCACCCATGACGGCGACGACCCATTCGCGGGCCGAGGAACCGGTCTGCCGCATCGGCGCCCAGGAGGCGGGCGCCGCGGGCAGGTCGGCGGTGATGGGGACCAGCTCGCCACGGGTGGTCGCCGTGTAGGCGGCCTCGGTCCGCTCGGTCAGCTCGCTGAGCGTGAGCCGGCCTTCGGTGGCGGCCACCCGCAGCCGCTCCACGACCGCTTCGCGTTCGGCGTCGGAGGCGCGGACCTTGCCGGTCGCGTCGGGCGGGCCAGGTTCGTCGGTCACGCCCCGACAATACGACGCACCGGTCGCCCGTGACACCCCCGCGGCGGCAATGCCGGTCGGGCTATCGCTTAGCCGGCAGCGAGCGGGCGTAGCTCGTGCCGAGCTCCACCCAGCTGGCGAGCTCACGGTCGCCGCGGACGTCCTCCGGGGCGACCCGCAGCCATCCCTGCATCGGGCGCCCGCGCATCTCCATGGGGCTGGCGTTGGTCGTGTCGAGCAGCGCATCCGACCGTGCCGGGTCCACGCGGACCAGCAACCCGCCCTGGCCGCTTGCCGCCACGGCCATGTTGCCCCCGATCAGGAACGCGAGCCCGCCGAACATCTTCTGCTCCGTCAGGCCGGCTTCGCCGCCGACCAGCTCGCGGATGCGGTCCGCGAGGTCCTCGTCGTAGGCCATGGAAGCGATCGTACTATCGGGTGGCGACAGCAGATGACGATGGCGGTGGCGCAGGTGGCCATCCGGGACCGCTGGGACCCGCGGCCGGTCGCCGTCGAGCACACCGACGTGGCCCTGTTCCGCCAACCGCCGTTCGCCCCGGCCACCCCGCGGCTGGCGCCGCCTTCCGGCTTCAGGGGCTCGACTACACCTGGACCGCCGGCACGGTCGAGCCGCTGGCCACGAACCAGCCCAGGGCGGAATAAGATCGGCTGGTGACCACGTCCGAGCCGCCGGAGCTGCCGGAGCCGGAGGTCGAGTACCGTCGGCCGGCCTGGGTCGACCCGCCCGCCGACGTGGTGCCCGGGATCGTCCCGGTCGAGCTGATCCTGGCCCGCACCCCGCAGCGGGCGATCGGGCTGACCGGCATCCGTGCCTATCCCACCGGGTTCGGCTGCACCCTGCACATGCGGCTGCGGGAGGTCATCCCAGGGGAGCAGAGCAACTTCGGCGCCTTCGACATGCTCGGCGGCGAGGCCGACCCGACCGGGGAGTTCGCCGACTACTACCTGCGCTTCGGGGTCGGGTTCGCCGACGGCCGCAAGGCCACCAACCTGGATCACCGCCGGGACCTGGACGAGATCCCGGCGCCGGACCCGCCGACGCTGCGGCTGCTCCGCTGGGAGGGCTACGACCGGCTGGCCTGGGAGGTGGATGTGTGGGTGTGGGGCCTGCCCCCGCCGGGGCCGCTGGCCTTCGTGTGCGAGTGGCCGGCGCGCGGCATCCCCGAGACCCGGGTCGAGATCGACGCCGGGCTGGTGCTGGAGGCGGCCGGCCGGGCGGTGGCCATCTGGCCCGACCAGCCCCGGTCATGAGCTTCTTCGAGGTGCCCGCGCGCCCGCCGCCCAGGGAGCGCCGGATGCCGGCCTGGTCGCGAGGACCGGAGGGCATGGTCCCCGGGGTCGTGCCGGTGGCGCTGCTGGTGGCCCGCACCGACAGCCACGCGGTCCTGATCGACGGGCTGCTCGTCTACCCCACCGGGTTCGACTTCGACGTGGCCGTCCGCCGCCACCCTCGCCATCCCCGTCACCGCGAGCCCCGGTGGGGCGACGAGCTTCGGGACGAGCTTCGGCTGGAGGTCCGCTTCGCCGACGGCCGCCGCGCCGACAACGGCCCCAGGGACTGGCCCCGTCCCTGGGGCGACGAGGTCCCGGAGCCGCCGCTGCTGTACCAGAGCATCAGTGGCCCGGATGGCGGGCACGTGTGGCTGTGGGGGCTGCCTCCACCAGGACCGCTCACCTTCGCCTGCCAGTGGCCGGCGCTCCAGATCCCACCCTCGCGGGCCGAGCTGGACGCTGGGCTGGTCCTGGAGGCGGCCGGGCGGGCGGCGAGCCTGTGGCCCGGGGAGGCCCCGGCGTGAGCTTCTTCACCATGCCGGCCTGGCAGCCGCCCTCGGGCTACCGGATCCCGGCCTGGCTGCGGCCACCCGAGACCATGGTGCCCGGGGTGGTGCCCATCGAGCTGCTGCTGGGCCGCACCGACACCGATGCCGTGCTGGTCACCGACCTGGAGGCCTACCCCACCGGACTCGACTTCGTGCTGACCGTCAGACCCCGCCCAGACCGGCCCGACCAGCGGCGCCGGGACCCGGACAGGCTCCACCACTACTTCCGCCGCTACCGCGACCTCCGGTTGGCGCTCCGCTTCGCCGACAGTCAGACGGTGAGCAACGACCCGCGGCGCTGGCCCCGCACCTTCGAGACCGAGCAGCCAGACCCGCCGTTCCTGTATTACCACGGCGGCGGCGGGAGCAAGGGCTGGCGTTCCCGCCACTGGCTGTGGGGCCTGCCCCCGCCCGGGCCGCTGGTCTTCGCGTGCGCGTGGCCGGCCCGCCAGCTCCCCGCGTCAGGCGTCGAGATCGACGCCGGGCTGGTGCTGGAGGCGGCCGCTCGAGCG
>Ga0081538_10005458_pt1 | contig 11419 bp, 9 predicted proteins | sample TabmetS5T2R1_FD_71022 | JGI IMG/M metagenome (GOLD analysis project Ga0081538, IMG submission 71022) | Tabebuia heterophylla rhizosphere microbial communities from the University of Puerto Rico - S5T2R1 | ecosystem: Host-associated > Plants > Roots > Rhizosphere ... | reverse complement strand
CCATCCCAGGGGTCTGTGTGGATTCAAAAAAGCCTCTTTAGCCCTCCGAGGGCCCGAACGGCTCGACGCGCGGGTTGCCGTAGACGCCCTCGACCTGGTCGGCGCCCTGCACCCGGGCGGCGGTCGCCTCATCCACCAGGATGGTGTACAGGTGCTCGCTCGGGCTGATGTTGACCACGCCGAAGCTCGGGTCGATCTCGCCCTCGCCCAGGCCCAGTAGCCGCCGGACCTCGGCGAGCGACGCCTGCTCGGGATCGAGCTTCAGGGTCACCATGACCTTCGGCATTTGTCCACCGTAGCGCGCCGGCGCCCGACCCGGCCGGCTACCGCCGCCTCGCCCGCGCGGCGCCGCGCCGCCGGCCGGAGCGCTTGACCCCGGCCAGCGCGGCGGCCAGCGCGGTCCCGTCGATCGCGCCCCAGCCGAAGTCGTGGTCGAAGCCGGTGCCGCCGAGGTCCTCGGCGGTCTTACACAGCAGCGCCCGCAGCTCGGCGGGGGACAGCGCCGCCGCCGGGTAGCGCTCCCGCACGGCCGCCACCACCCCCGCCGCCACCGGGCAGGCCGCCGAGGTGCCGCCGTCGGCCGGGTACACGCCCGAGCCGCGGAAGTGGGTGTAGGCCGACAGGTCCGGCTTGGCGGGCGCCAGCCGCCCGGGTCCCTGGGAGGAGTAGCCGACCCGCCGCTTCCTGGTGTCGATCCCGGCCACCGACAGCACACTCGGGTGCGAGTTGGCGCCGCAGATCGGCATGCCGGTGCCGAACTCGCAGCGGCCGTCGGGGCAGTCGCGGCCGCAGTTGCCGGCCGCGAACAGGATGTCGGCGCCGGCGGCCTCCAGGCTGGCCACGATCACGTTGAACGGGTGCGCCGGGTTGTCGGAGTAGTTGCCCGGGTGGCCGACCGGGAAGTCCCACACGGGGGAGAACATCCCCCAGCTGTTGTTCACCACCAGCCTGCGGCGGCCCGCCGGCTGCGCCGAGATGAGGCCGAGGAGCCTGGAGTAGGCGAGCACGGCGTCCGACAGCAGCCCGGACATGGCCGTCTCCCCGGGGGTCTCCGACAGCAGCAGGGCATAGTCCAGCAGGATCGCCTTTGGCGCCGCGATGCCGACGTCGTAGGCGCACATGGTGCCGTGGCCGACCGGGTGCTGCCCCGGCCTGGTCGCCACCCCCGCCGGCCTCCAGCTCCTGCGGGCGGACAGGACCGGGTCGCGGCCGCGTCCCTGGAGGTGGACGAGGTTGATGCCGGTGTCCACCACCGCCACCGGCACCCGGAAGCCGTCCATGCCGGCATCGGCCAGCGCCTTGACCCCCAGCAGGCCGGCGACGTCGGCGTCGGCGCCGACCGGCGGACTGCCCGGGCACACCAGGCAGGTGGAGATGACCGGGTCGGAGAACACCCCGACCACCTCCGGCCGGGCGGTCGCCTCGGCAATGGCGGCGCGCTGCGCGTCCGGGTCGTCGGGCACCGTGCCCCTGAGCAGGTAGGTGGCCTGCTCCGGCGCGGTCGAGAAGGTCACCGCGGGGGAGTAGTTGTAGGGGTTGGCGCCCGCCTGCGCGGCCTGCGGCGTGGGGACCTGGACGGGCAGGAACGCCGGGTCGATCACCAGCCCGGCGATCGGCTCGGCGGTGGCCGCGGCGAACGGCGGCAGCACCTCCCCGCGCAGCGTGGCCGCTGCCGTCTGGGGCGGGGACCGGAACTGGACCAGTACGCGCATTGGGCATCCCTTCCAGGTGGCGTGGGGCCGGTGCTGGCTGCACGCTAGGGCGGCGGAGCAAGCCCGTCAATTGCCACCGATCGGGCCTATGCTCCGGCCCGCGCCCCGGACGCCCGCAGCGCGGCGCAGTCGGCGGGTGCCGGCGGGCGTGGCAGGGCGCCGTCGAGGGCGCGGACCACCAGGCCGAGCACCAGCGGGTCGCGGACCAGGCCCCCGTGCCCGACCCCCGAGCCGGCGCAGACGTCCTGGACGCGGACGTTTACCGCCCCCTGGAGGCGGGCGGTGACCGGCGGCGTCACCGTCCGGTCGCGGGCCGTCCATATGCTGGTGAAGGCCGGCCCCGCCGGCGTCTCGTCGCCGCGGTTGAGCCGCGCCAGCAGCGCCGACCCCGGGACGAGCTGGGCGCAGGCGCCGGCGCACAGCCTGGCGTCCACCGCGGCGGCGGCGCCGGCCAGCTCGGTCCCGTGGTTGGGGCTGCCCAGCAGCACGACCCGCCTGGTGCGCGCGGCGCCGCCGCGGTCGGCCAGGAAGGCGCGGACGACGATCCCGCCCGCGGAGTAGCCGACCAGGTCGAAGCTGGCGGCGCCGGTCCGGTCGACGGCGCGTTCCAGCACCCTGGCGGCGGCGGCGAGGTCGCCGGTGCCCCGGTCGGGCAGGGCGACCACCACCACCCGCCGGCCACCGGCCCGCAGCCGGGCCGCCAGCGTGCCGAGCGAGGCGGGCGAGCCGTCGAACCCGGGGACCAGCAGCACCGGCACCTCGCCCGGGCGTCCCCGGCCGGGCTCGGGCCGCAGCGCCAGAACGGCCGCCAGGACGGCGGCCGCCGCCAGCGCCAGCGCGACCCCGGCGGCGAGCGCCCGCCGCCGCGGGCTGAGCGAGGAGAGCCCCACGGAAGCATTGTCCCGCGGACAGCGACTAATCTAGGCCACAACCAAGCGAGGAGGCGGAGGCGCCATGGCCGACAAGTGGGTGTACGACTTCGAAGAGGGCAACAAGGACATGAAGTACGTGCTCGGCGGCAAGGGCGCCAACCTGGCCGAGATGACCCGCTTGGGCCTGCCCGTGCCGCACGGGTTCACGGTCACCACCGAGGCGTGCAACGCCTACCGGGCCGCCGGCCGGCGCTTCCCCGAGGGGATGCTCGACCAGGTCGCCGAGCGCCTGCGCACGCTGGAGGAGCGGATGGGCCGCCGGCTCGGCGACCCCGGCGACCCGCTGCTGGTCTCGGTCCGCTCCGGCGCCGCCTTCTCGATGCCGGGGATGATGGACACGGTCCTGAACCTCGGCCTCAACGACGAGAGCGTCGAGGGCCTCGCCAAGCAGACCGGCTCGGAGCGGTTCGCGTGGGACTCCTACCGCCGGCTGCTGCAGATGTTCGGCAAGACCGTCATGGGCGTGGACGGCGACCGCTTCGAGGACGCCCTGGAGCACGCCAAGGAGACCAAGGGGGTGCGCAACGACGTCGACCTGGACGAGACCGACCTGCGCCGCCTGGTCGACCAGTTCAAGCGCATCATCGCCGAGGAGACCGGCCGCGACTTCCCGCAGGACCCCAAGGAGCAGCTCGAGCTCGGCATCCAGGCGGTCTTCGGCTCCTGGGACAACAAGCGGGCGGTCGACTACCGGCGCAAGAACAAGATCGACGACTCCCTCGGCACCGCCGTCAACGTCCAGGCGATGGTGTTCGGCAACAAGGGCGACGACTCCGGCACCGGGGTCGCCTTCACCCGCAACCCCGCCAACGGCGACAAGCAGCCGTACGGCGACTACCTGACCAACGCCCAGGGCGAGGACGTCGTCGCCGGCATCCGCAACACCCTGCAGCTCCAGGAGATGGGCGAGATCCAGCCGCAGGCCTGGGAGGAGCTCCAGCAGCACCTGCGCTCCCTGGAGGACCACTACCGCGACATGTGCGACGTCGAGTTCACCGTCGAGCAGGGCAAGCTGTGGATGCTCCAGACCCGGGTCGGCAAGCGGACCGCGTTCGCCGAGTGGATCATGGCCTACGACATGCTCGACGAGGGCCTGATCGACGTCGACACCGCCGTCCTGCGCCTGGACGCCGACCGCCTGGAGGAGCTGTTCAAGAAGGTCATCGCCGAGGGCGGCGACGGCCAGGCGATCGCCAGCGGCCTCAACGCCTCCCCCGGCGCCGCGGTCGGCAAGGCGGTGTTCACCGCCGCCGACGCGGAGGCCTGGGCCGAGCGCGGCGAGCCGGTGATCCTGGTGCGGCGCGAGACCACCCCCGACGACTACCACGGGATGATCCGCTCCCAGGGCATCCTCACCTCCGCCGGCGGCACCAACTCCCACGCCGCCGTGGTCGCCCGCGGCGAGGGCATCCCCGCCGTCTGCGGCGCCGACGCCATCCGCGTCGACCGGCAGGGCAAGCGCTTCACCGTCGGCGGCACCACCGTCGCCGAGGGCGACTGGGTCACCATCGACGGCTTCTCCGGCAAGGTCTACGCCGGCCAGCTCGAGCTGGCCGACTCGCCGATCGAGCGCGCCCGCGCCGGCGACGAGGAGGCCCGCAAGGAGAAGATCTGGCGCGCCTACGAGCGCTTCATGGCCCGCGCCGACGAGGTCCGCCGGCTCGGCATCCGCGCCAACGCCGACACCGCCAGCCAGTCCGCCAACGCCCTGGAGCGCGGGGCCGAGGGGATCGGGCTGTGCCGCACCGAGCACATGTTCCTCGGCGAGGAGCGGGTCGCGGCCGTCCGCAAGATGATCTTCGCCGCCGCCAACTCCGACGAGGAGCAGGCGGCCTACGACGCCCTGCTGCCGTTGCAGCGCGAGGACTTCGTCGGCATCTTCCAGGCGATGGACGGCAAGCCCGTCACCGTGCGGCTGCTGGACCCGCCGCTGCACGAGTTCCTGCCCAACCAGGTCGACCTGGCCGTGGCCGTGGCGCTGGCCAAGGAGCGGGGGTCGTCGGAGGTGCAGGTCGGCGGCGACGAGACGCTGGCGCTGGACGACGCCGAGGAGCTGCTGGCCAAGGTCAACGACCTGCACGAGGCCAACCCGATGCTGGGGCTGCGCGGGCTGCGCCTCGGCATCGTCAAGCCCGGCCTGTACGCCATGCAGGTCAGGGCCATCCTCGAGGCCGCCTGCCAGGTCAAGGCCGACGGCGGCAACCCGATCGTGGAGATCATGATCCCGCTGGCGGCCACCCGCGAGGAGCTCGCCCAGCTCCGCGAGGAGCTCGAGCCGGTGGCCGCGGCCACCCTCGAGGAGCAGGGCCAGGAGTTCGAGGTGCTGTGGGGCACGATGATCGAGCTGCCGCGCGCGGCGCTGGTCGCCGGCGAGATCGCCGAGGTGGCCGAGTTCTTCTCCTTCGGCACCAACGACCTCACCCAGACCGCCTTCGGGTTCTCCCGCGACGACATCGGCAAGTTCCTCGGCCTGTACGAGGAGCGCAAGCTGGTGCCGGCCAACCCGTTCGTGACCATCGACCAGCCCGGGGTGGGCCGGCTGATGCAGATCGCCAGCGAGGAGGGCCGCCAGACCCGCGGGAACCTCAAGCTGGGGATCTGCGGCGAGCACGGCGGCGACCCCGACTCGGTCCGGTTCTGCCACCAGCTGGGGCTGGACTACGTCTCCTGCTCGCCGTTCCGGGTGCCGACGGCCCGCCTGGCCGCCGGCCAGGCCGCCCTCGGCGAGGCCACCACCGCCTCCAAGTAGCCGGCCATGGCCCTGCGCCTCCGGCCGGTCCGCCGCGCCGACCTGGACACCCTGGAGCGCTGGTGGAACGACCCGGAGGCGCAGGGCCGCCACAACTGGTTCGGATACCAGCCGGACGGGCAGCTGCGGCGCCGGTTCGAGCAGGACGGGCTGCTCGGCGAGGACCGGGGCAACCTGCTGGTCGAGCTGGACGACGGCACCCTGGCCGGCGACGTCAGCTACTACACCGTCTACCACGGCCCCAACCTGGGGTCGCGGGCGTTCAACGTCGGCATCGCCGAAGCACGCCGGCTTCACCCACGAGGGGGTCCTGCGCCACGCCCAGTTCCGCGACGGCGGGTTCCACGACCTGGTCCTCTACAGCCGCCTGCGGGGCGACCGACCGTCACGGGCGGGACCACCGGGTTGACGGTTGACCGTTGCGAGGTGTCGCTCAGCACGCAGGCCCGACGTTGGGGACAGATGCCGCGTCGTTGTCATACCCGCCTGGGATGCTTGGACCATGAATACGACGGTTCAGGTGCGCTACCGCGGCCCGTTGGACAAGGCGAGGGTTGACCGTGTCTGGAACCAGACTTGGAGCTCACGGCGATACGTCCCCGGTTCCTGCGGGAACAGGGCAACCTGAGCCCCAAGATCCAAGCGGCGTCAGCCGATTGGAGCAGTCAACGTGATGGGTCACACTCGACACGGACGGAGGCGACGGTGACGGCAACCCACGACTGGGTGCAGCAGGGCACGGTGCGGGCCGAGCTGGAGGCGGCCGAGGCGCGCACGCTGGTGCCCTGGGCGGCCAGGGCGGCCTGCTCGGCCGGGCGGGGCCAGCCCGAGCCCGAGGACCCGGTGCGGACCTGCTGGATGCGCGACCTGGACCGGATCATCTTCTCCCGGGCCATGCTGCGCGCCCACGGCAAGACCCAGTCGTTCATCCCCGCCTTCTCCGGGGAGGGGCCGGCCGCCGGCCGCCAGGGCGGCCCCTACATCGGCGACCACTACGTGACCCGGGCCACCCACATGCAGCAGACGGCCCGGATCGCGGCCACCATGGCCCAGGCCCTTGCCCTCAACGTCCCCCTGGCCACGGCCATCGCCACCGGCCACGACCTGGGCCACGCCTGCTTCGGCCACGGCGGCGAGGCCGCCCTCCAGCAGGTCGCCCCGGGCGGCTTCGACCACGCCCGCCAGGGGCGGCGGCTGCTCACCCTGCTCGAGCCCCGCAACCTGACCGCCGAGGTGCTGGAGGGGATCGAACGCCACTCCTGGAAGCACGAGCCGCCCTCGACCCTGGAGGGCCTCTGCGCCCGCCTGGCCGACCGCATCGCCTACCTGACCGCCGACCTCACCGACGCCCTCCGGGCCGGGGTCCTCGGCGGCGTCGACCAGGTCCCGGCCCAGGTCCGCCGGGTCCTGGGCGAGCAGCCCGCCGACATGATCGGGGTCCTGGTCGAGGACGTGATCCGCCACTCCCGCGGCGCCCCCCGGGTCGTCCAGGGCGAGGCCTGCGCCGAGGCCATGTCGGTGATGCGGTCGTTCATGTTCGAGCGCGTCTACCTGCGCCCCGAGGCCGAGCGCCAGACCGAGCGGGCGACCCGCCTGCTCACCGACCTCTACGGGTACTATCTGGAGCACCCCGACACCATGCCCATGGGCGCCAGCCTGGCCGACGACCCGGTGGAGCAGCAGGCCGTCGACGCCATCGCCGGCATGACCGACCGCTACGCCCTCGCCGCCTGGAAGGTGGCGTTCGCCCCCAAAAGCGTCTAGCCGAGGAGGCTCCCACCGATGGGACGACTCGTCGTCAACAACGCCATGACCGTCAACGGCGCCTTCGAGGCGCCCTCGCCCGAGGAATGGCTCGTCCTCGACCCCGACAGCAACAACGTGTCGCTGGAGCAGTTCCTGGTGGCCGACGCGATGGTGCTGGGCCGCAAGACCTACCAGGGGCTGGCCGCGGTCTGGCCCACGCTGGCCGACGACCCGGTCCTGGGCGTGTTCGCCGCCCGGCTGAACAGCATGCCCAAGTACGTCGCCTCCCGGAGCCTGCCCGAGCCGCTGGAGTGGAACGCCACCCTGCTCAAGGGCGACCTGGCCGACAGCGTGCCCGCCATCAAGGACCGGCACGGGCTGCTGATCGTCTCCGGCGCCGGCGAGCTGGCCCATGCCCTCACCGCCCTGGACCTGGTCGACGAGTACTGGTTCTGGGTCAGCCCGTACCTGTGGCCGGCCGGGCCGCGGATCTTCGACGGCGCCGGGCCGGTCCGCCTGGAGCTGATCGGGTCGACCACCTTCGCCTCCGGGGTGCTGCGGCTGGCCTACCGGCCGGCGCCCGACCGGCGGGAGGCCAGCGCCGGCTAGCTCGGCCAGGGCGCTAGTTCCGCCCCCGGCGCTGGGGTAGCCTCTGGCCGCCGGACGTCCGCGGCGAGGAGGTGGCCATGGAGCGGGACCCGGGCGACCAGCGGCGGGCGTCGCTGCGCGCCGCCGACGCCGACCGCGAGCGGTTCGTGGAGGCGCTGCGCCAGCACCACGTCGACGGCCGCCTCACCGCCGAGGAGCTGGCCGAGCGCACCGAGCGGGCATACGCCGCCCGGACCTTCGGCGACCTGGACGCGCTGGCCACCGACCTGCCTCCGCTCCACCCGCCCGCCCCGGCGGCCGGCCCGCCCGCCGGGGCGCGCCCGCCCGCCGCCCGGCGGGCCGCGGCCAAGGCGGCCCTGCTCCGCACGGCCCTGTGGTTCGGGTTGATCAGCCTGGTCCTGCTGGTCATCTGGGGGATGACCGGCGCCGACTACTTCTGGCCGATCTGGCCCATCCTCGGCTTCCTCATCGCCATCGGCTGGCAGGCCTTCGCCGTCTACGGCCCCGGGGCCGTCGACGACGACCGCCGCCCCCCCGGCGGCCCCTGAGCCACCGTCGGGGCCCGCGCGTACAATGCCGGGGACCCGACGGGTCCTTCCCCTTGGGCAGGTCGTTCTCTTTGTAGCGCGTCGAGGTGAAGTCCGCCGTGGCCGGCCGCATCCGTGACGAGTCGATCGCCGAGCTCCGCCAGGCGACCGACGTGGTCGCCCTCGTCGGCGAGTACGTCACCCTCCGCCCCGGCGGCGGCACCCGCATGAAGGGCCTCTGCCCCTTCCACCAGGAGAAGACCCCCTCGTTCACGGTCGACTCCTCGCGGGGTCTCTGGCACTGCCTGGCCGGGGAGACCCGGGTGCTGACCTGGGAGGGTGTCCGGCCGATCCGCGAGCTGGCCGGCGGCAACCACCGGATCCTGGGTCGGGACGGCAACTGGGTGGAGGCGCCGTTCCACTCGTTCGGGACGCAGCCGCTGATGCGGGTCGTCGTCAGCCGGAATGGCCAGGTCAAGGAGCTGTTCGCGACGGCCGGGCACCGCTGGTTCGTGCGGAGCGGCGGGAACCGTCGCTCCATGCGGGAAGTGGTCACGCGAGAGCTCCGGCCTGGACAGCGGCTGGTGGCGAAGTTCCCGGGGACACGGGTCAAGCGGACAACGCCCTCACCGTTCGGGATCGCCCACGGCATCACCTTCGGCGACGGCCACCGCAACGGCTCCGGCAGCATCGCCCAGCTCGACCCGGTCAAGGACGTCTCGCTGCTCAAGTGGTTCCCGCACAGCTTCGTCACCGAGCACGACGACCGCATCCTCGTCCATCACCTGCCACGCATGTTCAAGGAGCTGCCGCCGCTCGACGAATCGGCGGCCTACCTCTACGGGTGGTTGGCCGGCTACGTGGCCGCCGACGGCCAGGTCGCCAAGGACGGCACGGTTGTGCTGCGCTGCGCCGATCGCGCGACCCTCGACTACGTCCGCGCCGTCTGCACCCGCCTCGGCATCGGCACCTACGGCATCACTGAACAGGCGCGGGAGGGCTTCCCCGGCCGCGAGCCCAGCTCCATCCTCCGGATCCACTTCATCAACGAGGATCTCACCGAGGAGTTCTTCCTCCTCGACCAGCACCGGATCCGCTTCGCCTCCTCCCTGAGGTCGTTCGCCCGTCGCGGCTGGGTCGTGCGCTCGGTCGAGCCCACCGACCGGGTCGAGGAGGTCTACTGCGCCATCGTCGAGCAAGGCCATGCGTTCACGCTCGAGGACAATATCCTCACAGGCAACTGCTTCGGCTGCTCCCAAGGTGGCGACGCGATCGACTTCCTGATGAAGCAGGAGACGCTGTCGTTCACCGAGGCGGTGGAGCGCCTCGCCAACCGGGCCGGGATCGAGCTGCGGTACGAGGGGCGGTCGGCGGGGGAGCGGGGGAGCATGGGGCGCAAGAGCCGGCTGGTGGCGGCCCATGTGGAGGCGGTCGAGTTCTACCACCGGGCGCTGGTGACCTCCCCGGACGGACGGGCCGCCCGGGGGTACCTGTCGTCGCGGGGCATGGACCGGGCGGTGGCCGAGCGGTTCCGGCTGGGGTGGGCGCCCGCGGGAAGCTGGGACGCGCTGGTCGGCCACCTGCGAGCCAAGGGCTTCCGGCCCGAGGAGCTGACCGAGGCCGGGCTGGCCCGGACCGGCCCCCGGGGGCTGCGCGACGCCTTCCATGCCCGGGTGCTGTTCCCGATCTTCGACGTGGCCGGCGACCCGGTCGCCTTCGGGGGCCGGCTGCTGGACGCCGACGAGGGCCGCGGGCCCAAGTACGTCAACACCGCCGAGACCCCGATCTGGCACAAGGGCCGGGCCCTGTACGCCCTCAACTGGGCCAAGTCGGAGATCGTCAAGGCCGGCTTCGCGGTGGTGGTCGAGGGCTACACCGACGTGGTCGCCTGCCACCAGGCCGGGGTCGCCCAAGCCGTGGCCACCTGCGGCACCGCCCTGCGGGCCGAGCACTTCAAGCTGCTGGGCCGGTTCACGGACCGGATCGTGCTCGCCTTCGACGCCGACGCCGCCGGCGGCCGGGCCGCCGGGCGAGGGGTGGCCGAGCTGGTCGCCGCCCCCGAGGCCTCGCTCTCGGCCCACGTGCTGACCATGCCGGCCGGCCTCGACCCGGCCGAGTACGTCGGCCGCTACGGCGGCGACGCCTTCCGCGAGCTGGTCGCCGCCGCCCAGCCGCTGGTCCGCTGGTGGCTGGACTGGAAGCTGGCCTCCTTCGACCTCAGCCAGCCCGAGGGCCGCGCCCGGGCCGTGCGCGAGGTCACCCCGGTGATGACCAGCGTCCCCGACTTCTCCCAGCGCCGCGCCTACGCCCGCTCGGTGGTGCTTCGCCTCGGCCTGGACGAGTACGGGCCCGAGTACCAGGCCCTCATCGGCGGCCAGGCCGCCCCCCGGCCCCAGGTCGAGGTCAAGGCCCCGCCCCGCTCCCGCAGCCCCCAGGCCCGGGTCGAGTGCGAGGCCCTCAAGTTCGCCCTCCAGCATCCGGACTGGACCGCCGACGCGGCCGAGCGCTGGGCGCCGGACTGGTTCAGCACCCCCGGCACCCTGGCCGCGTTCACCGCCCTGACCGAGGCCGGCGGCCCCGGCAAGCCCCTGGAGGCGGTCCTGGAGGCCGCCGCCACCGAGACCGACCGGCGCTTCCTGCGCGGCCTGGCCGTGGAGGCGTTCGCGGCCGAGGAAAACCGGGGGTACGCTGACGAGGTATTCCGGCGGTTGGAGGAGCTCCGCCTCACCCGCGTCATCGACCAGCTCAAGGGGACCTTGCAGCGTATGAACCCGGTGGAGCAGCCGCGCGAGTACACTTCAGTCTTCGAACAGCTCATCGCCCTCGAGGCCCGACGGCGAGCCCTGCGGGAGCCGCGGTCCGGAGGCGACGGGGGGGATCTCCCCGAGCGCACCGTATAGGTGGGAATGCGGCGCTCCCACCTGGCGCCGTACGGAACGAGAGGTACCTGAGCAGATGGCGATCGCCAAGGAGGCGCAGATCGACGAGGTCCGTGACCTCGTCGCCAAGGGCAAGGAGCGCGGCTTCCTCACCAACGAGGAGGTCATCGAGGCGCTCGCCCCGGTCGACGTCTCGGCCGAGCAGATGGACAACATCCTGCAGCACCTGCAGGACGAGAACATCGAGGTCGTCGAGATGGTCGAC
>Ga0081538_10005457_pt1 | contig 11420 bp, 10 predicted proteins | sample TabmetS5T2R1_FD_71022 | JGI IMG/M metagenome (GOLD analysis project Ga0081538, IMG submission 71022) | Tabebuia heterophylla rhizosphere microbial communities from the University of Puerto Rico - S5T2R1 | ecosystem: Host-associated > Plants > Roots > Rhizosphere ... | reverse complement strand
GTGGCCGAGCCTCCCGCGGGACTCGGCGCAGCGGCCGTGACCAGGGCCGGCATGGACATGGATATTCTGTAAGAGTCGGGAAGCCTCTCCGGGCGGCACTCGGAGCGCCGCCCCTTTGGGTCTGATGCCCCGGCGCCAAGGAGGTAGAAGATGGAAGAGGAACGAGAATCGGCGACGGGTACGCCGGTACTTTCGGAGTGGTTGGGGTATTGGGTCTTCATTACTTACATGTCTGGCCCCAACCTGGATCAGAATGAACCCACCAAGTTGGTCAAGGGCCAGCCGGAAGCCATAACCGCTTCGTTCTTTCTGGAGAACTACGGACCACTGGGGATCGAAGTGAGTCGAACCACGGAGACCCCGACCATCTTTATGTCCTGGGGCGCTGTCCTGTACATCCAGGGACCGCCGCCGCAGGTGAGGGAGCAGATCGACATGGAAGTGTCGAAGCGAACGGGAGGAGAAGCCGGCTCCACGTAAATGCCTCGCACGCTCCGGCGGACAGCATCCGCACAGTGCGGAAGGATTGGACCTTCCGCGGGCCGCTTTAGCGTGTGAGATCCCTCGCCGCGGGCAGGCCGGCGATGCCATCTGCGGCGAGGACGGCGCGCACGATGGCCTCCTCGATGACCCGCGCTCCCCAAGCGCCGACGACATCAGGCGCCGCCTCCACCCTACCCACTGAAGCGGCGAACACGACGTCGCCGTCCACGGTCGTGTGGACCGGATAAACAGCGCGGGCGAGGCCATCGTGGGCCATCTGGGCGACCTTGCTGACCTGTGGCTTGGAGAGGCGGGCGTTGGTGGCCACGATGCCCAGGGTGGTACTCTCACCCCAATGCAAGCGGGCGGCGGCCTCGGGGAGCAGTTCCACCGTGTCGCCCAGCGTGCCGTCTTCCAGTCGCGGACCAGCCAGCACCTTCCGGGTCTGCGGGTCCCTGACCTCGCCGAAGGCGTTCACGGCGGCGAGGGCGCCGACGACGAGGCCGCCAGCAAGGTGGGCCGAGGCGCTCCCGAGGCCGCCTTTCATCGCGCGATCCATGCCGAGGACCTTCCCCACCGTCGCCCCTGTGCCCGCCCCCACGCTTCCCTGGGCGAAGGCGCCGCTCGCGGCAGCTGAAGCCGCCGCGTAGCCCATAGCCGCGTCGGGACGTACCGAGGGATCTCCCACGACGACATCGAAGAGAACGGCCGCCGAGACCAGGGGTATGCGGGCAACGCCCATGTCGAGGCCGACGTCTTTCTCTTCGAGGAAGCGGACGACGCCGTCTACGGCGGCGAGCCCGAAGGCGCTACCGCCGGTCAGAAGCAGGGCGTGTGTGGGACGGACGGCGCCTACAGGTCCGAGGCGGTCGGTCTCGCGCGTGCCAGGAGATGAGCCCCTTACGTCCACGCCGACGACGGCTCCCTCCTCGCCTTCGAAGAGAACGGCGGTGCAGCCTGTGACCCCCTCCCTGTGTGTTGCGTGGCCAACGAGCACGCCGGGTACGTCGCAAAGATTATCCAGCACGCCGGCGTTATGAGTCCGTACGTGGGGGAGATTCCGGCAACTCCCACTCTTCTGTGTCTGCGGGTATGATGCCCGGGTTGTCCCTGGCCAGGGAGCCGAGGGAGTGTAGTTCTTGATCGGCGCGCCTCGGGCCGAACTGGACGAAGACGGAGTCTTTGACCATGGAGTAGTCGACGACCTTGCCCTCCCTGTCGCCGAGCTTCACGGTCGAGTTGCGGAAAGGCGCGCGCTGCTTGAACTCCTTGTAGGTGTCGTGCTCGTAGCGCATGCAGCACTTCACTTCCCCACAACAGCCCAGTATCTTCTCGTTCGGCGTAACGCCCTGCTGCTTGGCAAGCCTGACGTTGACAGGGCCCATACTCCTTGCACCGCTCCACGTCGCGCAGCACAGGGGCAGGCCGCACGTGTCGCATCCGCCGGCGTCTCCCGAACGTTCTATAAAGCGGAACTCCCTGAAGGCCACATTCGCGTCGTAGGCCCGTTCGAGGCCGCTCTTGACGGGCCCCAGGTCCACTTCCTTGTCGTCGGTCTGGTACTTGACCTCGATGTAGGAGCCGTCCAGGGAGACGTCGCAACCGATAAACTGCACGCCTTCTATAGTGTGGTCCCTGGCGAGCTTCCTGGCCTCTTCCCTGACGCCGCGCCCCAGTTCTCTGTTGCGATCTTCCGTCCTGGCGTCCTCCTCAGTGACGATCCTGACTATGTCGTAGGGTTGTGTGTAGGGCTCGCGGCGGCGAGGCGTCAGGGCGACGCGGCCGACCAACTCCCCCACCTCGGTCGCGACGACTACCGTGTAGCCGACCCTGAGGTCCAGGTCCCGCGCGTAGCAGAGCCTGGTGATGCTCCATCCGGGGACCCTGACATCCACGAGCCTGGGGAGGGTGCGAGTATCTTCCGCCGTATGCGCGATAACGTCACCTCCAGGATCGCCTCTGGAGAGACATTATACGCAAGTGCCGCGCGTGCTTCCCCCAGAGCACGTGCGGCCCCGGCCCAATCCGCCCCAGGATACTCCTCTACGTACCTCATTATCTCCCCCACCCTGTCAGTGTTGGCTGCCAACTCCTCGGCACCTGACTCGATCACCGCAGCATCCCTATACAGAATGGCCAACAACTCGAGAGACTCTCTCAGGGCACCGTCCCTCGCCGCCTTTCCCGCGCGTTTGGCCCCATCCTTCACGCGCCTGTCCGGCTCCTCGAACGCTGCCATAAACTCCCGCTCCCGCGCCTCACCCACCGCTTCGGCGCGTCCGACGATTCTCCTGACGGCCTCGTGCCGCCCTTCGAAGTCCTCCGAGAGAGTGAACCCCGCCAGAAAGACCGCCTCGCGCAAGCTCCCGAACTCGGGGTCCTCCGCGTACCGCAGTGAGAGCCCGACGCTTCCCCTACCGAGCTCCGCAGCAAGCTCGGGCTCGGCAGCGCCCCTCTCTTGCAGGAACCCCGCGACGACGCTCGTGGGCACGGGGTTGAACCGTAGGATCTGCGCGCGGGAGAGGATCGTGGGCAGTACCCCCTCACGCGAGGTCGCGAGCAGCACGAAAACCGTCTCACCTTCGGGTTCTTCGAGCGTCTTGAGTAGCGCGTTCGCGGCCTGCACGTTTAGCGTATCAGCCCTCAGGATGAATGCCCGGCGCGCACCCTCGAAAGGCCGGCTCGCCGCCAGACGCACTATCTCCCTCACCTGCCCGATGGTCGTGAACGCCCCCTGGGGTACTATCTCCGTCAGGTCAGGATGCAATCCCCTGAGCGCCCTGTCTTCGGCCGCCACGTCGCCTCCGGCGACCAGCGCGGCCCCGAACCTCAGCGCCACCATCCGCTTGCCCACGCCGGGAGGACCGTGGAATAGGTACGCCTGCGAGACTTCGCCGGTCTCCAGAGCCCGCTCCAGTAGCCGTAGCGTCGTATCGTTTCCGAGTACGCCCTCGAACCTGTCCCGGCTTTCAGCCATCAGCCTTACGAGTATATTGCAGGTCGCGCATCCTACCCACCATTCGTCTGGCGAGATCCTCCGCCGAGAGCGAGGCGTCGAGGACTTCGATCCTCTCGGGCTCCAGACGCGCCAGCTCCTCGAAACCCTCCTCCACACGCCGCATGAAGCCGGCGCCTACCGCTTCGATTCTGTCTGGAGGCATCCCGAGTTCCCTGGCCCGCCGTTCCCTCTCGTCCTGGCCGACCCGAAGATAGAAGGTCCTGTCAGGCACGACGGTCCCGATGGCGTAGGCGTTCAGGGCGCGTACCGCCTCGACGCCGAGACCTCTCCCGAAGCCCTGGTAGGCGAGGCTGGAGTCCAGGTACCGCTCGCAGAGCACGTTCTCGCCGGCTTCGAGACGCGGGAGTATCACGTGGCGCACGTGCTCGGCGCGGGCCGCCGCATACAAATACGCCTCCGTCCAGGCGTCCATCTGTATCCCAGGATCGAGGACGATCCCCCTGATGATCTCGGCCACCGGCGTACCGCCAGGCTCGCGGGTGAAGTGTGTGGCAGGCGTCGAACCTGCGAGGAGTGGTCTTACGGCCCGCACCAGGGTGGACTTGCCCGAGAAATCCGGGCCTTCGATCGTTACGAAGATGCCCCGGCGTGTACTCTGCGCGGCCGGCCTTCCCGCTAGGCAGCGGCCCTGCGCAAGGCGTGACGCTCCGCCGCCGAGACGTGCGCCTCGAAGAGGCTCTCCTGCTGAGGACCGGCTCCGCGCATGGCCTCGGCGTGCCACTGGACACCGAGCAGCCAACGCTCGGAGAGATCCCCGGCCTCGACCGCCTCGACCACGCCATCCGAAGAGAAGCCCGTGGCCACCAGCCCTTCGGCGAGGTCCTTGATCCCCTGATGGTGATAAGAGTTGACCTTTACCGACTCGTGCTCCATGACCTCGGCGATGTAGGACCCATGCTCGACCCTTACCTCGTGCGTGGGCCGCCACTTTGGTGTGTCCTGCCTGTGCCCGAGCAGGTCCCTCCCCCACTGCGAAGGTAGATCCTGGTATAGCGTCCCGCCAAGAGCCACGTTCAACACCTGCATCCCACGGCAGATCCCGAAGACCGGCATCCCACGCCGCAGGGCCATCCCTACCAACGCCATCTCGAAAGCATCCCGCTCGGGTAAGGTTACCCCAAGCTCGGGTACCGGCTCCTCGCCGTAATAGCCGGGGTCGAGGTCGCTTCCACCACTCAAGAGCAACCCGTCGAGGCTCTGGATCACCGCCTCTGCGGCCCTCTCATCCCCCGCAGGCGGCAACACCACGGGCGCGCCTCCAGCCCCAGCGACGCCCTCGACGTAATCCAGGTCGGCCCTTACGAACCTGCCCAGAGGACGCTCCGCAACCTCATCGATATCCTCTTTCAACGTCGCCGTAATGCCTATGATTGGGGGCAAACTCTACTCACCTGTTAACATTATCTTCACTTAACTTAACTATATACAGCAGAATACCAGACCACGACGACTATGGCGAGGAGGATCAAGTAACCAGTCGCGCGGATAGACGCGGAGGGTTCATAGAAAGGAGGTTCATCGGCCAGGTCTAATTCGAGCCTGTTCTCTATGTGGTGGACTTCTGAAGTTCCTGGGCGCTCGGGGTCGATGAGTCCTCACCCCCCTCTTTCGCCTTTTCGGCGGCCTCACGCTGCTCCTGTTTCTTGGGGCAGTCCATGTTTATACATGTTACCCAGGGACGCTTCCCGCCAAGCACCTTTATCTCTGGAGAGCCGCAGGCGTCGCATTGGGTACCGAGGGGTATGATCTCACCCCGCTGAGGTAGCGGATAGGTGACCCGGCAGTCGGGGTAGCCTGTGCAGCCGACAAAGCGCTTGCGACTCTTACGGTTGCGGCGGATGATCAGGTCGTGCCCGCTCTCGGGGCACTTGCCCACGGTTTCGTCGGTCCTTATGCCCTCCCACACGATGTCCGCGAACTCGGTCTCGGAGCTCTGGAGATGGTCGTAGACCCTGCGAAGCACGTCGCGCGAGGAGTCGACGACCGAGTCCTTGCTGACCTTGCCCTCTGAGATCTCATCCATGCTCCGCTCCAGCTCGGCCGTCATCTCGTGGGAGGCGATCTCGGAGGCGAAGTCCGTGAGGGCCTGCGCCACGGCCATGCCCTTCTCGGTCGGGACCAGCGGGTCGTCGTGGACGTAGCCGCGGTCGTAGAGGTTCTGGATTATGTTCGGACGCGTCGCCTTCGTGCCGAGTCCGAGGTCTTCCATCACGTTTATGAGGCGGCCGGCGCCGTAGCGGCCGGGAGGCTGGGTCTCTTTGGAGAGGATCTCTTTTCCGATGACCTGCACGACGTCGCCCTCGGAGAGGTTGGGGATCTCTTCGTCCGCGCGCCTGCTGTATGGGTAGACGCCGAGCCAACCCTCCTCTGTGACGACCGTCCCGCCCGTGACGAGTGGTTCGCCGCCAGAGTCGAAGCGCAGCGTCGTGCGCAGCGTCTTCGCCGGGGCCGAGAGGGTGGCAAGAAAGCGCCTTACGACGAGCTGGTAGATCTTCCACCGGTCGTCCCGCATCGACTCCTTCGACGCGTAGCCGGTCGGGTAGATCGGGGGGTGGTCGGTCGTTTCTTTCTTCCCGCGCGTGGGTGTGAGCTTCTCCTCAGCGAGCAGCCTCTCGGCGTGCTTTCCGACCCCCTCGACGCTACTCAGGTACCCGAGCACCTCGCGCAGGTCGAGCGAGCCTGGGTAGACGGTGTTGTCCGTCCTGGGATAAGAGATGAAGCCATCCGTGTACAGGTCTTCTGCTATTCGGGCCGCCCTGGAAGGGCTGATCCCGATGTTCGCGGCCGCGGTCAGGAAGGCCGTCGTGTTGAACGGCGTCGGCGACTTGCGGGTCGCGGATCTCTGCTCGACCTCCTCGACCGTCGCGGTGCCGGCGACGTTCTCGTAGGCGCTGTTCGCCCTCGCCTCTTCTTGGAAGCGCTCGGTCTGGTGGCGGACGGTGAACGGCTCGCCGTTTTTCAGTTCCACCTCAAGCTCCCAGTACGGCACGGGGATGAAGGCACGCCGCTCGCGCTCGCGCTCGGCTATGAGGACGAGCGTCGGTGACTGGACGCGTCCTACCGAGAGGAAGGCGCTCCCGTAGCGCTTTGTGGCGCGCGAGACCCAGCGGGTCAGGGTCGCGCCCCAGATCAGGTCTATGTCCTGCCGCGCCTCGCCGGCGTCGGCCAGATCGTTGGAGACCTCCATGAGCTCGTCGAAGGCGCGGCCGACCTCCCCGGGCGTGAGTGCGGAGAAGCGGGCACGCTCGACGTGGTCCATGAGCTTCGGGTTGGCCTCGAAGACCAGGGAGAGGGCTTCGACACCGATCAACTCCCCCTCACGGTCGAAGTCCGTGGCGATGACCACCCTGTCCGCTTTCTTCGAGAGCGACGTTACGGCCTGGGCAACGCCCTTCTCGGAGACGGACTTCTTGATCTCCGCGTCTATGAGCTCCCGCGGCTCGACTTTCTGCCAGTTCGAGTATTCCTCGGGATACTCCGGGTTGAGAACGTGCCCCTTGAGGCCTACCGAGACCGTCTCCTCCCCCTTCCACGTGAACGTGTGGTGCGGCACGGAGCGGTGCTTGCCTTCCCTGACAGACCCTTCAGAGAGGAACTGGGCAATCTTCTTGGCGGTATTGGCCTTCTCGGAGATAATCAGTCGCATCTTGTTACCATTTTACACCCACAAAGAGCATCTTGTTGGCAGATAGCAAGCCCTTGTTCTTCGAGGCGGCCCTGTTCTCGATGGACCATAGCTGATCTGTGACGCTGCAGCATACCTTCCCATCCTATCGATCGTGCGCAGACCTCCGACAAGACTATCGTCGCGGAGGACATCCCCTTGGTATATAAACCACATCTGCCGGTATTTCAATTGGCTTCTAGCGCGAGGCGGACGGGTTTTGACCCTTCCGCCTCGCGCGCTGGTCAAATATCAGCGCTTCAGCTTGTTCCTGACCGGCTGACAAGCGGAGGTCGAAGGCCGATGCGTGCTGACTCGCCGAAATGCGCGGGTTCAGGAAGGATCAGAATCCTTCCTGGACCCGCTATCGGCGGGTTTTCTCCTTGACTCCTCGAGGCCGAACCGGTCGGTGATGCGGGCGGCGAGCAGGGCAAGGCCGAAGACATCGTAGGAGCTGCGCACACGAGGGTCACCGAAGAAGAAGATCGCCACCACCAACGCGCAGGCCAGCTGGAGCAGCATCACCGCCTCCCCCGAGGACCGGCCGGATGCGGGACGCCTGACGAGGACGAAGATGGAGTCGATGACGACCAGCGGCAGCAGGAGGCTGTACGCCAGGTTGCTGAGCCGTACCACGTCCCGCTGAGAGGTCTCGTTGACCTGAGGCCAGGGAACCGTCGTGGCGCCCATGTTCAGGACGTTTCTGGCCAGGACCCGAACGTGACCGAGACCGTTTCTTTCGATACACCGCAGTCCCATCTCGTAGAAGAACCCCTGATCCCATACCAGGCGTCCCTCGAAGTAATACGTGCCGCCCCGCCCCAGTTGCATCCAGACGGGATTGGCGAATTGGAAGGTGATGTTCCTTGCGGGATCGACGGTGGTCACGTCGTGGACGTCGCAGTGTCCGATCCAGAAGTTCAAGCCCGCGTTCTCGCTGAGGCCGGTGGGTTTGCCGGCCGCCGCGCTGTTGTGCAAGACGGTGCCGGCCAGGATGAGGGCGCTGCCGGCGACGATGCCGGTGAGGGCCAGGGCCTGGCGGCGGAGGCGAAACAACAAAGGCACCACCAGCACCGCGAGGTTCAGGATGAGTTGCGGGCGGTTGGCGACCGCTACGCCCCCGAGCAGGCCGGCCGCCAGGCCGAGCCAGCCCGCCTCCCTGCCCGAGAGCCTGGCGGCCCGGTAGCCGGCCCACAGGGACGCGAGCAGAAACGCCAGTGAGGGCGTCTCTGAGGTGAAGTACCCCCCATAGGTTATGTACAGCGGCCAGAACGCGCAGAAGAGCGCCGTCAATGCGGCGGCGGGTGGGGTGAGCAACAAGCGCGCCAGCCGCCAGGCGAAGAACGGGATCGCGGCGGAGAGTACGCACCACAGCACGGCCCCTCCCCACATTCCCACCCGTTCCGTCCCGAAGAGCGTCATGGGGGCGGCCAGCAGTGCGTGGGTCCCCGGCGGAAAGAAGGCGTCGGTTCGCTGCAGGCCGGCGCCCACAGCGAGGCGCTGGGCCCGCTCGACGTACGCGCCCATGTCCGAGTAGAGGTGATCGAAGGGAGGGTGGATCACCAGCCCCCAGATTATGCGGACGATAACGCCGGCCAGAACGGAGGCCAGGGCGATCCTGTCCCACCGGTTCGCCATCACTTCCCGAAAGGCGCCGTGCGCCGCCTCGCCAGAGACCCGCCGGCTTTCGGGGCAGCGTTGCGGCGATCGAGACCGGTACCTGCCGGAGGTTCGGCGCCCATCAGCTGCGGATCCGGCGTGCAGGTGGACACGGCTCGGGCACACGAGTCGCTAGCATGTGTGGTTCCAGAGCTCCACCTTCTCCGGTTTGGACTGGCGGTAGTCAGGCAGTGTCAGCTCCAGCATGTAGATGATCCGGAACGTTTCGAGGGTGTCCGCGCCCGTATGGTGGGCGTTCCACTGGCGGCAGATGTACTGGCCGAAGTACAGTCGTTGGCCGGCGTGATCCCGGTTGTAGATGTTCTCCAGGTACTTACGCCAGTGCTCGTTCTTGTAGGTGGCGGGGATGTCTTGCGGTTTCTCGTAAGAGATGGGGTGCATGCTGTAGTCGTCGCGGGTGATGGGCATGAGATCCACCTTCTGGCCGTCGCGCAGTTCGCCGGGGATCACGTACCAGCCGTCTTCATTGCTCGGGGAGGGGGCGAACATGCCCCAGTACTGGTCGAGGCCGAGGAAGGGTCCGAGGGGGACGGTGCGCTCGGGCAACGTGAACGAGGTGACCGTGGTCAGGTTCCAGCAGAGGATGTAGAAGATGAAGAAGAAGGCGAGCAGGTTCGCAGCGAGCGAGGACCGCAGCTCCGCTGGTTCTTCGGAGAAGGCCTCGTCGTGCCGCGTTTCGGAGGTGCCCACCCCTTCGGCTGCCAGGGGCTGGACCGGGCCCGCGAACAGGAGTTGGCGGGCTTCCATGAGGAACGACACCACCGCCTTGGAGAAGGCGACGAGAGCGTCGCCCAACCGCGCCGTCGCGAGTCGCAGGCGGCGGGCGAGCTCGACCCGTCGCAACACCACGGAGCGGAGCGTCGAAGCCCTGTCCCAGAACCAGGTGGGGAAAAAGCAGACCATGCAGAACGCGCTGATCCAGGGGAAGATCCCTATGTCCATCGTCAGCCATATACCGAGATGAAAGCCCATGAAAGCCAGCGCGGCCCCGGTGCGGACCGGACCGGTGAAGAAAGGGCAGAACAGCAGGAGCGGACCGAGGGCCTCGAGCGCGACCGTGCCGAGTGTCAGCGCCTGGAGCAAGCTGGGGAAGTCAAGGAGTAGATGGCCGATCGGGGTGGCGAGCTGGTCCAGGCTGAGCGCGTAGTAGAGCGCGGTGTAATCCGAGCGCCACTCGGGTCCCGACTTCAGGGCGGTGGTGAACCAGTAGACGAAGGCGATCTGCAAGAACAGGCCGAAGGTGGCCAGCGACAGAAAGCCTGGAGAAGGGCGCGGGAGCGCAGACCGCGCGCGATCCACCGACCAGTAGGCGCCGAGCGGTAACAACATGCCCCAGAAGAACAGCATGCGCAACATGGGGCTCTCGGAGCCGTTGAGCAGGGGGTTGCGCAACTGTATCGAGAGCAGCAACGCCCACACGACGAAGGTCATCAGGCGCGTACGGTAGCCGACGAGCATGCCGAACGCCGCGAGCGCCGCGACGCCGAACAACAGCGCCTGGAACAGGCTTCCCCCGTTCATGAGATGGATCGAGAACGCCCAGGGGCTCAACACCTGCTCCACAAGAACGGTGCGGGGCATGATGCCCGCGTCTGTGTAGTGGGCGGAGAGGTCGGTGGCCCGATTGGCGAGGTCGGAGAGCGCAAGGAGCGCCAGCACGATACGAAACGTCGCGAGCGAGCGCAGGTCCGCGCCAAAGATCTCTACGACCTTCGCGTACGCCCATTGCTGCACGGACCGGTCCTTTGGTGTGCCGCTCACTTCGGAAGGTCCTCGTCTCTCACATCGCCGGGACCGGAACGGGGGAGGGACGCAGCGCTACACGAACAGACTTGCTGGCAACCTCCTCTGCTACCGCCCGCCCGGGCTCGCTGCCCGCAGAAGCGCACACCGCCGCCGCGGCGATCATGAGGGCGAGCGCCATCATGGGCACACCTACCTTCAGAAGCGAGTTTCCTTCTCTGAACACTCGCCTCCCTTCTCTCCAATGGAGAGTGCTATCGCCGGCGCACGAAGAACAGCCCTATGGCCGAGCCGGTGATGAGCAACGTCAACAGAGCAGCCACCGGCATGAGCACGGAGAGGCCACCGGTGTTGGGTAGTACGCTGTCGTCGGGGATCGTGTCGCGAATCACGTTTTCGTTGGCCGATGTAGTATCGCCTGTTGTCGCTGCTCCAGTGTTGCTCGCTCCGGAGGTAGCGCCGGTGCTCGCTCCTGTTGTCGTCCCTGTTGACGTGCCCGTGGTGCCGGTAGTGGTACCCGTTGTCGTACGTGTGGTGGTGCCCGTCGTTCCCGTCGTGCTCGTGACACGGGTAGTGCTGGTAGTACTGGTGGTCCTACTCGTGATACCCGTTGTGGTACCGGTAGTGGTACCCGTTATCGTACGTGTGGTGGTGCCCGTCGTTCCCGTCGTGCCGGTGGTGGTACCTGTGGTGGTCCCGGTCGATCTCGTGATGCTGGTGGTCGCCCCCGTCGTTCCTGTTGTCGTACGGGTGACGATACCCGTGGTGGAGGTAGTGGTACCTGTGGTGGAAGTAGTGGTGGCTGCGGTGGTTCCCGTCGCTCCCGTGGTG
>Ga0081538_10005456_pt1 | contig 11421 bp, 8 predicted proteins | sample TabmetS5T2R1_FD_71022 | JGI IMG/M metagenome (GOLD analysis project Ga0081538, IMG submission 71022) | Tabebuia heterophylla rhizosphere microbial communities from the University of Puerto Rico - S5T2R1 | ecosystem: Host-associated > Plants > Roots > Rhizosphere ... | reverse complement strand
GTGAACGTGGTGCGAGCGAAGCGGTTGTGGCCGAGATCGCTCACGGACCGAGCCCTCGGCCCGCCCGACGACCGGGCCATCGAGCTCACGCTGAGCCGCGAGCAACTGTTCTCTCGGGAAGAACTCGTCGAGCGAGGGCACGCCGAAGGCGGGCCGGCTGACGGCGCGGCGACCACCGAAGCCACCGCCGCGCCTTGATGCCCGGCCGGCGTCCGCTTGGCCGCGAGTGGATCGTCCATAACCGCTGCGTCGCTAACGCCTCGGGGAGCCCATCGAGCAGCACGCGCACGCGGAAGGGCCTGGGTGGCGGTTGCAACTCGACGACGCCGGCCAAGTAACCAGAGTCGTTCACCTCGTTCCCTCGCACTCCTGACCGCCGTCGGGCATCGTCGCGCACAGGTTGGGTGGATGCGGAGTGGGGTACTACTAGGGCGACAGCCCCGTGCACTCGTGGCGACGTGGTTTGTAAAGGCTCAGGAAGCTTGGTGTCATGACAGCCACCCATCGTGAGATCGAATCGAAGTTCGACGTCGCCGAGGACCTGGAACTGTCCGGCCTCGCCGGTGTGGCTCGGGTCAGCACGCTCGACGGGCCGATCGAGCAGCGCTTGGACGCCGAGTACTACGACACCGCTGACCATCGGCTGGCGGCAGCGGGGATCGGGCTGCGGCGACGGACCGGCGGCGACGACGCCGGGTGGCATCTCAAGATCACCGAATCGTTGGGTGAACGCATCGAGGTCCACCGACCGCTCGGCCGCTCGAACAGGGTGCCCAAGGCGTTACGTGACCTCGTCACCGTGCACGTCCGTGACGCCGAGCTGGATCCGGTGGCACGACTACACACGCAGCGACGATTGCACCAGCTCATGGACGACAGCGGTGCGGTGATCGCCGAGGTCGCCGATGACGAGGTTCGGGCCGACAACGCCGACGGCGACCAAAAGTGTTGGCGCGAAGTGGAAGTCGAGCTGGTCGACAACGACGACAGCGACCTGCTGGAAGCTCTCGGGTGCATCCTCATCGACGCCGGCGCCTCACCGTCAACCCATCGCTCGAAGCTCGAGCGGGCCATCGGCGACACCGACCAACGCGCCGCGGTCGGCTCCGATCCCGATCTTGCGTCCGGCGCGGCGGGGCGAGTGGTGGCCGCCTACCTGAACGGTCAGGTCGCCGCACTCGTCGATGTCGATCCCGCGGTGCGAGTCGATCTCGAAGACGCAGTGCACAAGATGCGGGTCGCCATTCGCCGATTGCGGAGTGCCTTGGCCACCTACCGACGGCTACTGCACCGGGATGTGACCGACCCGTTGCGCGACGAGCTGAAATGGCTGGGCGGTGTCTTGGGGCCCGCCCGTGACGCCGAGGTCATCCGCGATCACCTCGACGCCGTGGTCCAGGCCGAGCCCGCCTCGCTCATCGCCGGCCCAGTCCGGCGCCGCATCGACACCACCCTCAACCGGGACCATCGCCGTGCCCGTCAACAGGCTCTCACCGCGATGACTTCGGCCCGCTATCTGGCGCTGATCGACAAACTAACCCAAGTTGGTCAGTCCGTCGTGGACAGCAAACGAGCGCGGCGCGCCGCCCCCAAGGAGCTCCGCAAGCACGTGGGGCGCACGCACCGGCGGATGCGACGTGCACTCGACGAAGCGCTGTCCGGCGACGACGGACCGAATGACGAACAGTTGCACGAGGTGCGCAAGGCGGCCAAGCGTGTGCGCTACGCCGCCGAGTCCGTCACCGATGTCTACGGGTCGAAGGCATCAAAGCTCGCGACACGGATGGAAGGCGCCCAAGATACCCTCGGAGATCACCAGGACACCGTTGTCATCCGCGGCGTCCTGCGGCGCCTTGAAGCCGATGCAACCGCCGCCGGCGAGAGCACCTTTACCTACGGCCGCCTCCACGCCCTCGAGCAAGTCCGCGGCGACGCCGCCAGAGACGCATACCTCGCTGCCGCGAAGGATCGCTGGGCCAACCCGCCCGGCTGGCTCCGCTGAGCGGTGCATCAGCACCGGCGGCGTGACGTGCCGCACCCCTGAACCTGGCGTCGCCCCTGGGGTCGGAGCCGGCTCTGACGAGTTGCTGGCCGAACCGACCCCTGACCGTCAGTGGCAGGCCCTCGAGGGCGGCGCCGGTCGTTCACGGTGGTTGTCCTCGCGTCGGCGTGGCGAGGCGCCAACCGTACGTCGCGCAGCAGCACGCGGCGTCGACGGCGGCCATGATGAACGGGCTCCGAGCCTATGTGGGTACAACTGCTCGAGCCCCGGACCGATGCCCGGTCGACCGCACACACCGGCAGGCGGTCCGGGTCGAGCCGGATGCCGGTGTGGCGCACGAGGATCGGTCCCGCGCTGCGTTCCCGATCGCCACGTCGATGGTGCGGGCGGTGCGAAGGACGAGAACCACGACGGCGGGATGGTTGCCCTTGCCGAGAATCCGCAGGGTGGGGTGACCTCGCTCGACGCCGAGGTCCTCGACGCCGAGAGCGCCTACCGTCAAGCCATCGCCACCAGCGACACCGACGTCACACCGATGGCCATGATCGCCCTCGGTGAGCTGCTCAGCGGGCAGGAGGGCCGGGCCGCTGACGCTGAGACCCCTGTATCGCGAAGCCATCGCTACCAGCGACACCGACCTCGCACCGGCGGCCATGGTCAACCTCGGGTTCTTGCTTAGCCGCCAGAAGGGCCGGGCCAGTGACGCAGAGAGCACGTACCGCCAAGCCATCGCCACCAACCACCCCCACCACGCGCCGATGGCCATGTACAGCCTCGGGCGCTTGCTCAGTCGGCAGGAGGGCCGGGCCGGCGACGCGCGGAGCGCGCCTACCGCGAAGCCATCGCCACCAACACCCCAAACACGCATCGTTGGCCATGATGGCCCTCGGTGAACTGGTCAGCCGGCAGGAGGGCCGGGCCGGCGACGCGGAGACCGTGTACCGCCAAGTCATCGCCATCAACGACCCCAACAGCGCATCATTGTCCATGGTCAACCTCGGTGACCTGCTCAGTCGGCAGGAGGGCCGGACCGGCGATGCAGAGAGCGCGTACCGCCAAGCCATCGCCACCAACCACCCCAACCTCGCACCGATGGCCATGTACAGCCTCGGGCGCTTGCTCAGTCGGCAGGAGGGCCGGGCCGGCGATGCAGAGAGCGCCTACCGCCAAGCCATCGCCACCAACCACCCCAGCGTCGCACCGCTGGCCATGGTCAACCTGGGTGACCTGCTCGCCGAGGCCGATCACCTGGCCGGCGATGCGGAGAGGGCCAACCGCCAAGCCATCGCCACCAACCACCCGGACCTCGCATCGTTGGCCATGGTCAGCCTCGGTGACCTGCTCAGTCAGGAGGCGGGTCGGGCCGGTGGCGCGGAGACCGTGTACCGCCAAGCCATCGCCACCAACCACCCCAAGCATGCACCGATGGCCCTGATCGGCCTGGGTGACCTGCTCGCCGAGGCCGATCACCGAGCCGGGGATGCGGAGAGCGCCTACCGCCAAGCGATCGCCACCAACCACCCTGACGCCGTGGCAGCAGCCGGCAAGGGTCTGATCAGACTTCGCAGCAGATAACCCATTCCGTGGGGTGGCGCTGCTCCGGGCAGGCGCCGGGAACGTCGGCTCCCGTCAACCCGTCATCGCGTCGGGGGCATCACGTGTGTCGCGAGACGTGGCGAACCGGGAGGTCTAGGTGGTCCAGGTCTCGCCGGCAACCGACGTGGTATGTCCGCTCGTGAAGAACTCGTCGCGACTGGTGGAACGCTGCGGCGCGATGAGCTCCTGCGTGTCGAAAAGCTCCCATCCGAGCCCGCGTTCAGTGCGCGTCGCAAATCGGTGGCGATGCCACAAACGCTGCGTTGCTGCCGCCTGAGCGGGACGGGTGCGGGACGAGCTCGAGTCATGGTCACGAACCAGGCGGCTGACCAGGACAACTGCCGCGACCGACGCGTGCCCTCCTAAGCGGCAGGGCCCAGGGGAACAGTCATCGCTGCCATCGTAAGAGAGGTTCGGGCAACGCCGAGGCGCTGCCGTTGCTGCTGACGCTGTCGTCCGGGGTCACGGCGTTCAGTGGCTCAAGCAATGGGATCGGCGGCAGGTGCTTATCCAGGCGCCTAACGGGTGCTTGACGCGCTTGACTGAATTGGATTCGCTGGACCGGCTCGCCGAAGCGATCCTGCTAGATGGACTGTGTAGGCCGAGGAAGACGGTCAACGCCGGCCTTTGGAGCCGGTTGTTGCAGGTTCGAGCCCTGCCCCCGAGCGACCGACGCCGCGGCGGATCGGCGAGACGTCGCAATCCTGCCGTTGATCGTTGCGACGCACCGGCAGACTGTGTGTGGTGGCGAGGTATACGTTGAGTGAAGCCGGGGTCTCCGAGCGGGAGGCCGAGGTGCTCGGGCTGTTGGCTCACCGGGCGACCAACGCCGAGATCGCGGCTCGCCTCCACGTTTCGGTGCGTACCGTCGAGAGCCATGTGTCGTCGCTGCTGCGCAAGCTGGGGGCGTCCGATCGCCGCGAGCTCGGGGAGCTGGCCAGGTGTCTGCGGGCGGCCGACGACGAGGATGCGGCGGCCCCGGCACCGCAAGCAACCGTGGCGGCGCGACCGATTGCGCGTGCGGTGCCGGTGCCCCTCACCTCGTTCGTGGGACGTGTTACAGAGGTGGCCGAACTGGCCGCGGCCGTGGCCGAGCACCGCCTGGTCACTGCCGTGGGGCCGGGTGGGGTGGGTAAGACCCGGCTCGCCGCCACCGTGGCGGCCGAGCTGTGGCGATCCCGGGCCGATGGGGTGTGGTTCGTGGATCTGGTGCCGGTGGGCGACTCGTCGCTGGTCCCGGCAGCGGTTGCCGCGGCGCTCGGCGTCGACGACCCCCGTGGTCGCACGGTCGACGACGCCGTGCTGGCGCACCTCGCCGAGCACGATGCGTTGCTCGTGCTGGACAACTGCGAGCACGTGGCTCACGCCGTCGCCGTGTTCGTCGAGCGGCTGCTCGGGCACTGCCCGGGCGTCACCGTGCTGGCCACGAGCCGGGCGAGGCTCATGCTCCCGTTCGAGTGGGTGTTCCACGTCCCCGGCCTGTCGCTGCCCGATGACGGGAGCGACGGCGACGCGGTGGCGCTGTTCTTCGAGCGGGCCCGCCAGGCGGGCCTCACCGGGCTGGCCGACGACGACCGTCGGCGCATCGGGATGATCGTCCGCGGCCTCGATGGGATGCCGCTCGCCATCGAGCTGGCGGCCGCCCGCGTGGCCACGCTCGGTCTCGACGGGCTCGAGCATGGTCTTGCCGAGCCGTTCCGCCTGCTCATCGGCGCCTCGCGGCTCGACGAGCGCCACGGTTCGCTGCGCTCGACCATCGACTGGAGCTATGAGCTGCTCGCGCCCGACGAGCAGGCGTTGCTGCGTCGCGTCGCGGTGTTCGCCGCGCCGTTCGCCGCCGCCGACGCGGCCGCGGTGACGGCGTTCGGCTCGGTCGAGCCCCGGTCCGTGCCGGACGCGTTGGCTCGGCTCGCCGACAACAGCCTGCTGCTCGCCTCGCCGGGCACCGAGACCCGCTACCGGGCCCTCGAGACGATCCGCCAGTACGGCCTCGAGCGGATGGATGAGGACGGCGAGCTCGAGGCCGTGCGCCTGCGGCACCTCAGGTGGTGCATGGGCACGGCCGATGCGCTCGAAGCCGGCATGGGACGCGAACACGACGACCTGGCCGGCTGGCGCTCGGCCTTCGACCGGGCCGCCGACGACCTGCGTGCCGGGCTCGCCTGGGCCGGCGAGCAGCACGGGCTGCGGTCCGACGCCCTGCGCTTGGCCCTGGCATTGGCCGGCGCCGCCTTCACCCGGGGCCTGGTGGCCGAATCGCAGCGCCGCTACGAGCAATCGGCCGATCTCGCCGACGACCCCAGCGGCCGCTGCACCGCGCTGCAGCTCGCCGCCGGAGCCGCCGCCAGCCGCCACGCCGGCAACGACTCCCTGCGGTTGTGGCGGGCGGCGGCCGACGCTGCCATCGGCGTCGGCGACACGGACGCCGCGGCGTACGCCCTCGCCCAGGCCGCCCTCCTCGCCAACCGGCTTCGGGGGATCATTGCCGACGCGCCCCCGCCCGGCACGGCCGATGAGCTGGTGGCAGAGGCGCGACCGCTCGCCGACGACGCGCCCCGAGCGGCGACGGCGCTGCTTCTCGCCGAGACGTTCGACCGCCGCGAGACCGATCCGGAGATGCGAGCGATGTCGGAGCAGGCCGTTGCCGAGGCCCGGCGACTCGACGACCACCTGCTCGAGAGCGTGGCGCTCGATGCCCTGTCGGTCGTGCATCTAGCGAACGGCGACGTGCCCGGTGCACGCGCGGCCGTTGATCGCCGCATCGAGCTGCTCGCCGGTGCACGCGCCGGGGCCGACAACGGGATCGAGATTTCCGATGCGTACGCCATGGCGTCAGAGATCGCGCTGACCGCTGGCGACCTCAGGGCCGCCCGCCACTACGCCGACACACTGGCTGCGCTCCCTTACCACTTCGAGGAAGGGCATCTGGCAACCGCCCGCCGATTGAAGGTCGACGCGCTGGCGGGCGACATCGAGCGTGTGCTCACCGACGCCGAACGGTTCCGTCGGGGGTGGGAGCAGGCCGGCCGGCCCCGGTCCCGCAACGTCGCCGGCGGGTCTCTGGCCGTCGCGATGGTCCATGGGCTGCGTGGAGACGATGCGACGCGCGCCCGCTGGTACGAGATCACTGTGGCGCTCGGCGCCGACGCCGAGTTCCTGGGCTCGTGTGGGTCGGGCTACGCGCCGACCTTCGACGCCATCGTGCTGCTCCACCGCGGCGACCCCGAGGCCGCGTTGGTGCGGCTCGCGGACGATCCAGCCGATTTCACGCACTGGCACAACGGCGAGTGGCGTCCGTGGTACGCGGCCCTCTGGGCCGAGGCTGCCGTGCTCGCCGCTCACGAAAGCGGAGGCGGCCGCATCGAGCACGCCCGGCCCATCACCGCCCCCAACCCCATCGCCGCGGCCATGGTCGAACGGGCCGCTGCGCTGCTGGCCGGAGCCGACGAGCCGCTGGTCCGGGCGGCCGAGACATTGAACGCGGCGGGGTGTCGCTACCAGTGGGCCCGCACGCTCGTCATGGCCGGCGGGGAGCTCGGCCGACGAGGACGTGCCGCTCTCAACGCCCTCGGCGTGGCGCCCATGGGCGCGCTCTCGTGAGAACAGGGGTCGGCGCGTAGGCGATCCTTGAGCGTGGCGATGTCGACCGGCCCGGGTGCGATGGCGCCCACCTTTCGAGTAAGGGGAGCAGGCTCTTCACCGTCTCGGCCAGGTAGGCACGGCGTGGATGAGCAGTCCGCGCTGCCTCGCGAGCGGTCGGTGTCCTCCGTTGCCCGCAAAGGTGAGTTGGCGACGCCGCTCGGGTGCCTATCCAGTGCTTACCTGCTGGACTTAGACACTATCTGGATGGCGTCCCCGCAAAGATCCTGGTAGATGGACTGTTTGGGCCGATAAAGACGGGCATCTGTCACCTTTGGAGCTGGTTGTTGCAGGTTCGAGCCCTGCCCCCGAGCCTAGAAACCGCAGGAAGCGCCTGGGACCCTTGGTGTGCGGGCGGCTTTGAGGCTCGAGCTCCCGAATCCACGCCCCATGCTGTCGGTGACGCCGCTCAGCCGGGGCGCCAGTAGGGCTGCAGGTCGCTGCGGTGCGGCGGGTCGGCGCCTGTCCGCCCGACGGTGACGGCGGCCGCTTGGTGGGCCGCTTCCACGGCCGGCACGAGGACCGCGACGTCGGCGAGGCCCTCGACGGCCCGGCCGCTCGCCATCCACCACGTGAGGAACGCTGCCGTGAAGCTGTCGCCGGCACCGATCGTGTCCACGACTCGGGTGTCGATCACCGGCATGGCGCAGGTGTCGGTGGACGTCACGATCGTCGTGGCCGCCGAGCCGGCGGTCACCAGGACCGCCCGGGTGCGCCCGGCAACCAGTCCGGCCGCGACCGCAGTCGGCGAATTCGCCGGGTCGATGCAGCGAAGGTCTTCGATGCTCGCCTTGACGACGTCGGCTCGGACGAGCACGCGCCGGAGGCGCCACAGGTACGTGTCGCGGTCGCCGACGGCGCCGGGGCGGCAGTTGAGGTCGAGTACAACGAGCACGTCGTCGCCGGCGTCGAGGACTATACGTTCGACGGCCGTTGCCAGCGGCTCGATCGCCAGCCCCAGTCCGCCGGCCACCACGGCCCGCGTGGACGCCGGCAGCCCCACCGGCGCCAGCGCGATGGCGCTCGTTCCCTGTAGGTAGAAGCGGTACGTCGCCACGCCGGCGGGATCCAGCTCGGCCATGGCCAGTGTGGTGGGGTTGTCGGTGCGCTGGACGTGGTCGGTGTGCACACCGTCAGCGTTGAGGTCGGCCATCAGGCGTTGACCGAAGCGGTCGGTGGAGATTGCGGCGACGAGGCCCACCGGGGCGCCGAGGCGGGAACATGCTCGTGCCACGTTGAACGGCGCGCCCCCCGGCGTGGCCGTGATGGAGCCATCCGCTCCCACCACCAGGTCGACCAGGGCCTCGCCGACGACGTTGATCACCGGGGGGACTCGATCGGGGCGCGGCCCGACTTCCGCCCGGACCGGGTGGTCGCGGGGCTAGACGGAGCCACCCGAGATCTCGACGTTGATGCCGGTGAGGTAGGAGGCGTCGGCGGACAGCAGGAACGCCACGACACTGGCGACCTCGTCGGTTGAGCCGTAGCGGCCGAGCGGCACCATGCCGATCATCTGGTGGGCCACCTCGGATGGGTCGTCCGCGTAGTAGGGGCTGGGGGTGGCGGCCTGTGATGCCACCTGGTTCTCCCACATGCGTCCGGGTCCGATGAAGGCCGGCGACACGGCGTTCACCCGGATGCCGGCGGGAGCGAGGTCCTTGGCGGCGCTCCTGGTCAGTCCGATGATGGCCGCCTTCGACGCCGAGTAGGCGGACATGTTGGGGGCCCCGGTGACGCCGGCCATCGACGCCGAGGACACGATCGACCCGGCCTCCCCGGCCGCTACCATCGCTGCGCTCACGGCCGAGAGCACCGTAAACGCGCCCAGGACGTTGACCTCGAACACCCGCCGGGCATCGTGGTGGGGGTACCGATCGATCCGCTCGAACGTTCCCTGGTAGCCGGCGTTGTTGAACAGCGCCGTGGGCACGCCGAGTGCGTCGCGGCAGGTGTCGAGGGAGCGCTCGACGCCGGCGGCCTCGGTGACGTCGAACGCGTCGCTCCATGCCGGCGCTCCGAGCGCCGCGCACTGGTCCCGGGTGTCGTCCAGCGCTCCGAGCATGCTGGGGTGGTCGACCACCGCCAGTGACCATCCCTGTTGGGCGAGGTGGCGCGCCGTCGCCCGGCCGATGTCGCCGGCGGCGCCGGTGACCAACGCGATCGGCCGCTCGTCGTCCATGGAGTCAAGCTGGGGGTGCGAAGCGACCGGCGCCGGTGGCGATCCGCGGTCCGCCAGGGTCGAACGCGTGCACCGTACCGGCGAGCTGCACGTCGATGTTGTCGCCCGTCTTGCCCTTGAACGGTGCCGGCATCTTCGACACTGCGGCCACCGTTTCGCCGTTGTGGTCGAAGGCGACGTGGACGAATGCCTCGGAGCCGAGGTCCTCGACGGTCCGGATGTGCGCGGTGAGAGGTCCTTCGCCGACGCGCACGGCCTCGGGGCGGAAGCCGACGATGATGCGATCGCCGCCGAAGGAGCTCAGACGCGATGTCATCTCGGCATCGAGGTCGAGGAAGCAGTCGCCGACGCGGACCGGTAGATCCGACCGGCAGGTGAACAGGTTCATCGCCGGTGACCCGATGAACCCCGCAACGAACAGGTTGGCCGGCTCGTGGTAGAGGGCGTGCGGTGTGTCGCACTGTTGGAGCAGCCCCTCGCGCAGGACTGCGACGCGGTGGCCCATGGTCATGGCCTCGACCTGGTCGTGGGTGACGTACACGGTCGTCACGGCCAGTCGGGCCTGGAGCTCGGCCAGTTCGGCCCGGGTCTGGACCCGCAGCTTGGCGTCGAGGTTCGAGAGGGGTTCGTCCATCAGGTACACCTGCGGCTTGCGGACGATCGCCCGGCCCATGGCCACCCGCTGGCGCTGTCCGCCTGAGAGGTGCTTGGGCTTGCGGTCGAGGAATGGCTCGAGGCCGAGCACCCGCGCGACCTCGCGCACTCTCGCTGCGCGCTCCTCCTTGGGAACCTTGTGCTGCTTGAGCGCGAACCCCATGTTCTCGGCCACCGTGAGCTGCGGGTACAGGGCGTAGTTCTGGAAGACCATCGCGATGTCCCGGTCGCGGGGCCGGATGTCGCTCACGTCGCGGTCGCCGATGAAGACCGCCCCCTCGTCTAGGGGCTCGAGGCCGGCCACCAGGCGCAGGGCAGTGGACTTGCCCGAGCCGGAGGGCCCGACGAGCACCATCAGCTCGCCGTCGTGGATCTGCAGATCCAGGTGCGACACGGCCGGTTGGTGGGTGCCGGGGTAGAGCCGAGTCGCCGCCGCGAACTGGACCGATGCCACGTTGCCTCCTACTTGATCGCGCCCATGGACAGGCCGCGGATCATGCGCTTCTGCGCCAGCCAACCCGCCAGGACCACCGGCACGCAGGCGAGGACCGACGCCGCCGAGAGCTTGGCCAGGAAGTTGCCCCGGGTGCTGATGTTCGTCGTGACCCAGATCGGGATCGTCGAGCCGCTCGCCGGGTTGAGCTGCACGGCGTAGAAGTACTCGTTCCAGGCGAAGATCACGCAGAGCAACGCCGTGGCCGCCAGGCCCGGGAGGGCGATGGGGAGGATCACCGAGGTGAGCTGGCCCCTCAGACCGGCGCCGTCGATCTCTGCGGCCTCGACGAGCTCACGAGGGATCTCCCGGAAGAACGACCACAGCATCCACACCGCGAGGGGGAGGTTCATCGCGGTGTAAAGGATCATGAGGACGAGCCGGCTGTTCAGCAGGTCGAAGTTCCTCGCGAGGATCCACAGGGGCAGGATGGCCGCCACCACCGGGAGGAACTTGGTGGAGATGAAGAAGAACAGGACGTCGCGCCACTTCGGCACCGGCCTGATGGCGAGGGCGTACGCCGCGGGGATCGCCAGCAACAGCACGACCACGGTGCTGACCGTGACGACCCAGAACGAGTTGAAGAACGCCTCGCGGAACGACAGAAGGCCCGACGTGGCGCTGGTGACGTCGTCGTAGCGATCGAGCGTCGGGCTGAACAGCAGCTTGGGGCTGGTGTTGGCGTCCTGCTCCTCCTTGAATGAGCTGAGGACCATCCAGAACACTGGGAAGAAGAACAGCAGGGTGGCGAGCCAGGCCACCGCCCCCAGCAGGGCGTTCACCGACCGGCGCTCGCCGACCCCCAGCCGCGCGCCCGCCGAACCAGCCATCAGGCGATCTCCTCCCCCCGCAGCAAGC
>Ga0081538_10005455_pt1 | contig 11422 bp, 9 predicted proteins | sample TabmetS5T2R1_FD_71022 | JGI IMG/M metagenome (GOLD analysis project Ga0081538, IMG submission 71022) | Tabebuia heterophylla rhizosphere microbial communities from the University of Puerto Rico - S5T2R1 | ecosystem: Host-associated > Plants > Roots > Rhizosphere ... | reverse complement strand
CCGGGACGAGGGGTGCTCAGCCCGGCCGGGGTGCGGCTGGCGCTGACCGCCGCCCCGGCCACCGATGGCCGCTGGGGCCTCGGCTATGGTCTTGGGCTGCTGCCGGACGGCGACCGGCTCGCCTACCACGAGGGCGCCAACCGCGGCTGGCGGGCCGGCCTGGCCCTGCTGCCCGACCGCCGGGCGGGGATCGCGCTGCTGGCCAACGGCGACGACGGCAACGCCCCGATCGACGCCGTGGTCCAGCATTGGCTTGGGCTGGCCACGCCGAACCCGAAGCGTGCGCGGGGTCGCGCCGCGATGCTCGGCGCCCTGGCCGTCGTGGCCGTCGTCGCGACCGCGACTCGCCGGCCACGATCGGCGCCAGCAGTGCCCTCCCGCCAGCCGCCGACCAAGGTTGCAACAGGATTCCTGTCACGGTTGGCGTGCTGGTGGTCTCTCAACATCCGGGCGGCGACCCACGCCGCTCCCGATGAGAGGAGGCACCGGTGGGGGAATACCTGCAGATCTTCCGCGCCCGCGTCCCGCAGGCTTCCGTGGCGGCCCTGCTCGAGATCCGCCCGGCCGCCATCGCCGAGGCCCAACGGCTGTGCCCGGAGCTGCTGCGGGCCCAGCTGGTCCGGCTCGACGACACCACCTGGCTCGACGTGTTGACCTGGAGCCGCCCCGACGGCGAGCAGCGACTCATGGAGCATGCGGCCAGGTTCGACGCCATCACCAAGATGCACGACCTCCTGGTCGACGTGGAGGAGCCGCTGCGGGGCGAGATCGTCCACACTTCCTCCCGATGAGGAACGACGACCCGTCCCTGGACCAGCTGGCCCGGCGCGCCGCCGAAGGCGACCGCGAGGCCCTCTCGGCGCTGATCCGCGAGCTCCAGCACCCGATGTACCGCCTGGCCCTGCGGTTCCTGGGTCATCCCGACGACGCCGAGGACGCCTGCCAGGAGATCCTGATTCGCATCGTGACCCGCCTGGGCACCTTCGAGGGCAGATCCAAGTTCACCACCTGGGCCTACACGGTCGCGGTGCGCAGCCTGCTCCGGACCCGCAGGCGGCTGGTCGAATCGTCGGTGCAGGGAGCCGAGCAGTTCGCCGCCTTCCTGGACGCCGGCATGGGCGACATCGACCCGACCCTGGAGGAGGTGGAGTACCGGCTGCTGTGCGAGGAGGTCCGGATCAGCTGCACCTACGGCATGCTGCTGTGCCTGTCGCGACCCCAGCGGGCCGCCTACCTGCTCGCCGACGTGCTGGGGCTGACCGACGCCGTCGGTGCCGAGATCCTGGACTGCACCCGCGAGGCGTTCCGGCAGCGCGTCTCGCGGGCGCGGCGCACCCTCCGGCAGGTGATCGATGACCGCTGCGGGCTCGTCGACCCGGCCAACCCGTGCCGCTGCGGCCGCCAGATCGCCAGCAGCCAGGCCGCCGGCATCCTCAGCCGAGATCACCTGCCGCTGGCCCGCCATCCCCGCGAGCAGCCGCGGGTGTGGATCGAGCCCGTCGCCAAGCAGCTCGACGCCGTTGTGGCCATCGGCGACCTGTACCGCTTCGACCGCTTCGCCGCCCCCGACCGGCTGTGGGCCGATCTGCAGGCCAGGTTCCCCGACCTGCTGGCGTCCCCCTGAGGGCCCCCGCATCGCGGCCTGACCTGGTGTGAGGGACGTCGATGCCGGTCATCCCGTGACGCCCTGGCCGGTCGCCTCCAGCGTCTGCTTGAGCGTGTTGAGGTTGGCCGCCACCGCCGCCCTGACCCTGGCGGTGGCCAGGGGAGCGAGCAGCCGCACCGCACCCGAGGCGGACTCGAGGTCGACCACGTTGATCAGTTGGGTCCCATCGCCCACCGGCGCGAGCAGGTAGCCGACGGTCGCGGTGAAGGGCCCGATGTCGCCGTGGACCTCCAGGCGGCTGGTCGGCTCGAACACGGTGACCTCGAAGCCTTCCTCGCTCCTGCCGGGCATGGAACGAAGCTGCCGGTAGGTCGTCCCGACCCCGACGGGCCCGGGAGCGGTCTTCTTCGTCTCCACGATGGCGTAGTTCCAGGTCGGGATGTTCTCGAAGTCGGCGAGGAACGCGAAGACGTCGTCGGTGGGTCGCCGGATTGTCAGGGTGTTCTGGAAGGTTGCCATGGTTGCCTCCGTCATCTCGTACAGCCGCCGGTTCAGCTCCTCGGCCACCGCCCACGCCACCCGGGCATCCTGCCGTGCTGCTTCCAGGAGGGTCCGGGCGTTGATCCTGAACAGGCTGCACGGCGCCAGCGCCTGAACGGCCACGTTGACCGGCCCGCCGACCAGGACCGCGATCCCCAGCACGTCAGCGCCGCGCGCGTAGCGAACCGTGACCTGGCGGCCCGCAGCCGAGGTCATGTAGACGCGCAGCAGGCCCTCGATGACGAGCACCGCCCGTGGCGCGTCACCCTCCCGATAGAAGGTGGTGCCCGCCGGGTAGTCGGTGCGTTCCCCCTCCGCCAGCAGCTCGTCGACGAGCTCCGGGGGCAGCTTCCCAAGGAAGCTGCGTGCCATGGCCTCTGCGACGTCGGGGTCGGCCACCGTCCACGAGTCCTGTCAGCGGCGGGATCGCTCCCGCGGTTGGCGGGAGGCTCACCCTAACAGGGCGTGGCCCTGCCCCCGGTCGGGCCGTGAAGGTTCGCGGCGGCCAGCTCAGGCTGGGATGTCAACAGCCCGCTCTCCGCGGGCGGGAGCTGCGTCCGTTCAGGTGGGGTCGAGGGGTCCGCTGAGGTAGTGGTCGAAGACGGGTGACAGGGCGGCGACGAGTTCGGCCCGGGAGGCGGTGGCGAGGGGGGTGAGCCCCACGACGTGGCGGGCCATGGCGAGCCCGACGACCTGGGAGGCGACCAGGCTGGCACGGAGCTCTGGCCGGTCCCGGCCCACCCGGGAGGCAAGGGGCAGCAGCAGCCGTCGGGCGATCAGCTCGCGGATGGTGGCGGCGGCCTCCTCCTCGGACGCCGCCGCCCGGATGAGCCCGGTGACCGTCTTGCGTCCCTCGGGGCTGTCGAGGATCGCGAGGATGAACTCGGCCACGCGCCGCCCGAGCCCCTGGCGGCCCGGCCCCAGGAGCGCGTCGAAGGCGGTCTCGGGGTCGAAGGGGAGCTCGACCACCGAGGCGAACAGCTCCTGCTTTGAGCCGAAGAAGTGCAGCACCAGCCGGGGATCCACCCCGGCTTCAGCGGCGATGCTGCGCAGCGACGCTCGCTGGTAGCCCAGCTCGCCGAACTGCCGGTGGGCCGCGGCCGCGATCGCCTCCCGGCTGCCGCTGCCCCCCGGCCGCCGCCCCCGCCCGCCTGACCTCACCTGGACCTCCGTTGACAATTCATCAACCGAAGAATATCATTTCTCCGATCGTGGAAATACGCGGGACTGGAGGTAGCCCCGATGGAGCACACGTCCTCGGCGATGTCGACCAGGCGGACCCGCGCCATCCTCGCCGTCATGGCCATCGCCCTGATGGCCGTGGTCTCGGCCGTCAGCGGCCTCAACGTGGCCCTGCCCAGCCTGGCCCGGGACACCGGGGCCAGCCAGACCCAGCTCACCTGGATCGTCGATGCCTACACCGTGGTCTTCGCCGGGCTGCTGCTGCTCGCCGGTGCCCTCGGGGACCGCTTTGGGCGCAAGGGGCTGCTCCTCATCGGCCTGGTCGTCTTCGGCGGAGCGGCCGCCGCCGGCATGGCGACCACCGATCCCACCCAGCTCATCGTGGTCCGGGCGTTCATGGGCGTGGGCGCGGCCGCGATCATGCCCACCACGCTCTCGGTCATCACGACCTCGTTCCCCGAGGCGGAGCGGCCGCGGGCCATCGGGGTCTGGGTCGGGGTCGCCGGCGGAGGCGCCGTCCTCGGCCTGTTCGGCACCGGGATCCTGCTGGAGTTCTACGACTGGAACTCCTTCTTCGGCCTCAACGTGGCCCTCGCGGCGCTGGCCATCGTCGGCACGCTCGCGTTCGTTCCCCGCTCGGTCGACGAGCACCCGCCGCGGCTGGACCTGGTCGGCGCGGCCCTGTCGCTGGTCGCCGTGGCCGGCGTCGTCTTCGGCATCATCGAGGGACCGGAGCGCGGCTGGACCGACGCCCTGACGGTGAGCGCGCTGGCCGCCGGCGTCCTCGCCGCCGTGGCGTTCGTCCGCCGGGAGCTGCGCGTCGCCGAGCCGATGCTCGATCCGCGGCTGTTCCGCCTGCGCGGCTTCAGCGCCGGCTCCCTCACCATCACCGCCCAGTTCTTCGCCGCCTTCGGGTTCTTCTTCATCGCCCTGCAGTACCTGCAGTTCGTGGTCGGCTACTCGCCGCTGCGGGCCGCCGTGGCCCTGCTGCCGCTGCCCGTCGTGCTGATCCCCCTGGCCCGCCGCGCCCCTCTGATCGCCCAGCGGGTCGGCTTCCGCCGCCTCGCCCCCCTCGGGCTGCTCCTGATGGCCTGCGGGTTCGTGGTCATCTCGCAGGTTGAGGTGGGGCTGACCTACTGGCTGTTCGCCAGCGGCCTGGTCCTGTTCGCGGCCGGGATGGCCCTGGCCGGCACCCCGGCCACCACCGCCATCACCGCCTCGCTCCCGCCCAGCAAGCAGGGCGTCGCCTCCGCCGTCAACGACACCGCCCGCGAGCTCGGCAGCGCGCTGGGCATCGCCATCCTCGGCAGCGTCCTCAACCAGCAGTACCGCGACGCCATGGCCGAGGCCGTCAAGGGCCTGCCCGCCCAGGCCGCCGAGGCGGCCCAGCGCTCCATCGCCTTCACCCAGTCCCCCGCGCTCGCCCAGCTCGGCGACACCGGGAAGCGGTTGGTCGACGCCGCCCAGCAGGCCTTCGTCGACGGCATCAGCGGCGCCGTCCTGGCCGCCGCCGTCGTCCTCGTCCTCGCCGCGGTCGCCGTGGCCCTCCGGGCCCCGCGACCCGCCGCCGGCCAGCCAACCCAGGAGCCCGAAGACACCGGCGCGCCCCTGGGCGCCTGATCCACCTCCTGTCGGACGACCTAGGCCGTGGGGCGACGTCGCGGGCGTGGCCGCGGATCTCGACGCCACGGGGCTGGAAGGGCGGCAGGACGTCGTCGACGACGATCGCGGCGCGGTGGGTGCGGGCGACGTCGCGGAACTTGTTGGTGGCGGCGAAGTCGTGGCCGGTGACCTCCACGACCCCGCTCTCGGGGTCGACGATCCACATGCCGACCGGGGTGATGTGGGGGGTGCCGTCGGGGCCGACGGTGCCAGCCGGGCCAGCCGGCGCTCGCCTCTGAGATAGGCCAGCTCGGCGCTGCTGAGGGCGCTCATGATCGCTCCTTGGATGGGTGGATCGAGGGGCCGGATGGCAGCGGGCGGAGCGGCGGCGCCCGAGCGAACAACGGTGCGCCCCAGTGAACGCCGCCCGGGCGAGAGGGGACCGGAGGGAGGCGGCTGAGGTGCTGATCCGCATCTGGGTCGAGGGGCCCGGAGCCGCTGGCCGGGAGCGCGGTGACCGAGGGGTGCGAGCCGCTGCGCTTCGAGGGGTGGCCGGAGCTGCTCGCGGTCGTCGCCGGGCTGGTCGCCGCGGCGCCCTCGAGCGGTCAGGACAGAGAGCGGGAGCCGACCGAATGACCAGGAGGGCGGAGCCCGCCCCGGTTCAGACGAAGGCGCTGAGGCCGGTGATGGCCCGGCCGACGATCAGGGTGTTCATCTCGCGGGTGCCCTCATAGGAGTAGATCGCCTCGGCGTCGGCCACGAAGCGGCCGACGTGGTGCTCGAGCAGGATGCCGTTGCCGCCCAGCAGCTCGCGGGCCCAGCCGACCGTCTCGCGCATGCGCACGGTGCAGAACGCCTTGGCCAGCGAGGCGTGCTCGTCGGCGGCCAGGCCGGCGGCCTGCAGTTGCGACAGCCGCGCGCACAGGGTGGCCGAGGCGGTGATGTTGCCCAGCATCCGGACCAGCAGGTCCTGAACCAGCTGGAAGCCGCCGATGGGCCGGCCGAACTGCTCGCGCTCGATGGCGTAGGCCAGGGCATGCTCGTAGGCGCCGCGGGCGCAGCCCACCGCCATCCAGGCCACCCCGGCCCGGGTCATCTTGAGGACCTCAGCGGTGTCCCGGAATGAGCTGGCGGCCTGGAGCCGGCTGCCCTCGGGGACCCGGACGTCGTCGAGGGTAATGAGGGCGTTCTGCACGACCCGCAGGGCGATCTTGTCCTCCAGGTTCTCGGCGCTGAACCCGGGCGTCCCCGCCTCCACGACGAAGCCCTTGACCTGGCCGTCGTCGACGTCTCTGGCCCAGATGACCGTCAGATCGGCGAAGCTGGCGTTGCCGATCCACTTCTTGCGTCCCTCCAGCACCCAGGTGTCGCCGTCGCGACGGGCGGTGGTGGCCAGGCCGCGGGACGCGCCGGAGCCGACCTCGGGCTCGGTGAGCCCGAACGCCCCCAGCAGCTCCATGCGGGCCATGGCCGGCAACCACCGCTGCTTCTGCTCCTCCGACCCGCACAGGTAGATCGAGCCCATGGCCAGCCCGCCATGGACGCCGAAGAAGGTGGCGATCGACGGGTCGGTGCGCGCCAGCTCCATGGCCACCATGCCGTCCAGCAGCCGGCTCCCGCCTGGGCAGCCGTAACCTGCATAGGGGAGCCCGGCGATGCCCAGCTCGGCCAGGCCGGGTAGCAGCTCGTGCGGGAACTTGGCCCTGGTCCAGTAGCGGTTGATGATCGGCTCCACCTGCTTCTCCATGAAGCCGCGCACCCGGTGCAGCAGCGCCCGGTCCCGGTCATCCAGCAGCAGCTCCAGGGCGTAGAAGTCGGCATCGGCGGCCATCACGCACCTCCTCGCGCGGGTCGGGTGGCAGGTCGGGTCGGCTGGCGGCCGTGGTCGAGGAACCGGTCCACCACCGGCGCCAGCTCGGCCGCCTCGGTCAGCAGCCCCAGGTGGCCGCCGTGGTAGACGTGCAGCTCGGCGTGGGGCAGCAGGCGCCGCATGATCCGGGCGTTGACCAGGGGAACGATCGGGTCGTCGTCGCCGGCCAGCAGCAGCGTCGGCTGCCGGATCCAGGGCAGCAGCGGCAGGCTGGTCCAGCCGGCGCCGGCGGCGAGCTGGTAGAGGTAGCCCCGCCGGGGACCCACCCGGTTGCGGCCGTGCAGGAGCGCCCGCGCCCGGCCGGGGTCGGCCCGGATGGTCCCGCCGTAGAGGCTGGCGGCGACCCGCTCGGCGTAGCCGGGGTCCAGGTACCGACGGGGGGTGGCCATCCGCGCCAGGACCTTCGGGTGGCCCGGCACCATCAGCATGCCGGGGCCGGTGGCGGCCAGCACCAGCCGCCGGCAGCGGTCGCCCTGGCACAGGGCGAACTGCTGGGCCAGGCCGCCACCCCAGGAGATCCCCAGCAGGTCCACGCTCCGGTAGCCGAGCTGGTCGAGGAGGCGGGCGACCAGGCGCGCCAGGCCCGGCAGCCGGTAGGGGAGCCGCGGCAGGGGTGAGGCCCCGACCCCGGGGACGTCGAAGCGGATCACCTCGATCGAGGGGTCGAGGGCGTCGACGAGGGGTTGCAGCAGCTCCACGCTGGCCCCGATGCCGTTGGCGAGCACCAGCGGGGTGCGGCTGCCGTCGCCGGGACGCACCGCCACGCGCAGCTGCTGGCCCCCGACCGCGACGGCGCGCATGGACCGCTCCACGGCACGGCCTCAGCGGTCCAGGACGTAGGTGCCGGGGGCGGCGTCGATCGCCGGCAGGCCCGCGGCGCCCAGCCGCCGGGGCCGGGTCTTCTCCCCGCCGCCGCGCGGCTCCAGCCAGCGGACGAAGTCGGGCCACCAGGAGCCGGCCTCGGTGGTCGCCCGGTCCAGCCAGTCGGCCGGGTCCGGCGGGTTGTCCGGCGCCGTCCGGAAGCCGGCCTTCCGGTTCCCGGGCGGGTTGACCATCGAGGCGATGTGGCCGCCGCTGGACAGGACGAAGCGAGAGCGGCCGCCGAGCAGCTGGGTGCTGCGGTAGCACGACTGCCAGGGGCAGAGGTGGTCGGCGAGGCCGGCGACGATGTAGGCGTCCACGTCGAGGGTGGCCAGGTCCACCGGCGAGCCGAGCATGGCGGCCGCGCCGGGGTGGGTGAGGGCGTTGTCGAGGGCCAGCCGGAGGAAGTCCCGGTGCAGCCGGGCCGGCATCCTGGTCGTGTCGGCATTCCAGGACAGGACGTCGAAGGGGGGCGGAGCGCGCCCGGCCAGGTAGTTGTTGACCCAGTAGTGCCAGACGAGGTCGCCCGGCCGCAGCCAGGCGAACACCTCGGCCAGGGCGCGTCCGTCCAGGAACCCCCGCGCCGCCGAGGCCGCGGCGGCCGCCTGGGCCGTGCCCTCGTCGAGGACCGCGGCCGTCCCGACCCGGGCCTGGTCGAGCACGGCCACGGCCAGCCCGAACCCGGCGACGCGGTCCCGTCGCCCGGTGGCGGCCAGGTGGGCCAGGGCCATCGCGGCCAGAATCCCGCCCGAGCACAGCCCCAGCAGCACCGACCGGTCGACCCGGCAGATCCGCCGGGTCGCCGCCAGCGCCTCCAGGATCGCCTCCCCGTAGGTGTCGGCGCCCCAGTCGCGGTGGCGGGCGTCGGGGTTGCGCCAGGAGACGACGAAGACCTGCTGGCCGCTGTCGACCAGGTATTCGGCCAGGCTGCGTCCGGGGGCGAGGTCGACGATGTAGTACTTGTTGATCGTCGGCGGGACGACCAGCAGCGGCACCCGGCGCACGGTCGGCGTCCGCGGCCGGTACTGGAGCAGCTCGAAGACCGGCGTGCGCAGCACGACCGCGCCGGGCGTCACGGCCAGGTCGGCTCCCACCTCGAAGGCGTCGGCGGCCACCGTGGCCGGCACCCGTGGCGGCGTGGCCAGGTCGGTGGCCAGCTGCCGGGCGCCGCGGACGACGCTGCCGCCGCCGGAATCGATCAGCGCCTTCCAGAAGACCGGACTGGTCAGCGGCTGGTTGCTGGGGGCGAGCGCCTGCACAAGGTTGTCGACCACGAACCGCATCCGCTCGGCGTCGCGCCACTCCAGGTCGGCATCGGCCAGCAGCTCCTCGGCGGTCCGCCCGGCCGCCAGGTAGGCCTGGACGAGGCGGCGAAGCAGCGGGTTGGACATCCAGGCCGGGTCGGTGAAGCGACGGTCGGTGGCCGGGGCGGCCAGGGTGGAGCGGCCGAGGCCGACCCGGGCCAGCTCGCCGGCGAGGGCGGTCGCCCGGCGGGCCACCCGGTGGGGCCGCCGGGCCAGGCCGGTGGCGAGCCGGACCCCCGCGCCGCCCGGGAGGAGGCGGCGCGCCGGCCCGAGCGCGGCGTCGGCGAGCAGCAGGTCCAGCGGCGCCGCCGCGTCGGCGGCCTCGTCGGCTCCCCCCCAGATGTCGGCAGGTTGGGCGGTCATGGCGACAAGCCCGCGGGGGGCTGCACCTCACGCCGCAGGAGCTTGCCGGTCGCCGTCTTGGGCAGGGCCGCCTCCAGCCACACGTGCCGCGGGTACTTGTAGGCCGCCATCCGCTGCTGGCAGAAGGCCCGCAGCTCGTCCGGGGTGGCCTCGGCGCCGGGCTTGAGGACCACGGCGGCCCCGACCTCCTCCCCGTGGGTCGGGTGGGGGACGCCGACCACGGCGGCCTCGGCCACCGCCGGGTGCTCGTACAGCGCCTCCTCGACCTCCCGGGGGTAGACGTTGTAGCCGCCCCGGATGATCAGGTCCTTCTTGCGGTCGACGATGAAGAAGTAGCCGTCCTCGTCCTGGCGGGCCAGGTCGCCGCTGCGGAACCAGCCGTCGGGGATGGCCTCGCGGGTGGCCTCCTCGCGGCCCCAGTAGCCCCGCATGAGGTTGTGGCCCCGGATCGCGATCTCACCGACCTCGCCGGTGGGCACGTCCTCGCCGAGGGGACCGACCAGCCGCAGCTCGACGCCCTGGATCGGGGTGCCGATGGAGCCGGGCTTGCGCTCCCGGTCAGGGTGGTTGAAGGAGGCGACCGGGGACGTCTCCGACAGACCGTAGCCCTCCAGGATGACGCAGCCGAAGGCGTCCTCGAAGCCGCGCAGCACCTCCATCGGCAGCGCGGAACCACCGGACACGCACAGCCGCAGCGAGGCGACGTCGAACTCGCCGCGGCGGGGATGGTTCAACAGGGCCACGTACATCGTCGGGACCCCTTCGAACACCGTCACCCGGTCCCGCTGGATCACCTCCAGCGCCCTGTCCGGGTCGAACCGCGGCAGCAGCGTCAGACAGGCGCCGCTGCCGACGGCCGCGTTCAGCCCGCAGGTCTGGCCGAAGGAATGGAACAGCGGCAGGCAGCCCATGACCACGTCCTCGGGCTCGAGGCCGAACAGGGTGGTCGCCGACACCGAGGCGTTGCGCCGCAGGTTGGCGTGGGTGAGCTCGGCGCCCTTGGGCTTGCCGGTCGTCCCCGAGGTATAGAGGATCACCGCCGTGTCGTGGTCCGCGCGGGCGGCCACCGATGTGGCCGGCGCCTGCTCGCCCAGCAGGCGGTCGAAGGATGCCGGCGCAACCGGGACGAAACCGGATCCGGCGGCCTCGGCGCCCTTGGCGCTCTCGGCGGCGGTCGCGTCCCAGGCGAACAGGAGCGTGGCCCCGGAGTCCTCCAGGTAGTACTGGATCTCCCGCGCCTTCAGCAACGGGTTCATGGGCACCACCACCGCCCCGGCGCGCAGCACCCCGTAGTAGAGCATCGGGAACTCGGGGACATTGGGCAGCAGCAGGCCGACCCGGTCGCCGGGCTCCACGCCGCGGGCGGCGAGCAGGCCCGCGACCCGAGCGGATCGCTCGTCCAGCTCCTCGTAGGTCAGGACAAGCTCGTCGAGCCGGACCGCGGCCCGCTTCGGGTGGATGTCCGCGGCTTCCACAAGGTTCAGCGTCAGGTTCGCCATGGCCGCCTCCGAGCACGTGTGGGTTGCTGCCTGGAAGCGTCCACTCGGGCGACGCCGAGGGCAATGGCCGGCGGGACAGCGATCACCCTGGGGAATTGTCGTCGGCCACAAACGGGCCGTAGGGCGCGAGGCGCAGCGCGTCCAGGGCGGCCAGCAGCTCGGCCACGGCCCTCGGGTCCTCGAGGGACCGGCCGGTGTGCTCCTGCAGCCGTCGCAGCCGGTACCGGACGGTGTTGGGGTGGCAGTAGATCCGCTTCCCGGCCTCGACCGCCGAGCCGCCGGCCTCGAACCAGGCTTGCAGGGTGCCCAGCAGGCTGGAGCGGTCCTGGGCGGGCAGGTCCAGGACCGGTCCGAGCACCGTGCGCACCAGCTCCCCGGCCGCGTCCGGGGCGGCGGCGGCCAGCACCCGGAGCGGCGTCTGCTCGAACTGCGCGACCGCCGGGACGCCCGCGGGCAGGCTGCCGAGGACCAGCCGCGCGTAATGGAGGGCGCGGGGTGTGTCACCCAGCGCGTGGTAGATGGGGCTGACACCGGCCCGGGCGCGTGCGCCCCCCCCCACGAGCCCCACCGGCCCCCGGAGCCCGCCCCGCCGCCG
>Ga0081538_10005454_pt1 | contig 11422 bp, 12 predicted proteins | sample TabmetS5T2R1_FD_71022 | JGI IMG/M metagenome (GOLD analysis project Ga0081538, IMG submission 71022) | Tabebuia heterophylla rhizosphere microbial communities from the University of Puerto Rico - S5T2R1 | ecosystem: Host-associated > Plants > Roots > Rhizosphere ... | reverse complement strand
CGGCCAGCGGGGTCAGCCTGCCGGCATCCGCCAGTCGCCTTCTGGAGTTGGTGCCCGCTCATGGCAACGTGCCCGACTTCCTCGCGCCGGAGGGGGCGCACAGCTTGGAGGAAGCCGTCGACATCGTCATTTCCAGGCCCGCCCAAATGATCCGGAACAACCTGGCGACCCTGCCATGGCCGGCGGCGTCATCCTGGACGCTCGATCTAGCGGACGGCTGCGTTTCGGCCCGGAAGGAACTGGCTTCGTCCTTGCGCGACTACCACGACCAGGTGCTCGAGCTTCTATGGCCGGCGATCGAACACGTCCTCGAAGCCGACCTCCAGTTCCGCGCCTGGCAGCTGGCGACGACGGGTGTCGCAGCGACAGTGGATGGCCTGCACCCGGGCATCCGCTGGTGCGACGGAGTGGTCGAGGTCGACGCGCCCCTGGACACGGACGTCGACCTGGCGGGCCGAGGCCTCCAGATCATGCCATCGGTGTGGACACGCCCGGGCTTCACCGTGGCCTGGACGCAGCCCACGCTCGTGTACCCGCTGGGTCGTCTCGGTTGGACGGCTCCAGCAGGAACCAAGAGCCACCGCGACCCGCTGGCAGCGGTCCTGGGTACCACTCGGGCACGGGTGCTCCGCGCTCTGGCCGACGAGCACACGACGAGCGGGCTTGCCCGCGTGCTGGGGATCAGCCTGGCGTCGGCGTCCACTCACGCAGCCGTCCTCCGCGATGCCGGCCTCGTGGCCAGCCGACGACAGGGGCAGTCAGTCCGACACACCCTGACCAGCCTTGGCACCCGTTGGACGTCGAACGACCGGCCGAACGCGACGAAGGCCGTGTGACTACCGCCCATCCCAAAAAGGAGAATGCAATGCGACAGCACAGCCGGTGGTTGCGACTCCTCGCCGTCCTCATGGGTGTGTCGTTGGTGGCCGCTGCGTGCGGCGATGACGACGATGACACCCAAGCGGAAGGTGACGAGTCGAGCGATACGACAGAGGAAGAGGGGGGCGCATCGGCGGCGCCTGCGGTCGGTGAGGCCGCGCCCACGTGTCAGGGCGAAGGCGACGGGGTGCTCGGGATGGGTGGTCTGCTCCCGCAGACGGGCGACCTGGCGTTCTTGGGCCCGCCCATGGAGGCTGGTGCCGCCTTGGGGATCCAGGACGTGAACGCGGCGGGTGGTGTGTTGGGTCAGCCGGCCCAGTTCACTCCTGGTGATTCGGGTGACGGCGATCCCGACATCGCCAACCCCACGGTCGATGGCCATCTGGCGGCTGGTGTCGACGCGATCTTGGGTGCGGCTGCGTCGGGTGTGTCGCTCAACGTGATCGACAAGATCACCAAGGAGAACTGCAAGATCCATTTCTCGCCGGCCAACACGTCACCGGAGTTCACCGACTACGACGACGGCGACCTGTACTTCCGTACGGCTCCGTCGGACGTGTTGCAGGGCCGGATCCTGTCCGATTTGATCGTCGAGGACGGTCACTCCACGGTGGCGTTGCTGGCCCGCCAGGACTCCTACGGTGAGGGTCTGTTGCAGTTCACCAAGGAGCCCCTCGAAGAGCAGGGCGCCGAGGTCGTGGTCGAGCGGGTGTACGACCCCGAGGCCCAGACCTTTTCGGCCGAGGTCGACGAGGTGATCTCCGCCGACCCCGACGCCTTGGTCATGATCGGCTTCGCCGAGTCGAGCATCATCCTCAACGACCTGTTCGAACAGGGGTTCACGCCCGACGAGAAGGGCATCTACCTGGTCGACGGCAACATCGGTAACGCCCTGGGTGAGGAGTTCAGCGAACCCGGCGCCCTGGTGGGTGCCAAGGGCACGCTGCCCACGGCCGAGCTCACCGAGGACTTCCGCAGCCAGCTGCTCAGTGTCGACCCGGCGCTGCAGGACTTCAGCTACGGCCCGGAAACCTACGACGCCGTGGTGATCATGGCGTTGGCCGCCGAGATCGCCGGCACCGACGACCCGGCCCAGATCGCCGCCAACATCAACGGCGTCACCCGCGACGGCACCGAGTGCACCACCTACCAGGAGTGCAAGGACCTCGTCGCCAACGGTGAGGACATCGACTACAACGGCCCATCCGGCCCCCAAGAGTTCAGCCAACCCGGTGAACCCACCGCGGCGAGCTTCGCGGTCATGTCCTACGGCGAGAACAACCAAATCGACGACGCCGCCACCGAATACCGCCAGGCATCGTTCTAGGTGACCTAGAGGGGGGAGGCGAACCCTCCCCCCTCCAACACCCCCCACCGCTATGGCGCCGCCTTTCGGCGGCACTCACTTGTCTGTCGCCCGACCGGGCGGAGCCGGATCGAGCGACGGCGGGGGGCTCCGGCGGAGCCTCCGCCCCCCGCACCCCCCGCCAGCACACCCCGCCAGCACAGCCTGCCAGCAGGGTCCTCAGGCCGAGCGCCACCCAACGGCTGCCGTCGTCAGTGCCGTGGCACGAGCGGTCTGGCGGCGGGAGAGGGTCTGGACCATGACGGCCGCTAGCACGGCGGCCGCGGCCGTGATCACGAAGCCGGCGGCCACCATCCGGTCGGCGAGCGTGGCATCCGCGACGAAGTCCTCGAGGTCGGCCAGCACGGAGACGTCGTCCTCGTCGGGAAACGTGGCCCAGCCGGCCAGCCCGAACGCGTTGCCCAGGCCGAACATGACCGCCCACAGGACGACGAGCGGGCTCCCGCGGCCGCGTCCGGCCGCCGGCCGGAGCGGTAGCGCCGGGTCGGACGCGCGGCTGGCCCCGAACAGCTGCATGCCGGGCAGCAGCCAATTGGCGCAGGGGACGAACCAGCCGCCGATCGCCCACGCCGGACCGAGCGCGGCCTCGCTTCCGGCGAGCGAATCGGCGTTCACGGCGTGTCGATGCTGCCAGGTGATGAAGACGGAGGCGGTTCCCAGCAGGCCGAGCCCGTAGACGAGGGCGGCCGTGCCGACTCCGTCGTCGCCATCCTCCAGCTCCTCGAGCGTCACGCCGCCATCGCGGAACTCCCGTTCGATCAGCCCGACGCGGTTGAGGTGTGCCCCCAGGCCGACCAGGGCGAGGACGGCCATGACGCCGAGGAGCACGGTCGCCGCCGTGGCCAACCCCCCGAGCGGCTCGAACCCCCGCGTGGGGACGTAAGCGCCGTGGGCACCGTGCCCGGGCGGCACGGTGTGGGCCGGCCCTTCGAAGGGCGGCCCGGTATACCGTGGCCCGACGTAGCCGCCGGGCGGCGGCGGAGGGACCCCAGCCATGCTGCCTCCCGTTCCTACCGGCCCACGAACGCGGCCTTGCCGGGGCCGTGCTCGAGGAACGACGCCACGCCGATCCCGGCGTCCTCCGTGGCGAACACTTCGGCGAACAGGTCCTGCTCCAGGGCGAGGCCGGCGTCGAGCGGGCCCTCGAGCCCGCGGTCGATCGCCCGCTTGGCGAGCTCCTGTGCCACCACGGCACCGCGGGCGAGCTCGGCGGCGAGCGCCAGCGCCCGGGGGTGCAGCTCGTCGGGCGGCACCACCTCGTCGACCAGGCCGATCTGCAGCGCCTCGTCGGCTGCGACCTGACGGCCCGTGAGGACGAGCTCCTTGGCCTTGGCGGGGCCCAGCAGGCGTGCCAGCCGCTGGGTACCGCCGCCGCCGGGGATGATCCCCAGCAGGATCTCGGGCTGGCCCAGCTTGGCCCGCTCCGAGGCGATCCGCAGGTCGCAGGCGAGCGCCAGCTCGCACCCGCCGCCGAGGGCGAACCCGGAGATCGCCGCGATCACGCACCGGGGGATGGCTGCGACGGCGTCGAGCGCCCGCCGGAAACCGCCACCCACGACCCGGGCCTCCTCGGGACCACCGAACTCGGCGACGTCGGCCCCGGCGGCGAAGATCCGGTCGCCACCGGTGACGACGACGGCCCCGGGTGGGTCGGCGGCCAGGCCCCCGGCCACCGCCTCCAACTGGCGCAGCAGCTCGCGGGACAGCGCGTTCACCTTGGGGTTCTCGAGGGTGACGAGCGCGACGCCGTCGTCGCGACGATCGACGTGGACGAGCGGGGTGTCGGTGGACATGGGCCGTGACCCTACTTCTGGCGTCGTTCCGGCGTCCGTGCCCCGGCTCGTGGCCGCGAGCCGCCCACCCACGCGGCTACTCGCCCAGCAGCTCCTCGGCTGCGGTCCACGGATCCATGTCGCCGCTGGCGACGGCGTCGGCAAGCTCGCCGGCCCGGGCCCCGGCGGTCACCGCACGGGCCTTGTCCAGCAGCCGCGCCGCCACAAGACGGGTGACCTCCTCCGCCGCCCGGCGCCGGCGCCGCTCCTGCAGCTCCCCTCCGGCCGTCAGGTGCGCCCGGTGGTCGACCACCGCCCGCCACACCTCGGGTACGCCGACGCCGGTCGTGGCGGTCGTGCACAGCACCGGCGGACGCCAGCCCTCCGCCGGCGACATCTTCAGCATGCGCTCGAGGTCGCGGGCCGTGTCGTCGGCGCCGGGCCTGTCGGCCTTGTTGACCACGAAGACGTCGGCGATCTCCATGAGGCCGGCCTTGTTGGCCTGCACGGCGTCACCCCACCCGGGGGTGACCACGACCACCGTCGTGTCGGCTTGGGCCATGACGTCGATCTCCACCTGCCCCACCCCGACCGTCTCGAGGACCACCCACGGATAGCCCGCGGCGCCGAGGACCCGCACCGCCTCGGGGGCGGCGACCGCCAGCCCCCCGACGTGACCCCGCGTGGCCATCGACCGGATGAACACGCCGTCGTCGAGCGCGTGCTCGCCCATGCGCACCCGGTCCCCGAGCAGGGCGCCCCCAGAGAACGGGGAGGACGGATCGATCGCCAGCACGGCGATCGGGTCGCCCCCCTTCCGCACCGTCTCGACCAGCGCGCTGGTCAGGGTCGACTTGCCGGCGCCGGGCGCACCCGTGATCCCGACGGTGGTGGCGTCGATGCCCGGCCCGTGGGCGGCCCGACCGACCCGGCGGGCCTCCTCGCCGCCGCGCTCGATGATCGAGATCAGGCGGGCCAGGGCGCCGCGGTCGCCCGCACGCGCCGCGGCCAACAGGTCGTCGGGGGCGGCAGCAGGCACGGACTGAGAATTTAGATACCGAGCCCGACCGACGTCTCGGTGGGCGTTCCCACGTCGACGACCTCGGTCACGCCGGGAACTCGATCCTTGAGGATCCGCTCGATGCCTGCCTTGAGGGTGACCGTCGACGCCGGGCACGAGACGCACGCCCCCACCAGCTCGACGGTCACGACGCCGGCATCGGCATCGACGCCGCGCAGGAAGATATCGCCACCATCGGCCTGGATGGCGGGACGGATCACCTCGATGACCTCGGAGACCTTGTCGGTATCGACCACGAAGCTCCTCGTGCTGCGATGCGCGACGCATGGTCGCGGAACGGCACCACCGGTAGCAACAACGCCCCGCCCGCTCGCCGTGTTCCCCGCCGGCCGGCGATGGTTCCTGGTTAGCGGATGCGTCCCCGGTCTGGGAACCTGAAGCCGTGATGGCGCTGCTGCTCGCACACCAGGGTGGTTGGGACGAGATGCTGTTCGTCGCGGTGCCCATCGTGATCTTCGGCAGCCTCCTCGCGATCGCCAACCGGCGGGCCTCGCGCATCGAGCGGCCGCAGCCCCCGAACGGCGAGGGACCTCCCGGCGACGAGCCCGGGTAACGGCCGTGACGCGGCTCACCGTCAGCGAGTCGGTCGACCAGGCCACGCTGGATCGGATCCGTTCCCCCCGCGACGACATCGTCGGCGAGCGCGCCGCCGGACGGGACCGGTACGAGCTCGATCACGGCCCCTTCGAGCGGTACACCCGCAGCGTCCAGGTGGCGCCGGACAACGGTCGCTACTCGGTCACGCAGCGGTTCGACTACCGCCTACCGGCGGGTACATGGCGGTTCCTCATGAGCCACCCGGTGCGCCTCGTCCTGCGCCGGCCACCCCGGCCGGACGGGCGACTCCCCTGGTGGTACCCGCCGCAGCGGCCAGACGCCCGCGCCGCGTCGGTGCTGGGCATGCTGGCCACGCTGTCGCTCGTCGTCGGCTACCACGGGACGCTCCTCACCCAGACGATGAGCTTCGCGGCCGACGAGTTCGGCGCCGGAACGACCGCGCAGGGTGGCGCTTTTGCCGCCGTGCGGGCCGGGGCGTTGCTGGCGATCCTGCTCGCCGCCTTGGCCGACCGCCGGGGTCGGCGCCGCCTGCTGGTGGTGTCGCTGCTGACCGCCATCGCATCCACGATGGCCGGGGCCCTGGCACCCAACCTCGCGACCCTCGCGGCCACGCAAGTGGTGAACCGGGGCTCGGTGTCGGCCGCCAGCGTGCTCCTGGTGGTCATCGCCGCCGAGGAGATGCCGGCCGGTTCCCGGGCCTACGCGCTCAGCCTGCTCTCCATGACCGGGGCGCTGGGTGCGGGGGTGGCGCTGTGGGTGCTCCCGGTGGCCGACCTCTCGCTGGGGGCGTGGCGGATCCTGTACGTCGTTCCCCTGCTCTTCATCCCCGTGGTGCTGCGGTTCGGCCGGCTCCTTCCCGAGAGCCGGCGCTACGTGCGCCCGCACCGCACCGTCGGGTTGGCCGGTCACTACCACCGGCTGGCGCTGCTGGCGGGCGCGTCCTTCCTGCTCCTCCTGTTCACGAGCCCGCAGTCGCAGTTCCGCACCGAGTACCTGCGGGACGAGCGGGGGATGTCGGCGGCGGCGGTGTCGCTGTTCATCATCGCCACGTCCACGCCGGCGAGCATCGGCATCGTGGTCGGTGGGCGCCTGGCCGACACCCGCGGACGGCGCATGGTGGGCGCGGTCGGCACGGTCGTCGGCGTCGTCCTGCTGGCCCTGTCGTTCACGTTCGACGGACCGGCCATGTGGCTGACCGCGACCGTCGGCGCGATCTTCGCCGCCGCCCTGGTGCCCGCCCTCAGCGTCTACGGGCCGGAGCTCTTCCCCACGTCGCTGCGGGGCCGGGCCAACGGGATCATCAACACGGTGGCGACCGTCGGCAGCGTCATCGGCTTGGTCGTGGCGGGCTACCTGATCGACGAGCTGGGCTCGTTCGGCCTGGCGCTCGGCCTCCTCGCCATCGGCCCGTTGATCATGGCCGTGGTGGTGCTGGCGTTCTTCCCCGAGACCGCATGGCGTGAGCTCGAGGACCTCAATCCGGAGGATCGCACCCCGGCAACTACGATGCCCGGCCATGTCCCACTGGCGGACGGCGCTGAGGGCCGCGGTGGTGGCGCCGCTGGTGGTCGTGCTGGGGTGCTCAGCGGACGAGCCCGAGGTGGCGGAGCCACCGAACGACGACGGCCGGGCGGCGAATGAGACTCCGGGCGAGGGCGGCGAAGGCGCCGGGGGCGCCGACGACGCCGTCCTGGTGGCCGCGAGCGCCGAGGACCTGCAGGTATGGGAGTCGCCGAACGACGACGAGCCGGCGGTCGAGACGGTCCGGGCCGACCGGCAGATCAGCGGCGAGGTCGTGGCCGTGGTGGTGGCGGAGCGGGGACTCGACTGGCTGGAGGTCGAGCTGCCGACGCCGCCCGCCGGTCACACCGGCTGGATCAAGCGGGGCGACGTCACGCTCAGTCGCCATCGGTTCCGGATCGAGGTCACCCTGTCCGGCCACACGCTCACCCTGCATGCCGGCGAGGCCGAGGCGCTGAGGGCACCCGTCGCCATCGGCACCGCCGACAGGCCCGAACCCGGCACGACCCTGTTCATCAAGGACCTGGTCGAGCCCCCCAACCCCGCGGGTCCGTACGCCCGATACGCCTACGGCCTTTCCGGCTCCGCCAACGACCTGGCGGCGTTCCAGGCCGGTCGTGGCGTGGTCGCGATCCACGGGGTGGCGGACCCGTCGACGCTCGGCCGGGACGTGCCGACCGGATCGATCGCGGTGGCGCCCGACATCATGTCCCGGATGGTGGAGACCTACGGGCTCCCACTGGGCACTCCGGTCGACGTGGTCGAGTAGCTCGGCTCAGAGGCCGCCGACCCACGCCGACACCGCCTCGGCCACCCCTTCGTCGGCACCCTTCAGCTCGTGGCGGCCGCCGTCGATCCAGACGTGGGTGACTCTTCCGCCGACGGCGGCGGTCCGGGATTCGAGCTCGTCGGGGGAGCCGAAGGGGTCTCGCGTGCCGGACACGAACAGGCAGGGCACCTTGATGTCGGGGAAGTGGTCGACGCGCAGCTTGTCGGCTCGACCGGGCGGATGGAGGGGGTACGCGATGAGCACGAGTCCGGCGGCGGGGAGGCCCTCGGCCACCGCCATCGAGCACATGCGCCCGCCCATGGACCGCCCGCCCAGCACGACGGCCGCCGGATCGATCCCGGACCGGTCTGCCAGCGCCGCGGCCTCGTCGCGCACGCAGGCGATGAGCTTCGGTGGCCGATCGGGGGCCTTGCGCCCCTCGCGCCGATAGGGGAAGTCGGCCCGCGCCACCGGCAGGGGCGCCAGCGCCCGCTCGATCGCCACCAGCGCCGGGTGGTCCCGGCCGCTGCCGGCCCCCGGGAACAGCAGGACCGCGCCTGCGCCCGCGCCGCGGCTCATGGCGCCGACACCTCGCAGGGTGCGGCCCTAGCCACCGGCGAGGAGGATCCGCCGGGCCTCGGCCAGCTCGGCCAGCCGGGCAGCGGCCGCGGCGGTGTCGCCCCCGTGGTCGGGATGCGCCCTGCGGACCAGGTCGCGGAACCGACCCTGGACGGCCTTGCGGTCGGGCCTGCTGCCGTTGCCGTTGCGGAGGTCGAGCACGTCGATGGCCCAGCCCACCGGGTCGCGGAAGGCGTCGGCCGACCAGTCGCGGCGGCGGCTCAGCCCCGACAGGTACGCCACCAGGGAGCCGTCGATCGCCCCGGTCCAGCGCATCGCCCGCCGGATCGCCTCCATGACGCGGGTCCGGGGACCGACCGGCAGCTCGCCGGCCGCGTACACGGCGGCCAGCATGTGGTGCGCGGGCGAGCCCTTGTCGTCCAGCTCGAACGCCAGGTCCTCGCCCTCGCCCCGCAACCGGTGGACGCTGCGCTGCAGGCCGACCCGGTCGGTCTGGAGGCGATGGCGGAGTCGGGGCTGGGGGATGCGGCGCCCGGCCTCGAGGTGCAGGGTCAGGCGATGGAGGTCGTCGAACAGCTCGGGGTCGAGGGTGGGGATGTAGGCGGCCACGATGCCGCCGAGCAGGATGCCGCCGAACCCCGGCGCCGGGCTGCACGGGAGGTCGCGGTGCCCCAGGGCCACGCGCCGCGTGGGGGCGATGCGGCGCGAATGGAACACCTCCAGCTCCGCGAGGATCACGGACGCATGCTAACGGTGCAAAGGAGTTCGGCCCGCCCGGCGGCGGGGGGTACGGGGGCAGAGGCTCCTGCCGGAGCCCCCCGACGTCGCTCGATCCGGCTTGGCCGGTCGAGCGACTGGGAGTCGACGCCGCCGGCAGGCGGCGACCTCAGACTCGCTTCGCAACCTCCGGTTGCGAAGCGAAACTCACACATACGATCGCAGGGCGTTGCGGAGGTCGCGGGCGGCATCGATGACGGCGTCCTCGTCGACCTTGGACGCCCGCAGCTGAGAGCACAGCGCGCCCACTCGCCCCTGGAGGTGGCCCCACTCCTTGGGTCCGATGCCGTAGGGCGGGTCGGCCCGCTCGACGGCGTGGCCGAGGTCGAGCATCGAGACGCTGCCCTCGTGGTCGTCGGGGTCGTGCTGCAGTCGGTCGGCGGCCACGAACACCTCGCCCAGCAGCTCCGCCCCCGCCGGCCCGTCGTCGGCCTCGGCCGGCAGCTCGTGGGGATGGGCGACCCGATCGAGCAGCTCGTCGGCGGCCTGCTCTTCGGCCGCGTAGACGAACAGCTCGTCCTCGTCCCAGCCGTGGGCGATCCCGGCGGCGTCGAGCTCGTCGACCAATGCGGCGAGGCGGTCGTCGTCCCAGTCGGACAGGTCGTACGCGACCTGGTCCTGCGCCGCGTCGAGCGTCAGGTCGGCCCCGGCGCCGCTCTCGCCTTCGACGATGTCGAGGATGTTCTCGACGGCCGCCTCGTCGGTCTCGGCGACATGCAACGACGTGGCCTCCCAGCCGTGGGGGATCCCGGCCTCGCGCAGGCGGTCGGTGACGGCGCCGCGTTCGATCTCGCTCCAGTCGTCGAGGTCGTACACGACCTCGGTGTCGGCTGCCTCGCCGGCCTCCTGCTCGCGGCCGGGCGGAGCGCCTGCGTCGGGCTCCGGTTCGTCGAGCTCGCCCGGCAGCCCGGAGATGGTGATGCCCAGGCCCTCGTTCTCGGCCTGGTTGTACGGGTCGGAAAGCTGGCCCACGAACCCATTCAACCAGCCGACTATCTTCGCCGCATGGCGACGAGGCAGCCACCCGACCGCAACCTTGCGCTCGAGCTGGTGCGGGTCACCGAGGCGGCGGCGCTGGCGGCGTCGCGGTGGATGGGCCGGGGCGACAAGAACGGCGCCGACGGCGCGGCGGTCGACGCGATGCGCATCGTCCTCGACGGCGTTCCCATGGACGGGATCGTCGTGATCGGCGAGGGCGAGAAGGACGAGGCGCCGATGCTCTACAACGGCGAGAGGATCGGTGACGGCACGGGCCCGCTCACCGACATCGCCGTCGATCCGGTCGAGGGCACGACGCTGACAGCGCTGGGACGGGGAAACGCCATCTCGGTGATCGCCGTGGCCGAGCGCGGGACGATGTTCAACCCCGGCCCCTGCGTCTACATGGAGAAGATCGCCGTCGGCCAGGAGTCGGCCGGCGCCATCGACATCACCAAGTCGCCCACCGAGAACCTGCAGGCGGTCGCGCGTGCGAAGGGCGAGTCGGTGCGGGATGTCACGGCCGTCATCCTCGATCGCGAGCGCCATGCCGACCTCATCGCCGAGGTGCGGGCCGCAGGGGCCCGGATCCGGCTCATCCAGGACGGGGACGTCATCGGCGCGGTGTCGACCGCCTGGCCGGACTCGGGTGCCGACATCCTGTTCGGCATCGGCGGCACTCCCGAGGGGGTGATCGCCGCCACGGCGATGAAGTGCATGGGCGGCGAGATCCAGGGGCGGCTCTGGCCCCGCAACGACGAGGAACGCCAGGCCGCCATCGCGCAGGGCTACGACCTCGAGCAGGTCCTCACCACCGAGGATCTCGTGGGCGGCGAGAACTGCTTCTTCGCGGTGACCGGCATCACCGACGGCGAGGTGCTGCGGGGCGTCCACTACAACCACCAGGGCGCGTCGACGCAGTCGCTGGTCATGCGGTCCAAGTCGGGAACGGTCCGCCTCATCAGCGCCCAGCACAAGCTCTCGAAGCTGGCCAACTTCGCCTCAATCGACTTCGCCTGATGTTTCGTTTCGCAACCAGAGGTTGCGAAACGAGATTTTGGTCGCCGCCCTTCGGCGGCGTCGATTTCCTGTCGCTCGACCGGCGGAGCCGGCTCCGGCGCGGCGCCGGGGGGGGCGGCGGG
>Ga0081538_10005453_pt1 | contig 11423 bp, 10 predicted proteins | sample TabmetS5T2R1_FD_71022 | JGI IMG/M metagenome (GOLD analysis project Ga0081538, IMG submission 71022) | Tabebuia heterophylla rhizosphere microbial communities from the University of Puerto Rico - S5T2R1 | ecosystem: Host-associated > Plants > Roots > Rhizosphere ... | reverse complement strand
GGACCGCGCTAGCGACAAGTAGCGTCGTCAGCATCAGGATCATCCGGCTTTGCCTCAAAAGTCAAAATTGCGAGCAAAATCGTTAGGTTTTAAGCATTAAGCCTACAATAAATCGGTCGTAAAACCGACTTTTGGGGCAAAGCCAGGATCATCCCGAGTCGTATCGGCTTTTTCCTTGCGATGTCATGGATGTCGTTCATCACCATCCCCTGTCCTTTCTTGCCGTGTGCTGACCCAGCACACCTACCGAACAGCCTGCCGGCAACGATGCGCAACGGCCTTGCCAAATGGTGGTACTCGCCACCACCACCACGGAAGCGATATGATGTTAAGCCCTCGCAGGCGGTGTGCCCCCGCTCTGGGGGGTTTCTGTCGCTCTACGGGGGATGATGCAGCGGGCCATAGTCAACACGTAGATCCTGCGCCTGAGAAGCCTGCTCCCCTGGTGGGATATTGGGGTCCTCACCTAGGAGCTAACAGAGGGCAGCGGGGGCGCGATGAGGCATGCCCTCCGGGAGAGGGCCGTTTCCGTCGATGAGGCCGTATGGGCACAAACCGCAGAGCGTCCGTTCGCCATTGTAAATGTTGCACGCTCTTGTACCATTGGTGGGACAATGGATCGTTGGAGGACAAGAGCACCTTTCGCCCAGATATGCCGTGCCTCCCATCCCTGCCAGTGACGCACACCAGACCTTCGCGCTGCGCAGGTTGACCCAGCATGGTCAGAACCGAACAGAACGAGTGTGGAAGCCAATCACGGGATTGCTACGGTCTCCATCATGGTAAAGGGCTCACGAGTCAAACCCGCCTACAGGGGACAGCAAGCCGGCATTCCGCGCCCATCGATATTTGGCGCCAAGGCCAGCCACCGGCTTCTCGGTCTCATAGGGATAGGCCAGGATGCGGTGATCTTGCAGGTGACGTGCCGCCACTTCGACGGCGACATCACCGACGAGTGAGGCCACGACGGGTTTGTCGATGCCCTGGCGCCTGGCTTCCTCCACCACATCAACCAGCAGGTTGGCGAAGGTCATGGGCGGCGTGATAATTGTATGCCAGTAGCCCAGGATCAGGGCATGCACACGCGGCTCATATAAGGCCAGGTTGATCGTTTTGCGGTATGTCTCGGGGGGCTCGCCGCCGGTGATGTCGACCGGGTTCCCGGCGGCCCCGAAGGGCGGGATGAACTGACGGAAGGCTTGATCCAGGTCGGGCGGCATGGACATGAGGCGCAGCCCATGGTCCACACAGGCATCCGATAGCAATACACCAGATCCCCCGGCGCCAGTAACGATGAGGACGTTTTCGCCTTTGGGCGTCGGGAGCATCTGAAGAGCCTTGGCGAATTCGAGCATCTCGTTGAGATGACGGGCGCGAATGACGCCCGCCTGGCGCAATACCCCCTCATAGATGCGATCGTTCCCGGCGAGCGCCCCTGTGTGGGACTTGGCGGCCCTTGCCCCCATATCGGTGCGGCCGGCCTTCAGTACCACCACCGGTTTCTGCCTGGTGACTCGCTGCGCCACCTCAGCGAACGCCCGCCCATCCTTGAGGTCTTCAACGTGCATGGCGATGACCTGGGTGTTGGGGTCCTCCTCAAAGAAGGTCAGGAGGTCGTCCTCGTCGATATCTGACTTGTTGCCCAAGCCGATAATGGCCGACACCCCCATCTTGTTCGAGCGACTGAAACCAATGATCGCCATCCCGACGCCGCCGCTCTGCGACGTCAACGCCACCGAGCCTCTTTCGTTGTAGGGCGTGCAGAATGTGGCGCAGAGGTTTTGCGGGGTGTAGTAAAAACCGTAGATGTTTGGCCCCATCAACCGGATGTTGTGGTTCCGCGCCACGTCGACCACTTCCTGTTGGAGCTGGGCTTCACCCACCTCGGCGAATCCTGACGGGATGAGGACCGCCCCCCGTACCCCCTTCTCACCGCACTCCTCCAACACTTGTGCGACAAAGCGTGCCGGGATGCAGAAGATGGCAATGTCCACTGGGCCGGGAATGTCCTTAACGCTGCGGTAGCACGGTCGCCCGAGTATGACATCGGCTCTGGGGTTAATGGGGTAGAGCTGCCCCTGGTAGCCGCCGTTGATGATATTCTCCATGACGGCGTAGCCGATCTTGCCAGCCTCAGGGGAGGCACCGATGACGGCGATGGCATCCGGCATCAGGATGCGTCGCATCGCCGCGCGCATCTCCCAGGCCTGGGGGCGGGGTGGCTGAGGCTGAACCGCCGCATCGACGACGAAGCGTGCGTCGACGACGATCGCTCCACTGGCGCTGGCCATAACCGGGTTGAGGTCTATTTCGCTGACCTCGGGGAAATCCGCCGCCAATTGGGACACCTTGACGATCAAGGCTGCGAGCGCCTGCCGATCGGCCGCCGGTAACCCTCGAACGCCGCGCAGGAGCGCCGCGCCCCGGATGTCGTCGAGCATCTGCAGCGCCTCGGTCGACGTCGTCGGCGCTAGACGGAAGGTCGTATCCTGCAGCGTTTCGACGAAGACCCCACCGAGGCCGAACATGACCACGGGGCCGAAGGCCGGATCGCGGATCATGCCGACGATCACCTCGCTCCCGCCGGTCACCATTTGTTGGACCTGCACCCCGGTGATTCGCGCGTCGAACTGATAATTCCAGGCATTGGCGGTGATCGTCCGATAGGCTTGCCGAACCTCACGGGTATTGTTCAAGCCGAGCTGGACTCCACCGGCCTCGGTCTTATGGACGATGTCGGGAGAGACGATTTTCACGGCGACAGGGAAGCCGATATTCCGAGCCACGCGTACGGCCTCCTCGATTGATCGCGCCAGGCCCTCTTTCGGCACCGGTAGGCCATAGGCTTCGCAGACTTCGCGCGCTTCAGGAGCGGTCAAAACGTTCCGTCCCGCCGCCTTGACGCCCTCGAACACCGCTCGCACGCGCGATTGATCTCCGCTCATCAGACCTCCTCCCCCAGCTGTATGGTGTCCCGGCCCTGAACAGCCCTCATCGTATCCCGCCACTGGCCTACTGTTCTTAAGGCTTTTACCGTCAATCCGTTGCCACTGCAGAGCGCCCCGACGATGCGCTCCCCTATGCCTGTCCCTGAGTCTCGCATGTCAGAAAGGTATCCGTGTGGGAACTTCATGGAAGCTCTTTCGAATACGCCGGCTGGTGGTCGGCTTGGGGCGCGCCGCTATGTGCGCATGTGACTGCAGACCAGCAGCGGCGTACCGAGCAATCGCCGTCTGCGCTTTCAGCACGCCTAGTATGTGCGGAGGAACGGTTGCAGAGTGTCCCAAATTTTAGTTGGACTGGAAGTCGTCTGGACGTTGTGGGGCCGATAGGGGAATGGGAAAGCATCCCTCCCCCATCGGCCGGGAGGATCACTGGTGCGACAGGCTGACCCCCGTCTCGGCATCGAACAGATGGAACCGGCTCATATCGAAGTAGACCGCCATCTCTTGCATCGGACGTGCAGCGGTCGAGGGGTCCAAGCGTCCTACAAACGTATGGTCCCCAGCGCTCAGCTCGACAATCACCTCCGATCCCAAGGGCTCCACCACATTGACCTTGGCGGGAACGCGTTCTTGCTGGTGTTCTCCTGACTCTTCACGGTCGGAGATGTTCTCCGGCCGAATGCCGAAGACCACCCGCTGATTCACATGATTGCCGAACCGAGTCGCCTGACTCTTCGGTACCTTCACAACGAACTTCTCAAAATCGACGAAGAGGTCGGAATTCTGCGCCGTCAGCTTACCCTGGAAGAAGTTCATGGCCGGGCTGCCGATGAAGCCAGCGACGAACATATTGACCGGCTGGTTGTACACCTCCATGGGGTCACCGACCTGCTGGATCTCCCCATTGTTCATGATGACGATGCGGTCGCCCATGGTCATCGCTTCGACCTGATCGTGCGTCACATAGATCATCGTGGCTTCGAGCTGATAGTGGAGTTTAATCAGCTCGCTGCGCATTTGCACGCGCAATTTCGCATCGAGGTTACTGAGCGGCTCATCGAAGAGGAAGACCTCGGGTTGGCGCACGATGGCTCGTCCCACCGCCACCCGCTGCCGTTGTCCGCCCGAGAGCTGGCGGGGTTTGCGGTTCAGGAGGTCTTCGATGCCCAGAATCCGTGCGGCCTCGCGGACACGCCGATCGATCTCGGGCCTGGGGGTCCGCCGCAACTTGAGCCCGAAGGCCATATTCTTGTAGACGTCCATATGCGGATACAAGGCATAGTTCTGGAACACCATCGCGATGTTGCGGTCCTTGGGGGGGACATCGTTTACCACACGGTCGCCGATCAGGATCGTCCCATCGCTGGTTTCTTCCAACCCTGCGATCATGCGCAAAGTGGTCGTCTTACCGCATCCGGACGGCCCGACGAAGACCACGAACTCTTTATCTGGAATGTCCAGATTGATCTGGTTCACCGCGGTCACTTTGTCGAAGCGTTTGGTAAGCTCTTGGAGTGTCACACTGGCCATACAACCGTCTCCCTCTTATCTCACACACTCACTTGATCGCCCCCTGAGTGAGGCCAGAAACATAATAATCCATAAACACCACATAGACCAGCACGATTGGGATCGAACCCAGGACTGCGCCCGCCATCAGGGAGCCCCAGTAGAAAATGTCCCCCCGGATCAGCTCCGCCGTCACGCCCACAGTCGTGGTCTTTTGGGCCGTCGAGGAGATGAACGTCAAGGCATAGATAAACTCGTTCCAGGAGATCGTAAAGGCGAACAGGACCGCGCACACGACCCCGGGGATCGCCACCGGCAGAATAATCCTGATTAACGCCTGGAAGCGCGTACAGCCATCCACCATGGCGCATTCCTCGATTTCTTGCGGTATGGTACGGAAGTACCCAAGCAACAGCCAGGTACAGAAGGGCACTAGGAACGTGGGATAGGTCAAGATCAGGGCCCAGACACTATCAGCCAGACCGAGCCGGTTTACCACCTGCGCCAGCGGTAAAAAGAGCAGGGTGGTGGGGACCAGGTAGGTGATGAACACCGCCGTGCCGAAGCTGGGCGCGCCGCGGAAGCGCAGACGCGCCAGACTGTATGCGGCCAGGATGGCGATGACAATGGAAATGGCCGTCGCCAGCACGCTGACCAAGACGCTGTTGAAGAGCCAGGTCAAAAACGGGGTATCGCGCAGCAGCAGTCGATAATGCTCGAGGGTGGGTCCACCACTATAGTGCGGGTGCGTAGGGGACAGCTGGATGATAAAGGGATTGGCCTTCAGATTATAGAGTTCCCCATCCGACTTGAAGGACGTGATCACCATGAAATAGAAGGGGAATAACGCGAAGAGGATGAACGCTACTAAGGGGATATGCAGCGTCAAGAGTTGGCCGAAGAAGGTTCGTGTCCGTGTCTTCATGGCCTACTCCTTGCGGACGAAGCGCAGCTGAAAGTATACCACCAGCGCCAGGATGGGGAACATGAAGAGGGACACAGCCGCCCCCTCGCCGATCTTACCCGACTGTAAGCCGATCTGATGCGCTAGGGTGGCGAAGAGATGCGTACTGTTGATCGGGCCACCGCGCGTCAACACGTAGACGATATTGAAGTCGCTGAAGGTAAAGATCGTCGAAAACAGGATAACGATGGCGAGCACCGGCTTGAGCATTGGCACCGTGATGTACCGGAATCGTGCCCAGGGGCCGGCGCCGTCGGTCTTGGCCGCTTCATAGAGCTCTTGCGGGATGGCTACGAGGCCGGCAAGAATGGTAATGGCGAAGAAGGGGAGGCCACGCCAGACGTTGACCGTGATCACCGCGAGCTTGGCAAGGTAGGGAGTGCCCAACCAGTTGGGCCCCACTTGTACGATGCCCAGATGGATCAGGGGCCAGTTAAACACGCTGTAGAGGGAGTCGAACATCCACCACCAACCCAGCGTACTCAGGGCAGTTGGAATCACCCACGGCAGCAAGACGGCACCACGCACCCACTTCTTGAAACGGACGGTGCGAAACAGGAGCAGCGCCAGCGTCATGCCTAGCATCGCTTTCAAGATCACTGCACTGAATGTGAACACAAACGAGTTCTGCAGAGTCTGGATGAAGATTCCATCGCCCAGCAAATTCCAATAGTTTCGCAGCCCGATAAACGATCCCGGCTGGCCCACCCAGCTATCGGTGACGCTGAGATACAACGCCATCACGAAGGGCCACGCCACCAACACCCCGAGCCAGAAGAAGGCAGGCGCAATGAGCGTATAGCCCAGGACAGGCTCTCGTTGAAAAAACAGCGAAATCTTCCTCCCGAGGGAGTCCCGCCTGGGGGCACCAGCAGCCATGGTGGCTCTAAGCGACCGCGGCTTCTGTTCCGTAGCTCCCGTTGGCATGGTCGTTCCCCCGTCAGACACCCGCGGCGCAGACCTCTGAAGAGCTGCACAGAATTGAGCCGTAAGTGCTCGATTTTTTGCGGCGATTATACGGATGTGCTAAAGCCCTGTCAACATAAATCAAGGCCTCGCGAGCCCACGGGCTATGTCCCAGGCGCCCTGAAGACTCCGCTGGTTACGAGGCCCCTCTCCGACCCTCCCTCGGCAGGGGGAGGGTCGGAGAGGGAATGAAATCACGGGCCATGGTCCTTGGCCTTGGTGGGGGGCTGGTCGATGCAGATGACGGCTATGCGGGGTTGGCCGTGCAACGAATATACACATACAGGTCGCCTGGAGGGCCGCCCCAGCGACCAGGTTGCCCTTCGCCCTGAACGCGCAGCCGACTGCCCTGTCGTACCCCTGCGGGCACGCCTATGGTGAGCGTGCGCCTGACCTCAATCGAGCCCTTGCCGGCGCAGCGTTGGCAGGGATCGGTGACGACTACCCCCTCGCCCTGGCATACATCACACCGCCGCATCGTCGCCAACAGCCAGCCCGGGTGCCGGACCTCACACGCCCCCCGACACTGTGGGCAAGGAAACGGCGGTTTCCCGCCCGTCATACGGCTGCCCAAACACTGCGGGCACCAGCGCGCAGTGGGAACGTCGAGACGCACTTCGCAGCCCTGCACACACGCTTGAGGGGAAATGGCTAGAGTATACCGCAGGTCTTGACCCCGTTGAGGCTTGTGCGCTTCGATATGCTCGCGGGCGGCGAGTAGATGATCCACCACCGCCGCCATCCATTCCCGCGCCGCACTCGTGCTTGGTGGACGCCAGATGGGTGGCCCCCAGGCGCCCCAGCGGTCGTAGCGCGTACGTTGTTCGGGGTCTTTCAGAACGCTGTAGGCCTGGTTGAGACTGCGCAGGCTGGCCTCAGCCTCGGCATTGTCCGGGTGCAAATCGGGATGGAAGCGTGTAGCCAGGCGATGATACGCCTGTTTGATTTCCTCAGGACTTGCCTCTCGTCTGACGCCGAGAATGTGATAGTAATCAGGCTCCCTCAGGGTTGGCATCGCGTTCCGCCCTTCCTACGACCACCTTGGCCGGTCGCAAGAGGCGCTCATGCAGCAGGTAACCATGCTGCACTTCCGCCACGATGTGGCCATCGTCACTCGCTGGCACGCTGACGATGTCCACCGCTTCGTGGCGCGTCGGATCAAATGCGAGCCCTTGCGTTTGCACTTCACGCACCCCGACCTTGCTCAACGCCTCCTTGAGTTGCCGCAGCACCATGCGGACGCCTTCGGCGATCACCGCGCTGCTCGGGGCCACATCCTGACCGGCGGCGTTGAGGGCGCGCTCAAGGTTGTCAAGTCCCGGCAAGAGAGCGAGCACCAAGTCGGCCGTGGCGAATTGGCGTGCTTCTTCGTGTTGTCGGGTCATCCGTTTGCGATAATTATCGAAGTCCGCCATCAGACGGAGCAACTGCTCCTGTGTGGCCTCGTATTCCTCGGTTTTCTTGGCCAGGGCGGCCTCTATGTCCTGGACGTGAACATCGGCTGAAGCAGGCTCTTCCGCGGCAGGGGGGACCATAGGGTCCACCATTGCCTCTGACGCGCCCTCGGACACCTCGGACGTGGGGCGGGGTTCTGGTGCTGCTTCAGGCTGCTCGTCGCCGTTATGGATCGGTATCTTCATAGAGGCTATCCCTTGCTGAACATACGCGTGAGGACATTCGCTGTGTACTCCACAATCGACATCATGCGGGGATATTCCATACGCTTGGGGCCGATAATCCCTACTAAGCCGACGGGCTGCTCCCCCTCTTTGTAGATGTGAGTGACTAGGCTGCACTCCGTGACGTCTTCAATGGCACTTTCGGAGCCGATGACGACGTTGACCCCCTCGGTCTCCAGACAGCGGTCGAGGATGCACAGCAGCTTCTCCTTCTCTTCCAGGGTCCGCAACACCGCACGCATCCGTTCCTGGTGTTGCGCGAACTCCGGCTGATCCAAGATATGCGCCGTGCCGCCGACTCGCACCTCCCCTGGCCCTGGGAGCGGAGATTCTTCCAAGAAGGCCTTCTGACTGAGATCCATTGCCCGGCGTACCAACAAATCATACTGGGCCCGCTCCTGCGCCATGAGTTGCGTCAGGCGTCGGCGTATCTCCGGTAACGTCAGGCCGGCGAACTCGCTGGCGACATAGCGGTTGATGGCGTTCAATTCATCCTGCGTGAGGTCTTCATCGAGTTCGATGACACGGTTGCTGATGAAGCCCGATCGTGCGACGATGATCGCCAGCACTTGCTGTGAGCGCAGACGAACGAACTGCAGATGCGCCACTACCACCGCCGCCAGGCGCGGCAGCAGGACGAGCGCGGCCTGGTGCGTGAGGGAGGCGAGCATCTGCGAGGTCATCTCCATCAGATCCCCGACGTCGCGGGCTGGCGCGGCGTGGTAGCTTTCATCGATTCGCGCCACCTGTTCTTTGGGAAGGTTCGGAACTTGTAGTAAGCTGTCGACGTAGAAACGATACCCTTTATCGGTGGGAATACGGCCGGCCGAGATGTGAGGTTGCGACAGATACCCTAACTCTTCCAAGTGCCCCATGACGTGACGAATCGTCGCCGGGCTGAGGGCCATCCGATACCCACGTGAGATCGTCCGTGAGGCTACGGGCTCAATACTGGTGATGTACACGTGAACGATCGCTTTTAAGATGCGCTGTTCACGCGGAGTCAGCATGGCTTCCATGCGTGCTTCCTGTCTTCTTCGAACTCGATGTGAATCCCACGGCACCATCTGGTAGCTGGTGCGATCTGTCGGGACTGTCTGGGCCGATCATTGTAACATCGACTGCCCTGGGCTTCAATTACGCCTCGCAGCTGGAACCTGGAGCCGCGCCTGCTCCACAGCGAACTGCAGCTTGATATTAATGATGCCTGTCGGGAAAGTCAATGCGCAGGCGCGGAGGCGGGTTGAAGGGTTATGCCCAGGCTCATACACCGTCAATTGGGCGCGGAAATCAGTAGAAAAAAGGCGGTGCCTATGCTAGCATGCAGCCAATCTCATCGCTGCATCGCAAGGGCATGGATGGGCGTCACATGGGGTTTGATGGCTTGGCTATTCCTGAGAGGGTGAGGCAGGTCCTGTTGCAGACTGTCAAACATCAACGTCTGCCGCCAGCCTATCTGTTCGTTGGCCCAGCAGGGGTGGGCAAACGGACGACGGCCATGGTCCTGGCGAAGGCGCTCAATTGTCCAGCCCAAAACGGCGATGCGTGCGAGCGATGTGCGGTCTGCCAGCGTATCGAGCGCCATCTGCACCCGGATATCCACCTCATCGAACCCGAGGGGCAAGTGATTAAGATCGATCAGGTGCGGCAGTTGCGCCAGGTCTTGGCGCTGCAAGCCTACGAGGGGCGGGTGAAAGTGGCGATCCTCGATGATGTGGGCCAGTTGACGGCCGAGGCCGCTAACGCCCTGCTGAAGATTCTCGAGGAACCACCAGTGCAGACGGTCTTTGTACTCCTCTGCCAATATCTGGGGAGCCTCCCGGCGACGGTGATTTCCCGCACCCAGGTCTTGCGCTTCGGCCTGCTGGCGCATGAGCAGATCGTGGCCTTGTTGCAGCGGCATGGGTGGGAGCCAAGCGCAGCCGAACGCACCACTTGTCTTTGCGGCGGTAGACCGGGAGCCGCCTTGGCGCTCGACCTTGCCGCCACGCTGGAGCGCCGTGCGGACGCACTACAACTCTGGAGTCAGGGGCGGTCGGGCGATGCTGCCATCTTGCTGGCCAGTGCCGAACAGTGGGCAAAGCGTAAGGGCGATCTCGACTCGCTTTTTGAGATGCTCCTCTCGCTCGTCCGTGATGTGGCGGTGACTCGGGCAGGTGGGACGGAGAAGCTGCGCATGCATGCAGATCTCCACGAGGCACTGTCGCCCTTGGCAGCGGAGGTTCCATCCGCCACGCTTTGGGAGGTGTTCGAGATCGTCCACGCGACTCAGGAAGCCATCGTGCACAATGCCAATCCACAGCTCGCCCTCGAGGTGATGCTCTTCAAGATCGGAGACGCGTATGAGCGAGCTCGTCAACGTGATCGCCAGTGACCGTGATCCTTCCTCGCCTGACCCCCAGCTGTATGTCGTCGGCGTGCAGTTATCGAAGCGACTGGCGAGCAAGTCATCAAGCTATTGTGTCGAGGGGAAATGGCTGCGCTTAGGGGATGCATGCGTGGTCGAGCATGGCGATGATTATGCCCTCGGAAAAGTTTGGCTACCGCCGCGGCTGCCCGCCCGCGCGCGCAGCATCCCCAAGCCACGCGTCATCCGCAAAGCCTCCACCGAGGATCTCGAGTTGGAAAGACGCCGCGAAGCGTTGGAGCAAGAGGCGCACGCCTATGCCGTGACGGCCATTCGTAACCATACGCTCCCCATGAAACTAGGGAAAGTCGAGTACAGCTTCGATGGGCGTAAGGCGACGTTCTTCTTCACAGCGGAGGGACGGATCGATTTTCGGGAGTTGGTGCGAGAGCTGGCACACCGTTTTCACATTCGCGTCGAGATGCGCCAGATCGGTGTCAGGGACGAGGCGGGACTCCTAGGTGGAGTGGGGGTGTGCGGTCGAGAACTGTGCTGCAGCACGTGGCTCAGGGACCTCAAGCCGGTGTCGATTAAAGCCGCCAAACAACAAGGGCTCATGCTCAATCCTTCGAAGCTTTCGGGCCTGTGCGGCCGCCTGCGTTGCTGCCTGAACTATGAGTTACCTGGATACGGAGGTGCCAGCGGCGGCTGTGGCAGCGGTGGCTGTGGTAGCGGTCATTGTGGTAGGAGCCAGAGATAAGCGTCTCCCCGACCATCAGACAGGGTAGAAACCGCCCGCCGTCCACCTCGATTCCGCTCAGGCATGCCGTAGGGATCGCGTAAAGTCCCTACAGTCGAGTCTTAGATGGGCTTCATCGCACGTATGTGCGCCGGCTGCAAGCTGTGACCTCAGTGTACGGCGCAAGCCTCGCGTTTCGGAGAGGAGTTATGGCGCTGGAAAAGTTTTACCTGACCACCCCGATTTACTACGTCAACGATGTCCCACATATCGG
>Ga0081538_10005452_pt1 | contig 11423 bp, 12 predicted proteins | sample TabmetS5T2R1_FD_71022 | JGI IMG/M metagenome (GOLD analysis project Ga0081538, IMG submission 71022) | Tabebuia heterophylla rhizosphere microbial communities from the University of Puerto Rico - S5T2R1 | ecosystem: Host-associated > Plants > Roots > Rhizosphere ... | reverse complement strand
GCGCCCGGGCCGAGCACCGTCACGGCCGGTAGTCGGTCGCCGCGCGAGCGTAGGAGGCGAAGGCTGCATCGCCGACGACCGCGGCGTCCTTGACGCCGGCGCGGAAGCGGGGACGGCCGGCGCGGACGACCGCGTCCCGAACCCAGTCCTCGGAATTCTCGTACGCGCCTGCGAGCTCGGCGAGCGTGAAGGTCTGACCGACTCGGCGGCGGAGCTCTTCGACGACGGCCTCGACGAGAACGGCGAGGTGGCGCGACCGGGCGGTGTCCTCCCCCTCGGACTCGAGCCGCCGCACGCCCTCCTCCCACTGGTAACGCGCGTTGTCCAGCATCAAGCGGCGCCGCTGTTGTCCGGTAACGGACTGTTGCTCGGCGTGCGGGGAACGGCCTTTTCGCACCGAGCGTCCGGGCACCAGGGTTCCTCCACCTCGGCGAGGATGCGGTCGCCGAGCTCGTAGCCCGGCCGGGCGAGGGCGAAGGCGGCGTGGGCGTGGAGGCACTTGAGGCTGCCTCGGGAGCGCGTCCCCCCGATTCCCACGCCGAGCTCCGGCCGCAGCTGTCGCTGCTCGTGGTCGGCGCGTGCGAGGCTCTCGCGCAGGCTCGAGTCCTCGGCGGCCGCCTGCGACCAGCGCTCGACGCCTCCTGCAGCCTCCACGCGTGCGAGCGCGGCGACGAGCCACGGGCACGTCAGGTAGTAGGTGGTCGGGAAGGGCTCTCCGTCCGGCCCGAAGGGAGCCTGCTCGGTGACGGCGGGAAACCCGTGGGGGCAGCGAAGCGCTACGCGCGTGAAAGGGCGCGCGGGGCGACGGAGCTGCCACGACACGACGGCCTGGTCGTCCACCTAGTCATGGTATCCACACCCCTTCGACGCCCTGCCTCGCCCGCCGTTCGTTCACGCCCGTGACGATGAAGAGCCGTTCGCCGGGCCTCACGAGCCCGAGCCGGCGAGCCTCTCTGACGACGAACTCCTCCGAGGAGGCGCGCGCAAGCTCCCGCTCGAGCTCGGCCGTCTCACGCTCCAGGCGGCTGAGGTCGGCGCGGCGTTCCGTGACGAGGGCGTTGGCATCCCGGTAGGAGCGGAGCGGGTGGACGTAGCCGACGAGGATCGCCACGAGAACTAGGGCGCCCACCCAGCGCAGCGCGAGGGCCGAGCGGGAACGACGGGACGAGCGGCGACGGGCGCGGTTGGCCACGGGCAGTTCGACTTCGACCGCGGCCGGCGGCCTCCTGCCGATACTAAGCGGTGTCGACCTTGATCACGTTCGTGGTGCCGGGGACGTTCACGGCCGTCCCCGCGGTGATGACGACCCGGTCGCCGGCCTCGACGATGCCCGTCTCGCGGGCAGCCTCCAGCGTTCGTGCCCAGAGGTGCTCGACGTCGCGGCATTCCTCGATCTCGACCGGGACGACTCCCCACTCGATCGCGAGCTGCTGGACGGCGTAGCGCCTGTGGGTGACCGCGATCACCGGCCGCCGAGGGCGGTGGCGCGCGACCGCGGATGCCGTCCGGCCGCTGTACGTCGGAACGAGGATCGCGGCCGCGCCTAGCACCTCGGCGATGTCGCACGCGGCATTCGACATGGCCTCGCCGACGGTGGGGAACGGCTGGTCGGCGGCCTGCGCGAGCTCGTGCCGGTGCGCGAGGCTCGGTTCGACCGCACGCGCGATCGTGTCCATGGACCGGACGCTTTCGACCGGATAGTCGCCGACGGCAGTCTCCCCTGAAAGCATGAGAGCCGATGTGCCGTCGAGGATCGCGTTGGCGACGTCGCTCGCCTCCGCCCTGGTCGGCTCCGGATGATGGAGCATCGATTCGAGCATCTGGGTCGCCGTGATCGCCGGCTTTCCGTGCTCCAGCGCGCAGAGGATGACCCGCTTCTGGACGAGCGGTACGGCCGCCGGACCGATCTCGACGCCGAGGTCTCCGCGGGCGACCATCACCGCGTCGGAAGCGCTGACGATCTGGTCCAGTTCCGCGAGCGCCTCCGCCTTCTCGACCTTCGCGACGACCAGCGCCGTCGAGTCGCTCGAGTGCAGGAGCTCCCGCAGGCCCCGCAGGTCGTCGGCCGAGCGCACGAACGAGAGCGCGACGAAGTCCACGTCGAGGTCGAGAGCAAACTCGAGGTCGCGCAGGTCCTTCTCGGTGAGGGAGGGAACGGGAATGGACACCCCCGGGAGGTTGACCCCCTTGTGGGCCTCCACCGGCCCGCCGACGAGCACGCTGGCGCGGGCTCGGCCGCCGTTCACCTCCTCGATCCGCAGCCGCACGCGCCCGTCGTCGACCAGAAGGTCGTGGCCGGGCCGCAGCACCTCCGAGAGAACGGGCGGGCTGATCGGCAAAGCCCCCGGCCCGTGCTCCTCGCCGGTGACCTCCAGCTCGTCGCCCTCGACGAGCACGAGCGGGCTCTCCAGCTCCCCCACGCGGAGCTTCGGACCCTGGAGGTCCGCGATCAGCGCGAGCGGGCGCCCGGCGCGCTCCTGCGCACCTCGAACGGCCTTCGCACGCTCGGCATGATCCTCGTGCGTTCCGTGCGAGAAGTTCAGCCGGGCGGCGTCCATGCCCGCCGCGACGAGCCGGTCGATCGTGCTTGCAGAGGACGAGGCGGGCCCGATCGTGCAGACGATCTTGGTGCGTCGTGAGAGGTCGGCCACGCCTTTCACGTTAGCGACTGGGCTTACCCTCGACGGGCCCGCGGAAACGCGCTCCAGCCCGGATACACGGCCCGCTCGCCCAACTCCTCCTCGATCCGCAAGAGCTGGTTGTACTTGGCGACGCGATCGCTTCGTGAGGGCGCCCCCGTCTTGATCTGCCCGGCGCCGGTTGCGACGGCGAGGTCCGCGATGGTTGTGTCCTCCGTCTCACCGGAGCGGTGTGAGATGACGGCTGCATAGCCGTTGGCGCGGGCGAGGCCGATCGCGCCGAGGGTCTCGGTGAGCGTCCCTATCTGGTTCACCTTGACGAGGATCGCGTTGGCGACCCCGCGTTCGATTCCCTCGCGCAGCCGGTCGACGTTGGTGACGAAGAGGTCGTCGCCCACGAGCTGGATTCGCTCCCCCAGCCGCTCGGTCAGCGCCGCCCAGGCGTCCCAGTCGTCCTCGGCGAGGCCGTCCTCGAGCGAGACGAGCGGATACCGGGCCGCAAGACCTTCCCAGAGCTCGATCATGCCTGCGGAGTCGAGCTCGCGGTCCTCCCGCTCCAGGCGATAGCCGCCGTTCGCCCAGAGCTCGGTCGTAGCCGGATCGAGCGCGAGTGCCACCCGCTCGCGGTGGCCGGCGCGCTCGGCGGCCTCGAGCACGACTTCGATCGCCTCCTCGCTCGAGCCGAGCTCCGGCGCGAAACCTCCCTCGTCGCCCACGGCCGTCGCAAGCCCGCGTTCGTGCAGGAGCTCCTTCAGCCTGTGGAAGGTCTCCGCGCCGATGCGGAGCGCTGCCGAGAAGCTCTCCGCTCCTGCGGGGACGAGCATGAACTCCTGCAGGTCGAGCGAGTTCTGGGCGTGCGCCCCGCCGTTCACGACGTTCAGCATGGGGACCGGAAGAACGTGCGCGTCGTCGCCGCCGAGCCAGGCGTAGAGCGGCTTCTCCGCCTCGGCCGCGGCCGCCTTGGCGGCGGCGAGCGAGCAGCCGAGGACGGCGTTCGCCCCCAGTCGGGCCTTGTTCGGCGTGCCGTCGAGCTCGAGAAGCTCGCGGTCGATGCGTGGCTGATCGGAGGCGTCCAGCCCGCGGATCGCCGGAGCGATTTCCCGCTCGACGTTCTCCACGGCCTTGCAGACCCCCTTGCCGAGGTAGGCCTCGCCTCCGTCGCGGAGCTCGACCGCCTCGAACTGCCCCGTCGATGCGCCGGATGGCACCGCGGCGCGCCCGACTGCGCCGGAGTCGAGCCGCACTTCGACCTCGACGGTCGGGTTGCCCCTCGAGTCGAGGATCTGACGGGCGTGGATTGCCTCGATCTTTATCCCACCACCGCCTTGGCCCGGTCGAAGTACCGATCTTGCTCCTCGAGCGGCAGCTTCGCCCAATCGTGCCCTTCGCGCGCGGCAAGCGCCGACGCATGCTCTACGCGCGCGACGAAGCGCTCGCTGGCACCGCGAAGGGCGAGCTCGGGGTCGACGTTCAGGCGGCGCGAGACGTTCACAGCGGCGAAGAGCACGTCACCGACCTCCTCGGAGACACGTCGGTCCGGCTCGGTTTCCGCGGCGGCCGCCGGGGCCTGCGCCAGCGCCTCGCGAAGCTCTCGCGTCTCGTCGTCGAAATCGGCGAGCGCGCCGTCGATGTCCGGGTACTCGAAACCTACCGCCGCGGCGCGGCGCTGCACCTTCCGGGCGTGGAGCAGCGCGGGCAGCGCGTCTGGGACGTGGTGGAACACGCCCTCGCGTTCCTCTTGCTCCGCCTTGAGCCGCTCCCAGCGGTGCCTGACCTCGCCGGCAGTCTCGAGGACGGCGTCGCCGAACACGTGCGGGTGGCGCCGCACGAGCTTCGCATGGATCGCCCGTGCCGCCTGAGCCAGGTCGCCTTCGCCGCGCTCTTCCAGGAGCAGCGCGAGGAACACGGTCTGGAAGAGCAGGTCCCCGAGCTCGTCGAGCAGCTTCGAGCCGTCGTCCGCGAGGGCCGCGTCGGCGACCTCGTAGGCCTCCTCGAGCGTGTGCGGGACGATCGTCTTGGGCGTCTGGGCGCGGTCCCAGGGGCAGTCGCGCCGGAGGCGCTCGGCCAGCTCCTGGAGGTCGACGAGCGCCCGCTCGAGGCCGTCGCCGCCGCCCACCGGCCTATTCGGTCGTCGTCGTCGTCGCGCCGGACCCGGTTGTCGTCCCGGCGGGCGGCGGTTGGAAACCGACCGCGTACGTGACGTCGTCGTCGAGGCGCTGCTTCAGCTCGTCGACCCAGGTGGTCATCGCCTGGTTCTGCTTGTCGCGGAGCAGCGTCTGGCGGATCTCCTTCTCGACCGACGCGAGCGGTCTCGCGCTGGCCTCCTTGAGGTCAGCCACAGGCTCGATCAGGTGGTAGCCGAACTGTGTCTTGATGGGTCTCGAGAGCTCGCCGGTCTCGAGCGAGAAAGCGGCCCGGTCGAAGGGAGCGACGGTGGCCCCCTTCTGCGCGGTGAACTTGCCGCCCTGGTCTTTCGAGCTCGGGTCCTGTGAGTACTGCTTGGCCAGCGCGGCGAAGTTGGCGCCCGCCCGAAGCTGGTCGTAGAGCTGCTCGGCACGCGCCCGGGTCTTCACCAGGATGTGGCGCACCTCGCGGGAGGCCGGCGTTCCGAATTGCGCCTGCTTGTTGTCCTCGTAGTACTTCTTGATCTCCGCGTCGGTCACCTTCACGTCCCCGGTGACCTCCTTGAAGAGCTTCTCCGAGAGGATCCGCGAGCGGAGATCCTCACGCACCTGCGCGTCCGTGACGCCCTGGTTCTTCAGCTCCTCCTCGTACTTCTTGTCGTCGCCCTGGAAGTACTGCTCCTTCAGCTCTGTCAGGCGCTTGTCGACCTCTTCGTCCGACACTTCCACACCGAGCTCCTCGGCCCCGATCGCGAACTGTGCCTCCTCGACGAGGCTCCGGACGATGGCGTGCTTCAGCTGCTCGAACTCGGGCGTCCCCGCCTCGGGGAAGGGCTGCTTGCGCTGCTTGAACGTACTACGGGCCTGGGCGAGGAGCTGGTCGTACTCGGCCTTCGCCACCTCCGCGTCGCCGACGAGCACGACGGCGTCGTCAGGCACCTCCGAGGAGGAGTCTTCCTCGCTGCCGCCGCCGCAAGCGGCGAGAGCCAGACCGAGGGCGAGCGCAGCGAGGAGCGCTATGAGACGACGCGGAAAGGGCATGGACCGGGACAGCTAGACCGCTAGCCGTACATCGAGGATAGCATCCACGAGCGCGACCGCCGACGTGAACCCGTCGCAGCGAAGCGAGACCTCTCGCGCCGATCCCGAGTAGACTGCCGTGTCGATCGCACCGCGGAGGGCCTGAAGCTCCGCGGACCCGAAGACGAGAGGGCCGACGACGGCGCGCCCGCCGCGGAAGACGAGGTACTCGGCCCCGATGCGCGCCAGTCGGAGCTTTGCCTCCTGAATGGCGAAGAGGTTCTCGACGGACTCCGGGAGGGGGCCGAAGCGGTCCTCGGTGGCCGCTCGAAGCTCGCGCAGCTCGTCCTCCGTTTCGGCCAGCGCGAGCCGGCGGTGCAGGTCGATCTTCTGCGCCTCGCCCGCGATGTAGTCGGCCGGGACGTAGGCGTCGATCTGCGCGTCGACCCGCACCGGACGCGCGACGGCGCGGCGCGTCCCGGTGAGCTCGGCGACCGCTTCCCCGAGGAGCTCCACATAGAGCTCGAACCCTACGGCGGCGACGTGGCCCGACTGCTCGGCGCCGAGAAGGTCGCCTGCCCCGCGGATCTCGAGGTCGCGCATGGCGATGGCGAAGCCGGCGCCGAGCTCGGTGTGGTCGGCGAGCGTGGCCAGGCGGGCGCGCGCCTCCGCGGTCAGCTCGCGCCCGTCGGGATAGAAGAGGTAGGCGTGCGCCGTGACGTCGCTTCGCCCCACGCGGCCGCGGATCTGGTACAGCTGCGCGAGCCCGAGGGCGTCGGCGCGCTCGACGACCAGGGTGTTCGCCTGTGGGATGTCGAGCCCCGACTCGATGATCGTCGTCGAGACGAGCACGTCGGCGTCCCCCGAGAGGAACGAGAGCATATGCCCCTCCAGCTCCCGCTCCGCCATCTGCCCATGGGCGACGAGGAACCGGAGCTCGGGGCAGAGCTGGCGTAGGTGCTCGGCCGCCTCGTCGATCGTCTCCACGCGATTGTGCAGGTAGAAGGACTGCCCGCCGCGCTCGTGCTCGCGGCGCAGCGCCAGCTGGACGAGCTCCTCGTCGTACTCACCGACGTGGGTTCGGATCGGGCGGCGTCCTTCGGGGGGCGTCTCGATCACGCTGATGTCCCGCAGGCCCGAGAGGGACATGTGCAGCGTCCGCGGGATGGGCGTGGCGCTCAGCGCGAGCACGTCCACCTCCAGGCGCAGCTGGCGCAGGAGCTCTTTCTGCGCGACGCCGAATCGCTGCTCCTCGTCCACGAGCACGAGCCCGAGGTTCTTGGGGATCACGTCTCGCGAGAGCGCGCGATGCGTGCCGATCAGGACGTCGACCTTACCCTCGGTGAAGTCCCTCAAGATCCGCTTCACGTCGGCGGGCTTGCGAAAGCGGGACACCATCTCGACGGTGACCGGAAGATCGCGGTAGCGCTCGCGGAAGGTGTTCCAGTGCTGCTGCGTCAGGATCGTCGTCGGCGCGAGCATCAGCGTCTGCCTGTCGTTGGCAGCGACGGCGAAGGCCGCGCGAACGGCGACCTCGGTCTTGCCGAAGCCGACGTCCCCGCAGACGAGGCGATCCATCGGACGGGGGGATTCGAGATCCTCCTTCACCACCTCGATCGCCTGACGCTGGTCGGGGGTTTCCTCATACGGGAAGCTCGCCTCGAGCTGCTCGAGCAGGTCGCCGTCGACGTCGTACGCCACACCCTCGGCCCGCCGGCGTTGCGCGTAGAGCGCGAGCAGCTCTCCTGCCAGCTCGCGGGCGCCGGAGCGGGCGCGCGACTTGATCGTCTGCCAGGCCTTCCCGCCCAGACGCGAGAGCGCTGGTGCGTGACCTTCGGCGCCGACGTAGCGCGAAACCTTTCCGATCTGCTCGTGAGGAACGTAGAGGCGGTCGTCTCCCCGGAAGGCGAGAAACAGGTAGTCACGGGTGACGCCGGCGACGGTCTGCGTCTCGAAGCCGAGCAGCTTGCCGACGCCGTGATCCTCGTGGACGACATAGTCGCCCGTGCGGAGGTCGGAGAAGCTCTGGAGGGCACGGCCCAGCCGGACGTCCGCACGGGGCGGGCGCTTGCGAAAGACCTGCGTATCGGGGAGGAGAACCAGGTCGAGGTCGCGGAGCACCACGCCACGCCGGGCCGGCGCGACCGCGAACACGAGACTCGGTTCCGCCGGAAGCGAATCGCCGGGCTCGAGGACGATCGGGTCGACACGGCGGAGCATCCCCTTCGTTCGCAGCGCCTCGCCCCGGTGGGCGAAGGACACGACCACGCGGTTGCCGGCCCGCACGAACGCGTCGAGGTCTCTCTCGGCTTCGGCGAGGCCACGGGCCGCGACCGCGGGGCGCTGAGCTTCGAATGCGTACCGCTGGCCGGCTGGGAGCTCCGAGAGCTCGAGGGCGCCGCGGAGGTCTGGCAGCTGGCCCAGCTCCTCGCGCGCCGCCTCCTCCACCTCGCCTCGGCGCCACACGAAGTCGAGCGCCGGCAGCGGGGCCACCAGGTCGTCCGGAGCCGGTGGCAGGTTCCCCGCCTCATCGTCGCCGAGCCAAGGCTCGATCAGGTCCGCGCGACGCTCCGCGGCCGGGTAGACGACTGCCTCGGCCAGCCCGTGCAGCGTGCGCTGGGTGAAGGGGGAGAAGGCGCGCAGCGACTCGATCTCGTCGCCGAAGAGCTCGATTCGGACGGGCTCGCGACCGGTGGATGGGAAGACGTCGACGATCCCGCCGCGGATCGCGAACTGGCCGCGTTCCTGCGCTTGCTCCACACGTTCGTAGCCGGCGAGGGCGAGCCGCTCGGACAGGCCGTCCGCGCCCGGCTCGTCGCCGACGCCGAGGCGGATGGCCTCCGGACGCGCATCCACCGGAGGGATTCCCTCGACTGCCCCGACGGCGGAGGCGCAGACGAGTCCTCCCTCCTCGAACACCTGCAGAGCGCGCGCTCGCTCGCCGACGAGGTGCGGCGGCGGCTCGAGCCCGCTACCCCAGCGAACACCCCGCGAGGCGAAGAGGCCGACGCGTTCCTCTCCCAGGAACCAGGATGCCCCCTCCGCGGCGTCGCGGGCGTCGGCGTCCTCGGGGAGAACGACGACGAGCGGGCCCCCGCGGGCGAGCAGGAGGGCTGCGAGGAAGAGCGGCAGGAGCGGCTCGGAGACACGCGCCGCCGCCGGCTCGGCGGCGAACGCGCGCAGGCGGTCGCTATCCGCGAGAGCGCGGGCCACGACAGCGAGGGCGGGTTGCTCGGTGCGGGTGACCTGGTCCATGGCGACGGGCGGAACGGGCCGTTCCGCGGGCAGCCATCGTAGCCGCCGGGGGCCGCCCCACGGGCTGTCGGAGGTAGCTGGGGGTCGGCCCGGACCGCGGCCTCCGGGCCGCCGGTGAGCAGCGTACGATTTGCGCGTGCCCGGCGAGCTAATCCCGATCGGCACGCGACCCCGGCTCGTCGCGTCGTTCGACCCACCTGGGGCGCAGGAGGCTTTCCAGCGGTGGCAGCAGGAGCATGCCGAGGTGCTGGCGCCGGTGCCCCCGCAGGCACTCCGGGTCGAATACGGCCGAGCCTCGGGAGGCGGCCTCTACGTGCGGGTGCGAATCGACGAGGCGCACCTGCCGCCGGAGCTTGGCGGCGGCCCGGAGGCAGCCTGAGGCCGACGCGGTCGCTCGGTTCCCCGGGGGCCGCCGCGAGCCTCCCTCCACGTCTAGCCTATCGCTCGAAAGCGCACGCTTGGCGCGCTCAACGTGCCGGGGCGGCGCCCGAACCCGTACGGACTTCCTACGGCCGTTCGTTGAAGCGGTTCTGGGCCTCTTCGACCCCGTCGCGCAGGATCGTCTCGACGGCATCGGCCGCGCGCGCCACGAGACCCTCCACGTCCTCGTACGCTTGGAACGGGCTCAGCACGTAGTCGGCCACCGGCCGCGGGTCCCCCCGCTCGGGGCGCCCCACGCCGATGCGAAGCCGGAGAAAGTCCTGCGTCTTGAGGTGCTGCGCAACCGAGCGCAGCCCGTTGTGCCCGGCCAGGCCGCCTCCCAGGCGCGCTTGCAAGCGGCCGAGCTCGAGATCGACCTCGTCGTGCAGGACGAGTAGGCGATCCGGCGGGACCTTGAAGAACCGCACTGCGGCGCCCACCGCGCGTCCTGACTCGTTCACGTAGGTCTGCGGCTTGAGGAGAGCCATCCGGCGCTCTCCCACGCGCAGCTCGGCGAGCTCGCCGGAGAACTTGGAGCGATACGAGCCGCCGTGCCGCCGGGCCAGCTCGTCGCAGACCATGAAGCCGACGTTGTGCCGCGTACGCGCGTAGTCTCGGCCGGGGTTGCCGAGACCTGCGACGAGCAGGTCGAGCGTCGAGGCCTCTTCGCCCCGACGGAAGAAGCGCAACGCCTACTCCTCTGGCGTTTGCTCTTCGGCCGAAGCCTCCGCCTCGGCGGGCTGCTCCGCCCCCTCCGGCAGCTCCTCCTCGGGCACCTCGCCCTCGACGAGCTCGAGCTCCTCTTCCTCGACTTCCGGCTCCGGAATCTCGATCTTCGTCGGCGGGGTGACGGTGGCGACGACCGTCTCGTCCGGATCGTCGAGGAGCGTCACGCCTTCCGGCATCCGGAGGTCCCCCGCGCGCATGCTGTCTCCGATCCGCATCGCCGAGATGTCCAGCTCGAGGTGGTCGGGAACCTCCATCGGGAGCGCCTCGACGTTCACCTCGCGCGTCACCTGCGTGAGGACGCCGCCCTCGGTCACGCCCTCTGACTCGCCGATCAGCTCGACGACGACCAGAGCCTGGATCGGCTGGTCGAGCCGAACCTCGTGCAGGTCGATGTGGAGAAGACGAGCGCGGGTGGGATCGAGCTGGTACTCCTTGAGGACGGCGTGGCGTGCCGTCTTCTGGCCGTCGAACACGACGTCGAGGATGGCATGGAGGCCATGCCCACCCGTGAGCGCGCGGCGTAGCACGCGCTCCTCGACCGCGAACGGATGCGGCTTCTTCCCACCACCGTAGAGCACTCCGGGAACGAACCCGCCCGCGCGCAGCCGCCGCGACTCGGCGCTTCCGCTCGACTCACGCGGCTTGACCTCCAGCTTGATTCGCTCGTCGGCCATTTCCGGCGGGGAAGTTTAGCCAACAGGGCGCAAAATCCCGCCGTTCGAGCCGGCCGAGGGGCGGAAGGGCCGTCGCCGGAAGCCGCCCTCGTTGTAAGTCACCCGCTCGGGAATTCGAGGCTTTTCAGCCGGACGATTGGCACGCCCCGTTCGTCTGCGGCCACCTCGTGGCCTTCGTAGCGAAGCTCCTTCAGCCACTCGCCGGGGAAGGAGGTGACCTTGCGCAGATCGTCCTCGTCGTGCCACTGCCCGTCTGAGAGAAGCTTGAGAAGCCGACTGTAGGTCGAGTCTCTGTTCATCATCCTGGGCGATCTCCTTCGACGTTGGGGGCCGGGAAACGGGCGGAGAGTAATGCGCAGGCTGCGACGCTTTCAACAGGGAGCCGCCGAGTCGTTCCCTCGGCTAACCCGATCAGACGACCGGCGCGAAAGGCGAGTCGAAAAGCCCGCGGCTTCTAGAGAACGCTAGAAGAGCTGGTTATCTCCCCCCGTGACGGCCCGTACCGGCCTGCAGCGGGACCTTGGCAGATGCAGGGGTTTCGCCGGTTCAGCCGCCGTTCGGCT
>Ga0081538_10005451_pt1 | contig 11423 bp, 9 predicted proteins | sample TabmetS5T2R1_FD_71022 | JGI IMG/M metagenome (GOLD analysis project Ga0081538, IMG submission 71022) | Tabebuia heterophylla rhizosphere microbial communities from the University of Puerto Rico - S5T2R1 | ecosystem: Host-associated > Plants > Roots > Rhizosphere ... | reverse complement strand
CCGGCTGGGGCGAGGCCGGCCTGCCGCTGGTCGACGAGGCCGCGGTCGAACGGTTCGCCGGCGAGCGGCCGAGCCTGTGGGTCACGCGGCGGCGGCCGAAGATCGACCGCGTCGCTTGTCCGTGGTTGATTCGCCGCTTCATCGATGCGCAGGCGCGCATCCTCTATGTCGATCCCGCCCATGTAGCGGCGGTCGGTCGCGAGACCGGCGGCGTGCCGTTCGACATCGACGGCGTGGAGCTCTCGCACGACGGGCCGCGTTGTACCTTCGACACAATGCTTAAGCTGTTCGGCCTCGAAGGCGAACCGTCGCTCGCCCGGCTTGCGCTGATCGTGCGCGGCGCCGACACCGCACGGCCCGACCTTGTGCCGGAAGCGGCTGGGCTGCACGCCATCTCGCTCGGCCTCTCGGCGCTCGCCGGCGACGACGACCATGGCCTGCTGCGGCACGGCTTCATGGTCTATGATGCGCTGTTCGCATGGCTGCGGTTCGCGGCCGAAGAGCGGCACAACTGGCCGGCCAAGGCGGCGTGAGGGTGGATGACGATGGTGGACGCACCTGCCTCGCCGTCACCCGTGACCGGCGGCGAGGCACATCCGAGCTTCGGCGAGTTCTTCAAGGTCTGGCTGAAGATCGGCTGCGTCAATTTCGGCGGGCCGGCCGGCCAGATCGCGATGATGCATCGCGTGATGGTCGACGAGAAAAAATGGATCGACGAGCCGCGGTTCCTGCATGCGCTCAATTTCTGCATGCTGTTGCCGGGACCGGAAGCGCAAAAGCTTGCGACCTATATCGGCTGGCTCCTGCATGGCGTCCGCGGCGGCTTGGCGGCCGGCGTCCTGTTCGTGCTGCCAGGTGCATTTGTGATGTTGGCCTTAAGCCTGCTCTATGCGTACGGGCGCGGCTTCTCGGTCGTCGACGGCGCCTTGTTCGGCATCAAGGCGGCCGTGCTGGTCATCGTGCTGGAGGCGCTCGTCCGCATCGGCAAGCGCGCCTTGAAGACCTGGGCGCTGCTTGCTCTCGCGGCGGCGGCCTATGTCGGCATCTTTTTCTTCGCCATGCCGTTCCCGCTAATCGTCGTCGCGGCGGGCGTCGTCGGCTTCCTGGTCGCCCAGTCGTCTCCCGACATGCTCGGGCTCAAAGCCGACGTCGGGGCCGTAACCAAGCCGCCGCCTGGTCGCTGGCGGCAAGCGGCGTCGGCGGGCGTGATCGGTCTCGTTGCCTGGTGGGCGCCGGTTGCGTTCGCCATCCTCGCGCTCGGCCCGAAGCACGTGCTGGTGAGCATCGGCACGTTCTTCTCGAAGCTCGCGGTGGTGAGCTTCGGCGGCGCCTATGCGCTGCTCGCCTATATGGCGCAGGAGGCGGTCGAGACGCAGGGCTGGATGACTGCGCCGGAAATGGTCGACGGCCTCGGACTGGCGGAGACCACGCCCGGGCCGCTCATCCTGGTCACGCAGTTCGTGGGTTTCCTCGCGGCATTTCGCGAGGCTGCGCCGTTCTCGCCGCTCGTTGCAGGCATTCTCGGCGCCGCAATGACCACGTGGGTGACTTTCGCGCCAGCCATGTCGTTGATCTTCGCCGGCGCCCCCTTCATCGAGCAATTGCGCGCCAACCGACGCCTATCGGGCGCGCTCGCCGCGATCACCGCGGCGGTGGTCGGCGTCATCCTCAACCTGTCGGTCTGGTTCGCCTTGCACGTGCTGTTCGGGCAGGTCGAGGAAATGCGCGCGGGTCCGTTGCGCTGGTACGCGGTCGACCTTTGGGCGCTCGATCTCAAGGCATCGGCGCTGGCGGTGATCGCCGGCGTTCTGGCGTTCGGGCTGCACCGCGGCCTGGTCGAGACCGTCGCCGTGATGGCGGCGCTCGGGATCGCTGCGCAATTCATCATTCCGTGACGCTCAGCTCTCCCGCGTCACGGCGCTCTCGTGCCAGCGGCGCAGTACGAGATGCGACACCAGCGACAGCGCGAAGAACAGCACGATACCGGTCACTGACAGCAGCAGCAGCGCCGCGAACAGCCGCGGAATGTTGAGCCGGTAGCCGGATTCGACGATGCGGTAGGCAAGCCCGGAGCCGGCCCCGGCGGTCCCGGCCGCGATCTCGGCCACCACCGCGCCGATCAACGCCAGCCCGCCGGCGATGCGGATGCCGCCCAGCATATAGGGCAGCGCGGCGGGCAGCTTGAGGTGGGCCAGGATCTGCCAGCGCGAGGCGCCGTAGAGCTCGAACAGGTTGATCAGGTTGTGATCGACCGAGTTCAGCCCCAGCGTGGTGTTGGCGAGCACCGGGAAGAACGCGACGATCCAAGCGCAGGCCAGCACCGCCGCCGGCTGCGGCAGGTAGATGAGCAGCAGCGGCGCGATCGCGACGATCGGCGTGACCTGAAGGATCACCGCGTAGGGATAGAGCGAGTACTCCAGTACGCGCGACTGGTTGAACAGCACGGCGAGCCCGATCCCGCCGATCACCGCCAGCGCGAGGCCCTCGAACGTGGTCATCAGCGTAGTCAGGAGCGAGCCCGATAGCACCGGCCAGTCCGACACCAGCGTTTGGGCAACGAGGCCGGGGCCGGGTAGCACATAGGGCGGAATTCCCTTCAGCCGCACCACCAGATCCCAGGCCACGATTCCGAGCGCGAGCACGGCGCAGGGCAGAACGATGCGCAGCGCGCGCTCGCGCCGCTCTGGCTGGGGCGGCTGGGGCGGCGGCGGCCGGGGATGCGGACTGCTCATGCGCCTTCCCCCATGGCGCGCGCGAGCGCCTCCGACGCCAGCCGACAGAAGCCGGCGTATTGCGCCGAGGTGCGGAAGCTCTGGTCGCGCGGGTAGACAGCGTCGACCGCCAGGTCGGCATGCACGCGGCCCGGACGCGGCGTCATGACAACGATGCGGCTGGACAGATAGACCGACTCGAACACCGAATGGGTGACGAACACGACGGTCTTGCCGAGACTCTGCCACAGCGCCAACAGATCATCGTTGAGCTTGAAGCGGGTGATCTCGTCGAGCGCCGCGAACGGCTCATCCATCAGCAGCAGCTTCGGCTGCGTGACCAGCGCGCGCGCAATCGACACCCGCATTCTCATGCCGCCGGAGAGCTCGCGCGGATAGACCTGCGCAAAGTCGGCAAGCCCCACGCGCACCAACGTCTCCATCACCTGGGGCCGAGCCTTGCCGGCGCTCACGCCGGCGAGCCGGAGCGGCAGTTGAACGTTGCCGAAGACGGTCGCCCACGGCATCAGGGTCGGCTCCTGGAACACGAAGCCGATGGCGCTTGCGGCGCCGGCGCGTCTGGCGCGGGCGCGCATCCCGGCCTCGGAGGCCCAGGTGATGGTGCCGCTCGACGGCGCGCTTAAGCCCGCGATCAGGCGCAGCGCGGTCGACTTGCCGCAGCCGGACGGGCCGAGCAGCGACAGGAATTCGCCGGGCCGTACCGCGAGATCGAATCCGTCGAGCGCGACGACGCCATTGGGGAACGTCTTGGACACGTCGCGCAGGGCGACGATCGGCTTGTCTGGCGCGACTGTCCGCATATCCGGTCGAGCGTCCGCAGGTTCGGCCATCGCGTGGTTTTCGATGAGGCGGATCAGTTCCTGGACTTGAGCTCGATGCCGACGCGCCGGTTGACGAATTGCAACATATAGGCCTTGCGGTAGTCGAGATTGGCTTTCACCACGCCGGCCCGCACCATCTTGTCGAAGAAGCTCTTCATGCGGGCGTCCGTCATGGCGCCGATGCCGAGCTCGCGCGCGTCGCCGGAGTCGACGATGCCGTGCTCCTTCATCGTTGCGACCGAATAGGCCAAGAGCTCGTCGGCCATTTCCGGATTGTGCATCTTGATCAGCGCGTTGGCGGCCTTGTTGTCGCCGTAGAGGTAATTGTACCAGCCAATGATGGAGGCATCGACGAAGCGCTGCACCAGCTCCGGCTTCCGTTCCACCAGTTCGCGGCGGGCCTCGATCAGGGTCGAGTAGGTGTCGTAGCCGTAATCGGCGAGGAGGAAGACCTTCGGCTTGAAGCCGCCCTGCTTCGCGACCGCATGGGGCTCCGACGTGACATAGCCCTGCATCGCCGTTCGCTTGTCGGCGAGGAACGGCTGCGGATTGAACGTGTAGGGCTTGACCTGCTGCTCGCGGAAGCCGTGGTCGGCCTTGAGCCACTGAAAATAATTGACCATGCCTTCGGCCGAGACCAGCAGCGTGAGCTTCTTCAAATCCTCGAAGGTATCTGCCTGGCTCGGATGGGCGAGCAGCACCTGCGGGTCGCGCTGGAACATGGCGGCGATCGACACGGTGGGAATGTCCTGCACCACGGCGTCGAAGGCCTGCAGGGTGCCGGCAATCATGACGAAGTCCATCTTGCCCACCGGCACCAGGATGCGGTTGTTCACCTGCGGGCCGCCGGGCACGATGGTGACGTCGAGGCCGTACTTCCGATAGGTGCCGTCGGCGAGCGCCTGATAGAAGCCGCCGTGCTCGGCCTCGGCCACCCAGTTGGTCCCGAACGAGACCTTGTCCAGCGTCTGAGCACCGGCCGCGACGGTCACCGCCGCGCTCGCGAATGCGGCCGCGATCAGCCGTCGCACCAGTTTTGCGAGAATCATTGGCTGCTCCTTGGCCCGGCGAGACCAAAATAGGGAAGCTGTGCGGTCTTGCCCAGGCGGGCCAGACGCCGCATCCTGCGCGCCACCGTGATCCGGCGATCGCGGATCGGCCGCAAAGGTGACAGGCTCTCACCTCGACGCATCACATGCTCCCGAAGCGCGACTGGCTGGAGATGACGTGGCAGGACCTCGCCGGCGCTGATACGGCGCGCTGGATCGCGGTGTTGCCGGTCGCCGCGGTCGAGCAGCACGGGCCGCATCTGCCGCTCGGCGTCGATACGTTCATCGCCGAAGCCTATCTCGAGCGGGTCCGCACCATGCTGCCGGCCGACCTGCCGGTGAGCTTCCTGCCGCTGCAGAAGCTCGGCCAGTCCGACGAACATCTGAACTTTCCCGGGACGCTGACGCTCACCGCTGCCACCGTCATCCGGGCATGGAGCGAGACCGCCGAATCGCTCAACCGCGCCGGCGTCGCCAAGCTGGTGGTCGTCACCAGCCATGGCGGCAACCTGCAAGCGATCGAGCTGATCGCGCGCGAGCTGCGCGCGCGCCTGGGCATGCTGGTGGTGACCTGCGCCTGGCACCGGTTCGGCTATCCCGAGGGGTTGTTCTCGGCGGAGGAGCGCCACCACGGCATCCACGCCGGCGCGATCGAGACCTCGCTCATGCTGGCGGCGCGGCCCGAGACCGTGCGGATGGAGCGCGCCGCCAATGCCGTGCCGGCCAGCGTCGCCATGGAACGCGAGTTCAAGTGGCTGCACGCCTATCGTCCGGCCGGCTTCGGCTGGATGACCCAGGACCTGCACCCGTCCGGCGCGGTGGGCGATCCGACCGTGGCGAGCGCCGAGAAGGGCGAGGCCGCGCTGGCCTACGGTGCCCGCGCGTTCGTGGAGCTGCTCGGCGAGATCGACCGGTTCGATCTGGCGCGGCTGGGCAAGGGGCCGCTGGGGTGACTGTGGCGGCTGACCCAGGAGCCGCCGGCTTTGAGTTTGTCGCGAATGGGCGCGATTGCTGGATGTCGCGCATACGCGGGCAAGACAGGCGGGGTGGATTATGTTGAAGCGCATCCTCGGCGCGCTGTTCGGCGCAACCGTGGCGGCAACCATGGTCCATGCGCAGGCGCCGCTCAAGCTGTTCGACGCGCATCTGCACTACAACTGGGAGCCGACGCCGTTCTATTCGCTGGACAAGGTGCTGGAGATTTTCAAGCGCAACAACGTCGCCGGCATCTTGGCGACCAGCCGCCCCAACGCCGGCACGCACGCGCTGGTCGACGCCAAGGCACCAGGGCTGTGGGTCGTGCCATTCATCCGCCCCTATCGGGTGCGCAGCGACATCCAGAGCTGGTTCGACGATCCGACGATCTACGAGCTCGTGCAGTCCGAATACAGGCGTGGCTACTACCGCGGCATCGGCGAGTTCCACATCTACGGCAAGTCGGCCGCGACAGAATGGGTGAAGAAGATCGTCGACTTCGCGGTCGAGCGCGATCTCTACCTGCACGCCCATTGCGACGAGGAAGCGCTGCTGATCCTGTTCGGCCACAACGCCAAGGCCAGGATCATCTGGGCGCATACCGGGTTCTCGACCCCGCCGCAGCGGGTCGCGGAGCTGCTCGACAAGCATGCGCTGTGGGGCGAGCTCTCCTATCGCAGCGGCATCACGGACGGCTCCGGCCAGCTGACCGCGGATTGGCGTGCGCTGTTCGCGAAATATTCCGACCGCTTCCTGATCGGCTCTGATACCTGGATCAACGAGCGTTGGTTCGCGTACGACGGTCTGATGCAAGGGTATCGCAACTGGCTGGCACAACTGTCCGCCGATCAGGCGCGGCGGATCGCCCACGGCAACGCCGAGCGGTTGTTCGGCGGCAAGGTCGAGTGAGGCCTGGCGCACGCCGACGAGGCGATCGAGCGATGCAATCTCCTCGCCAGGCATCGCCAGGCGAGGCCAATCAGCGGTCCACCCGGAACAGCCGTGTTGCCCCTTGGCAATGCGGACTATCTGACCTTAGACGTATTTCCGCAGGACGCGCGGCCGGGCTTGGGACAGGGAGCGGCTGCAGCACAAAGGTCGCTATCGACATTTTGACACGGTGATGATCACAGGTCCTTTTCGGCGAGCTCGCGGAACTCGTCGGGAACGGAGCGGAAAATTTCCAACGCGACGGATCCGTATCCGACCGCCTCCCATCCGAATCGATCGCGGATCGCGTCGACGGCGCAATCCGCCAGCTGGCGTGTCGTGCCCTTTTTGCTCCCGGGGCGACGCTCCTCGCCGTCAAGCCCAAGCGGCAGCTCCAGCTGCACGATCGAGTGCTTCTCCAGATTCGACACCGAGATCGCCAGCAGCGAGATGATCTTCTCCTCAGGGTGATTTGCCAGGACGCCACGCACCAGGTCCTCGGCGATCTCCGCAAGGATTGTCGTCGCCGAAATCGGATCACGCAGCGTTACCGAGCGGGTGACCGCGCGGAGATCGGCGAACCGTACGCGCACCGTTACGGTCCGGCCGGGCCGGGATTTGGCTCGCAGCCGGGTCCCGATCCTGTCCGCAAGATGACGCAGCGTGGGCCGAAAAACTCGCTCCTCGGCAGGCTTCCTGCCGATCGCTGACTGTGCTCCGGCCGAGCGCGCTCGCCGATGCGTCTTGATTCCGCGTGGATCGCGGTTCCACGCCAGCGCCGCTAACTTGTCCCCCGACGCGCGACCGAGCAACCGCTCCAACGACCGCCCCGGGGTCTGGGCCAGCTGCCCGATGGTATGCACGCCGATCTCGGCGAGCCGCGCCCGTGTGACCGGGCCCACCCCCCACATCAGCTCGACCGGCAGGTCATGAAGAAAATCGAGTTCGGTCTCGGGGTCGATAACGACCAGCCCGTCGGGCTTGGCCACCTGCGAGGCGATCTTGGCGAGGTGCTTGGTGCGCGCCACTCCGATCGAGATCGGCAGTCCAAGCTCCGTCCGCACCCGGCGTCGAATCGCTTTCGCGATTTCGGCCGGCGGACCAAAGAGATGGGTGCAGCCCGCGACGTCGGCAAAGGCTTCGTCGATGGAGATGCGCTCAACCAGGGGCGTGAAATCACCCACCACCTTCATGGCGGCGTCGCCGAGCCGTTGGTATTCAGGGAAATGGCCGCTGACAAACACGAGTTGCGGACAGAGCTCACACGCCCGCCGTCCCGCCATCCCGCCGTGGACCCCGAAGGCCTTGGCTTCGTAAGAAGCGGCAAGCACAACCCCGCCGCCGACGGCGATCGGCTTGCCGCGCAACGACGGATCGAGCAGCTGCTCGACCGCGGCATAGAAGGCGTCCAGGTCCGCATGGAGGATCGTGGCTGCCGCTTCCATCCCGACGGCTCACCCCGCGCAATTTCGAAATGAACAGCCGCAGTTGCTTTTTGAGCTCGGCTGTGAGAACATAAAGAGAACAAATCTGGCCGATTGTCAAACCGCGCTTGCGGTGGCCCTGCCTTGTCAGGATAGAGAGGCCGGAGGCCCCTTTCGGCTCCCTCATCACACGACTCGATGAACCACCCCTGCATCCTCCCGCGCGGAGGGCGATCCGAGAGTGGCGAGCGCTGGAAAGGGCACCGATGGCCGCTGTGGCGGCCGCTCGCCCGGCCATGACGATGGGGTGAGTAGAACCAGTGGTGAACTACTGTTCGAAGCGCTCGATGAACCACTTGAGCAGGCGCATCCACACCTCGTCCTTGCCGACCGTGTCCTCGATGCCGTGCTCGAGGTTGGGGTTGTCGTTGACTTCCATCACCACCACGCCATCGTCGGTCTGCTTCAGGTCGACGCCGTAGAAGCCAGCGCCGATCGGCCTGGCGGCGCGGACCGCGATGTCGATCACGTCGGGCGGCGCCTGGTCGAGATCGAAGGTCCGGAAGCCGCCCTCGCGCGAGGAGCCGTCAGGCCGGTGCTTGACGATCTGCCAATGGCCGCGCGCCATGCGGTACTGGCACACGAACAACGGCTCGCCCGCCAGCACCCCGACCCGCCAGTCGAACTCGGTCGGCAGGAATTTTTGCGCTAGCAGGAGGTCGGTCTCTTCGAACAGCTCGTCGGCAATGCGTTTGAATTCCTCCGGCGTTCCCACCCGGTGGACGCCGCGCGAGAACGAGCCGTCGGGAATCTTCACCACCAGCGGCAGGCCGAGCTCATCCATCGCGCGCGGCAGATCGGAGCTGTCAGCCAGCATCACGGTCGGCGGGGTCGGCACCAGATTGGAGCCCAAGAGCTCCATCAGGAACACCTTGTTGGTGCAGCGGATCATCGAGATCGGGTCGTCGATGACCGGCATGCCCTCCTGCCAGGCGCGCCGCGCGAACCGGTAGGTGTGGTTGTCGATCGACGTGGTCTCGCGGATGAACAGGCCGTCGTATTCGGCGAGCTCGTCGAGCTGGCGTCGGGTGATCGGTTCGACGTCGACCGACAGCTTTTCCGCCACCCGGGCCAGGTGCTTCAGAGAGGCCACCGAGGACGGCGGCATCTTCTCATTCGGGTCGTGCAGAACCGCGAGATCGTATTTCGCCACCGACCGCGCCTTGGGATCGCGCCACTCGCGCCTGGTATGCTGATGGAGCGCATCGCGGAAGAACGCCGCATCGCCGTTGGCAAGCCGCGTGATGTTGCGAGGCCGGATGCGGTCGATCGACAGCCACATGCCCGGCTCGACCGTGACCTCGAGCGCCGGGCAGCGGAACCAATCGAACAGGAGGCGCCCGAACGCTTCAAAGCGCGGGTCGTGGGCGATACCGAAGCAGACCAGGAATTTGAGCTCGCCTTCCGGCTCGAAGCCCGCCTTGCGGGCACAGCGGTTGAGCTCGTCCTCCAGGTCCGGCAAGGCATGCTCGTAGAGCTTGGCCTCACGCAACTCGAGCATGGTCTCCACGCTCGGCATCACCCGATGCCCGCGCGCTTCGGCGAGCAGCGAAGCATAGTAGCCTTTCGACTGATAGGCGTAGGAGCGGGATAGGTTGATGAGCTTGGGCCGCCCCACTTCGAACAGCCGCGGACGCGCGAGATACTCGCTCGTCATGATCACCTTGTGCGGCGTATCGGCGTTGGGGAAGTCCTTGGGCTGGTCGACCAGGATGACCCAGCCGGTCATTGCAAACGTCCTTTCCGGATCACAATCGCTGCGCGCAGGTCGTCCCGGCCGAACCGCGCTATGCGATCGAACTCGCGTGAGGGCACCGCATAGGTCTCAGCGGCCAGCGCATTGCCGCGCTCGTCCTTGGTGGCTGCCGGGTCGTGCACCAGGACGTGGCGGCCATCGCAACCGAACGCGAACACCCAGTGGGGAACGTTTCGACGCACCATGCGATAACCGGACACGAGCACAATAGCGACGCCACCTTTCCCGAAGGTTTCCATCAGAGCCGATTCGGCGAGCGGTGCAAGATGAATCGGGATTTTCAGCGCTTGTGCTTCGCGCCGAAACTCTTCCTGGGCGAGCCGCATCACCCGCCGCTTGTCATCGTGGCGCACCGTGTGGAGGAAGTAAGGCCCTGGGTGGCTGACATGAATTTCTGGCTCAAGTCCGTGACGTTTCAATGTCACGGCCACCCCATAGGGTTCGCAGCCGCCCGGACCGGAAGTCATGAAAATCGTCGTTGCCTCACGCCACAGCTTGAACTCGAGCGCCGGAGTTGGCCGGAACGAAGGATTGGCCCAGGCCAGAGCCATCATCATACAGGCCGGCCCGCAAGTGAAGTCGGTGGTTTGGTGGAAATAGGGCGGCGCGGCGCAAAGGCGTGGCGAATTCGGCGCAAGCCGCTTCTCGAACCTGAGCGCATTGCCCTTGTCCTCGTAGTACTCCTGATGCCGACCGAATTCGCGGTAGCCCAGCCGGCGGTAGAGCGCGATGGCCCGATCGTTCGCCGCGTGCACCTCAAGCCGCACCCGGGCGGCGCCGCGCTCCACCGCCGCCTGCTCGACAGCCCTCACCAGGATCACGCCGATGCGCCGACCGGCGCAGTCCGGCGCGACCGCGATCGAATAGAGGCGAGCGATCCCGGTATCCCGGCGGAACAGCACGAGCGCATAGCCGGCGAGCCTGCCGTCGATCTCGGCGATGATCGTCGCCGCCTCGCTCGAGGCGAGAAACCGGCGCAAACTCCGGCGCGACATCCGATCGGTGGCAAAGGCCAATTCCTCGAGCGCGATCAGCGCCTCCAGGTCCGACGCTTGCGCCGGGCGAAGCCGAAGCTCGTGGTGTTGTGCCGGCGGCGTCCGCATCGTCGCCGAATAGGCCGCCGGCGGCCCGTTCACAAGAGATGGGGCGGCTGGCCGGCCGGGGAAGCGGGGTCAGTCCCCCGGCACGCAGCTGCCGAGACTGGACAATAGGAAATGTTATACTATAACAAAAACATGGGTTTGGTCACTTAAGACCAGCCGTGGCGAGGCGCTCTTGTCGCATCATCATCACGCCCCCGGCGCTCACCCGGTCAGCGTTCCTCCCTCGATCCTGCGGCTGTCCGCCTGGGAGCGGCTCGCCTTCGTCGCGGTGGTGGTGGCGTGCCTGTGGGCGGCCGTCCTATGGGCGATGGCGTAACGGGTGACCCTATGAGCGCCGCCTTGTGCTTTCAGGACCTGACGCTGGGTTATGACCGCCACCCAGCGGTGCATCATCTCGACGGCACGGTCGCGCGAGGCGCGCTCCTCGCCGTCTGCGGGCCGAATGGCGGCGGCAAGTCGACCCTGTTCAAGGGCATTGTCGGGCTGCTGCTGCCGCTGGCGGGACGCATCGACGTCAACGACTGCAGTCCTCGCGACATCGCCTATCTGCCGCAGATCGCCGACATCGATCGC
>Ga0081538_10005450_pt1 | contig 11425 bp, 7 predicted proteins | sample TabmetS5T2R1_FD_71022 | JGI IMG/M metagenome (GOLD analysis project Ga0081538, IMG submission 71022) | Tabebuia heterophylla rhizosphere microbial communities from the University of Puerto Rico - S5T2R1 | ecosystem: Host-associated > Plants > Roots > Rhizosphere ... | reverse complement strand
TTGTGAACCCCAACTCCTTTGGTAAAGAAACATTTTTTCGGGATCATCGTGCGCTGGTGTATAGCATGAAAGAAATTTGCTGACAAGAATTTTGACACAAAAGTTTTGTTTCAGAGGCGTTACTCGACGACAATAAGAACGGTTCCCCCTTCAACAGCGTCACCGGGTTTCACTTTGATCTCCTTGACCTCCCCGGCAATCGGACTGCGGACCTCGTTCTCCATTTTCATGGCTTCGACAATAACCAAACCCTGTCCCCTTTCCACGCTGTCCCCTTGCGAGACCAGTACTGCGATGACCTTCCCGGGCATCGGGACCGAAACTTTTTGGCGACCCTGGAGCTGAATGTCCGACCGGCCGCCACCCACGCGCACCCGCCGCTCGTCAACCAGGTGCACGTGGTAGTTTCGGCCGTCTACCAAAACCCGGTACTCGTCCTCCGCATTATCGACCTCGATCTCAAAGGAGCGATTGTCGACGATCAAGGAATAATTGGTGCGTCCAGTCTTCTTGCCGTCGACGAGAAACTCGTTACCGTCGATGGCAACCCGGTAAAGTGACTTGCCGATCTCTTCGATCTCAACGCTGTAGCTTTGTTCACCCAGCTTAGCGATAAAGCCCATGATGATGCCCCTATCAAGAGCGCCCCCAACCCCGGCCCGGAAAGGTTTGGAACGCACGAAGGGAGCTTCGCTTCCCCTGCTCTCGCCATTTCGATGACTCCGTAGCGCCCTTGGCTAGTAGTCCCAGGGTATTCTCGTGCTCGCGATGTATGGCAGCAATGGCTGCGGAAGCCAGGGCGATTTCCTTGTGTGGATAGAGCTCGGCTTTGCTCATCGAGTGATATTCCTCATCAATAAAGCCCGTACTGAAATTCCCCGCCATGAATCGGGGGTGGCGCAAGATCCACTGATGAAAGGAGATATTGGTCTTTATACCGCGTACTTGATACTCACGCAGCGCCCGCCGCATCCGCAGAATCGCTTCAACCCGATTCTCGCCCCAGACGATGAGCTTGGCGATCATCGGATCATAATAAATGGGCACTTCAGCGCCTTCATAAACGCCGCAGTCGTTCCTAACGCCGAGCCCTTCCGGGAGCCGGAGCCCTTCGATTTTACCGGGATAAGGCATGAAATCGTTCTCTGCATCCTCCGCATAAATCCGGCATTCGATGGCATGACCGGTCTGAGTGATATGACGCTGACGCCACGGTAAGTAACCACCCGCCGCCACTTCGATCTGGGCTTTCACCAAATCGATTCCGACCACTCGCTCGGTGATCGCATGCTCGACTTGGAGTCGAGTATTCATCTCAAGAAAATAAAAGTTTTTCTCCTGATCCAGGAGAAACTCCAGCGTTCCCGCGCCGACGTAGCCAACGGCCCGGACCCCCTGGATCGTAATGCGCCCGATGCGCCGCCGGGTTCGATCGTCCAACCCGGGCGCCGGAGATTCTTCGATGATCTTCTGATGACGTCGTTGAATCGAGCATTCGCGGTCGTAGAGGTGAATCACCCTGCCGTATTTGTCCCCCAGAATTTGAATTTCCACGTGCCGGGGTTTTTGAATGTACTTTTCTACATAGAGCCTCGAATCCCCAAAAGAAGAAGCGGCCTCCGATCGAACTGCGCGATAGGCCGACGAAACCTCCCGGGAAGAGCGAACCAGCCTCAGCCCCTTACCGCCGCCACCAGCCACAGCCTTTAACATAAAAGGATAGCCGGTTACCTCCGCAGTCTTGAGCACTTCTTGTTCCGAACCCAAGACGTCCTCGGAACCCGGCACGACGGGCAGGCCTGCGGTCTTCATGATTTGACGGGCTTTTACTTTGTCGCCCATTTGATCGATGACTTCGGGGGAAGGGCCGATGAATACGACCCCTTCCTCTTGGCACCGCCGCGCAAACTTGGCGTTTTCGGCTAAGAAGCCGTAGCCTGGATGAATCGCATCGACGCCGCTTCTTTTAGCAACTTCGATGATCCGATCGATGGCCAAGTAGCTTTCGGCCGATGGCGCCGCTCCTATAGGATAAGCGTAGTCCGCATATTTTACGTGAAGAGATTCGCGGTCTGCATCCGAGTAAACCGCAACGGTTTCAATATCCAACTCGCGACAGGCGCGGGTGATTCGGACGGCGATTTCACCGCGGTTGGCTATTAAGATGCGTTTAAACATGCGCAGTTTTGACGTGGGGCTTTAGGAACCGGGCAAAAAAAGAGATAACAGAACGGTAAGCTCTCGCCCGTTTTTACTCTTTTTCTTACAGTGGAATATTACCATGCTTCTTGGGTGGATTATGATCCTGCTTATTCTTGAGCATCTCCAAGCAGCGAATGAGCGTTGGCCGTGTATCCTCGGGATAAATTACGGCATCGATATAGCCGGACTCCGCGGCTTTGAATGGATTGGCAAAGGTCTCGCGATATTGCCGAACCATCTCGTCGCGAACCTTGTTGGGGTCGTCAGCTTTTTTAAGCGCGTCGCGAAAGACGATACTGATGGCACCCTCCGGACCCATCACCGCAATCTCTCCGGTGGGATAAGCAAGATTGATGTCGCCGCGAAGGTGTTTACTCGACATTACGATATAGCCGCCGCCATAGGCCTTCCGTGTCACGACCGTCACCTTCGGCACGGTGGCTTCCGCATAAGCGTAAAGCAATTTCGCCCCATGGCGGATGATGCCGTCGTATTCCTGCGATGTGCCGGGTAAGAAACCGGGGACATCGACGAAGGTCACCAACGGCAGATTGAAACAATCGCAAAACCGAATAAATCGCGCGGCCTTGACGGACGCGTTGATATCGAGACAGCCTGCGAGGCTCGCCGGTTGATTGGCTACGATCCCCACCGGGCGCCCTCCCAAGCGAGTGAAACCCACCAGGACATTCGGTGCGAATTCACGCTGTACCTCGTAAAAATAACCCTCATCGGCTACGGCGAGGAGCAGCTCTTTCATGTCGTAAGGACGGGTCGGGTTATCCGGCACCAAATCGCGGAGCTTCTTATTGCGCCGCAGCGGGTCATCATGGGTCGGCCGAAACGGTGGATCTTCCTGATTGTTGCTGGGCAAAAAGCTGATGAGATCTCGGATCATTAGCAAACAGTCTTTTTCAGTGTTGGCCGTGAAATGTGCTACGCCGCTCTTGGCGCTATGGGTCTCCGCGCCGCCCAAATCCTCTTTGCTCACTTCCTCGTGAGTCACGGCTTTGATGACCTCGGGTCCCGTAATAAACATGTAGCTGTTGGTTTTCACCATGAAGATGAAATCCGTGATGGCGGGCGAATAAACGGCTCCGCCAGCGCACGGCCCCATGATCGCGGAAACCTGCGGCACTACGCCCGAGGCCATGACGTTGCGCTGAAAAATTTCTCCGTATCCGGCAAGGCTCGTCACGCCTTCTTGGATGCGAGCGCCGCCGGAATCGTTGATGCCGATGATCGGCGCGCCGTTCTTGACCGCCATGTCCATGACCTTACAGATCTTTTCCGCCACGACACCGCTCAAGCTTCCGCCGAAAATTGTAAAATCCTGCGAATAGACATAGACGAGCCGGCCGTCCATGGCGCCGTAGCCGGTCACGACGGCATCACCGAGAAACTTTTGCTGATCCATTCCGAAGTCGCTACATCCATGGGTGCGAAACCGGTCCAATTCGACGAAGCTTCCGTTATCGAGAAGAATGTCGAGCCGTTCTCGGGCCAACAGCTTTCCCTGTTCGTGTTGGCGCTGCGCCCGTTGCGCGCCGCCGCCGGCTTCGGCTTGCTGGTTCAGCTCCCGAAGCTTTTCAAAGTGACTGGTCACCGTCATGCAGAGAATTTCCTTAGACTAGAAATAACTAAAATTTAAAGTGAGTTCGCGCATCATAACAAAAGCGCCTAATGTGTCAACAGAATTTGCTCATCGGAGCAACTTGAAGTTCCCCATGGGAATTGCTAATTTATGATTTTTTACCGACGCACAAACGCATCCCATTTCCACACACGCGACAAAATTACATGTTCGAAACCAAAAACCCCCGGCTTAAAGCCAAAAAAACCTCGTCCACGGCGGATGATCTCCGCAGGCTTAGAAGCCACCAGGCGATTTTACTGGTTGCCGCCAGCGAGGGTGATTCAAACATGCTCTACGCGGTCGGATTCTTCGTTCCGGATCCGTTTATTTATTTCCAGCACAAGAACATCAGTTATGTCGTGATGAGCGATTTGGAGATCGATCGGGCAAAAAAACAGTCCCGCGCCGACCGGGTTCTTTCTCTTTCGGAGTACCAGAGAAAACTGCGCAAGATGGGCAAGACGAGCCCGGCGCTCATCGATGTGCTCGATCTGCTCTTTCGGGAGAGAGGTATTCGTTCTCTCGTCGTTCCCGCGAACTTTCCCGTGTTGTTGGCCGACCAGTTGAGAGCCAAGGGCTTCACCGTGCAAATCAAACGAGATCCCTTTTTTGCCGAGCGAGAAACAAAGGCGGCGCGCGAGGTGAGACATATTACCGAGTCTTTGCGTGTCGCGAGGCTCGGGTTAGAGGCCGGCATCCAAGCGCTCAAGCGAACCAAAATCGGACGTGATGGTTATCTCTATCTCAACGGTTCGCGCCTGACATCGGAGACTCTCAAAACTGCCGTCAACACGACGATTATGGCTCAGGGTTGGCTTCCCAGCCACACCATCATCTCGTCGGGCAACCAATGCGTGGATCCCCACCACGAGGGAGCGGGTCCGATCAAAGCGCACACGTCGATTATCTTCGACATCTTTCCTCGCTCCCAGAAGAACGGCTATTTCGGTGATCTCAGCCGGACGGTCGTCCGTGGACGCGCTTCGCAGAAGCTCAAAGATATCTATGCGACGGTTCAACAAGGCCAGCAAATCGGCTTCGACATGATTCGTGACGGGGTCAACGGCCGAGATGTTCACCAAACGATCTTAGCGCTGTTCGAAGCTCGAGGTTTTCCCACGGGAAGAATCAAAGGGAGAATGCAAGGATTTTTTCACGGCACGGGACACGGTCTGGGTCTGGATATCCATGAGCCGCCGCGGATCGCGCCCGTTGAAGCAACCCTGAAAGAAGGGCATGTGGTCACGGTGGAGCCTGGATTGTACTATCTAGGCGTGGGTGGCGTGCGCCTTGAAGATGTGGTCCTGGTCACGGAAAAGGGCAATCGCAATCTCACAGACTGCCCGCAATTTCTCGAGATCTAGTCTTTCATTCGACCGCTCCATCAGCTATTCCATAGCCTCATGGATCGTGGGCCCGACAACAAGATCGCTACACTGATGGCGGACTTGGAGAGATCGGACAAGCCTACCTTGCGCAGGGCCGTCGATGAGCTAATCAGCATCGCGACCGAGGATCCGGAGATTCAGACGATCCTCAGCGAACTGCTCGACGACTCGAGCCGTAAGAACCGTTGGCCTATCGCTTACGTGTTGGCTAGTCTTCCCTCGGCGAGTCAATCCGGTGTTCAGGTGCTGATCGAGACGCTCGACCATAGGGATCCGGATATTCGCTGGGCGGTCGCTCTATTGCTCGTTCGTCTGGCAAAAAAAGAGCGACAGATCGTCAAGATACTCATCGAGCTCGCCGCAAAGGGAACGGCGAATCAGCGCAGGATGGCGATTTACGCCCTGCGCGATGTCGGATTGAGCGATGACGAAAGCGTGCAGGCACGAGTGAATTCCCTGCGCGACCCTGACCCGACGGTTCGGGTGGCGGCAGTGACAAGTCTAAAAACGCAGTCCTGGCTTAGCGAAGCAGGAAGGAATGAGCTGCTGGAGCGATTTTCACAGGATGAAGACTCCAGGGTACGCCACACCGCGGCAGTCACTTTGGCTTATTTGGGGGTTTCTTCAGAAGAATTCCTAAACGCATTGATGAAAGCGAGCGCAAGCGATAATGCGCACCTAAAGAAAGCCGCAACCACGGCCTTAAATATCCTAAAAAATAAAAGGTCCGCTCCATCCGGTAGCTAACGCGACCGTTGGAGCGGACCCCTAGGTGGACTGAGGGGGATTCCCAGGCTCCAGGCCTGAACCCCCGTCAAAGATCCCGCCTAGAGCCTAAGTCTCAGCCACCTCGCAGACAGTACATTTATCATCATTCATGTCTGGACCACCTCCTTTCCCTGCTGGAACTTAGTTTAGGAAAATGGTCCTTAACTGTCAATTAGAAAATCAATTTTTTTAGCAATACGTGAAAGCAAAACCGAGAGACGCGGATCTCAGGCCGTCCAACCGATAAAGCTGATCTGACGACCCGTCTCCTTGCCTTCGCGCCGGTAGGAAAAAAAATCCTCATTGGCACAGCTCGTACAGGGACCGACTTCAAAAATTTGCTTCGAGGGCACTCCGGATTGCTCTAGTGTCAGGCGATTCAGACGTCGCAAGTCGAGAAAGGTTTTGCCTTCTCGATTCTCGACGCACCCGTGGGCGATTTTTCCCCAGCGGCTGATCAATGGACGTGAAACATCTTCCTTAATCTCGTAACAGCACGGGCCGATGGCGGGCCCGATGGCAGCTTCGACTCCCTCAGGTGCAATACCGTGTTCAGCGTTTAAAAAATGCACCATCTTTGCGGCGATACCCGCCAAGCTTCCACGCCAGCCAGCGTGGACCACTGCCGCGATCCTTTTCTCTGGGGCAACCAGAAGAACCGGCACGCAATCGGCGGTGAGGACTCCGAGAAAAACATCCTGCTCCCGCGTCAACATTCCGTCGGCCTCTCCTGCTCCTTTGATATTTCGGTCCTTGACTTCGATGAGGTGATCGCCGTGGACTTGCTGCATCGTAGTAATCCGCCCATCGTGGATACCCACAACCTGCTTCATGTCGCATACGTTTTGACTGACGGTCTTGGCATCATCACCGACACGATAGGACGCATTGAGCCCAGCATAAGGTCCGACGCTCTTACCGCCCCGCCGTCCGATGAAGCCGTGCAGCAACCCGTCGTATCTTTCCCATTGATGAACCTTGAGCCAGGTGATTTCCATAGTTAGATTATGGTTGCATCCCCAACCTGATGCAAGCTTTGACGAGGGCTCTCCCGCCGGCGCAAAGACCTAGACAAAATTACGGGAAACCCTTGCATTATTCTCCGTTTTCACCTGAGAATAGACTCAAAAACTAAGCGGGCGTCTATGGCCACAGGCAAATATATCGATATCCTGAAAGACCGAGGCTTTTTCTGCTTCTTCTGGACTCAATTCCTCGGCGCTTTTAACGATAATTTTTACAAGATCATCATTACCTTGGTGGCGTTGGACATCCCGCACGCGGCAGGGGGTGGGGCGCACTATATCCCATTGATTGGCGGTCTTTTTATTCTTCCGTTCCTACTCTTTTCCGGTTATGCGGGCTACTTCGCCGACGTTTACAGTAAGCGCGATATCCTGGTAGGAGTCAAGGTTTTTGAAATACTCGCTATGGCTCTTGGGTTGGCAGCGTTTTTTGTCGACCGTATGGAACCGATGTTGGTGGTGGTCTTTCTCATGGGCTTGCACTCGACCTTTTTCAGCCCGGCAAAGTACGGGATTCTTCCGGAAATGCTCCCCGAAAAAGATCTCTCTCGCGGCAACGGGCTGCTCGAGATGAGCACCTTCATGGCGATTATTCTGGGAACGTCCTTTGGCGGCGCGATCTACGAGGCCTGGAAAGATCGCTTGGGTTGGATCGGAATGGTTCTGATTGCCATCGCCGTGCTCGGAACTATTACCAGCTTGGGAATCACCCGCGTGCCACCCTCAGGCTCATCAAAAAAATTCGTGATCAACCCGCTTGCCGAAATCTGGGACGGCACCCAACGACTCTATACGGATCGCCCTCTTTGGCTTACCGTAATGGGAATCTCGTATTTCTGGTTTTTGGGCGCCTTTCTGCAGATGGTTCTGCCCTTGCTCGGGAAAGAAGTTTTACAGCTCGGTGAAACGCGAGTGGCCTTGCTTTGGACCTTCACTGCGATTGGGATCGGTATCGGAAGTCTGGTTGCGGGCCGACTATCGGGCGACAAGATCGAGCTGGGACTGGTGCCTCTCGGTTCTATTGGCATGGGACTATTTTCAGTCATGCTGTTTTTTTCGCCGCCTTCGTTTGATTTGTCCGCAGCAGCCCTCGTGTTGATGGGATTCGCAGCCGGATTTTTCGCGGTCCCGCTGAATGCCCTCCTGCAGCAGCGCAGCGGACGAGAGGACAAAGGAAGACTCATCGCGACCAATAACGTGTTCAACACCATCGGCGTCCTTCTAGCTTCCGCGCTGCTGTGGGTGCTCGCCACTTTGTTTCATCTACCCTCGGATCAAATCGTCCTGATCCTGGGACTTCTGACTTTTGCCTTGACGCTTTACGCGCTTTACCTTTTGCCCGATTTTTTCGTCCGTTTCATCCTCTGGGTGCTCACCCACACCTTATATCGCATTCGAGTCGTCGGTCAGGAGAATATTCCGCTGCAGGGCCCGGCGCTGTTGGTCTCCAACCACGTTTCCTTCGTCGATGCACTTCTCATCGGTGCTTCCATCCCGCGCTTCATTCGTTTCATGCTGCACCGCGAGTATTACGATATCCGATGGCTTAACTGGCTTTTCCGCCTGATGAAGTCCATTCCAATCTCGGCGACCAACCGGCGTGATATCATCCACGCCTTGCGCAATGCGCGCACCGAATTGGAACAAGGCCAAGTGGTTTGCATCTTCGCCGAGGGCGCTATCAGTCGGCTTGGGCATCTGCTACCGTTCAAGCGCGGCTTTGAAAAGGTCGTGGAGGGAACGAATTTTCCGATCGTACCCATTCATCTGGATCAGCTGTGGGGCAGCATCTTCAGCTTCAAAGAAGGCCGCTTTTTTTGGAAGTGGCCGAAGCTGCTGCCCTACCCCGTGACTGTCTCTTTCGGAGCGCCCCTGCCGCCGACGGCCAGCGTGCAAGAAGTGCGTCAAGCCGTCTTGGAGCTCGAAAGCCAGGCCTTCGAGTATCGTCGCACCACCCACGGTCTGCTGCACGCGAGGTTTATCCGGACCGCCAAGCGCCACTGGTCTTCGCTGTGTATGGCGGACACGACTGACACTAAATTGTCCTTTGGAAAAGCTTTGATCGGCGGTATGCTCCTGGCGCGCTGGCTGCGAAAGCACGCGACAGGCGACTCCATGGTCGGAGTTGTCCTTCCTGCGTCCGCTGGAGGAGCGCTGGCCAATATCGCTGTGTTCTTGGCTGGAAAGGTTCCGGTCAACCTGAACTTCACATCGGGGCAAGAGGCGATGGCTGCCGCGATCCGGCAATGCGGAATCAAGACGATTGTGACGTCCCGGCTCTTTTTGTCAAAGGCGAATGTCGGCGAAATCCCGGGAATGGTCTTTTTGGAGGAGATCCGAAAAAGTTTCACGTCGGCTCACAAACTGCCGGCGCTGCTCGGCGCGTTTTTGATTCCAGGCCGAGTCTTGGAGCGTTACTACAGCAAAAATCAAAAATCCCGGGACCTGGCAACCGTCATTTTCTCCAGTGGCAGCACGGGGACCCCCAAGGGCGTCATGCTGTCCCACCACAACATCTTGGCCAACATCGAAAGCGTGTGCCAGGTGATCCATTTCAGCCCCAACGATCGCATCATGGGCGTGCTTCCGTTCTTTCACTCCTTCGGATTCAGCATCTCGCTTTGGCTTCCTCTCATCGTCGGCTTTGGCGCCGTTTACCATCCCAATCCCATGGACGCCAAAACGATCGGCGAAACCGTAGAAAAATACAAAGCGACATTCTTGATCAGCACTCCGACCTTCTATGCCGGATACATGAGACGATGCACGGTTGAAGAGTTTGCCACCTTGCGTTACGCCATAGCGGGTGCGGAGAAGCTGCGCGAACAGATTCGCAAAGGTTTCAAGGGAAAATATAGTTTGGATTTATTGGAAGGCTACGGATGCACCGAGCTGTCGCCCGTCGTCTCGGTAAACCTTCCTGACGTAATCGGTGCCCCGGAACCACAAACAGGTCACAAGCCAGGTACCGTGGGTCACCCGATTCCGGGGGTCGCGGTTAAAGTGGTTGATCCCGACACCGGTCAGTCTGTATCGACTGGGCAGGAGGGATTGCTTATCGCTAGAGGATCAAACGTCATGCTCGGCTATCTCGGCGAGCCGGAACTCACAAAGCAAGTGCTGCGAGATGGTTGGTATGTTACAGGGGATATCGCCTCCCTGGACGAAGATGGTTTTATAACAATCACGGACCGAATTTCGCGGTTCAGCAAGATCGGTGGCGAAATGGTTCCCCACATGAAGATCGAAGAAGTCGTCAATACGATACTCGGCGAGGCAGCGAGCGTAGTGACGGCTCTTCCAGACGAGCAAAGAGGCGAAAAATTGGTCGCCTTTTACACCCGAAATGGTATGAGCGTTGATGAATTGTGGGAACGACTCAACCGATCGGACCTGCCAAAGCTCTGGATACCCAAGCGAGAGAACATTCACTGCATCGACTCGATTCCGCTGTTGGGCTCGGGAAAAATTGATCTGAAGAATGTGAAACGTCTCGCGCTGGAAAAGGCAAGCGACAAAACCTAGCCACGAGCGTCGAAGTATTGAACGCCTACCAACCCCATGGTAAAAAGCGAACGACCTGAGAGGAAATGGTGAATTTTCAGCTGCTCGCCGACAAAGCTCTTCAAGGCATCATTCCCGAGCGCGAGGAAATGAAAGCCGTGCTCAACGCACCGGACGAACAGATCCCGGAGCTTGTCAGTGCGGCCTTCAAAGTGCGTTATCGCTATTTTGGCAAACGGGTACAGATCCACATGCTCCAGAACGCGAAAAGCGGTCTCTGTCCCGAGGATTGCCACTACTGCTCTCAATCTTCCGTATCCGAGGCGCCCATCGACCGTTACCCATTTCTCTCGAAGGAACGGCTCGTGGAAGGGGCCAGGCGGGCGAAAGAAGCCGGCGCTGTGCGCTACTGCATCGTTAACAGCGGACGCGGTCCGACGAACAAAGAAATCCAAGAAATCGCCGAAGCCGTCAAAGAAATCCGCGCAAAAATCGGCATCAACATCTGTTGCTCTCTTGGTTTAATGAGCGAGGACAAGATCCGCACCCTCAAAGAGGCGGGCGTCGGGCGCATCAATCACAACCTCAATACCAGCCGTGAGCACCATCCGGAAATTGTAACCACCCACACTTTCGACGACCGCGTTACCACGGTTCAAAATGTTAAATCGGCGGGCGTGGGTACCTGCTCCGGTGGAATCATTGGCATGGGTGAAAGCGACGACGACATCATTGACCTGGCACTGACACTCAGAGCCATGGACATCGAATCCATTCCGGTCAACTTTCTTCACTCCATTCCCAAGACCCCGTTTGCGGACAAGCGGCAGCTCACGCCGCAAAAATGTTTGAAGACGCTTTGTCTGTTCCGCTTCGTCAATCCAAACAAGGAGATTCGCGTC
>Ga0081538_10005449_pt1 | contig 11425 bp, 8 predicted proteins | sample TabmetS5T2R1_FD_71022 | JGI IMG/M metagenome (GOLD analysis project Ga0081538, IMG submission 71022) | Tabebuia heterophylla rhizosphere microbial communities from the University of Puerto Rico - S5T2R1 | ecosystem: Host-associated > Plants > Roots > Rhizosphere ... | reverse complement strand
TGCCCGAGCCGGGCGCCATCCGGCGCGTGCCGTCTCGGGCGACCCCGCGCTTGCGCCAGGCCTCGTAGGCCGCGTTTGCCCGGCGCTCGACCACGAGCTCCTCCTCGAGCCGGCGCGCCGACTCCCAGAGCCGCTCAGACCGCGAGCGTGCAATCGGACGAGCCTCGCGAGCGCGCCGCTCCTCGAGCGCCCGGCGCCCCTCGCGCAACCAGGCGCGCCGCCCATGGGCGCGGGTAACAAACCGCGCCGGGTCGAGCTCGATCGCCACACCCCCGGGCGCCTCGGTCTGCGCCTCAGCTCCCGCGTCCTGCTCCGTCGCCCGCTCGCGCTCGAGCTCTTCCCTTGCCTCGCGCAGCGCGGCGCGCCGCCCCGCGCTCGTCCGCAGCCGCTCGGGCAGCTCATCGCCGCGCGCCTCGCCGTAGAGCTCGTCCTCGCGGCGATCCGTCGCCGCCGCCTCGGCCAGGATCTCGCGCGCGATCTGCTCGTAGCCACGATTGGCAGTGCGCGCGGCGTTCGCGGCGACCTTCGTCCCGTCGACCGCCACAACCCCGACCCGGACCAGCCCCGCCTTCCGGCAAAGCGAGAGGACCGACGTGAACACTTCCGCCAGCGCCGCCTCATGGCGCACCCGGAACTCCGCGATCGTCGAGTGGTCGGGGACGAGGTTGGCGCAGATCACCCGATAGGCCACGTCCTCTTGGCACTCGCGCTCGATCCCGCGCGAGGAGCGGTTGCCCCTCGCGTACGCGTAGAGCAACAGGGCGACCATCATCCTCGGGTCATAGGCCGGGCGGCCATGCCCATCCGCGCGGTAGTCGGCGTAGAAGTCGGACAGGTCCATCTCCTCGACCGCCCCGAGGATCGTCCACACCAGGTGGTCCTCGGGCACCCACTCGCGCAGCGACGGGGGCATCAAAAACGCCTGCTCACGATCACATTCGATGAAATTCGGCGCCATGCCGGCATCGTCCTAGCCGCGCCGGACGCCACCCCTTTTCCCGACAGCCACCGACGGATCCAGGAGCGGCGCAGCGCCCAATCGCCGCTTGGCTGGCGCACGCTCCTCGCCCACGGCGGGTTGCGCGTTTGCTGAGGTCCCGCACGGACGCTCGCATTCAGGCAAGGCCGCACACCGCAGCCGCGCTTGGTGTCCGTGTTCTTCATGCTGCCGGGGCCGTGGCGGCCACACCTGTGGGCTGCCGGGCGCCAGCTCATCGGGGGATGGCCTGCGTTCACAGCGCATCGGGTCAAGCAACTTCGGTGTTGGCTGGCACCGGGATCGAAGACGCGGATGCTCGTCTCGCGGATTCTTGTCGCGGGGGCGGTTGGACGACACTCCCCCGACCGGATCGCTTGCGGGTTCATCGAGGTTCAACAGTTGGGTTGCCGGGCTGCTGCAGCCGACATCGCCAGAACCGGCCATCCCCTGAGTTCCGAAAGATGGACGATCCGGGCGATGAGGGCCGGCATGCGCTCGGGGATGCTGAACGCATGCCAAACCGCGTCGATGGGAGGCTACGGTGAAACATAACGGTTGCGTTCGGATGCGACGGCGAGCGGTGGCGATGTTTCTGGTCGCCGCGCTTGGCGTCGCCCTGCTCGCATCGGTCGGCCGCCCCGCGAGCGGCGGCGCGTCGAGCCCGCCGAGCACGATGCAGACGAACCAGGTCAAGTCCCTCCAGGATGGGCACGGAATCACAGGCTCCGTGGCGAAGCTGCACAGGAAATCCGACCGTCTAAAGCTCCGCGTCGAGACCGCCGAGCTCGATCCGGGGGAAACCATCGACGTGTTCTGGGCTGTGTTCAACAACCCCGCCGCGTGCGTCAACGGCAACCCCACGACCGGAGCACCCTGCGGTCCCCCAGACCTCTTCGTCGAGGAGGCGGCCGCCAGTCTCCAGCTCGCGACGAACGTCACTGCCGATGCGAGTGGTCAGCTCGACTATCGGGTCTCGCTCGCCGTCGGCGACATCAGCGGCTGCATTCCCGGCTTCCCGTGCAGCGGCGTGACGAACCCGGTCGGCGCCGAGGTGCACTCCGCCATGTTCGACGAGGCCGGAGGCCGGCAGGCTGCACAGTTCGTGGCGCCGTAGGCCTGAGCTCGTGCGGCCGGTCGGGGATCGCTCCAAAGGCGTGAGAATGTTGGATTGTGGCGAAGGCATCGAGGCAGGTCGCTGCTGATCGGTATGAGAGCGGCTGGGCCGAGCTCGGACGGGGGCGCTGGGCCGACGCGCGGAGGATCTTCGAGGAGGCGCTCGCGCGCGAGGAGACTCCCGAGGCCTGCGACGGCTTGAGCTGGGCCGCCTGGTGGCTCGATGACGCGGAGGCAGTGTTTACTGCGCGCGAGCGGGCCTACCGCCTGTACAAGCGAGGCGGGGACGCGGCGAGTGCCGCGCGCATGGCGACCTGGCTGGCGGCCGATCACCTCGACTTCCACGGATCGGCAGCGGTGGCGAGCGGCTGGCTGCGCCGCGCGCACCGCCTGCTCGACCCGCTCGATCCCGGGCCGGATCATGGCTGGCTTGCCTTTCACGAGGGCTACCTCGCGCGTGTGGCCGGCGACGCCTCCGGCGCCCGGCAGCGCGCTGCCACCGCGGCCGAGCTCGGCCGGCGGTTCGGAGTGCCCGACCTGGAGATGCTCGGCCTCGCGCTCGAGGGAGCAACGCTCGTCGCTTGCGCGCAGGTTGAGGAGGGCATGCGTTGCCTCGATGAGGCAACGGCAGCTGCGCTCGAGGGCGACGCGACGATCCCGATCTCGAGCGCCTGGGCGTGCTGCTTCCTCGTCGGCGCGTGCACGGCGGTGCTCGACTACGGGCGAGCATCCGAATGGTGCGACCGGATCGGCGAGTTCGCAGAACGCTATGGGAGCCGCTACATGCTCGCCTTCTGCCGGGCGGAGTACGGCTTGGTTCACCTGTGGCGAGGCCGTTGGTCAGAGGCGGAGACGCTGCTGGCGTTATCGGCCGAGGACTTCGCGCGCTCGCGCCCTGCGTGGGCGCCAGCCGCGCTCGTCGCGCTGGCGGAGCTCAGGCGGCGCCAGGGCACGCCGGAGGAGGCCGCCCTACTCCTCGACCGAGCAGGCTCCTCCCAGGCGGAGCAGCTGTGCCGCGCCCGCCTCGCGCTCGACCGCGGCGAGCCGCTTCGGTCCGCCGAGCTGCTCGAGCGGCTGCTCCGTCAAGTGCCTGCGTACCGGAAGCTGGAGCGCGCTCCCATGCTCGAGCTGCTCGTGCGGGCCCGGATCGCTCGCGGCGAGCTCCCGGAGGCAGCGGCCGCGCTCGACGCGCTGCGGGAGGTCGAGCGGCTGGTCGGCACGGAACCGCTGCGGGCGGTCGTCTCACGAGCCGACGGGATGCTGGTGGCGGCCAGCGGCGAGCACGAGCGGGCCCGGACGTCGCTCGAGGACGCCGTCGATCGCTTCGAGAGAAGCGGCGCGCCGTACGAGGCGGCGTTGACGAGGATCGAGCTTGCCACGAGTCTCCTCGGGCTCGGCCGTCACGACGCCGCCAGGAGCGAGGTGGAAGCAGCCCTGGAGCGTCTGCTCGAGCTTGGGGCGGACACCCAGGCCCGGAGGGCTCGCCGGCTCGTGGACACGTCCTCGGACGATGGTCGCGGCGCGCTCCCGCAGGTCACGGCTCGAGAACGGGAGGTGCTGCGCCTGCTCGCGGAGGGGCTCACCAACCGGCAGATCGCGGAGCGGCTCGTGGTCAGCGAGCACACCGTCCACCGCCACGTCACCAACATCCTGCGCAAGCTCGACCTCCCCTCGCGGACGGCCGCTGCGGCCACCGCAGTTCAAGCCGGCCTGCTCGAGCGTCCGGGCGCGTAGCCAATTCGGGCCAGCTCAGGCTGACCGGAAGATCCTCTGATCTGGCGAAGTCAGGCCGCGCCGCTGGAGCTACGGTCCGCAAATGGAGCGTCGAGCCACTACAGGGCGACTGCTGGTCGAGGCTGCGGCGCTCGCGAGGATAAGGGAGCTGGCCGAGGCAAGCGGAGCAGGAGATCGGAGAGGCCGGGTGACAACCCAGGACGACACGGCGGCGCGGGCGGTCGCAGCGGACCGCGAGCTGAAGGCCGCGATCCGAGCGGCGTGGGCGCTCGGCGACTACCACCGGTTCGCGAAGGCGACCGTCTGGGAGCTCGGCACGGCGCTCGTCGAGGCCTGCGAGGTCTCAACCGGGCAGCGTGTGCTCGACGTCGCCGCCGGGACGGGCAACACGGCGATCCGCGCCGCCGAGGCCGGGGCCGAGGTCGTCGCCTCGGACCTGACGCCCGAGAACTTCGAGGCGGGCCGCCGCGAGGCGAAGGCCCACGGGGTGGAGCTCCGGTGGGTCCAGGCCGACGCCGAGGCGCTGCCGTTCGGAGACGGCGAGTTCGACGTCGTCACCTCCTCGGTCGGCGCCATCTTCGCCCCCAACCACCAGGCCGTCGCCGACGAGATGGTGCGCGTCTGCCGGCCCGGTGGCACGATCGGGATGGTCAACTTCACGCCCGAAGGCTTGATCTCCGACTTCTTCGGCGCCCTCGCCCCCTACATGCCCGCGCCGCCGCCCCACGCGTCGCCGCCGCCACTGTGGGGGAGCGAGGAGCACGTGCGGGATCTGTTCGGCGACCGGGTCGAGTCGCTTGAGATGACCCGCAGGCATTACGTCGAGCGGGCGGACAGTCCACGCGGCTACGTCGAGCTCTGCAAGGAGACATTCGGCCCGGTGGTCGCGATCTACGCGAGTCTCGCAGAGTACCCCGAGCGCGCCACGGCGCTCGACCGCGACTTTCTCGAGTTCGCCACGCGCGCGAACAGCGGAGCGCCCGAGAGTCCCGCGGAGTTCCGCTACGAATACCTGCTCGTCGTGGCGCGGACACGCGCCTCATAGACATGTGCGAAAGGAAGCAGGCCCGGCGGGTGTCGACGGTGGGGAGACTCCTGCCTCCGCCGGCGACATGCGAGAGTGGTCCGGCGCCCCGCCGCCCGGTGACTGGTGTTCGTCCACTGCAGGCGCCTCCGTGTGACCCCGAAGACAAAGACCGTTTCGCCCGAAGCACGAGTCTGGCCCCAAGCGCGCTCGGCTTCTGCTCCCAATCAGCGGGTATAGGCTCGCGCCGTGCCGGCTGGCGGCGACACCCTCTCGGCCTCGGGTGATCGTGTCGTGCGCCTCAAGCCCGTTGATCACGCCGAAGTCACGATCGTGATGGACAACTTCGTGGATGTCCTGATGGCCGGGTCCGAGGATGTTCAGAGGTACGTCGCGTACGACCTCTCCGATCGGGAGCAGCTGATCGCCGAACACGGGTTCTCGGCGCTGATCACCGTGGAGTCCGATGGGCGGCGGAACGCGCTTCTCTACGACGCGGGGCTGACGCCCGATGGACTCGGCCGGAACCTCGATGTGCTGGGCATTCCGGTCAAGGACCTGCGCGCGATAGTGATCTCCCATGGACACGCGGATCACCATGGGGGCTTGGAGGGCCTTTTCGCGCGGTACGGCCAAAGGCGGCTGCCGCTCGTCATCCACCCCGAAGCCTGGCGCGAGCGCAAGGTGGTCTTCCCGACCGGGACCGAGCTCCGGCTGCCGCCGCCGAGCCGCGCGGACATCGAAGCAGAGGGCCTGCAGCTGGTCGAGGAGCGAGGCCAAACGCTGCTGTTGGACGACACCGTTCTCGTATCCGGTCAGGTCGAGCGCGTGACCGAGTTCGAGCAGGGGTTCCCGATCCACTACGTCCGCTCGGCGGGAGGTTGGGAGCCGGATCCGATGATCTGGGACGACCAGAACGTGATCGTCGACGTGAAGGACCAGGGCCTGGTGATCGTGTCCGGCTGCTCCCACGCCGGCGCCGTGAACGTGCTACGCAATGCCCAGCGGCTCACAGGCCCACACAGGATAGGTGGCTTCATCGGCGGCTGTCATCTGACCGGCGGCATCTTTGAGCCGATCATCGAGCCGACGGTCGAGAGCTTCTCGGAGGCGAACCTCGGTCGGGTCCTCCCGGCCCACTGCACGGGCTGGAAGGCGGTTCACCTCATGGCGCGTGCGATGCCCGCGGCCTTCGTCCAGCCCGCCGTCGGAACCGTCGTCAGCTTCTGAGCAAGCCGACGGACTCGACGGTTCCGGTCGCGCCGGTCGCCCGCGTGTAGCGGAGCCACGCCCGCCAGGAACCACGCCGAGTTGCGGCCCCGGGCGAACATGATCGACGCTCAAGTGCCGCAGCCGCGCTTGCGCTTCTGCGCGTGAACGCGACACTGGGGCCGCATACCCGTCAGCTTCTCCGATGGACGACAAACACCAGCCCGGACTGGCAGCGCTGCTTTTCGACGGATCCAGTTCCGGCCTGCGCGCCGAGGTGCCTGCTCCCGGACAGGAGCAGGTACGACGAGCTGGTCGACGCAGCGCCGGTAGGCACCTGCGCTTCGTCCGACGCGAGCGCGTCTCGGGTGCCGCGCGCGACTTTCGGCGTCACTTTGGGAGCGGGAGCGCCCGGGCAGCGCTAATTGCGGACTGGCGGGGAGCCGGTCGGCGAGCGGCTCCCCCGGTCCTGGGCTGGGTGAGACGGGTTTCGGATGCGTGGGTTGCGGGGGCGTGCGCTTGTCATGGGGCGCGCGGAGCTCGGCATCGTTGCGAGCCCGGCAGGCGCGTGAATCGTCGGCTTGACCACCCTTGACGCCGGTTTCCGGCCGTGCGCCCGGGTGCGTGCGGCGCCTGACTGACCTGAGGGTCCTTGACACGGGGCTGCCGGCGGACCTATGTTCGCAGCCGATCCTTACGCCGGATCGGCGGGTCGGCCTGCGTCTGGCAAGGTGCCGGCCTCGCCGGTTCTGCGTCCGTCGCTCTCGAGAGGAGGCACGATGGACCATGCGTGCTCGCCGCCGGCCGCCTGTACGGTCGTCCCTAGCATTGACGGCGAGGAGGTTCGCGACAGGGCCGGAGGTCCTCGGTGCCCAGCGCGGCGGTTGACGGCTGCGGTCCTCCTCATCGTCTGGCTCGCCGCGCTCGCGGCGGCGGCCGAGGCGTCGGCTGCGCCGCTGCGCTGGCGGGATTGCGGGGAGCGCGGGCTGCAGTGCGCGTCGCTGCGCGTGCCGTTGGACTATGCCAAGCCCCGCGGCGCGCAGATCACGATCGGGCTCAACCGCCTCCCCGCGCTCGATCGCAGGCGGCGCGTCGGCAGCCTGATCTACAACCCCGGCGGGCCCGGGGGACCTGCGACCGCGGCGCTCGAGATCGCGGCGATGGGCCGGCCCTACTTCACGGCGAGCACCCGGAACCGTTTCGACATCATCGGCATGGATCCCCGCGGCGTCGGCAAGAGCACCCGCCTGAAGTGCAGCGCGGCCATCTTCAACCGGCCCGTTTCGCCGTTCCCGACCAGCGCCGCGGGCTTCTCGCGGCTCGTCGCGCACAACCGTGCGTTGGGAGCCAGTTGCGTGCGCCGCAGCGGTCGGCTGCTGCGCTACCTCGACGCCCGCTACGTGGCCCGCGACATGGAGCGCGTCCGGCGGGCGCTGCGCGACGGCAAGCTCAACTTCCTCGGCCTCTCATACGGAACGCTCATCGGCATGGAGTACGCGAACCTCTACCCCCGCCGGATCAGGACGATGGCGCTCGACGGGCTGCTCAACCACGCCGTCCCGGAGCTCCAGGCGATGTCCGACGAGGCCTATGCCTACGAGCGTCAGCTCAACCGGTTCTTCGCCTGGTGCGACGCGACGCCCGAATGCGCGCTCTACGGCGAGGGGGCGCAGGCGACGTGGACGCGCGTCATCGCCAAGGCGACGGCCGCGCCGATCCCGGCGCCGGGATGCTCGGAGTCTCCGCAGCCGTGCCGGAGCACGGTGACGGCGAACGACATCCGGTTCAACATGCAGGAGCAGCTCTTCATCAAGGACCCGGTCCCGGGCCTGCTACCGGGCTGGTACGGCCTGGCGGAGGGGTTGGCGGGGGCCGACGCCGGCGACGCGAGCGCGCTGTCCACGCCGGTCGCGACCGGTCCGAGCGATCTCGGCATCGCCGGGCTCGTTATCGCGTGCTTGGAGTTCGCCGGACGCACCACCACCTGGCCGCAGCAGTTCACCAAGCAGATTTTGGGCCGCGTCGTTGCGCCCCAGCTGCTCGGCGCGAGCCAGACGTGGACCGTGCAGAGCGGGTGCATCGGCTGGCCCGTCCCGATGACGAACCCACCGCATGCGATTCGGGTTCGCGGCGCCCCGCCGATCCTGCTTGTCAACTCGACCTACGATCCCTCGGACTCCTACGTCTGGGCGGCGGGGGACGCCCGTCAGGTGCCCAGCGGCGTCCTGCTGACCCGTGCCGGCGACGGACACACGTCGTATTTCAAGGCCGGGCGGACGCGCGACGCGATGATGCGCTACCTCATCACCCGTCGCACCCCGCCCCGCAACACGGTCTACGAGGACTGACGGGCGCCGGCAATCGGGGCGTGCAAGAGCACCGCGACGGCCGCCGCACGACGATCGTGGGCGCACCCAACGACGCCGCCGAGCTTCTAGCGGTAGAGCTGGTCGACGACCGTGCCGACGTGGTTGAGATCTGCGGCGGCACGCCGCTCACGACCGCGGCGCGCGTCTTGGAGGCCGCCGGCGACTCCGCGACGGTGGGTCTCGTGAGCTGGCCGTTCGAGTCGATCGACGGAGTGGCCGCCTACAAGGCCGCATGCGAGGCGAGAACGGCTTAGCGGTCCCTGCGCTGGCTGCGAAGCAGGAGGGCTACCGATTGCCCCAACTGACGTGACCGGCTGACGCGGGATGGCGGCGGACTAGAAGCCTTCCGCCGATCTGCGCCGGCGCCGTCTAGCAGGCCCGGGTCGGCTGGGGGCCCTCGGGTCGAGATGGCCTGGTCCGGCTACCGCTCGCCTCAAGAAGGGAGAGCCTGATCGGTGCCGGCGCAGACGACCGGGATGTACGACCAGGAGGAGCGAACCGTGGCAGTGCTGCTTGTCGACGGTTGCGGGAGCGGCGCGGGGGCCGATCGCGTGTCCGCGGACACCTCAATTTCGTCCAAAGGGGAAGGCGAGCGTTAGCTGGACTCCAGCAAGCAGGACCGGCGCGGGCTGCCCCTCACGCGAGGAGTCAGTGCGTTTTCATTTCGCGCGCCCCGGCCGGACCGTGGCCTGCGACGTCTTCGAGGAGGGCCTGCCCCCGGTTGTCGACAAGTCGGGTGAAAACCTGCTGGGCGTAGCCGAAGATGATGGCCCAAGCGAGGATCTGAGCCGAGCTGTCGAGTGCGGTGAGGCCCGGAACGAACCCGCCGCGCATGAAGAGCAGACCGAGCACGGCCGTCAGCGCGCCGGCGGGCAGCTTGAGCAGGATCAAGGCCACCGGCACCGCGTACGGCGTGGACGTTCCTCGCATGCCCCGCAGAGCGATGGCGCCCGCCAGGGTCGCCGCGACAAGACCGACGATCTCGATCACAAGGATGTCAGCGGACGTTGCGGTCCTGTCCACCAGGTCGTCGATGTCTGCGGCGCGGGGGTCGGGGACATCCACCTCCTCAAGCGGGCAGACGAACTTGTTCTCGTCCTCGGGCAGGAAGCACACCGGGAACCATTCGCGGTTGATGACGCCCAGGATCGCCACGACGATGGCGAGCACGAACAGGGTAAGAGTGGCGCCAGCGATCAGATTGCGAAAGCTGCGCACACGGATCAGCTCGCGACGCCGTTGCGAGTTTGCCGCATGGAACGCCGCGACGAGTGTGTCCCGATCACCGACGGACAGCTCTTGCCCGCCGTCGCTCGTGAGAGCCTCGACGCGCATGCGACGTGGATCGTCCTTCGGCAGGTAGCGGTTGATGTGCGCCAGGAGGCTGGGCAGCTGGCCTCTGAGGTAGTCCGGCGGCGCGAGGCGTAGCAGGTTGGCCTCGACGGCGTCGATGTTTCCGAGCGTACGTTCAAACGACGCTCCGCTTAACGAGGATGAGAATCTCTTCCACCACCGCATCCTCCTGGTTCCGTCGCGCGTGTCACCGTCGGCCGCCGTGAGGCGCGCCGTCTCGAGCTGATGCGCGATGGTCCTTGGTAAGTCACCGGTGGGGGTGGTCTTCTCCGGGTGCTCGTCAATCCAAGACTTCAGACCCCACAATTCCTGAACCTTCGTGAGCATTTCCTCCCGCCAGGCCGTCGAACTGGGACCGCCGATTGGAAACGACGGGCCGACCGGGGGCTCTTGCAGGGAGGGCTTACCGACGCTGGCGCGGTTACGAGCGGCTGCCGCGGCTGCCGCCAGTAGACCTATGCCAATGCCGAGCCCATAAAGCCTCGACCATCGCCGAGCCGTGTCACGAGCCTTCGCCGGCTTAGACACGCCTCGACGTTAGCCGGCCGTGAGCCGACGATCAAGGTTGCTCGTATGAGACGCGTCGCGCCATGGGGCGGATACACCATCACGGCTGCAGAGAGCTCTTTTCCCGAGAAGCATCCCGGCGGCGGATCACCTGGTTGACCCGACCGCCCGCGTGGCAGATGGACTCGCCCGGCAGCGGGACAGCAGGCGAGACGATGATCGCTCGGGCGGAAAACAGGCGCGACCGCGCGCGCCCGATTTGGACGAGGAGGAGCAGCGCAGCCTGACAGAGCTGGTCCTCGACGGTTCCGGGAGCGAGGCGAAGGCCGATAGGGCAGCCGCGGACTTCCGGAAGTCGTCCATGACGTGCGTCTCGGCCGGTTCGCTGAGGCACCTGCTCGCACGCCGAAGGGGAAGCGAGCGGCCGCGCGATTGGGCTCTCTCGGAGCAGCGGAGCACGCCTCGAACCCAGTCCTCGTTGCAGGGGGGTCAGCCGCCTCGCGCCGCTCGGATACCGTTGGTAGGTGGCCGGCGAGCCGTCCCAGGGCGTCGAGCAGGTCCGAGCCGCGGAGGTGATCGGTGCGCTGTGCCTGGCGACCGACCTCGGCATGGGGTTCCCGTTCGAGCACGGCCTGCAAACCACGTTGATCGCGACGCGACTCGCGCAGGGGCTCGGGGGCGACCCGGCGATGGTGTCCGAGACCTACTACGCATCCATGCTCGCCCATTCGGGCTGCACCACCGACGCCCACGTCACCGCGGAGGTCTTCGGCGGTGCCCTCACGACCAATTTCAACCCCGTCATGTACGCGCGGCGACGCGAGGTGTTCGTGGGGCTCCTCCGCACGCTGCCCGACCCGAACGGTCCGCCGCTCGCTCGCGCGGCTCAGGCGGCGCGCCGGCTGCCGCGGATGGCGCGGACAGCGGGCCCGCAGTTCGCCGCCATGTGCGAGGTGGCACGGATGCTGGCCGACGGGGTCGGCCTTCCCCCCTCGGTGCAGGGTCACCTCGCCTACCTGATGGCGCGCTGGGATGGGAACGACCCGCTCGGCGCCGCGAAGGGGGAGGGGATCCCGCTGCCGATGCGGATCGTCCACGTTGCCGTGGACGCCGCCCTCCAGCGTCTGCTGGGAGGCG
>Ga0081538_10005448_pt1 | contig 11425 bp, 11 predicted proteins | sample TabmetS5T2R1_FD_71022 | JGI IMG/M metagenome (GOLD analysis project Ga0081538, IMG submission 71022) | Tabebuia heterophylla rhizosphere microbial communities from the University of Puerto Rico - S5T2R1 | ecosystem: Host-associated > Plants > Roots > Rhizosphere ... | reverse complement strand
GCTGGGTGGTGGTGGTCGCCGGGATCGGCTCGGTGGTGGCCGGGCTGGTGCAGGCCTATGCCGGCGAGTCCACCACGGTGACCAGGGTTCTCACGATCATCTTCCCGACCGTGATCACCCTGTGGCTGGCCGGGATGAGCACCCTGCTGCTGAAGGCGCCCGCACCGGAGCTTGCCGCCGCAAGCTAGCCCGTCCTAGTCCAGGTAGCGGCGCTCGACGGTGGCCAGCACCGAGTAGAACGGGTCGATCATGTTGCCGACCCGCAGCCGGCCGACCTGGCCGAGGAGCTGGTAGGCGTCGGCCACCGGGAAGCCGTGGCCGCGGTGCAGCCGCTGCACCAGGTCGACGTAGGCGGCCCTGGCGCAGTCGGTCAGGCTGGCCCCGTGCAGCCCCGCCAGCGAGCCGATCGCCTCGGCGGTGTCGAGCTGGGGCAGCGCCACGAAGCCGGCCTCCCGGCGGTCGCGCACCCGCACGGTCAGCTCGACGTCGGCCTCGATCTCGACCGCGGCGCCGGTGATCTCGCCGTCGCCCTGGGCGCCGTGCGCGTCGCCGAACGCCACCAGCGCCCCCTCGACGTTGACCGGCAGGCGCAGGGTCGCCCCGGCCGCCAGCGCCGGCTGGTCGACGTCGCCCAGGTACTCGGGGGACTGCGAGAAGCTGAGCCGCCGCTCGCGGCGCGGCGCCACCCCGACCGTGCCCAGGAACGGCCGCAGCGGCAGCGTCACGGTCCCGCCCCGGCAGGGCAGCGCGGCCATCCCGTCGGCGTAGGGGATGCGGCGCAGCTCGGGCCGCGGCGCCTCCGACAGGGAGAACCCCTCGTGCTGGAGCGCGCCGAAGCCGCCGAAGATGCCGGTCCAGGCCTCGCCGGCGGCCGGGGCGGGATCGACCCGGTGCAGCTCGACCTCGAGGACGTCGCCGGGGCGGGCGCCGGCGACGTGGAACGGCCCGGTGACCGGGCAGGCGCCGCCGAGCCGCTCCAGCACCTCGGCCACGTGCAGGCCCCGCGGCGCCTCGGTCTGCGCCAGGCCGCACAGCGAGTCCGCGGTCTCGACCACGAAGCGCTCGCCGTCGGCGACCTCGGCGAGCGGGTCGGCGTCCGGGTCGAAGAACAGGGTGGTGGCGGTGCGCGGGAAGCGCCGCATCAGCCGGCCGTCCCGAGCGCCTGCGCGGCCTCGATGAAGCAGGCCAGCGGGGCCCTGAGGATGCCGGCGCCGATCTGGCCGCCGTCCTTGCCGGCCAGGCCGCCGTCGATCACCGGCGCCACGCCGGTGGCGACCACCCGGTGGACGTCGATGCCGGTCGGCGTCCCCCGGAAGCCGAAGTAGGGGATCTTGAACTCGGGATGCTCGCCGTGGGTGATGTCGTACATCGCCAGGTTGTTGGCGACCATCGCCTCGGGGCCGCCGCCCTGGTAGGCCTGCAGGCCGAAGGCGGCCGCCTGCGCGAAGCCGCCCAGGCCGACGGTCTCGGTGATGTGGCTCTCGCCGCCGATCCACTCGATGTCGTCCTCGGTGAAGCCCTCGAACAGCTTGGCCTCCACGGCCGGCAGCGGCCCCCGGAACCAGCGGTCGCCGAGCCCGCTGACCCGGATGGCGTACTCCCGGCAGGAGATCGTCATCGCCGTGACCAGGCTGGAGCCGGCCACCCCGTGGGCGGCGTCGGCCATCACCTTGGCGGCGGCCATCGACAGCCGCAGGAAGAAGTAGTCGGCGGTGCGCAGGAACGCGACGGCGTCGCGGATCTCGTCGTCCCAGCCGTCGCCGGCCAGCTCCAGCAGCGGCCCGAACAGCTCGCGGCTGAACAGCAGCGTGGCGGCGGTGTTGCGGCTGTGCAGCTCGTCGCCCATGTGCAGGGCGCGGCGGATGAGCGGGACCAGCGGGACGCCGCCCGCCCGGCGCACCGCGGCGCCCAGCAGCGGCCCCAGCGACCCCGCCAGGTAGTCGAGGCCGCGCCGCACGTCCTCGTCGTAGACGCCGTAGTTCAGGCGCTTGCGCGACTCGCCCTCGTAGAGGTTGCAGAAGCCGCGGTTGCCGTAGCGGGCGCTGGCGACCACCAGCACCGGCATCGAGGTGGTGTAGATGCCGGCGACCGAGCCGACGCAGCCGTGGTCGTGGCAGGCGCCGAGGCGGATGCGGCCGGCGCGGATGGCGGCCTCGGCCTCCTCCACGTCGGCGGCCAGCTCCTCGTACACGGCGCCGTGCAGGATCGCCCGGCGCTGGCCGCCGCTGTAGGCCTCCCACGGCAGGGGCGCGCCGGAGGTGAGGATCGTCTCCGGGGTCATGCCGGGGACCACCTCGCCGGCCGGGCGGACGTCGACCAGCACCGGGTCGGCGCCGGTGAGCCTGCTGAACGCGGTCGCGTTGGCGCTCATCCTCGCCTCCTCACCACAGGTGCAGGTAGCGCTCGCGCTCCCACTCCCCGACGACGGTGTTGTACTCCTGCCACTCGGCCCGCCGGACGCGCACGTAGGTGGCGTGCAGCTCCTCGCCGAACACCTCCCGCGCCAGCGGGTCGGCCTCGAACTCCGCGACCGCCTCGCCGAGGGTGGCGGGCACCCGCCGCACCCCGGCGGCCTCCAGCGAGGCCTCGCCGACCGCGTAGGTGTCGACGTTCACCGGGTCGCCCGCCTTCAGCCGCCGCCGCACGCCGTCCAGGCCGGCGGCCAGGGTGATGGCCGCGCCCAGGTAGAAGTTGCAGGCGCTGTCGGCGATGCGCAGCTCCAGGCAGCGCCGGTTCATCGGCAGGCGGCACATGAGCGTGCGGTTGTTGTGCCCGTAGGCCCGGTACACCGGCGCCCAGGAGATCTCGTTCATCAGCCCGCGCGGCAGCATCCGCTTGTAGGAGTTGACCGTCGGGCAGACCACCGCGGCGATCGCCCCGGCGTGCTCCAGCACGCCGGCGGTGAACTGGTAGGCCAGCTCGGTGAAGCCGCGGTCGGGCCGGTCGTCGGCGCCCGGCGCGCCCGGCCCGGCGCCCTCGACCTCGAACAGGTTCCGGCCGCTGGCCGGGTCGGCCAGGCTGAGGTTGTAGTGGGCGCCGGAGCCGAACGCCTGCGACCACGGCTTGGGCATGAAGGTGGCGATGCAGCCGAGCGAGCGGGCGACGTGCTTGGCCATCAGCCGGAACACCACCATGCGGTCGGCCATGGCCAGCGCGTCGGTGTAGCCGAAGTCGAACTCGTACTGGCCGTCGCCGCCCTCGTGGTCGAAGGAGAACACGTCCCAGCCGAGCTCGTCCATGTAGGCGACCATGGGGCCGAGGAACGGCTCGGCCAGCATGGTCGCCTCCAGGTCGTAGCCGCGGGTGGGGAGGTTGTCGAGGTCGGAGGCCACGAACGGCCGCCACTCGCCGTCGACCTGGCGGAGCACGTACACCTCGGGCTCCACGCCCATGTCCAGCCGGTAGCCCATGGCGGCGGCCGCCTCGACCTGCCGGCGCAGCACCCGGCGCGTGTCGTGGCTGTACGGCCGGCCGTGGAAGTACAGGTCGGCCGCTGCCAGCGCGAACCTGGTGTCCCACGGCAGCACCGTGAGCGTGTCCAGGTCGGGGATGCTCACGCACTCGTCCTCGTTGGGGCCGAGCTTGCCCATGCCCTCCAGCGCGCCGACGGTGTACAGCTCCGAGCCCCGCGCCATCGACTCCAGGTGCGCCAGCGGCACGCACTTGGACTTGGGCACGCCGTTGAGGTCGGTGTACGCCCCGAACACGTAGCGGACCCCGGCCGCCTCCAGCCGCCGCCGCGCCGCCTGCACCTCCATCGCTCGCCCCTTCGCTCCTTCTAGCCTGTGGTCGCCTGGTAGCGGAGGACCTTGCCGCCGCCCACGGTCACCAGCACCCCGCGCAGCACCCCCTCGCCGTACTCGGAGCCGGCGTTGATCGCCAGGGTGCGGCCGATCCGCACCGCCCCGCCCGACTCGTGGATGTGGCCGTGGAGGGTCAGCAGCGGCTGCTGCTCCTCGATGGTGGCCCGCACCGCGGTGGAGCCGACCGGGGCGGTCATCTGGGCGCCCATGGAGGTGCGCACGCGCAGGTCCTGGTCGAGCTGGGGCGCGGTGTCCAGCCGCGAGTCGTAGGGCGGCGGGTGCAGGTTGAGGATCGCGGCGCCCGGGTCCGCGAGCCCGCCGGCGAGCCCCTCCAGGCGCTCGCGGATGGCCTCCTCGGGGTACTCGCGCGGGGTGTCCCAGGGGGTCGTGTTGGTCCAGCCGCAGGTCAGCAGCTCGTGGCCGGGGGCGACCTCGACGATCTCGCCCTCGACCAGCGCCACCCGCTCGCCGCCGTGCTCGCGGAGCACGTCGTCGACCAGGAAGGGGTCGTCGTTGCCCGGCGCGGTGAGGATGCGCACCCCCGAGCCGGCCAGCCGCTGGTTGGCGAACTCCAGCCAGCGGCGCAGCGTCGCCCGCATCAGCTCGGCGAACAGCTCCTCGACCGCCTCCGGGTGGGCCGCCAGGTGCTCGTGCTCGTCGGGGCGCATGCGCCTGGTGTAGCTGCCGGAGACGCGGGCCTGGCGCTCGAGCTGCTCGGCGCCGGCCTCGTCCAGCAGCCGCTCCTTGCCGTGCACCTGCGCCAGCCAGCGCCCGTCGGGCTGCTCGACCAGGGGCACGACCAGCTTGCCGGTGAGGTCGCCGCCGAGCACCAGCAGGTCGGCGCCGTAGAAGGCGGCGGCGTTGACGAACTTGCGGAAGCAGACCTCCGAGCCGTGCAGGTCGGTGGCGAAGTACAGGGTGACGGCGCCGTCCTGGCCGCGGGGGCGCCAGCTCCGCGAGCGGGGCATCAGTACACCGCCTCGCGCTCGTCCACGTCCTGCCACCACTGGAGGCGCTCCCCGACGCGGGCGCGCGCCCGCCACCGCACCGACTTGGGCGCGGCCTCGATGCCGGCCAGCAGGGCGTCGACCCGCTCGCCGACCAGCGGACCGCCGTTGCCGGGCGGGGCCGCGCGCAGCGCCGCCAGGTTGGCGGTGGCGGTGTGGTGGAAGCCCCAGTCGCGGGCCAGCAGCCCGGCCACGTAGCCGGCGTCGATGGCCTCGCCGTCGGGGCGCCCGCCCTCGGCGGCGCCGACCCGGTGGGTGGCGAGCAGGGCCTGGGAGTCCATCCGGTCGGTCACGGTCGGCTTGACGATCTGGAGCTTCTGGAGCAGCAGGTCCTCCACTGGCGCGGTGACGTCGCGGCGGCCCAGCCGGTCGCGCAGCTCGATGGTGTGGCAGAACTCCAGCCGGTCGACGAACACGTCGAGCTCCAGGCCGTCGCGCGGGTGGGCGAAGGCGTAGCGCTGGCCCTCCATGGCCACCAGCAGGTCGCGGTCGACCTGCCAGCCCCGCTCCTCCAGCAGCCGCCGCAGGGGCGTGCGGTCCTCGTGCCGGCAGACCACGTCGATGTCCTTGGCCGGCCGGCGCAGCCGGTCAAGGGCCGCGGCCGCCGGCGCGCAGTGCAGGCGGATGCCGGTCGAGCCGACCACCCGCAGCACCATCCCGCGCGCCCCGGCCGCCGCGACCAGCTCGACCGCCTCCCGCTGGACCGCCTCCCAGCCCGGCCGGGGTGGGGCAGGGGCCATCACTCGATGGGGAGCCGCCGGAAGGCGAGGTCGACGTCGACGCCCTGGCGGCGCCGGTACAGCCGGGTGCCGAGGAACCACGCGACCCCGAACACCACCACGCCGAGGACCAGCCAGAACTCCCGCGACACGTGGCCGAGGGTGAACATCGGCCCGGCGGCGATCGGGTCGTTCCACAGCAGGTACAGCACCAGGGCGAAGAACACCAGCGAGACGGCGCCGGTGACCGCCATCAGCGGCACGCCGCCGAGCCGCTGCCCGGCCGCCGGCGAGGCCTCGAACAGCTCGCGCCGCGTGCGCGGGAACAGCACCGCCGCCAGCATGGCGGCGCCCCAGACGACCACCAGCGCCTCGACGAGGCTGAGGAAGGCGATGTTGCGGTAGGCGATCAGCCACATGAACACCACCGACCCGGCGGTCGACAGGCCGATGGCGACCACCGGCGTGTGCAGGCGCTCGCTCACGTACCCGAGCCGGTCCGGGGCCAGGCGGTCGAACGACCAGGCGATCATCGTGCGGGTGGTGTAGGCCAGCTCGGCCGGGACCCAGAACCAGATCCAGGCGACGAAGGTGGCCATGATCACCACGGCCAGCAGCACGTTGCTGGTCAGGATGCCGGCCAGCACGGTGAACCAGGGGGAGGCGCCCACCGACGCCTCGGTGGAGCCGTCGGCGATCCCCGACAGCGAGTTGAAGCCGATCGCGCCCTGGAACTCGTAGCCGAACGCCTTGGCCGCCAGGCCGTCGAACAGGGCGATCAGCAGGCCGGTGGCGGCCACCGCGCCGAGCATGCCGAACAGCTGGGAGCGGCGGAAGCGCTTGACCTCGCCGCCGATGCCGATGGACTGCACGGCGCCGAGCAGCGGCAGCAGCGGGATCACCAGGAACTCGATCGACCTGCCGATGCTGAAGCTGCCGGTGACGTAGCCGTTCTGCTTGGCGGTGGCGATCACGCCCTGGTAGTCGAGCCCGGCGAGGCGCTGGAGGTTGTCCTGGAAGCGCGCGCGGCTGCCGAGCAGCATGACCACGACCAGCACCAGGGTGCCGACCACCGCCAGCGCGAACAGCACCTTCTGGATCGAGAAGTAGCGCCGCGTGCCGCTGGCGAGCAGCAGCCCGGCCAGCACCAGCACGGCCGTGCCGATCCAGAACACCCCGCTGGGCGTGGCGGTCGACGCCGCCCAGTCGATCAGGGTGCGGTTGTCGGCCACCACCCCGACCGTGGCCAGGAACGACGACAGCCCCACCTCGACGATGAGCGAGGCCGCGAAGGCCGCGTAGTACAGCAGGATCACGGTCTCCATCAGGGAGCCGACGAACGCGAAGCCCGGGTTGAGGCCGCGCGACAGCGACACGTACACCCCGCCGGAGCGCGGGAAGATCACCGACCAGAAGTAGAAGGTCGCCGCGACCGCCAGCATGCCAAGGGCCGCCAGCAGCGTGCCGAGCCAGATGCCGGCCCCCGGGTACAGGCTCGGGCCGTAGTACTGGTTCAGCGCGATGGCGATCCCGACCGAGACCAGCCCCACGTTGTAGATGAAGACGTCGGCGGACCCGGCGACCCGGATCAGCCCGGAGGCCGGCCGGGAGAAGACCCCGGAGCCGGCCAGGTCGGCCTGCTGCGCCATCGCCCAACCTCCTCGCGCGCTGCGCCACCAGAGCAGTCGGCTTACACCCTGAAGGTTTGGATGTCAACGTCGCGGAGTCCGCCTAGATCGGATATCGATCTGATGGGGGGGTTGATGTTTGAATACCGGTGAGGAGTATCGCGAAAGGGGTTCAGATGGAGCGGCACCAGGGCGTCGTCGACGAGGTCGACCGGCAGATCATCCGGCTGCTCCAGCGCAACGGCCGCACCAGCAACACCGACATCGCCCGCGCCCTGAACGTCACCGAGACCACCATCCGCAAGCGGATCGCCCGGCTGATCGACCAGGACCTGGTCAACATCGTCGCCGTGCCGACGCCCCGGGCGGTCGGCATGACCATGTCGGCCATCATCGGCATCTCGGTCCAGCTCCCCAGCCTCCAGGCCGTGTCGGAGCGGCTGGTCGCCTACCCCGAGGTCCGCTACGCCGGCGTGGCGACGGGGCGCTACGACGTGATCGTGGAGGCGTTCTTCAACGACGAGGCCCACCTGCTCGACTTCGTCTCCAAGAAGCTGGGTGCCCTCAAGGGCGTCACCGGCGCCGAGACCAGCCTGATCCTCAAGGTCGCCAAGTTCTCCTACGAGTGGGAGATCCCCTAGGAGGTGGACGCCTGTGCTCGACCTCGACTCGCCCGCCGGCGCGCGGGCCGACCGGCGCCTCCGCAGCGAGCAGATCCTGTGGCTGACCACGGTGCGCGGCGACGGCCAGCCGCAGTCCTCGCCGGTCTGGTTCCTGTGGGACGGCGAGACGTTCCTGGTCTTCAGCCAGCCCGACGCCCAGAAGCTCCGCAACCTGGCCGGCAACCCCCGGGTCGCCGTGCACCTGGAGTCCGAGGGGACCGCCGACGAGGGGCTCACCATCGACGGCACCGCCGCCGTCGACCCCGACGCGCCCCCCTCCGACCGGATCGAGGAGTACCAGGTCAAGTATGGGGAGGGCATCAGGGCGCTGGGCTGGACCCCCGCCAGGCTCGCCCGGGACTTCTCGGTGGCGATCCGCATCCGCCCCACCCGCGTCCGCGCATGGTAGGGACGCGACCGCGGCCCGCCGTGTATCATGTCGAGATGGTCGCGTTCCGGAACTTCGTCGCTCTGCGGCGCCGGCTGCCGCTGGTCGCGCTGGCCGCGGCCGTGATCGTCATCACGGCCCTGCCGGTCGGCCGGTCGGCGCCGTCCCAGCCCCCGCAACCGGCGCCGCCGGCCGTGGAGCGGTTCGACCAGATGACCGACTGCCCGGCGCTGCGGCTGCGTTACAGCCAGGCGCACGCCATCTGGAAGCGGTCGGTCCGCGCCGGCCAGGAGGACCACGCCGAGCTGGCGGCGATGCGCGGCACCCTCCGGCGGCTGGAGCAGCTCGGCGACTGCCTGCCACGCTGAAGGCCGGCGTCCGCGGCGCGACGGGCGACACCTGACGCCAGGGTGAACGGCGCCTGACGCGAGCATGTATCAGCCAGCAGGTCAGGCGTCTCTGTCAGGACGGCGCGGTGCAGACCAGATGGCCGGGGGGCGAGGTGTGCGCGGCGCGACGGGGGAGCCGTGGCCGCCGTAGGCAACTGCCACCAGGCCCCTCGGGGGGAGTACACCGTGAGCGCGCTGCCGCTACGCCCGTTCGGGGTTCCGGACCTGGAATGGCCGCCAGAGGTCTGCCAGGCGTGCTACCAGCCGCAGTGGTCGGACGCGCTGCGCGCGTGGGAGTTCGTCGAGGATGCCGCGGGGCCGTGCCGCGCGAGCCGGGTCCGCGGGCGCCCGCGCCACGGCCGCAACGGGAGCTGCTCCCGATGAACGGACGCTATGTCGGCTACGTCGCGGGCAGCGACCCACTCCACGACTTCCTCACCGGGATCATCCGCGACCGCATGGGGGTGCGCGAGCCGCAGCCGGCGTACCGCGCCTTCCGGTTGTCGGGAAGCAACGAGGTCTACGCGTACCAGGAGAAGTCCAGCGGCGCCAAGCTCATCTGCAAGTTCTACGGCGCGAGATTCGGCTGGGCGCGCCAGGAGTACGAGGGGCTGGAAACGCTCCGCCGGTTCCGGCTGGTCGGGTCGCCGCACCATGTGATCCGCCCGTTGGGCATCAGTCGCGAGCTCAACGGCGTGCTGGCGGTCGAATACTATTCCGGTGAGCAGTTCAGCCACGCGATCGCGCGCGCGACCCGGCACGGGGACGACGATCATCTCTACTGGCGGCTGAAGGCGCTCGCCTGGTTCCTGGCCACCCAGCACAACCGGACGGCCAACGGCGCGACCGTCGACTTCGATCCCGACTGCCGGTACTTCGACAAGCTCGTCGGTCGGCTCGCGGATGCCGGCCGCATCGGGCAATGGGACGTCGACGAGCTCTCGTGGTTGCGTGACCGCTGGCGGGAACGACCGCGGATGTGGCAGGACCGGCAGGTCTGGCTGCACGGCGACGCGACCCCGGCGAACTTCCTGTTCGGTCACGGCCTGGACGTCGCCGCGATCGATCTGGAACGCGTGAAGCGCGGAGACCGGATGTTCGACGTCGGGAGGGTCGCCGGCGAGCTCCAGCACGCGTTCATGAGCGCCGTCGGCGACTGGCACCGCGCCGAGCCGTTCATCGGGCATTTCCTCTGGGAATACAGCTGCCATTTCCCCGATCGCCAGCGAGCGTTCGAGTCGATCACCGCACGCGTGCCGTACTACATGGCGCTGAACCTGCTGCGGATCGCGCGCAACGACTACATCGGCCCGGAGTACGGCGGCTGGCTGGTCGCACGGGCGAAGGAGCTGCTCCGGGTCGCCTGAGCGCCGGGTCCTGCGGGTCGTAGCCACCGCCGGCCGCGACCCCGTACCCTTCCGGCATGGACATCCGAGCGCTGGCCTTCGACGTGAACGGCACCCTGGTGCGGATCCTGACCGAGGACGGCTCGGAGCAGATCTTCCGTTCCGCGGCGCACTTCCTCACCTACCAGGGCATCGACCTGCACCGGCAGCAGGTCCGGGAGCTCTACTTCCAGACCATGCAGGAGCAGCAGCGGACCAGTCCGGAGGTCCACCCCGAGTTCGACGCGGTCGGTATCTGGCGCAGCATCATCGACCGGCACGCAACCGCCTTCACGCGGGCACTGCCGGCCGCCAAGCTCCAGCAGATGCCGTTGTTCCTCGCCGAGATGTCCCGCGGCATCGCCCGCCGCCGGCTGCGGCTGTACCCGCACGTCCGCGAGGTCCTCGACGTCCTGCGCGACCACTACCCGCTGGCGCTGGTCACCGACGCGCAGCGCGCGTACGCCCGCGCCGAGCTGCACAAGGTCGGCCTGCTCGACTACTTCGACCCGATCGTCGTCTCCGGCGACCACGGGTTCCGCAAGCCGGACCGGCGGCTGTTCCAGCTTGCGCTCGACGGGATGGGCGTGGCGGCCGAGAACGCGCTCTACGTCGGCAACGACATGCACCGTGACATCTTCGGGGCGCGGGAGGCGGGCATGACGACCGTCATGTTCGAGTCCGGCCAGGGAGCGACCGCGCACCTGGACTGCGTGCCCGACTACCGGATCACGGACCTCCGCGACCTCCTGAAGATCCTGGGCCTGCCCGACCTCGACGGTCGTCCCCGGCACAGGTGAAGCCGGGCGCAGGGTTCCGGGTTGGGAAGGAACCGCGATCGTGCCCAGCGTCGCGCATCGGCTGCGTCCCCACGGCCGACCCGGCGGCAGGATCGGTGCGCCCGGCTGTCCTGATGAACGACGGCGGCGGCGCCGGCGTTACGGCGTGGGGGAGTGCCCCTCGTACTGGAGGACGTACAGCCCGGCGTTGTAGTCGGTGACGTACATGACCGCGTTCCGGTCGACGAACACGTCGCAGGACTGGATGACCCGGGCCCGGTTGGGCCGGGTGTCGTGCATGCGCGCCGGCGCGGGTGGCACGAAGGCGCCGACCTCCCGCGGGGCGAACGGGTCGCCGATGTCGAAGACGCGCACGCCCGCGTTCTGGTAGGTGGCGAACACGAGCTGGTCGCTGACGAAGCTGCCCGGGCGGTTCTCGTGCAGGTTGTGCGGCCCGAAGTGCCCGCCCTTGGCGCAGTAGTCGACCTCGGACGGGGTGGGGAGGGTGGCGATGCTGACCGGGTTCGCCGGCTCGCGGATGTCGAAGACCCAGGTGTACTTGACCTGGTCGGCGCAGTTGTCGGCGATCCCCTCGTCGGCGACGACCAGCAGGTCGCGCGCCGGCAGCGGCAGCGCCGTGTGGGTCCCGCCGCCGAACGGCGGCG
>Ga0081538_10005447_pt1 | contig 11426 bp, 12 predicted proteins | sample TabmetS5T2R1_FD_71022 | JGI IMG/M metagenome (GOLD analysis project Ga0081538, IMG submission 71022) | Tabebuia heterophylla rhizosphere microbial communities from the University of Puerto Rico - S5T2R1 | ecosystem: Host-associated > Plants > Roots > Rhizosphere ... | reverse complement strand
GCCCGCACAGCCGGAGCCCACCCCCCGCTGCGCAGGTGCACCAGCACCCCGGGCCTGTAGCTCAGGCGGTTAGAGCGCATCCCTGATAAGGATGAGGTCCCAGGTTCAAGTCCTGGCAGGCCCACCAACCCAACAGGTCAGAGCGTCGCGGCCATCAAGCCGTCGGCGCTCCCGCTGTCCGTGGTCCACATCTGGTCCACATCGCGCCCTACTCGCCATCGCCAGCGGCCTCGTGAAAGCGGTCCAGACGGTCCCGCAACGCCCGGTCTGCCTCCGGGTACAAATGGCCGTAGCGGTCCAAGGTGAAGCTCACCGAGGTGTGCCCGGCGCGGGCCGCGACGTCCTTGGGACCAGCCCCAGCCGCAATCCACAGCGCGACCGCCGCTGTCGCCGCTGCCGGTGTGTTCGGGATCGTACTGGCGGTGTTCAGTCACCATGCCCATGGACCGACGGCGGCGGTTGGTGTCCTTGATGGGCTCGTGGTCGGCCTGCTGGCGCCGGCGGTGTTCTTCGTGGCGGTGGCAGTTGCGCTGCCGGCACTGGGCCTGGTCGCCTTCGCCGTTGCCACGGTCGCGGCCCTGATCGCCCAGGCCAGCACCATGCTGGCCCTCCCCCGCGCGGCAGCGCGCCAACCATCGCGGCCGCTGCCTGGGACGAGTGCAGACCACTAGCGGATCCATTCCCAGGCTGGTGGAACGGAGTAGGGCGCAGCAAGACTCGTCGCAGGAGCCTGGGACGGGCCGCGAGCGGCCCTCCTGGCGGGAGCCTCGTTCTCCTCCCATGCCCAGGGTGGAGGGATCTGGGCGGACGGTAGATGGCATGCCCGACCCCCAGCCACAAGCACTCCACCAACCAACCCGGCACCTGAACCGAGCCCACTGGGCAGTCTGATCCAGAACGGGCCGAGTTCGTTGGCTCCACCGCTTGCCCCTGGCGGTCTCTTGTCATGCCACGGCATCCACCCGTCCTCGGTTCCACGAGGACGGGCAGACCGCCCGGCCAGGCAACAGAAAGGGGCACACCATGACCGAGCCGAGCGTGAGCTTCGCCGGCAACCTGACCGACGACCCCGAGGTCCGCTACACCGAAGGTGGCATCGCCCGGGCCATCCTCCGGGTGGCCGTGAGCGGCCGCCGCGACCAGGAGGCGTCCTTCTTCACCGTGATCGTGTGGCGCGACCAGGCCGAGCATGCCGCGCAGGCGCTGAGCAAGGGGAGCCGGGCCGTGGTCACCGGGCGGCTCCAGCAGCGAGCCTGGACGGCCGAGGACGGCAGCGCGCGATCAGTCGTGGAGGTTGTGGCCGAGGAGCTGGGGCCGAGCCTGCGGTGGGCGACGGCGACCACGACCAGGGCGACGCGGAGCCAGGACCAGTAGCCAGCTCACCAGCCCAGCCGAGCGGAACACCGATCTGCGGCTATCCACACAGCTGAGAGAGCTTAGGCCGCCGACCAGCCAGCGTCGGCGGCCAAGGTTGCCCCGTTGATGTTGGATGCCTCGTTGCTGGCCAGCCACGAGATGGCCGCCGCGATCTCATCCGGCTGGGCCCGCGGCCCCATGGTCGCCTGGGCCAGCCGCGCCCGCTCCATCGCCCAGGCCACCTTGGGGGCGCCGGTCGATCCGATGTTGGTCGCCACCGGGCCGGGCAGCACCGCATTGGAGCGGATCCCCTGGGGCCCATAGAAGCAGGCAATGTGCTTGACCAGCCCCAGCACCGCATGCTTGGAGGTCGTGTAGGCAACCCCTGACGCCCCGGCGCCGAGCGAGGCCTTGGAGGCCACGGTCACGATCGCCCCGTGGCCCGCCGCCAGCATCGGCGCCAGCACCGCCCGCGACAGCCGCATGACCCCGGTCACGTTCACGGCCAGCACCCGATCCCAGGTCTGGTCATCCAGGTCGCCCAGGGGCAGGTAGTGGTCCATGATCCCGGCGACATTGGCCAGGACGTCGATACGAGGTCCCGCCGCGGCCACGACCCGATCCACGTGGTCCTGGCTGGTGACGTCGGCCGGCAGCAGCTCGGCGGTGAGGCCTGCCTGCTCAAGGCTGGCTTTGGTCTCGGTGAGGACGGGCTCGGCGAGGTCGCAGCCGATCACCTGGGCGCCCTCACGAGCCAGCCGCACCACGGTTGCCTGCCCGATCCCGCTTGCTGCGCCGGTGACGATCGCGACCTTGCCGGCGTGACGTGCGCTGTCCATCGGTTCCTCCCCGTCGAGGCTTCACTACGTGCCACGGAGTCGTGCTTCACCCTGGTCCTGTGGTGTGGCCAGGCAAGCATGCTGCCGAGTTGGCGAGCAGGGCCAGCCGTGTCCAGCCGGGTCGTGGTCGCGGGCTGACTCCACAGCGGAGTTGGACCGCCGAGGATTCCAGCGCCGCTCGACCGTCGAGGTCATGGCCGAGGAGCTGGGTCACACCCGCGAGGACGACGGCGACCACGACCAGCAGCCGGAAGCAGCCAGGTCAAGCAGCGATGCGACGGTGCGGACGAGGCGAAGCATGCCAACGTTCCGCGCCGTTGTGTCCGTGCTGGTGAGGTTCATGTGAGGAGTTTCTCTACGAACTCAAGGCCGCCCTCGGCCGGCAACACCACGAGCCAGGTGCTTCCTAGCTCAGCAAGGACTCGTGGCTGGGAAAGCGACGCTCGTGCCAGCTCGGCCGAGCCGGGTCATTGTCAGCGTGTCACTTGACCGTGATGTTCCCGCGCTCTAGGTAGCCCGATCTTGCATAGAACACGGTCCCGGGGTCGAACTCACCTTCCAGACCGGTCGCGCTCGACAGCTTGATCGAGAAGAAGTCGCCCCTCGACCCGGCGAGGTTCCCATCGTTGTCCTGCACGATGACCTCGAAGCGGCACAACGGTGACGTTGACGTCTCATGCCTCGGGCACGATTGGGGGAAGCCCGCCGGCGGCGGTGACGTCGGCCGGTAGCGGCCCAGGAAAACCAGCGTGTTCCCGTTGATAGGTGGCTCCTGCCCGATACAGATCATGGATTCCAGCACCGGGTCGAGCTCGTCGGCCGTTCCCTGGATGGAGAACGACGAGCCGATGGGGTTGCTGCCATGGTCGCGGTAGGTGAGTTGGATGCGGAGCTGCCCGGTCGGCGGGTTGATGCCGCCCTTGTCCTCGCAGCTGAAGTGGAAGCCGAACGACGCCTTGCCGGTGAACCCGGCGGGTTCGTTGGGCGGCAGCTGTCCGCCGCCACTGCCCGTGCATGCCGTCAGCAGCACAGCCAGGATGCCAGCCGCGGCCAGGACGATGGATCGCCGGAATAGCCGAGGGACGCCAGTCTTCATCGTGTCTCCAAAGCTGTCAGGCGCGAGGGGCCGCGCGGACGTGCGAAAGTTCACGATGTCGGCGACTTTTCCGGCCTGCAAGGGCTCAATGTCGACACAACCGCCAGGAAATCCCCACTACGCGGCATATGCAGGACAGATGCTGAAGCTGCGTAGAACTCAGGAGTTCCCGGCAAGTGGTCACCCCGGACCGACCTCATCCTCCGGTCAAGCTGGTGACCACTTGCCGACAGGCTTCGAGGACCGTCATCCTCGCCGGCCGTACCCCGACGTGCCCTAAGCACCGGTAGCCAGCGATCATCCACGGACAACCACGGTCAGCGCCCAAGCCCGCCGAGCTGCATCAGCAGCCCTCGGCGGGCGACCCGAGGTGCTTCCCAAGCTCGCGGTAGCTCATCGACCCGGTCCGTGCTGGGTCCGCACGGCGTCGGGAACCGCTGGTCGTCAGCGGGCACGAGCGGTCAACGTCGGCGAATCAGCATCGCAGGTCAGCGGCCGTTCACCGTCTCGACCTCGAACGAAGAAGCTGCCCGGCGCTGGGTTCGAATCTCCCCTCCCCCGTCCTCGCGTACAAGCTTCTCGCGTCAGGAGTTGAGCGGCCTCGGAGGACCAAGTCACCCATGCCAGCCACCATCGTCGGTGTGGTTTGAACACGCAGCGCGTTGGGGTACCACCATGCCGTGACCAGGAACAGCCCGCCTATACAGGGGGATGTCCCTGGCCCAGACCCCGCCAGGGCTCCCCCTAACAAGGCGATCGCCCGGGCGGGGCTCGCTTGTCGGGGGCAGCCGGCGGGGTCTCCCTTGCCTCGGCAAGGTCCGCGACGCGGAGCGCCGCTGCCCCCACGAGCGGGGCGTGCCGGTCCACGTTTGGTCCACACGCCATCGGAGCCGAGCGGTCTCTAGCGGTCACCAACGGTCCGTCGTTCGCACAGGTCGCCGGTGTGATCCTGGGGAAACAAGCCCGGGGTGCAGAACCCTGATAAGAATGAGACCGGAGGTTCAAGTCCTCCCAGGCCCACGAAACGGCCCTTGACCAGCAAGAACGCTGGTCGGTCGTCGTTCGGGTCCCGGCAGGGCTTCAATCATCCCGTCAGGGATGTGGTGTACCGGGGTCCGAAGCCGATGAGCCTCTATGGCGGCCTGACCAGGACTATCGCAGGTGGTCTGCCCGTTCCCATGATGAGGCGCTCGGCCGCACAGCGGTCGAAGAACACATACCTTCGCGGTATTGCGATAGCGGGTCCCTGATCCGGCGAGCTCTCGCCGGCGGGGCTTGGCGCGGGATGCCTGTTCTTGGGCGAGCGGGTACAACGCCGAGGTCCAAGGTGTCCGGCAGCTGCGCCTGGGCACCGTGCCAGCCAAGAGCACGATCATCTTCACCGCGACCGGGTCGCCGACCAATTCCGTCCACTGTATGTCGGCGGCCGCCGGCTAGAGTCCGACACAGCCTGCCGTAAGTAGCCGAGAAGCCCAGTCGGCCCCCCTTGGGGGACAGGTACATGCGCATGGTTCGCTGCTGGCGATGTGGTACCTGGCGTAGCCTTGGCGTTCCTTCGCACCAAGGGAGTCAGACTTCATGCTCATGGTCACCGAGAACGCAGGCCAGGCCATCGAGTCCATCGTGGCGAACGCGGAGATGCCCGACGGGTCGGGTCTCCGCATCGACGCCCCAGACCAGCCGCCGGCGACGCTCGACCGCAGCGGGGTACCGCTGCAGCTGGAGGTCACAAGCCAGCCTGCCGAGCAGGACCAGGTCGTCAGCGAAGGCGGCGCGAAGGTGTTCATCGCGCCTAGCGCGGCCCCGATCCTCGACGACAAGGTGCTCGACGTCCAAGTCAGTGAGGACAGGGAGCGGGTCCAGTTCGTGATTGGACCGCAGCAGGGCCAGCCAGGCGAGCCGGGCTGAGGCACCACCATCACCGTACGCCGGCGGGCTAGACGGGCGTCCGGTTCTGGATGGCGGTAACCAGGTGGTGGAGTTGCGGGTTGGGATGCTGGCTGGGCGGCCAGCACCGGGCGACTGATCCTCGCTGCCTGGCCGCTTACGGGACCGGGTCCGGTCGATGCTCAGGCCAAGATTTTGCGGTGCTGACGGCCGCCCGTCACCTGCGCGGCCTGCGGCTTGCACAGCGCTCAGCGGCTGCTTGACAGCGAGGTGACCACCACCGGCGCGATCCTTGCGACCTACGCGATCGACAGGGGCTGACTGGTCGTGCGACCACGGCCGTGATGGGGTCGACCACCAGCACGATGGGGCCGGCCTGCTCGGCCTGCGGCAGGTCGACCGAGCGCGCCCGATTCGCCTCCGACCCCGAGGTGTCCGCCCCACCCCCGCGGATCCAACTCACCCGGGCGCTCGCCAAGGATCTAGAGCCGGGCGCGCCCTGATGATGCTCATCGCACCGACAACGACTCGCCACGCGCGCGAACGGCTTCCGTGGACCCGACTGACCCTACGCCGGACCAGTAGGTTGCCGCCCAGCACCATCCGGCCCGGCGACCGCGCCACCGGCATGGTTCAGATGGCCTGCACCGCTTGGAATGAGGCCGCTAAGACGCATCCCTTAGCCCCTGACGCTCGCCGGATCCTGCGTCCGACCTGAAGCAGGAGGGACGCGACCGGCACGGATGCGGACGCTGGTCGGGTGCTTCTTCGTGGTGCTGGCAAGGGGTGGTGTGCTCGCCGCGATTGATGCAATCCGCCAGTACAGGACTCCGGTAGTACCTGGAGAGCGGGGTGTTACCGCTCAGCAGACGAACTGGAGGCACGGCATGGCCAACAAAGAGACCGGCTACGGTCGGAACTGGAAGAAGTGGCTGGCAATCTATGCGGTCGCGGGCGTGGTCATCTATCTGATCGTCTACCTCGTGTTCTTCTCCGGCGGTGGTGGCGGTGGTGCCGGTGGTGGAGGGCTGTACTGACCGAGCCCGATAGCGTCCGGCGCCTGTCACCTCAGCCACTCTGGGATGAGTGGTCTCGACCTGGTCCCTGGCATGGGGGTGCTGGGCGCCGGACCTGCCGGATGGCCCCATGGCAACAGTTAGTCCAGGGCCGCCGGGCCTAGGTTTGCCAGCGGCGACCCGGCGGTCAAGGAGGGGAATGCTCGGAGGTGGAGGTTCGTTCCAAGAAGCAGTCTCCCAGGGCGGCGGTAGCGGTAGGACCCCTGGGGGCGCTGGATGCATCGGTTGTGCGGATGCTGTCGGATGAGTCGCTGCTCGCCGGTCTCGGGTCGGGCGATCCCGATGCGGCCGCCGACTTCGTGCGGCGGTTCCAGCGTCGGGTGTTCGGCCTAACGTTTTCGATCCTCCGCGATCGCGTGGCCGCGGAGGAAGCGGCCCAGGAGAGCTTCACGCGCGCATGGAGGCACGCCTCCACCTATGACCCTCGACGGGGGACGGTGGCGGCGTGGCTGTTGACCATCGCCCGTAACGTGTCGATCAACATGCTGCCCACGCGGCGTTTTGATCCGATCGACCCGGAGGTCCTCCTCGCTCTAGAGGGTAAGCGACCGCACCAGGACAGGGTCGAGGCGCAGGTGGTGGACTCCGAGCTGCTGCGAGAGCCGCTGGCTCGGCTTCCCGAGGATCAGCGGCGGCCACTGGTCTTGGCCGCCTTCTATGGGTTCACGGCGCGGGAGATCAGCGAACTCGATGGGGTGCCGTTGGGCACGGTGAAGACGCGGATCCGCTCGGCCATGCTGAAACTGCGCTCACAGCTGAGGGTGCCATATGACCGCTGAGATGGGATGTGAGCAGGTGAGGGACCTGGCGCCTGAGCTCGCGCTCGGCATCGCCGAAGGCGAGGAGCGAGACGCGGCGCTGCGCCACCTGAGTGGCTGCGGCGGGTGCCGCCGGCTGGTCTCCGAGCTCTCCTCGGTCGGTGACGAGCTCCTGCGACTGGCGCCGGCCCACGACCCACCGGCGGGATTCGAGTCCCGCGTCCTTGGCGCGCTCACCGAGCCGCCACGGCCCGGGAGACTCCAGCCGCTGGCTCGCCGCTGGCGATGGGTCGCCACCGCGGCCGCCGCCGTGGTCCTCGCGGCCGCGCTCGGCGCGGGGTCGGTGTTCCTGGCCACGGCCGGCGATCGTCGGCTGGCGGCTGGCTACCAGGCGGTCCTGACCCGGGGACAAGGAGCCTATTTCCTGGCGGCCCCGCTCCAGGGAAGCCGGGGCCGGGTCGGCACCGTGTTCGGCTACCAGGGGCAGCCGTCATGGGCCATGGCGACGCTGCGGCCCCCGGTCCGACAGGAGGGCCGATTTCAGGTCCTGGTCGTGACCCGCGACGGGCGCTACCTCCCCGTCGGTGACGCGGCCCTTGGCGGGGCCAAGGGAAGCTGGGGAGGACAGCTCCCGGTCGACCTCTCGGAGGTGCACGAGCTTCGGTTCGTGGGGTCGGACGGACGACCGGCGTTCGCCGCCACCTTCGACACGGCCAACCCCTGGGATTAGCCCTCGGCGTCGCACGGTGGCGACAGCGGGCGTTCTTCGCGTTCGCCCGCCGGACCGCCGTCGCTATCATCGTCCTGTGATGGGTGGTGCGGGACGGCTTGCCTGGCTGGCGGTGTTGGCGGTCGTGGTGGCCGCCTGCGAGCGGTCGCCCGAACAGGGCGCCGACCAGCAGCGGCCGCCGGTGACCACGGCCGCCGAGGCGGCCCCGTCGGGTCTGCGGGTGCAGGAGTATCCGGTCCCGGCCGGGAGCCGGCCCCACGACGTCGCCCCGGCCGCCGATGGCCGCTCGGTCTGGTACACCGCCCAGGGGTCCGGTCGGCTCGGCCTGCTGGACCCGGCCACCGGCGAGAGCCGGCTGATCCCGCTCGGGGAGGGCTCGGCTCCGCACGGGGTGATCGTCGGCCCGGATAGGGCCCCGTGGGTCACCGACAGTGGCCTGAACGCGATCGTTCGAGTCGACCCCCGAACCGAGAAGGTCGACCGCTACCCGCTGCCGTCCGAGGGGGGATCGGCCAACCTCAACACGGCCGCGTTTCGCGGCGGCGTCCTGTGGTTCACCGGACAGGCGGGGCTGCTGGGACGGCTCGACCCGAAGGTTGGCCGGGTCGAGGTGTTCGACGCCCCACGGGGGCCCGGCCCCTACGGCATCACCACGACCCCTGATGGGCAGGTGTTCTACGCCTCCCTGGCCGGCAGCCACATCGGCCGCGTCGACCACCGGACGGGCGCCGCCGAGGTGCTGGAGCCGCCCACCGGCGGCCAGGGCGCCCGGCGGGTCTGGTCCGACTCCCGCGGCCGGATCTGGGTGAGCGAGTGGAACGCCGGCCAGCTGGGCCGCTACGACCCGGCCGACGGCCGCTGGCAGGAGTGGAAGCTGCCCGGCGCGAACCCGATGGCCTATGCCGTGTACGTGGACGACAACGACCATCCGTGGCTGAGCGACTTCGCCGCCAACACGCTGGTCCGGTTCGACCCCTCCACCGAGCGGTTTACGGTCGTCGCGCTGCCGAGCTCGCCGGCCAACGTGCGTCAGCTCCTGGGCCGGCCCGGCGAGGTGTGGGGGGCCGAGTCCGGCGTGGACAAGCTCGTCGTGGTCCACACCGGCTAGGAAGCGGCCACAGCACCGGCTCGTAGCTGTGCCGGTCTACCTGGCGCCGGGGTACGGCCCCGCCTCAGATCGACCCTGACCGCGTTTGGAGCGTGCCGGGAACGCTTCGGTGGTGGTCAAGTCAGTAGCGCGGCTGGATACTTGGCGCATGTCCCGCGCGGGTGATGATCTGCACCACGGTGCGGATCACGAGCATGGTTCGGAGCTGTCGGAGACGCAGCTCAGGGTCCGCGCGCTCGAGAGCCTCCTGGTGGACAAGGGCTATGTCGATCCGGCCGCGCTGGACGTGCTGATCGAGACCTACGAGACCAAGGTTGGCCCGCACAACGGCGCGCGGGTGGTCGCCAAGGCCTGGGTGGATCCCGGCTTCCGGCAGTGGCTGTTGACCGACAGCGGGGCGGCGATCGCCTCGCTCGGCTATGGCGGCCGTCAGGGAGAGCACCTGGTGGCGCTGGAGAACACCTCCAGCGTGCACAACCTGGTCGTGTGCACGCTGTGCTCCTGCTACCCGTGGCCGGTGCTGGGACTGCCGCCGGTGTGGTACAAGTCGGCGCCCTACCGCTCCCGCGCGGTTGCCGATCCCCGTGGGGTGCTCCATGACTTCGAGGTCGAGCTGCCGGCGGACACGGCGATCCGTGTGTGGGATTCCACCGCGGAGGTGCGCTATCTGGTCGTGCCGATGCGCCCGGCCGGTACCGACGGCTGGGGGGAAGCGGAGCTTGCCCGGTTGGTCACGCGGGACTCGATGATCGGGGCCGGGCTACCCAAGCGGCCACAGGACGTGCGGTGATGAACGGGGCGCACGACATGGGCGGGGTGCACGGGTTCGGCGCGGTGCTGCCCGAGCCGGACGAGCCGGTGTTTCACGCCGACTGGGAGCGGCGCGTGCTCGCGCTAACGCTGGCGATGGGCGCCACCGGCCAATGGACGCTGGATGCCGCGCGCTTTGCCCGCGAGAACCGCCCGCCGGCGGACTACCTCTCCAGGAGCTACTACCAGATCTGGCTTGCTGGGCTCCAGCAGCTGTTGGTGGAGCGTGGGTTGGTTGCGCCAGATGAGCTCGAAGCGGGTCGGTCGCTGCGGTCGGCAAAGGCGGTGAAGCGGACCCTGGCTGCTCGGGACACCGCCGGGTTGCTCAAGCGTGGTGGCCCGACGGACCGGGAGGCTCCTCGCCCGGCCCGCTTCCAGGTCGGCGACCAGGTACGGGCCAAGAACATGCACCCAGTGACCCATACGCGATTGCCGCGCTACGTCCGCGGCCACACCGGGACCATCACCCGCGCGCACGGCTGCCATGTGTTTCCCGACAGCAACGCACACGGACACGGCGAGGACCCGCAATGGCTGTATACGGTGTCCTTCCAGGGGCGGGAGCTGTGGGGCGCTGCGGCCGATCCGGCGATGGTGGCCTCCGTGGACGCCTTCGAGCCGTATCTGGAGCCGGCGCGGTGACCTCCAGTGAACGCACGCCCGTACAGGGCGCACCGGAGGCCATCCCCGAGGTCCCCTCCGACTCCGCCGGGCCGGTATTCGGTGAGCCGTGGGAGGCGCAGGCGTTCGCGATCACCCTGGCGCTGCACCAGCGTGGCCTGTTCACGTGGACCGAGTGGTCCACCAGGCTCGCGGCCGAGATCAAGCGGGCGCAAGCTGGTGGCGACCCCGATACCGGGGAGACCTATTACCGCCATTGGCTGGCCGCGTTAGAGCGCCTGATCGCCGACAAGCGCCTAAGCGACCAGGCGGAGCTGGCGCATTACCGCGACGCCTGGAAGCGCGCCGCCGACCGCACACCCCACGGCACCCCGATCGAACTGGAGCCACAGGATTTCGGCTAGCAGCCTGCTGGGCGGACGTGCTGTGGTGGTTGTCGATCTGGGCGCGGACCGATCCGGGCCGTAGAAGGTAGGACGGCTTGCACTGCATGCTCGCATCGCCATCGTAGACGCCCCTGCGGCAACGCCCCTTAGCGCAGCGGTTCCCTGCATTTTGCTGATAAGGATGAGGCCGCTGGTTCAAGTCCAGCCAGGCCCACAACACTAGGGTTTACCTGCGGGAACACTTCTCGGGTGGTCACGTCCGATCGCGATCGGTTCCGTGCGTCGTCTGGCATAGCGGTCTCAGAACGCATCCCTGCATGGCCGTCCTTAAGGAACACCTGGCTTCTAGTCTGGGCTGCCGGCCTCCACCCACCGGCGGAACAGCGCGACCGACTCGGGGGGCCAGGCGGCGTTGCATGGCATGCGGCCCGCAGCGACCTGTTCCAAGATGGCCTCGGCGTGTTGCCGCACGGACGCAACCTCTCCCAGGTCGAACGCCCAGCGCATGGCGGCCCGGTCCCGCGCGGTGAACAGCGGCCGGATGTCCCGGTCGAAGCTCGGGACGGCGGTGACGTCACTGGCAGGTGGATCGGCCGCTCGGGCCGGGACGGCCGCTTCCGGCGCCCGGCCCGCGGCAGCAGGCGTCCCCAACGGCGCCGCGAACGCCGCCAGCCGCTCGCCGACCTCGTCCAGCACCTCCCGCGCCCCCGCGCTCAAGCCGCCGCACACCTCGGCCAGCTCCCGTAGCCGCTCGCCCAG
>Ga0081538_10005446_pt1 | contig 11431 bp, 8 predicted proteins | sample TabmetS5T2R1_FD_71022 | JGI IMG/M metagenome (GOLD analysis project Ga0081538, IMG submission 71022) | Tabebuia heterophylla rhizosphere microbial communities from the University of Puerto Rico - S5T2R1 | ecosystem: Host-associated > Plants > Roots > Rhizosphere ... | reverse complement strand
CCCCGCAACTCGGCCCGGCAGCCAGTCGGGGCATCCGTAGCGGCCCGAGCGGCCCGGGCCGGGATCACCCCGCGCGACGCGCGGGCGCCGCGCAGGGCTCCCGCGGCACGTCGCCGAGAGGGGAACCCGTCCCTCGCGCACTGCCGTGCGTCGTGTTGCCCCCTCGATCGCCGCTCGTGACCGTCCCCGCGAGCCTCCCAGCCGCTCATCACGTCGAAGAGCGCCGCTTCGATGACGACGTCCCCGAGGTCGACAACGCGCTGGAAGGCGATCGGCCCGCGGTTGCCGGGGACCGTCGCCTCGGCAGGCGCAGCGCCCGCAACGGGGGCGCAGCCACGACGATGGGTGACGCGCCCAGGCGTGGACTGCGATCGGCGATCAGGCCCCTCATATAGTCCTCCTCGCTGGGGCGCAGGGAGCTTCGCGCTGCCCCGCGCAGGATCAGTGGCGCCGGTACCGGTATCACCGAATTAGCGGCACCCTAGGCGCGCCTCAACATTCCGGCAAGGACGACTTCAGCCAGGCGCGCCGAAGCTGTCCGAATTTCATACGGTCTGCGTCTAGGGCCACGCCGACGACCGGGACACGGCCCTCGCCGCGGGGCCCGGAAGCGCCACCGTCCGACCAGAACCTCGCAATCATCCGCCGCCGAGACGAGCGCGCTAAGAACCTGGGAGAACCCTCCCGGGCGCTTGATCCCGCGGTCGAAGTGCAGCCCTGGAGCTCGTCGAGCGGGTCAACGAGGTCGGCGGGCCGCTGGTTTCGACAAGCCTGGCAGCGCGGTCTCGGTTCTGCTAGTCCACAGTTGCAGCACGCAGGCACTGATCGCGTGTCGGCGCGCGCCTGCTCCTCGTCCGGAGCAGCTGCCTCGCTGTGACTCGCAAACAGCTCCGTTTCGCGCATTACGACAGTGACGTCACCAGCGGGGAGTGTCCTTTGAGCGACGGACAAATCATGTCTAAACAGGGCGACTGAGACGCTTTAACGGTTGAGCGCGCCCGGCTCCGGCGTCAAGGCTCCGAATACGAGTTAGGCATCAGCACCCCCGCGTGTCGAAGCGTTTGTTCGATCGGGACTGCGAGCGGCGAGTTGTCAGGGTCCAGGGCCTTCATCACGCGGCGGGTTCGTACCGCGCGAGCTGAACTAGCGCCTACAGCAGCACCCCCAAGTCATAGGGCTGTCGGCTGATCGCGGGCGTCCACGGTGCCCTCAGGTAGCGCGCATCTAGGTCATTGATCGTCGCCGCCTCGAACGCACGCTCTTCGTCTGTGGAGCCGAAATCAAGGCGGACGACCTGGTATGCCGTCCCAACGCCCGTTCGCTCAATCCGGGCCTTGACGGCGGCGACGCCACGACCGTACGCTGGACTCCGGGTGATGGCAGCGATGCTCACAGCGCCAGGGTCGGCGGCCGGCTCGAGTGAGCGTAGGCGGGGAGGGCTGCGCTGATGTTCGAAAGCGGCCCGGTCCAGTACCTCGTGCTTGCGGACCGCGCGGTCCCCTACCTCCTCGCGAGGGTGCGTTGGCCGGACGTTTGCCAGGCGATCAGCGCCGCCAGCCCCGAGTGGCTCGACGACCCGGGTCTGTTCGATCTGCCCTACGACCCGAGCGCCGTCAGCTTGAGCTTCGTCCAGGCGGCCTCGGTGGCGGCTGGCTGGGGCCGGCGACTGTCGTCCGAGCCGGCCGAGGACGCGCCGTCGTACCTGCGGCGCATGCCCGCATACTGGTCGGACCTCACCCCCTCCGAGCTGCGCACCTGGGGCATCGAGTTCGTCGGGAGACGGCGCGCCGCCGCGCGGCGCCTCGGCGTCGGCCGCGCTCAGCTCCCCAAGACGGCCACCAAGCGCCGCAGCCATCCGCGGCTGCGGCTCGACGGCCGCGCGCACATCCGGTCCGAGAGCACCACGATCTCCGCCGGGCTCGTCGAGCTGGACGAGCGCGGCGTGCAGTGCGTGCTGCCCGAGGCCTCGCCGCTGGTCGAGCCGGGCTCGACCCTCTCAGGCCCCTTCCTGCTCGAGGCCGAGGTGAACGCCTCGCGCATCTGCCTGAACGTGCCGGGCCGGATCAGCTGGCATCAGAACACCGAGGCGGGCACGCATTTCGGCGTCGCCTTCGGGGACCTGGCCGCCGGAGAGACCGACGGGGTGCGTTGGTTCCTCGCCGCCGCTCGCAGGAAGCGACGACCTCGATGAGCCAGACATCCTTCGAGAACGGCCGGTCGGTGCAGGAGCTCGACCCCCGCCTGCGGAGCCTGCACAAGGGGTCCACGCCCGACGTTCCCGTGGCGTCGCCTCGGACGGATCACCGTCAGCGCCACCGCCATGGCCCGCTACTCGTAAAGCTCGGCTTCTTCCTTGCGGTGATGGCACTCGCGGTGGCGATCCTCCGCGCCTTCGTGATCCAGCCATTCTCCCTCCCCGGAAACGCGATGGCGCCAACCCTGCGGGCGGACGACCGGCTCCTCGTGCTCAAATCGGGCGTTCTCGGAGACTCCATCGCCAGGGGCGAGATCGTCGTCTTCCACCCGCCGCGGTCCATGTCGTGCACTGTGGCCGGTGGGCGCGTCGGCGATCTCGCGCTGCGGGTCGTCGCGCTGCCGGGCGAGACGATCTGGTCCCGCGCGGGCACGATCTTCGTCGACGGGCGCCGGCTTCGCGAACGGGGCTGGTACGATCGCCGCTCCGGCCAGGTCGGCTCGACCCCGATCCGCAGCACGACCCTGGCCCCGGACCAGTACTTCGTGATGGCGGACAGGCGCTCCAACGCCTGTGACTCGCGCGTCTTTGGGCCGATCTCGAGGTCGTCCGTGGTCGGCAAGGGCATCGCCGTCGTCGGTCGCGACGGTCACGTGTTCTTCGACACCTTGTGAGGCACGCCCGGGACGCAGGGCTCGTCGTCGCGCTCCTTCTCGCCGCATGCGGCTCCTCCGACCACCCCCGCCCTGACGTCGCGCTGCTGCCGGCCGCGAAGACGAGCGATCAGGTGTGGCGCTGGACCGGCGAGTGCCCGCTCGGCCCCGCGGCAGCCGCCGGCTGCTCGCCGGCGGGCCCGATCATCGGCTCGGCCCAGCTCAACGGCAACGGCTGGAACCTCGGCGGTCCCGCCGGCTCAGGCGAGCTCGAGATGTCGCTGCGGCCCAGCGGCGCGCTGACGATCGAGGGCGACTTCGCTCGCACGCCGCCGTGCACCGACCCGGACTGCCTGGCGCCGAGCGCGTCCACCTGGGTTCGGGGCTACCCAAACGTCCTCTACGGCATCGACCAGTGCCGCGCCGGCAGCTCTCCCCCACCCTCTCCGCAGCTGAGGCTCCCGATGCGGCTGGACTCAATACCGCCGCACCTGATCGGCGTGACCGCCTATTCGACCCGGATTTCGCAGGCCACCTACAACGTCGCCTACGACCTCTGGTTGAACCCGACCGCGACGAAGCGGCCGTGCAGATCCCTGGGCACACTCGAGATCATGGTCTGGACCGACTACAACGCCCGAGCGCTGCTCCCGGCCAGCCTCCGGGTCGGGACGGCCAGCATTCCATTCGCCGTCGACGGGGTCTCACGCACGCGGCCCTGGTCCATCTACGCAAGCAACATCGACAGGGATGGGCGCACCGCGCCGTGGGGCGGCACGCTCTGGTTCGTGCCCGACCAGGCCGATGTCGCCGGCCGCGGCCGGGTGAGCGTCGACCTGAGCGCCGTGCTCTGGGCGGCGGGGCTGCTCCTGCAGGACAACTACGGCTGGCGCGACCTGGGGCCGAGCTACTGGCTCGACACGGCGTCCTTCGGCGTCGAGTTCGGGCCGCCCACGGGCCAGCCGCTGGACACGGGCCCGACGCGCTTCTCGGCCCGGATCTCCGCCTACTGCCTCGACGCGGGCAGCTCGCTGCTGGACGCGGCCTGCGACTAGCGGACGACGAGCGTGGCGGTGCCCGACAGCGAGCCCGAGCGCCTCGTCGCGACAGAGCTGACGCGCAGCCCCGAGAACCTGTGCCTCAGCAGGCCGGGGCCTGCCGTGTCACGGACGGAGAGCGTTAGCGCCGGAATGCGGGCGCCTCGAGCCGCGACGACGCGCCGCAGCAGCGGCACGGCCGACGTGGTGAAGGTGAGCTTGAGCGAGGCGTCCCCCGCCTTCTGGGAGAGCGTGACTGCCGTCACCGCGTAGGAGCGCGAACCCACCGTCACACGCGCCTTCGCGGCGGACGCGGCGCGGCCGCGCGGCAGCCTGCCCGCCGCGCCGATGCTGGGACTCCTCTGGGACAGCAGCAGCGAGACGCTGGCGCCGGGCCTGCCGGACAGGCGCTCGCGCATCGACGCGACCGCGGCCGTGCCGAAGGTCTGAGCGCGCTCGCCGCGGACGGCGACGCCGACGTGCGGAATCCGCCCGCCGTCCGCGGCCACCCGGAGCAGCTCGCCGAGCAGCGCGAAGGAGGACGTGTTGAAGCTGAGGGTCAGATTGGAGAGGTCGACCGACTTGAGGGCGTGGTACGACGACCCCAGGTTGAGATATACGTCGGGCCTGGCGGCAGCCTGCGCGGACGCGGCCGGCCGCTGCGACCGGTTCGCGTGGAGCAGCGACACGGGGGCGACGAAGGCGCTCGCGATTCCGCCGACGCAGACGGCGGTCAGGGCCGCGGCGGCGGGGCGCGGGAAGGGGGCCCAGGCGGCCCGGCGGCGACGCTGCGCGCGCTCACGGCGTGCGGCGAAGCGGCGTCGGTAGGCCTCCTCCGAACCGGCCTGCGCCGCCAGGTTCCAAACCGCCGCGATCGGCCCGCAGAGATAGATCGTGGCCTGCACGACTATCAGGCCGATCAGCAGCCAGGGACCGTGCCGCACGGCAGCCAGCATGCCCGCGCAGACGAATAGCGCGACGGCCAGCGCAGTCTCCCACTTGGTCAGCAGCAGCGCGGCGAGCACGGTGCGGCTGCCGCTCGCCTTCGAGGTGCGCAAGAACACCCCGTCGCGCCGCGCCACGCCCTCGATGCAACCGCGCGCGATGATCCAGGTGACGGAGAGGCTGATGACGAGCGACATCAGCGCCCGGCGATAGGACAACGTCGTCCAGTTCAGCAGCGTGGAGAACATGGCGATCGTGGCGATCAAGATGAACGACAGCGGCAGGAGCGACCGTTCCCCGTCCAGCGGGGCGACGGCGAAGTCGGACTGGGCGACGAGCAGCCCAGTGACGACCAGCAGCAGCAGGCTGAAGGCCAGCATCACCAGGTCCCGGAACCACGACAGCGAGGCCATCAGGTAGTCGCGACGTTGAGCTGGGGTGAGGTGGTTGTCGGGCGCGCGGTCCCACGGCATCAGGCTGCGCCAGTGCAGCCGCAGAATCTGCATCGCTCCGAAGCACCAGCGGTGACGCTGCGTCAGCATGCCGGCGAAGCTCGGCGGCACGATCCCGCGGCCGAAGCAGCGAGGGATGTACAGGCCCGACCAGCCGTCCTTCGCCACTCGCAGGGAGGCCTCGGTGTCCTCGCAGATGCACCACTCGTTCCAGCCGCCGATGTCCTCCAGGGCGCTGCGGCGGAACAGGCCCATCGTCCCCACGAAGGGAACCGCGTCGCGCTCGTTGCGCGACGACATGTTGGACAGGTAGAAGGCCTGATAGGAGTCGACGCAGGCGGTGTAGTAGGCGCTGCCCTCGAACTCGCGGTTGCCCTCGAAGGTCTGCACGAACCCGAGCGTGGGGTCCGAGAAGTAGGAGATGGTCTCGCGCAGGTAGTAGGGCTGGACGAGGTCGTCGGCGTCGACCAGGCCGACGATCTCCGCGCGCGGATCGGTGTACTGGCGCAGAGCGAGGTTGCACGCCCCCGCCTTATAGCCGGGCCACGGGTCGACGTGCACGAACTTCACCCGCGGCCGATCGCGGCAGTACTCCTCCACCGGACCCCACACGGCCGGGTCCTTGGTGTTGTTGTCCATTACGACGATCTCGAAGTCCGGGTAGTCGAGTCGCTCGACCGCCTTGATCGTCTCGATCAGCAGCTCCGGCGGCTCGTTGTAAGCCGGGATGTGCAGCGACACCATCGGCTGGTAGCTCGGATCGGCCCTCGGCAGCGGACGCCCCCGGCGCGCGCGGCACAGCACATCGCTCTGGTAGTTGATGTTCGACATCCAGACCAGCAGCGCCGCCGCGTCGAGCAGCAGCACGAACGAGGCCGTCACCGTCTCGAGGATCGAGTCGCTGGCGATGACGGCGATGTACGCCGCCCAGCCGATGAAGGCGACCGATGCCGAGGCGAACGAGGCGTAGAAGACCTGGCCGACCAGGTTGCGGTCCGGCTGCAGCGCGATCACGACGACCGAAACGAGCACGAGCGGGTAGGCGGCTGTCTCGAGGCTGGAGACCGGCAGCCCCCACAGCAGCTGCGTCAACACGCACGAGACGGCCGTGATCCCCACGGAACCCAGGCTGCCGACCAGCACCTCGGTGACCCTCGACCCCGTCCAGCGGTATCGGCTGCCGAGCTCGCGCGCGGGGCTCAACACCAGCGCGGTCGACACAAGCAGCTGGACGAACGACAGGACGAAAAGGTCGTACAGATTGAAGTTCAGGAGCATCCGAGCTCCTCGCTGCGTCCTGCAGCGCGCGGCCGGCTGTCCATGGTTTGAACGTACCTCAGGTCCTGAATGCCGGCCACACTTCTGTACTACTCGGACATCTCGAGCAGCCGCGCGGTCTTCCGGAGCGCTCACGACTCCTCCTAGACTGCGCAACCGTACGCTCCTGGATTCACCCGTCGAGAGCGTCTCCAACTTCGGGTGACGGACGAGGTGCAGCTGTCTGCCGATGCAAACGTAGTCGCAGGTCTCCATGTCATGGGCTGAGCTACGCGAGCAGCGGCCTGACGACGGAGCGGGCGCGGCTCGCGCTTTCGCGTCAAAGGAGGCATGCGCCCATGCGTCTGGGCTGGACGACCAGCAGCAGCCCGAGTCGAGAGTGCTGCTCCTCGACGAATGCGAGTGTGCCGTGGGAGTCGATCGCGTGCCACCTGGCGCCTCCATTCGTCCAACTCAGTAGAACGATCATTGAAGGCGGTGCGCCTGCTTCTGCCTAAACGCGGCAGCGGCTGATTTCAACGGTCGAGCAGGAAGGCGTCGTTTCGGCGTAGTACAGGACTCGCTCGAAGCTGGGGTGGCCGATGCGCGCCGCCCGGTGCAGCTTCGGTCACGAACAGTCGCGGGGCAGCAGCCGCTCGACGCTCCCGCTCGCCGTCTTCAAGTCGCAGCCGCCGTCTCGCGCAATCGTGCGCTGACCAGTTCCGTCACCCGCGACAACCATGGAGGCACGTCCTGCGTACCGTCACCCATACGTCGCCTTCGTTCGCGGTGACGCCTGTCGGGGGGTATGGCATCGGGATCCGCTTGGCCTCGTTGGTTTTCGGGTCGATCCGCCACAGCGCCCCGTCTCGGGGCGTCGTTGCCCAGATGTATCCCTGGCCTGCGGCGATGTTCCAGACGCCCGCGGTGACGTTTCGCACCGGCAGTTCGACCAGGCGCGGCCTGCTGGGCCCGACCGCACGGAGACGCTCGACCGCTGGGATCGCCCAATCGCCGACCCACACCGTCTCTCCGTCGACGAGAATGTGTGCCGGGTCGACGGATAGCACGTTGACCGTCTCAACGGCTTGCGTGGAGGCGTGTAGTTTCGTCAGGGTGCCTTCGCCAAAGTTTGAGGCCCAGAGGTCGCCCGAGGTCTCGGCCCAGGCCAGCGCGGCGCCCGGGAGCCGGGTCGCCCGCTGCTTGCCCGAGTGTGGATCGAGCTGTATGACCGTCTCGTGCGGCCCGCCCACCCAGAGCGCCCCGCCGCCGTAGGCGAAGGCGCGGTAGTAGGCCACCCCTACATCCCCTTCCGGTACTCGATAGGTCGCCTCGAAGCGGAGTGTCGTCGCGTCGACCCGGACCACGTTGGCGTCTCTGCCGCGGGAGGCGTAGCAGTTCGCGACCCATAGATCGCCGGACGGGTCCGGCGCGACGCCGCACGGCGCGAGTCCGCCGCCGACGGTTTCGACCTCGCCGGTCTCCGGGTCGACGCGTTGAAGTGTCCGATCGCCCGCGTCTCGAGGGGCAGGACCAGAGTCCTCGAGGACGTGGTGGGTGATCCAGACGAATCCGCCGGCCGGCACAACGAGGTCGGGTGCGTTCCCGACGGGCACGACGTCCGTCGCCTCGAGCGTGTCGGGATCGATGCGGACGAGGCTGTTCGGCAGCACCCGAGGCGGCGCCGAGGTCTCCCCACCGGTGAACGTGATGCCGACCAGGACAGCCGCCGCCAGAAGGAGTGCCGCGCCGATCGCGACGACGCCGGCCACGACGAGCACGCGCCTGCGTCCCTCGGGGGGAGCCACCGCGCCGGCCCGCCGGCGCTCCTGGCCGACCGCTGCGCGCGGCTCGGCCCTCGGCCCCAGCGCGGGGTCCTGGCGCAGGATTGCCTCCTGCACGCTCCGGAGCTCAGGCCCGGGCTCGACGCCGATCTCGCCCACGAGCAGCTCGCGCGCGTGACGGTATGCCTCGAGCGCCTCCGCCTGGCGCCCGCAGCCGTAGAGCGCGAGCATACGCCGCGCGTGCAGGCGCTCACGCAGGGGATGCTGCGCGATCAGCTCGTCGAGCTCAGCGATCACCCGACCGTGCTGACCCGACGCGAGCGCCTCGTCGATCGCCAGTTCGCGCGCGCGTAGCCACAGCTCCTCCAGTCGGCGTATCTCCGCAGCCGCGAACGGCTCGTCGGCAAGATCGTCGAGCGGCGGACCCCGCCACAGCGACAGGGCGTCCTGTACCGCGCCGTTCGTTTCGCCCCCGTCCCGCGATGCTGCCTCCACCAGACGCTCGAAACGCAAGGCGTCTACCCGATCCGCGGGGATCCGCAGCTCGTAGCCGCGACCCCGGGTAACTATTTCCGCCTCAGCTCCGTCGAGCAGCTTGCGGAGGCGCGACACGTAGACCTGCACCATCTTCGCCGCGCTGGGCGGCGGCTGCTCGCCCCATAGACCCTCCGCCAGCCGGTCCGCCGAGACGCGCTCGTTCGCGTGCAGCGCGAGCATCGCCAAGACAGCGCGCTGCTTCGCGGCGCCCAGCGCGACATGGTCACCGTTTAGGCGAAGTTCGACCATGCCGAGGAGGCGGATTTCCATATCGCGAGCCCGTTCCGACTTCCGGGTGAAACCCAGCCTAATTCGCCTAGACGCGCCTCGCTATACCGGCGCTCTACCGCTGACAACCGCTGCTTGACCAAGGCACGAGACGCTGGCGCCGTCCTTGAACCCTTCCTCAGGAGGAGGTCCAAAATGAGATTCCAGCCAAGCCGTCGCCAAGGCACCCTTTCGATCCCTGCGGCGCTGGCGCTGCTCGCGCTCGCGGCCCCGACCACGTCCGCGCGACCGGTGGAGCAGGGCCCGCTCGACTACAGCAAGAACTCCGTGAGCGGCGAGTACGCGCCGGCTCTGCCGCGGACAGTGGAGACCGCGACAACCACGGACAACCCCGGCTTCGACTGGGGAGCCGCTGCGATCGGCGCGGGTGCTGCGATCGCCCTACTGCTGCTGGGCTCGGTGGCGGCGCTCGCGTTGATCGAGCGCGGTCGCGTCCGGCTCGCGCGCTGACGCTGGCATTGCGCTCTGTCCCTGCGGATTAGCGACCCCGTCGGCTTCACTCGAAGGGAGAAGAATGCTCTCGCACACGTCTCGCGCCCTGCTGTTCCTCGGCCTCGCCGCAGCGGCCGCCGCGGTCGCTGCGGTCACGCTTCCGGTGGGCGCCACGCCGCCCGGGAAGAATGGCAAGCTCGTGTTCGAGCGGGGGAAGTTTCCCGCGACGGACATATTCACGGTCGACGCCGACGGCTCCGGCCTGACTCGCCTCACCCGGCTCCGAGGCCTCGAGCGCGACCCGACCTGGTCGCCCGACGGCAGCAAGCTGGCCTTCGTGCGAGGCAGGAACCCCTACCGAGGCCCGTACGACATCTGGGCCGTGAACGCTGACGGCAGCGGCCTCGAGCGACTCACCCGGCATCGCCAGTTCAGCATCGGCTCGGCCTTGGCCTGGTCGCCCGACGGCGGCAAGATCGTCTACGCGGCCGACGCGGGTGGGCCCGACCACCTCGGGCTCTACGTCATGAACTCCGATGGCTCCGGCAAGCGGCGGCTCAGTATCAGCCGATCAAGGGACTACACGGATCCCACCTGGTCGCCCGACGGCAACAGCATCACCGTTGCCGACGGCGGATTCGGGCGAGACTTCGACTCGAGAATCGCGGTGGTCGACGCATTTGGCTGATGAACGCTGACGGATCCGGCAAGCGGCGGATCACCGCGACCAGGGTCCACGAGACCGACCCGGTCTTCTCGCCGGACGGCACACGGATCGCCTTCACCAGCGACCGCGACAACCGGCGGCTCTCGCACGGGGAAGGGTACGGCCGAGCCTTCGAGCTCTACACGATGGCGGTCGATGGGAGCGACGTCGTCAGGGTGACGACTAACCGCCGCGCGGACTCGTTCCCGGACTGGCAGCCACTCCCGTGAGCCGGTCGGGCGCCCAGCTTCACCGCGATCGGCCATGACGCCGAGCGTTGGCTGAGGGCAGTCACGCTCCCGCCAGAGCCGCCCGACATCAACGGCGGCGACGCCGACCTGCAGCGCTGCAAGCACCACACGCACCCCACAACGTCAAAGGAGTGACCAACGATGACCAAGAAACGAGGGTCGGCGACGGGGACTGTCGCCGCCGTGCTGATCGGCGCCAACAAGCTGCCCTCGGCACCCCTGAAGGCGGTGAGCCAGATGACCAAGAGACGGATGCGCATCGCCGCTCTGTTGGCGGCCGGCGCGACGCTTCTCGCAATAGCCGCGTCCACACCCGCTCGCGCGGACACCGTCACCGATTGGAACCTGAACGCGACGAGCGCGCTGATGGGTACCTTGGGACAGCCACCCCAGGTGTCTGTGCCTCACCTTGCGATGGTTCATGGCGCCGTCTGCGACGCGGTGAACGCGATCGATCGCGGGCGCGAGGGGTATCTGATCTCGTCGCGTCTGGCGATGCCGTCGGACTCGAAGGAGGCGGCGGCTGCGACGGCGGCGTACCGAGTGCTGGCACACGTCGTGCCGGTGCACCAAGTGACGCTCCAGATGACGCTCCAGGCGCAGTACGCAGCGTCTCTGGCCGCTATTCCCGACGGGTCGTCGAAGACGCGCGGAATTGCCGTGGGTGACGCTGCCGCCACGGCGATGATCGCGGCACGGACGAATGACGGCCGCGGCGGTCCGTTCCGGTTCGTCAGCGGCTCGGGCCCCGGCGTCTGGAGGCCGGTGCTGACGCCGACGGCGAGCGATCCCAACGCGTGGCTTCAGGATCTCAAGCCCTTCCTGATCGAGAGCGCGTCGCAGTTTCGCTCCAACGGGCCGCTGGCGCTCACCAGCCGCAAGTACGCACGCGAGA
>Ga0081538_10005445_pt1 | contig 11431 bp, 9 predicted proteins | sample TabmetS5T2R1_FD_71022 | JGI IMG/M metagenome (GOLD analysis project Ga0081538, IMG submission 71022) | Tabebuia heterophylla rhizosphere microbial communities from the University of Puerto Rico - S5T2R1 | ecosystem: Host-associated > Plants > Roots > Rhizosphere ... | reverse complement strand
TACCTAGCAGAGAGACTTCATCAATATACAGCACCCCGGTGTGCGCTCGGTGGATGGCGCCAGCTTCGACCAACTGGTGGGGGGGCGTCTCGACACCGCCTGACTGATACGGATCGTGCCGCACGTCACCCAGTAGGGCACCAGCGTGTAACCCGGTAGCGTCGACAAAAGGAGCACGGGTTTTGGGGTGTTGCACCAGGAGCTTGGGGATCATCGCAGCCGGAGCCTTGAGATATTGCTGGCGGAGCCATAGCGTCAGCCCTATGAGCAAGACCCCACCCATGAGGTACGTGACAGACGCCTCACGGAGGGTGAAGTACAGGCTGACGACGAGCAGTGAGACAGCCACGACCCAGACGACAAAGCGCAGAGACTGCGTGGCACGATACGCCCGCAGGCGAGACGCCTCGACTTCCTGCGCTCCTTGCCCTGCCGGGACGCTGCGGATGAGCGGCAGCGTAGGGTCGAGCGGATGCGGACATACGAGAATGTCCGCCGGATGCGTGACTTTAATGAGTTCGGCCATGGCCTGCCCCAGCATGCTCTTGCCAGTGCCTGGATCGCCGATCAAGAGCACATGGCGCCGCTGCCTGGCAGCCTGGCGGATGATGGCGCATGCCTCGTCCTGCCCCAGCACCTGCTCGATCAGGATATCCGGGACCGGAATGGTCGAGGTATCGGTAAACTCACGCACCCGCTCGCTCCTTGAACGGCCAGGGCACGAAAAACCCGCCGGCCATTCCCACCACGAACACCCCCAGCAAGATGGCCATCATTCTGATTTTCACAGCCAGGGGAGGATGCAGCGCCACCACCTCCAGGCCCAGGGTCGCCGTCAGTGGGGCCACATCGCTGACCTCTCCGGTCACAGGCCGGACGGTTACGTTGACTGTGTGCGGCGCCCCGTCATAGAACTGCAGACTTTGCAAGGTATGGCCCTGGCGCGCCTGCAGGTGCGCCCCTAAGACAGTGTGCGCTTCTTCCCGATGCACCACTTCAATGTGCACGTCCGTCAGGCCCGGAAACATCGTACCATCTTTACGAAGCCATGTGACGAACTGGACCAATTGTCCCACTGTAGCTGGTATGGGGCTGGCCTGGACTTCGAGTTCCCAGCCCTGGTCGCCATGGATGACCTGGTGTCCTTGCGATGCCTCCACTATAGTGCCACGATGGCCGGAATCGGCCAGGACTCCATGTACCGGTATCAGTGCTCCGCCGAGGCATATGAGTAACGCAACGATGGCACTGCCCCAGAGCTTCTCCCGCGCTGCTGCAGAGCGAGCGAAGATAATGCCAGTAATCCCTCCAAGGAGGAAAAGACCGCCAATGAGCATGCCGGCATTACGTACTACTGCCGGGTCTTCCGAGATGTGCACGGTCTGCCTCAGCCTGGTAGGCTGAAACGCAGGTCCCCCTGGCACAGGGGTAATACCGACGTCAAACGTATAGGTGCCACGGAGGGGAAAGAGGTACTGCACCGTCCAGGTCCCGTCCGTGAGGGCAGTATCGAGGGCGAGGAGGGCAGAGCCTTCCACCCTGGGGAAGCCAGTGGCGACGAACTGCGTACGCGGAGGAGCCGTGAGTTGCACCTGCATATGGCCCTGGCTGAGAGGCTGGCCGTGGAGTAAGGCCGTGAGTGTCACGCGTGCCAGGTCCCTATCCGGACGGATGTGCTCCAGAGGCGGTGTGCTCGTCAGTACGACCTGTACACCACCATCCTCGGCCTGTGCTGTCTTGATCCACGGGAACCAGCAACAGACCAGGCCGACAGTCAACACGAGGTACAGAGCAGCAAGTCGTTGGTATGATCTAGGCTGCTTCAGTGACACGGCAGAATTCCCATGGCGTGACGGAGTCCGTGAAAGAAATCATGAATGGGTGGGACATTGCTAAAAAAGACCGCATACAAGACAAAAGCGACGGCTAAGACCACGATCACCGCCTGTTTTGTGAGCGTGATATTATGTTTCCGAAAGAGATGTATTTGGCGCCGAATGTATTTGAACTGCTGGATAGCGGTCATAGTCTACCTCTTGACTTGCCTTAGGCACTGCTCGAGACAAAAAAAAGCCCGACTCCACATGCCGTAGAATCGGGATAGCATATCCATATCCATACCCCCAGCAATAGCCCGTTGCGAAGGTAAACTTACAGCTCTCCGGATCAGGTCTCCTGGCTCCCGGGTTCCCTACTCGCTCGCCTTCCCGTGGTCACCCACAGTGGCTTCTTGAGCTTTCGTACCCAGTACAGTTGCGGGAACAGCGACCTTGCGGCACTTCCCTTTTCCAAAGAGAGCAGTGATTATAACCTGGTCTCACTATAGAAGCCATCCATAGAGGTTGTCAACGGCAAAAGTTTTGCGGCCTGGCCACAGGGCACCAGGCCGCAAGGGTGCTGTGTTATACTAGCGCTGGTGTGTAAATCAGGATTGAGGGCCATTCTGGTGCCTGCACAGGGCTTGCCAGGGCACACGTATAGGCGCACTGCCGCCGCGAGTGAGCGCCACAGAGGAGACTCCATGCGCTATGACGTCATTGTGGTGGGGGCTGGGTCAGCAGGAAACGTGCTGGCGACACGACTGTCCGAGGATCATGCACGCTCGGTGTTGCTGCTGGAAGCCGGTCCAGACTATCCGGAGTTGGCGCATCTTCCCGCCGATTTGAAATACGGCTACAACACCGCCGCCGCCCTTGTTGGCCCACACAACTGGGCGTTTACTGGCATAGCCAATGCCCATCAAACGGAACCCATGCTGGTGCCGCGTGGCAAAACGGTCGGTGGCACCAGTGCCATCAACGGTCAGGTCGTCTTGCGTGGTACCCCGGAGGACTACGACGAGTGGGCGCAGTGGGGCAACGACGAGTGGGCATACACGAAGATTCTGCCGTACTTTCGCAAGATGGAAACCGACATGGATCTCGGGGGCAGCAGCATGCATGGCGGTGACGGCCCCCTGCCCGTGCGGCGCCATCCACGCGCCGCCTGGCAACCCACGCAGGCCGCCTTCTATCAGGCCTGTCTCGATGCTGACTTCCCCCATGATCCGGACATGAACCATCCAGAGTCCAGCGGAGTGGGACCATTCCCCATGAACAACCCTGACGGTATTCGCGTCAGCACGGCCCTGGCCTACTTGCGTGCGGCGCGCCATCGTCTGAACTTGACTGTGAAGGCCAATATCCTCGCCTTGCGCCTGGTGTTTCAGGGCACACGGGCGACCGGGGTGGTGGTCGAAAGCGGCGGAGAGCAGTTTGTCGTGGAAGGCGACCAGATCATTCTGAGTGCCGGGGCGATTGCCTCCCCTCAGCTCCTCATGCTATCAGGCGTTGGTCCAGCAGCGCACCTGCGGAGCCTGGACCTCCCTGTGGTCCACGACCTTCCCGGTGTCGGCCAGAACTTTCGTGATCATGCGCTCGTCCCGATCCTCTTCCACATCGCCGAGCAGTTTATTGACGATGCGCAGGGGCCCAGGCTGCAAATAGGTCTGCGGTATACGGTGCCGGGCTCCAGCATCCGCAACGACATGCAGATCACGCCCTCCTGGTTCACTGATCCACGCGGCTACACCTATGCCGATACCGACCCCCTGGGCATCCGTTTTACGGTGATTTTGGAGAAGGCGCTGAGTGCTGGGGAGATTCGTCTGGCGTCCGCCGACCCGCACGTACAGCCAGCACTGGACTACCGCCTTCTGTCCCATCCCTTTGACGTCGAACGCATGCGCCATGCAGTGCGGTTGGCGGTGCAACTGGCCCAGCACTCCACCTTTAAGGGTCTGATCACCGCGCGCATCTCGCCCACCGATGTTGAGCTTGCCACTGATGCCACCTTGGACCGCTGGCTCCTGGCGAATGTCTCCACCACGCACCATCTGGCCGGGACATGCAAAATGGGGCCAGCCTCAGACCCCATGGCGGTGGTAGACCAGTACGGTCGGGTGCATGGACTACAGGGCCTGCGCGTGGTCGATGCCTCGGTCATGCCCGATGTGGTACGTGCCAATACGAACGCCACGACGATCATGATCGCCGAGCGTGTGGCGGACTGGATCAAAGAGGGGAGGTAGACCCAGGCTCTCGGGGACGAGCGAGTAGTCTGCGGCAACTCACAACGGTAAAAAGTGCTTTGAAACTCCTATACGCTAGACATAATGACTTCCAATGGCGGTAGGTTGACCCCCGACGTGACGCGGGTTAGCTTACCCAAAGCCAGAGCCGCCTGATGGCGAACCATCCCCTACAAACGCGGAGGTCAACCATGTCCCAGTCTAGCACACTCTTCATCGGAATGGATGTCCACAAAGATTCAATCAGTGTCGCCTATGTGCCTCAAGATCACGGCGCTGAAGTGACCTACCTCGGAAGCATTGGCACCCGACAGTCTGACATCGATCAGATGATCCGTAAGATGCAATCCAAAGCCAAACACCTGATCTTTGTCTATGAAGCCGGACCCTGTGGCTACTGGCTCTACCGCTATCTGACCAAGAAAAGCTACGACTGTTGGGTGGTGGCACCCTCACTGATTCCCAAAAAACCGGGCGACCGGGTCAAAACCGACCGCCGGGATGCCGTGCAACTGGCCAGACTGGCACGCTCGGGTGATCTTACCGTGGTTTACGTCCCCGAAGTGGAGGATGAGGCTATCCGTGACCTCACCCGGGCACGTGAAGACACCATCAGTGATCTCAAATCCGCCAAGTTCCGACTCAAAGCCTTCTTGCTCAGACAGGATATCCGGTACACAGGCCGGGCCAATTGGAACCCGGCCCACCTGCGCTGGCTCTCGGAAGTCGTCTGCCCTACACCGGCTCAACAAATCGTCTTTCAGGAATACGTTCGAGCGGTCAATGAACACACCGAACGCCTCCAGCGTCTCGAACAAGAACTCCAAGACCACGTTAAAGCCTGGCGCTTGCATCCGGTGGTCGAAGCCCTGCAAGCCCTGCGCGGGGTGCAGTTTACCGTAGCGGTTACCATGGTGGCCGAAGTCGGGGACCTGACACGTTTTGACAATCCACGGGAACTCATGAAATTCCTCGGACTGGTTCCCTCGGAATACACCAGTGGACAGCAACGCCGGCAGGGTTCCATTACCAAAGCCGGCAACAGTCATGCCCGACGGGCTCTCGTTGAAGGCGCTTGGGCCTATCGTTATCCGGCCAAGGTCAGCCGACACTTGCAACTGAGACTCGAAAAACAGTCCAAGATCATCCAGGGCATCAGTTGGAAGGCCCAGCTCAGGCTGTGTAAGCGCTACCGACGACTCATTGCACGAGGCAAACACGCCAACGTTGTCACTGTGGCCATCGCTCGGGAACTCGCCGCTTTCATGTGGGCCATTGCCAGAGAGGTGCCAGTCACCCTATAGGGCCATCCATGAATAGGCGGATGCAACAGATAGGGCATCAACCCCGAACATAGAAGGTTTTCCAACGTGCATCGGAAAAGACGCAGCCCCGGTTTGGTGTAACCCTCGGCGGCGTTAAGAGGCTTGTATAAGGATACTCGTGCCTAGACAGAGGCAGGCACCCGACGGATGCAAGTAAGGTGGTACCCAACCCACGTATAGCAGCAGGATCAACCGTCGTGTCTTACTGGCTCCGGCTTTTCCGATGCACCGAGGACAAAAAAATCATGCAGACCTGAAGAAAATCTGTCGATCACTCTTGACATTGGAAGTCATAGCAACGCCTGCAAGGTGGCGACCATCTCAGCAGGCCCCATGAGGCTGAAGATGCGCCACTCCTCCTCTGGGATCGCAATCATCATGCCATGATACGTTTGCGCGATGTCGTTGGCAACATAGTAGAGGGAGAGTTCCTGATCCATGGTGTCACCATGGACGCTGCGCAACGCCGCCATCACGACCGCCAACATGTTATAAGCGACCAAAGCCAGGCAAAAGCCGAAGAGAGCCGCTTTGGGATAGCCCAACGTATTGATTTCCGAATGAAAGTACGCTTCGAGATGCTGGAAAGTAGTCTCCAGCGTCCAGCGCTTGCGATATAACCGGGCCACGCGTTTGGCCGAGGCCTTGCGCAAGGGGACATTGGTCAGGATATAGAGTACTCGGTCACCGTCGCGCGTGGCCTGGTCCAGCTTTACCCGGATACGCCGAAACAGGTGAGCGTCCCCCTGAGCATCGCGCACCTGCACACGTTGTTCGGCCACCTGTCCCGTCTCGATGCGGCCCACGGAACGCAGCGTCGTGACCACCTCAAAGGGGAGGCCCTCATGCTGACGGGTGATGAACCCGGCGCCCCGACGGTCGATCTCGCACAGAAAGGCACAGGTACAAAAATTCCGGTCTTGAATCCAGAGGTCACCCGCGTGCACGGTCTCCAGCACCTGCCCCAGCAGCGAGCGCTCTTGGGCATGGCCGTCTTCGCAAGGAAACACATCGCGCACCAGGCCGTGTGCGGGCTCATAGACCACCAAGGATTTCCCTGGCAAGGCACCGGCCTCCACCTCGCGCAACACTTTGAGGCGTCGCTCACTCGCTTCAATACAGTTGCCATCCAGAATTTTCACCCGATACCCCGGCAACCAGGGAACACGCCTCCCTTCCAACCGCTCGATCAACGGCGTCAACTCCGCAGCACTATAGCGTACCAGCTCTGCCGAGGTGTGGGTCTCGACCCCGTTGAGCTTGCTGTAGACTGAGATGAGGGAGGCGCCGACCTGGTCTTCCTGGTCCCGATACGCCGCGCGCACCGAGGGCTTGATCCGAAAGACGACCTGGCTGAGAATGTCATAGACCGTCGAAAATAACACGGTACGGGTATACTGCTTCTGGGCGGTTCGGGCAAACCAGGCGTCGAGGTGCTCCGCTCCCAGGACGCGCTCCAATGTGCCACGTACCATCACGGAAATGGGACTTTTTTCTATAAAACGGTCGAACACTTTGCCGAGCATAGTGGCCTCCTCCAGAAAGTCTGAGTCGAAGGCCTGGAGTGTAACAAAGGGAGAGCAGGAAGATCACCTTAACAGGGCTGGGCTAGGCATTCAAACCTCGCCATATTGCCGCGACATATATGGGGAGGTTTGGATTTATGTCTCTCCACGTCCTTGGCGCCTATCTGGAATTTTGCACGTTTGTTTGCCGAGGGTCTAGACTGCTTGCCTTCTTCAACCAACCTTGGCATAGTTTTTGCTCTTGACAAAGTGACACCTTTTCTCGGACCCAGCTTCGACGATATACCAAGGCCCGATCGCTGAGAGGGGGCTTCACGACCCACCGGATCGTGGTCGGCTACGCGCCACACGGGCGTAAAGGAGGGGGTTATGACACCGCTACTGCGCATGGCCGCGCTGGTAGTCGCGGCACTCACCGTTTCGGCATCCGCCTTCGCACAATCGTCCTTGCCACTGCCAAGCACCGATGATGTTGTCCCTGCTGGCGGATCGGAAACCCTAGGGACTTTGCCCATGGGGAATCTCCCTCTGCCTGCAGAGTGTCCAGCATGCATCACCGTCGATTTTAACGATTTAACCCCGGAGCAAGTGGTCTCCCCTGATCGGTACAAAACACTGGGATTACGCCTAGAGATCGGCCCGAGTAGTACGACCAGTGGCGTTGTCGAAGGAACTTTAACTGAGGTCCCCTGTGACGGGACCAGATCCCTGAAGACCCAGCCCTTTACAGGCCCTTCCTTCTTGCTCCGCTTTCCTCATGGCGTGACCCGGGTATCCCTGGATGCGGGGGATATTGGAGCCTCGGACTCAGATTCCATCACGGTGAAAGCGTTTAGTGATGACGCTCTTACAACGCTCGTGGCCTTTGATATTGGAGTGCTTCTCCAAGGAGCCCCAACGGGGTGTGTCCGACTCTCGGTCCAGGCTCCTCTCATCAAGGCCGTCGAAATCACCTCCGACAGCGTTTATGTTTTATCATCCAACAGCGCTTCTGGGGTATCATCGTACCCCAACAGCATCTTTATGGACAACGTCACCTTTGAACCGGCCCTTTGATTCTTGCGGAGAAAGCTGCATAGGGCACCGTATGACAGCTTCTCTATATTAGGGCCTATATCGAGCACTTATCCGTAGTGACTTCCGATAACTCTCTCTTATGGCACCAATCTGGCCGGTCACCTGCCCGCTGCGACGCAGCGTATGGTATTTTCTTTCGCCCGTTGAGTATTCCACCTTCAACGTGGGACTCTCCTCCGGCCGACTCTGCCGGCGATCATTGGGCCGAGCATGATGATGGGGAATGTGCCTTTATCGCTGTTGCATAACCAACACCTACCCCCCGCCTGTGGGCGTGGGGATCTTCTTAGGAGGAAGTATGAAAATCCGACAACTCAGGGATATTTTAGCAATGATGAATCCTGACGCGGAGGTATTTGTTGCCTTTTTTTATGCCAACGGTACGAGCGAGACATTTGACATAGAAGAGGTTACGGATAACAACGGCCATGCCCAAATTGAAATTTACGAAGAAGAGCCAGGAGCATAACCCCACTAGGAGGAGCACGACGATGCCAGCCCATGATCATTCTTTTTTCTTTAACCCGTTTTATACTCTACTTTGAATGTCGGACTCTCCTCCGGCCGACTCTGCCGGCGGTCATAGAGGCGCGTCGTCGCAATGTTGGCATGCCCCAGTCACTCCTGTACCTTGGGGACGTCTCGAAACCCTCCGTTTTTTGCGACACCACTCTTCTCGCATAAAACAACACGTTCGGACTTCATTGAGGGTTTGGGTTATTGACTGCGGAACGCCTCAGGCCTATAACGTCTCCGTCGTCATGGCACCCTGCGAGCGCTGATAACGGGCACAAGGCAAAATGGCATGGGAATCAATGGTTCGGCATACCTAAAGGTGGAACAGAGGCGCGGGACGAAAATAAGGAGAAACCCATGACCGAGCAGGGAGCGCAGTATGACCATATCGGCAGCAAATACGACGAGTACGCGCAAACGGCCACAATGAAGCGCGCGGAGAGCTACACGGTCCTCCGTATGGCGGGACCGCTGGCAGGCAAACGCGTGCTGGACCTTGCCTGCGGTTTCGGCTTTTATACGCGGCTGCTCAAGCAACACGGCGCGGCGGAGGTGATCGGCATCGATATCTCCCCGGAGATGGTCCGCCTGGGGCGCGAACACGAGCAGGCGGTGCCGCTCGGTGTCACCTACCAGGTCAGCGACGCCACAGCCCTCCCCACTCTCGGCGCTTTTGATCTGGTCACGGCCATCTACCTCCTCAACTACGCCACCAGCACCGACCAGCTACTCGGCATGTGCCGGAGCGCGTATGACAACCTCGTGCCAGGGGGACGGTTCGTGGCCTACACCGTCAACCCGGCGTATACCCTCAGCAAGCCCAACGGCTCCCAGTACGGATGCTACTTTGTCCGTCTGACCCCTGAGGAAGATCGGTATCTCTGCGACGGGATATTTGTCACCGAGCCGCTCACCCCCTTTCAGTGTTACCAGTGGAGCCAGGCAGCGCATGAACGAGCGATCCTGGAGGCAGGATTCCGGGCGTGCACCTGGTATCCATCCGAAGTATCACCCGAAGACCTCGCGCACTATGGAGAAGCTTATTGGCAGGACTGGCGTGAGAACTGCCTGGTCATCGGGGTGATCTGCCAGAAGTGACCTGGGGCAAGGGGGGAAACGCCTCAACCGAGGCGAGCAGGCGGTACGCCAAAGGGGGAAAACCGAAGCTGGGCACAGAATTCTGGACGCACCCAATCCAGATCGAAGAGGTTGCACTATGGCACAGACCTACGATGCCGTCGTGATTGGCGCCGGCCACAATGGCCTGACGTGCGCCTGCTACCTGGCCAAGGCCGGTCTGCAGGTGCTCGTGCTGGAGCAATCCCACCGCATCGGTGGGATGACGATCACCGAGGAGGTAACGCTGCCGGGCTTCCGGTCGGATGTCCATGCCTATGGCTATCAGCTTGCCAACCTCTCGCCGACGCCGCGCGAGCTGCAGCTGACCGCGTTCGGCTTCGCCCTGATCCGGCCAGAGCCTGTCTTCGTCCACGCCTTCCCCGATGGGGGGATGATCGCCTTCAGCAACGACCTGGAGAAAACAGTGCAGAGCATCGCGCGTTACTCGAAACGTGACGCCCAGACCTGGCGGATGCTGTTTAGCACTTACCAGGCGATAAAGCCGCAGGTGATCGACGCGCTCTTCTCGCCGCCCATGACATTCACTGCACAAGCGGCCCAGTTCGAGCAACTCCCAGGCGGGATGGATCTCTACCGCGCCAGCCTGCAATCCACGCGCTCGTGGTGCGACGAGCTGTTCGAGTCGGAAGAGATGAAAACTGTGATGGCGGCGTGGCCGATGCACGCCGGCGTTGGACCCGATGATGGCGGGGGCGCCCACTTCGCCTTCCTCTTCGTCGCGGTCATGCAGGACCTGGGCAACAACTTGGTGCAGGGTGGGATGCACCACCTGACCCACGCGCTCGCCAGGTATCTCCAGCAGCATGGCGGCGCGATCCGCACCAATGCCCGGGTGCACCGGATCCTCGTTGAGGACGGACGGGCAGTCGCAGTGCGGCTCGACGACGGCGAGGAGATTCAGGTCAGGGGCCTTGTGGCGTCCAACGTTGACCCGCAGCAATTGACCCTCACCCTACTGGGCGAAGCGCAGGTTGGCGCCGAGATCACCCGCAAAATGCGGCGGTATGAGCTGGGCGACGCCTACTTTGGCATCTACATGGCGCTCGACGGCGCCGTCGAGTGGCAGGCCAGGCCAGAGGCAGGCACGGCGGGCTATGTCCATCCGGCTCCGGCCTCGCTGGAGTCCCTGGCGCAGGTCTATGTCGAGTGTCGCGCTGGCAAACTCCCGGCCGCCCCGCTGCTCATCGTCGGCAATGACTCGCGGATTGACCCCAGCCGGGCACCCGCTGGCAAACACGTGATGAAAATTCTGGTGGCGAATGTGCCGTATGACATCAAGGGCGATGCCACCGGCAAGATCAGCAGCCGCCATTGGGATGAAGTCAAGGATCAGTACGCCGATCACCTGATTGATCTACTCGCGGAGACGTACCTCCCCGACCTGAAGTCGAGGCTGCTCTGCCGGGTGGCCTATTCGCCACTGGACTACGAGCGGGGGATCAGCACCGCGGTGCGTGGTACGATCGTGCATGGCGCGTTCAAGCCGTACCAGCTGAATGCCCTGCGCCCCATACCGGAGCTGGGCCACTATCGGTCACCCGTGGCTAATGTCTACCTGTGTGGTGCCGGCAGCCATCCGGGACCGGGCGTGTCGATGGCGCCGGGCCGGAACGCCGCGCAGGTCATCTGTGGTGATTTGGGGATCGACTTCAACCGCCTCGTCACATCCGTCTAGCGCCGCCATTGTCTCGAAAAACGAAGGGATACTGTTGGCGAACTCCAATTAATGGTATTTCAACAACTTAGTTAAAAGCCCTTGTCATAAAACGCCTTATCGG
>Ga0081538_10005444_pt1 | contig 11432 bp, 13 predicted proteins | sample TabmetS5T2R1_FD_71022 | JGI IMG/M metagenome (GOLD analysis project Ga0081538, IMG submission 71022) | Tabebuia heterophylla rhizosphere microbial communities from the University of Puerto Rico - S5T2R1 | ecosystem: Host-associated > Plants > Roots > Rhizosphere ... | reverse complement strand
CGGTGACGAGGTAGATCGAGACGACCACCCAGGTCGGCATCGAGAGCAGGAACTCGAGGCCGTAGTAGACCGAGGTCGCCGACGGTCTCCTCATCCCGACCTCTTCAGCTTGCCGTGCTTCTTCGCATACAGCTCGCCGCGACGGAAGACCCAGAGCCCGATCGGGATCGAGACGATGCCGATGACGACGAGTGGCCAGAGCTCATCGCCCATGGCGCTCAGTCCGTCGCCGTCGAGGATCGCGTCGCGCAGGCCGTCCAGCGCGTAGGTCGCCGGCGAGATCGTCGAGAAGAACTGCATCCACTCCGGCAGCACGCTGACCGGGTAGTAGACGCCTGAGATCACGAGCAGGATCCCCTGCGCCATGAACCCGAGCTGCGTCCCTTTCTCGGGCGAGATCAGCGGCAAGACCGCGGTCATCATCCCGATCCCGATGAACGAGAACGAGGCGACGAGCAAAACCACGATCGCGGCCAGGAAGTCCGCATTCGAGAGATCGAGGTCGAAGAAGAGCGCGACGACTCCGAACAGCAGGATCGCGCGGACGATCCCGTAAACGATCGCGAACAGGCCCATCCCGAACAGGTGGACGGGCCGCGAGAGCGGCGCCATGAACGTGTACTCGATCGTCCCCTCCCACCGTTCCCAGGCGACGGTCTCGGTGAGGATCTCGAAGATCACGCCGAGGTACGCCCAGACGACGGCGCCGACGAGCAGTGTCGTCGTCAGGCGGTTCACGTCGACTTCCGCGCCGGTAGCCTCGACGCCCTCGCCGATGAAGACGATCGTCAGCGTGTTGGCGACCGTCCAGACGAAGAACGCGATGTCCCACCAGATGTAGCGTCGGACGAGGTAGACGTTCCGCTCGAAGACGCCCGCGAGCCCGATCAGCTCGTGGCGGAGGACTGCTGCCGCGCCGGGCATCAGTCGTCATCCTCCTCAGGTGGCTCGTCCTCGAACGCTCGGCCGGTGGCGGCGAAGAACGCCTCCTCGAGCGTCTCCGCGTTGTACTTGCGCTTCAGCTCGTCGGCGGGCCCGAGCTCGATCAGCTTGCCGTTGTCGAGGATCCCGACCCGTTCCGCGAGTTGCTCGGCCTCGACGAGGTCGTGCGTGCAGAGCAGGACGGTCGCGTCGTGGGTGTCGCGGATCTCGCGGATGAACTCCTGCACCTCGACCTTCGAGCGCGGGTCGAGGCCCGTCGTCGGCTCGTCGAGGAGCAGGACGATCGGCGCGGTCAGCAGCGCGCGTGCGAGCGCCACCTTCTGCTGCATGCCGCGCGAGAGGTCCTCCATCGGCTCGCCGATCCGGTCGCGCGGGAAGCCGACCCGCTCGAGGATCTCCGGGATCTGCTTGCGGGTCGAGCCCGGCGCCATTCCGTAGAACCGGGCCGCGTAGCTCAGGTTCTCGGTCGCGGACATCTTCTTGAAGAACGAGGCCTCCACGGACACCCGGTTGATCAGCCGGCGGACGGCTCTGGTCTCGGCCGCGACGTCATGACCGAAGATGCGCGCGCTGCCGCCGTCGTCCAGGAGCAGCGTCGAGAGCAGCCTGATCAGCGTCGACTTGCCGGAGCCGTTCTGGCCGAGGATGGCCACCGTCTCGCCCCGCTTGACCTCGAACGACACGCCGTCGAGCGCCGCGACGCGCTTCCGGCGCCGGCGCAGGCCCTCGCGACCGTCGTTCCGGAAGAACTCCTTGCGGAGGTCGTCGACGACGACGGCGGGCGTTCCATTCGTGTTGTTCCTTCCGGTCATGCGATGTCTCCTACGGTCTTGAAGTTGGCGAGAACAGGCTCCAGCCGGCCTCTAGGAGGCCCGCGAGCCGATGAAGTTCGTCAGCCGACCGGGAACATACGCACGGACGCAGGTTAGCCAGGCTGTGCGACGGTGGTCAAGGCCTCGTCCTCGACTCTCTCCGAGTGAGCGTCGCTGCGAGCGCCCCTAGACGTCCGCGCAGTTTCACCGGGCGACCCTAGCGCTCCGTCCGCGGCATGCTCTACTCTCCGACCAGGCACGCGCCGGAGAAGGTGCGCGCCGAGGCAATGGGGCCTCAGGACTTGCGAGTCCTGGGGCCTTTTCGCGTTCAAGGAGGGAAGAGTGAGCGAGATCGAGACGAGGCAGTACCTGGCGAACGGCCACAAAGAGGCGCCGGCCGCCAAGGAGGCGATCGCGTGGGCTGGCGAGACCCAGGCCCAGATGGTCGACCTGAAGTTCACCGACCTGCTCGGGACCTGGCAGCACATGACGCTGCCGGTGTCTGCATTCGACGAGTCCGCGTTCGACGACGGGCTCGGCTTCGACGGTTCCTCGATCCGCGGCTGGCAGGGGATCTCCGAGTCGGACATGCTCCTGATGCCGGATCCGTCGAGCGCGATTCTCGATCCGTTCACCGAGGCGCCGACGCTCTCGCTCGTCTGCGAGATCGCCGACCCGATCACGCGCGAGCCCTACGCGAAGGATCCGCGTGGAGTCGCGCGACGCGCCGAGGCGTACCTGCGCGCGAGTGGTATCGCCGACACCGCCTACATCGGGCCGGAGTGCGAGTTCTTCGTCTTCGACGAGGTCTCGTACGACCTCGGCACAAACCACTCGCACTACGCGGTCGACTCGGCCGAGGGCCACTGGAACTCAGGCAAGCCGGGGCTCGGCTACACGGTGCGCGAGAAGGAGGGCTACTTCCCGCCGGCGCCGCACGACACGCTCCACGACCTCCGCACGCGGATCGTGCTGACGCTCGAGAAGCTCGGCATCCCTTGTGAGTTCCACCACCACGAGGTCGCCTCCGGCGGTCAGTGCGAGGTCGACCTCCGCTACCAGCCGCTGACGCGCATGGGCGATCAGGTCATGGCCTACAAGTACGTGGTCAAGAACGTCGCCCGGGCGGCGGGGAAGACGGTCACCTTCATGCCGAAACCGCTCTTCGGCGACAACGGCTCGGGCATGCACACGCACCAGTCCCTCTGGAAGGAGGGTGCGCCGCTGATGGCCGACGCCGACGGCTATGCCGGGCTCTCGAAGCTGGCGCGGTCCTACATCGGCGGCCTGCTGGCCCACGCGCCGGCGCTGCTCGCGTTCTGCGCCCCGACGACGAACTCGTACCGTCGGCTCGTACCGGGCTACGAGGCGCCGGTCAACCTCGTCTACTCGCAGCGGAATCGCTCGGCGTGCATCCGGATCCCGATGTACTCCGACTCGCCGAAGGCGAAGCGGATCGAGTTCCGGTGCCCCGACGCGGCGGCCAATCCGTACCTCGCGTTCTCGGCGATGCTGATGGCGGGCATCGACGGGATCGAGCGCGAGCTCGATCCAGGTGCACCGGCCGACTTCGACCTCTTCGAGGACGAGGTCGCCGAGATCCCGCAGGTTCCGGGCTCGCTCGCCGAAGCGCTCGATGCGCTCGAGGCGGACTACGAGTTCCTGACCCGGGGCGGTGTGTTCAGCGAGGAGCTGATCCGAACCTGGATCGACTACAAGCGGGAGAACGAGGTCGACCTGGTTCGGCTCAGGCCGCATCCGGCTGAGTTCTCCCTCTACTACGACTGCTAGTGGAGTTGCGGGAGCTGCGGCGAGAGGACTGGCCCGCGGTGAAGGCGATCTTCGAGCAGGGGATCGCCGGCGGCGACGCCACCTTCGAGACCGAGGCTCCCTCTTGGGACGACTGGGACCGCTCGCACGTGGAGGGCCACCGCCTGGTGGCCCTCCAGGACGGCGAGGTGATCGGCTGGGCAGCGCTGTCGCGCGTTTCGGGCCGCTGTGTCTACGAGGGCGTCACCGAGGACAGCGTCTACGTCACCGACTCCGCTCAGGGCCGCGGCGTAGGGCGGGCTCTGCTCGGCGAGCTGATCCGGCGGGCTGAACGCGACGGGATCTGGACGATCCAGGCCGGGATCTTCCCGGAGAACGAGGCGTCGATCGTGCTGCATCGCCGTTTGGGATTTCGCGTCGTCGGCGTCCGCGAGCGGCTCGGCAGGCACCGCGGCGTCTGGCGTGACGTCGTGCTCATGGAACGACGATCGGAGGAGATCACATGATCAAGGTGGAGGCGGTGGTGACTCGCGAGCGCGTCGAGACCGTGATCGACGCGGTCGAGGAGCAGACCGGACATGTTGGCGTCACCGTGGTCGAGGCGATCGGCCACGGACGCCAGCGCGGGATTACGCACGAGTACCGCGGGCGGATCTTCGAGTCGAGGTTCCTGCCGAAGGCCGTCCTGACCTTCGTCGTCGCGGAGGAGGTTGCGGATTCCGTCGTCGGCGCGATCGCCGACGCGGCGCGCAGCGGCAACGAGTCGGGTGACGGGATCGTCTGGACGTCGACAGTCGCGAACGTCACGCACAACCGGACCGGACTTCGGCTCGAGGAGGTGGAGCGGGTATGAGCAAGGAGGTCGTGATCGTCACGAGCACGGTCTGGGTGATCGTCGCGGCGATCCTCGTCATGTTCATGCAGGCCGGGTTCGCCTTCCTCGAGGCGGGCCTAACGCGGATGAAGAACGCGGGGCACATCGCGGCGAAGAACGTCCTCGTGCTCGGTATCGCTTCGCTCGTCTACTACTTCGTGGGGTACGGGATCGCGTTCGGTGACGGCGGCAATGGCATCGTCGGCGGCTCGGGGTTCGCGCCGTCGGCTGAGACGCTGCTCGCGATCGGCGCGGAGCCGTTCAGCTGGTTCGGCTCGATTCCGGCTGGGGCCGGCTACCTGTTCCAGGTCGTGTTCGCCGCCGTTTCGCTGGCGATCGTCTGGGGAGCGATGGCAGAGCGCACGAAGCTCTGGGTGTACTTCGCCTTCGGCATCGTCTTCACGCTCATCTACTCGGTCGTGTCGCACTGGATCTGGCATCCCGACGGCTGGCTCTTTGCCAAGGGGATGCAGGACTTCGCCGGCTCGACTGTCGTGCACTACCAGGGCGCGCTGGCGGCGCTCGCGGGCGCGATCCTGCTCGGGCCGCGCATCGGAAAGTTCGACCACCACGGAAAGCCGAACGCGATTCCGGGCCACAACATGGCCTATGTCACGCTCGGCGTGCTGATCCTCTGGTTCGGCTGGTTCGGGTTCAACCCGGGTTCGACGCTGGGCGTCGTCACCGGCGACCGGCTTGGGTACTTCGCCTACGTCGCGCTGACGACGAACGTTGCCGCGGCGGCCGGTGCGATCGGAGCGGTGACGGTCTCGTGGCTCGTGCTGAAGAAGCCCGACCTCTCGATGATGCTGAACGGGGTCGTCGCGGCGCTGGTGGCGGTGACGGCCGCCGCGGGCTTTGTCGCTCCGTGGGCGGCGATCGTCATCGGCCTCGTGGCCGGAAGCATCGCGGTGCTCGGCGTGCTCCTCGTCGAGCGGATCCGAATCGACGACCCGATCGGCGCGGTCGCGGTGCACGGCATGGCGGGCGTCTGGGGGACGCTGGCGACGGGGATCTTCGCTGTACCGGCGCTGGCCGAGAACCTCGCGACCGGAACGGGTGGGCTCTGGTACACGGGCTCGTTCGAACAGCTCGGGACGCAGGCTCTAGGGCTCGTCGCCGTCGGCGTGTTCACGTTCACGGCGTCGTTCGGATCGCTGTGGGCGATGAAGGCGCTGTGGGGGATCCGCGTCGAGCCGGAGGTCGAGACCGCGGGCCTGGACGTCTCGGAACACGGCATGTGGGGCTATCCCGAGTTCTACATCCCGGTCCCGGGCGGCTACGGCACCGAGTCACACGGACATCTGGGCCTGTCGCATGCGCACCGACCGGCTCATGCGCCAGCTGCGGCGGCGGCGACCGCGCTCGAGCCCTCGTCCTAGCTTCTCTCCGACCGAGCGGGCGCTGTGCGGCGGCGCCCGCTCACTTCTAGGCGTGCAAGGCGCCCGCTCACTTCTAGGCGTGCAGGCATTGGATGCTGGCGGAGGGCCCCGGGTCTCCTTCCGCGCAGATAGCCGTAGCTCCGGAGGCCCATCCCTTACCGCGCGTTGGGCCAGCAGGAGTGAAGGTATCCGCAGCAGCCGGCGGATCCGCGGCGTGAGCTGCGGAGCCCGAAGCTACGTTTCGAGCGTGGAATCGGCTGGCTGGTGGGCGTTTCTACGTGACTGGTTCTGGCGTGTCGTACGAGCGCCTTGGCGGAGGGCAGAGCCGCTGGACTGGTTCGAGGAGCTTTTCGCTGACCTCGACCGCGACCACCCGGTCCCTCTTCCGTCGCGCCCTGTCCTACCTCCGACCGCCGTCGAAACGCTGGGGCGGCAGCTCAACGCCTTGACGCCGTGGAACGTCCAGGTGGAGGTCGATTCGCGACCGCAGGGCACAGCCGTCCGCTGTCGGAGCAACATCGGTGCCTCCTGCTCTGCTCACGGCGTCGGTGCGATCGGGGCCGACGTCTCGCCGTTAAACGACCTCGTCGACGTTCTGCATGGTGTCCAGTCGTTCATGACTGAACGCACTAAGCGCGCGTGGCCGGGTACGGATCGTCTTACCGAGACCCCATTCGACGACGTCGAGGCTTGGCTAGAGCGACTCCCGCTACCTGATGGCCGGATCGAGGACGGAGTAGCGCGTCTGTGGTTCGGAGACCGCGAAGACCCCGTCGTCGAACTAGACCCGATCCCACTTCGCTAGGGGAACGTGTCGTCCTTTTGCGGGAACGCGACACAGTCGTCGGCCGTGAGGCGCTGTTCAGCGACGTAACGTCTCAGATGACGTGGCAACACGCGTAGTGGACGCTCCCGACGGCCGCACTTGGACAGTCCGACGCCGGATCGCATGGCCGCGCTGGCGGTTCCCGTCCGGCGCCTGGCCGCCACTTGAACTCGATCCGACCGGAATCCTTGCTCTGATTCTGCTTCCGCTTGTTATCGCCATCTTGCTCGTCTTTGTGTTCTCGGTTGTTGCCCTCATCGTGGAGCTTGTCGTTGTCGCCGCTGCGGCATTCTTCTGGCGAGGCCGATGGATCATCGAGGCAACCGCAGAGGGTGCCTCGCAGGAGATGAAGACGTACGAGGCGCGCGGCTGGCGTGCGAGTCGGAAGAAGTTCGAGGAGGTCTCTAGCGAGCTCGCGGCTCGGTCGGATCCGTAAGCGCGATAAGGCGTGCGCGTCGGCTCAGAAGACCGACGTCGGCTCTCGATGGAACGCGAAATGCCGGAAGCGACCAATACTGAGGTGAGAGTGGCGCATCCCCGCGTTAACGGCAATGAGACGTCCGGATGGACGTTAAGGATCGGCGAGCTTCCGCCGTTCGTTCGCGCGGGCCTCTATGTCGTCCTTCTCGGCGCGATCGCGACGACCGAGCTGGTGTTCGATGACCTTTACGCTCCTTTTGCCGTCCTGCTCCTCTTCCTGTTTGTTGTTGCCCCCGTCGCTGGTCGCGCGTTTGGCCGCGGTCGCCAGGGGATCGATGAGCGCCCGAGCCCCCTCGTTTCTGTCGCTTTCGTCTTCCTCTCGGCCTCGCTGGTCGCGATTGAGATCGTGCTGCTTCCCGACCTGGGCCTCGGCCCGACGTTCTGGACGATCGCCGTTCTTATTCCGGTCTTTGAGCTCTATGGCTACTCGGCCCGGCGAGAAGCCCGGTCGCAATAGATCCTCGGGCCAGAACGTCGACCTTCACGCAGAAAGCGACATCCCAAGCTGTCACTCTGGCACGCTCGCGACGAGTGGAGCGCTGGAGGGATCGGAAACGACGACGGCGAGACGCAAGGCGCGCTCGCGCGGAAGCCATTGTGGCCGAGGCTCGCGCGATCGTCGAACGCGTCGCGGAGCCGTACATCGCCGCGGGTGGGGCAACGATCGAGGAGTATGCGGACGGTCACGTTGAAGTTCGCCCGAAGGCCGCGAGTGCCGCCAAGGTCTGGTTCGAGCCGGGCGAACATCTCCACTTTCTTTGCGTAGGCCCGCATGGAAACCTGCATGAGGTGCTTGTCGGCGACGACGACGCATGGAAGACGGAGCTCGCCGGATGTCTAGAAGCGGTTTTTGCAGGGCGGTACGTCGAAGTCGTGAGCGCGAATCGCAGGCGTCTGACGATGCGCTTCGAGGATCCTGCGCACATCGTCGTCGAGCATTTCGGTGCGATGCGCGATCCCAACTACGGGGCGCCGGGCGAGCACCGTTACGCTCCCTACGGGTAGCGCTCGACCCTATGCGGACTCGGCCACGCTCAGCTCGAGCGACCCTGCCCTTCTCTCGACGAGGTCAGGTCTGCATTCACGTATCCATGGGAATGCGGCTATGAGGTGAACGATCGGTTACGAGGTGGCGTTCGGGTCAGCCCACTCGGACGGGGCGCAGTAGGTTCATGCCGTGGTTGATGCGGCGCGTGTCGAGTCGGTGCCCTGCTTCGCCGCTCTGCGGCCCGACATTCGGGTCGCGCTGGCGGCTGCGTTCGACGAGGTTGAGATTTCGGCGACGGAAAGCGTTGCGAGCCAAGGGGACTTCGCGTACGAGCTGTTTGCCATCCTCGACGGTACGGCGCGGGTCGAACAGGACGGCACCGTCCTCGCGACACTCGGGCCGGGCGACCTCTTCGGCGAGGTCGGCCTCGTTCTCACCGGACGGCGCACTGCGACGGTCGTTGCCGAGACGCCGATGGTCTTGCTGACCATGTTCGATCAGCCCTTTCGCCGGCTCAGCAAGGATCACCCGGACTTCCTCGACGTCGTCAGAAACCAGTGCCGCGAACGGTTCCGGGGACCGACGGCTCCGGTCTAACCACAATGGCGCGGCGCATGGGGCACGCTGATGCCTTGGCTGAATTCCGGCGCAGTCCCTGATGCGACGCGTACGCTCTCTGTGTGTTCGCGCGGATCGTTCGATGGTTTCGCAGCCTGCGACGGCCGCCGAGGCCCGACGAGCTAGAGGCGGAGCTGGTGTCGAAACGGCTGCTTGACGAGAAGCTCACCGCACGGAGTCACGCCCGGCACCACAGGCGCTAAGCGACGCGGAGCACGACCACCGTTCCGGTCGTCTTCGCGCGCGGCTCGCACGCGGCCCCCGGGTGCCGTCTGTCCGACCGGTGCTGCACTCTCGAACAGACGGTATGACGACGAAGACCTGCACGTGTCCCAATCCGGTGCCCGTCGAGCGAAGCGAGCGGAAGGGCACGGCGCGCACCGAGTGCGGCCGCTGCGGCTTGCCCGTACCGCTTGCGCTTCGGCGCTAGCCGATCGCGAAGGTCACGGTCACCGAGGCCGTGATCTCTTCGCGCCCGGGCTCGATCGGCGCCTTCGCGTCAACCGCGCGCTCGGCCATCGCCCAGATCGGTCCGCCGTCGGGCTGAACCGACTCGACCATCGCCGTGACCTCTCCGAGTGAGACGCCGGCTGCGTCGGCCAGCGTTTCGGCGCGCTTCCGCGCATTCGCGACTGCGTCCTCGAGCGCCTTCGCTTCGAGGCTCTCGCGGTTCGAGCGCGTCAGGCTCGGGCCCGAGACCTCGTTCGCTCCGGCGCGGGAAGCAGCCTCGAGCACCGTGGACGCGCGGTTCAAGTCGCTGATCCGGACCGAGACCGAATTGTGCGCGGCGTACCCGCCCGCCTTCCCGTCCGGCTCGTAGCTCTGACCGACCGACACGTGCTGGGTCTGGATGTCGTTCGCGTTGACGCCTGCAGCCTTCAACGCTTCGATGAGCTTGCGCATCTGCGCGGAGTTCGCCGTGAGGGCGGCGTGAGCGGTCTGCCCCTTTGTCGATACGCCGAGCGAGAACTGCGCTTCGTTCGGGACGGCGCTGACGCGTCCGGTGCCCGTGACGGTGATGCCGTCTCTGGGCTCGTCACTTGCCCCGCCGGCAGCCTCTGGGCGTCCGACACCGGCCACGGCCGCGACCGCCAGGACGACCAGTGCAGCGAGTGCGATCTGGATGATCTTCATGCCCGTGATACGGCGCCGCAGGCGAAGCCGTCACAGGCGGGGAGCTACGAAACCGCGAACGTCACTGTGACGGTGACATAGACGTCCCGGCTCGGAGGCGTGGGGCGCGGGTAGTCGCTGGGAAAGAAGATCGGACCGTACGGCGAGGCTGTGCGGCGTTCGTCGATCGTCAGCGCGGGGCCGAGCGTCACGCCGGCTTTCGCGGCAAGACGCTTCGCCTTCTCCACGGCGTCGTCGTAGCCGTCGGCAAGCGCGCGTCGCGTTAGTTCTTTGGCGGTCTCTTCGGACGCAGTCGGGCCGAAGATCTGCGTCACGCCGGCCGCTTGCGCGCGATCGAGGATTGCGGCGGCGCGCTGCGGGTCGGCGAGCGTGAGCTCGATTTGCGTGGCAGCTTCGAAGCCGCGAAGGCTCGCCCGCTCGTCCCGCGCAATCGCCGCGTCGAGCGTCGTCTCGCCGGTATGGAAGTCGGTGACGCCGCCCGAACGCAGCGCGGCCTGCGTGCGGGTCAAGGCGGCCTTCGCGTTGCGCAGTGCCGTGCGCGCCCGCTCGTGCTCGGTGCCGACGATGAGCGTCCACTCGCCGGGGAGTGATTCCGGCTCGGCCTCGCCGCTTCCCACCACCGTGATCGTGCGCGTGTCCGGCGTCGCAGCAGCGGCGGGTAGTGCAAAGACCGCCAAGAGCACCAAACCGAGCGCTGCGAGCTTCAAGCGGGACACCTTTCGTCAATACGGTCATACCACTGACAGAGGTCCAAGGGAAGCCTACGATCGCGCTGTGCGCTACCAGTTCGTCGACAGCAGGTTGGTGCAGTTGCACAGGGAGCCACGGAAACTCCTTCTGCCCTGTTTAGCGCCGCTCGCTGCTAGCTCGACACGGCGGATTACTGTCCCACCATGGAGAACATCGCGACCATCGCATTTCGCGACCTAGAGAACAGGGATGAGGCCGCCGTCATCGTCCGCGCCTCATCCGGGCGAGTTGCGCTCGCGCTTACGCTCCGCACAGACGGCGACCTGGAAGTCTTCATGCCTCTTTCGACCTGCGATGAACTGGTCGCCGCGCTCTCCGAAGCGCGGCGTTTCGCCGATCCCTCGTTAGAGGGGTGACCCCACTCCGTTATCAGTTCGTCGACTGCCGCTGGGAGCTCGGCAATCCGGACCGTGGACGCGAGCTCTACCGCGAGGGACACGTTCCCGGAGCTTCGTTCCTCGACGTCGACGACGATCTCTCCGACCTGTCCGTCCAGGGCCAGGGACGGCATCCCCTGCCGAGTGCGGAGCGTTTCGCGGACGTCGCAGGTCGCGCGGGGATCAGCGAGGGCGTCTTGGTTGTCGCCTACGGAAGCATGGGCGGCGCCGAGCGCCTCTGGTGGCTGCTCCGGCACTTCGGTCACGACGACTGCGCCGTGCTCGCGGGTGGGATCGATGCCTGGCTCGGACCGCTCGTGGCGGGGGAAGAGTCCGTTGCGCCGGCTGTGTTCACGCCTCGCGAGCGCACCGGTGACACGATCGACGCCGACGAGCTCGCCGGCCGGCTGGACGATCCGGACCTTGTCCTCGTGGATGCCCGTCTCGAGTCACGTTGGCGCGGCGAGGAGAACCCGATC
>Ga0081538_10005443_pt1 | contig 11432 bp, 9 predicted proteins | sample TabmetS5T2R1_FD_71022 | JGI IMG/M metagenome (GOLD analysis project Ga0081538, IMG submission 71022) | Tabebuia heterophylla rhizosphere microbial communities from the University of Puerto Rico - S5T2R1 | ecosystem: Host-associated > Plants > Roots > Rhizosphere ... | reverse complement strand
GGTGCTATGCCACGCTGCCCCTTGGACCGCTCATAGGATGCCGCGAGCTTGGAGAGGCTGTCCTCGATGCGGATCATACCGCGTTTCACCACCTCATCCGACGTATCCGTCACCACGGTGTCGAAGCCATAGGTGGCCGACACCTGGGCGATGCCGCTCCCCATGAGCCCGATGCCGACCACACCGATCTTCTTGACGCCTGACGCCCCCATGCCCTCTCCTTTCAACGTCGCAAAGGCTGGCGAATGGTGTAGAGATTGGCCGCGACGCTCGATCTTAACAGGCCAACCGGTCCGTGTAAAGAGTGGGTTTAGACCTTCATGGTGAAGGCCGTAATGAACACCACGATCACCCCCAAGAGGAGCACGGCGGCGTTCACGCTGAATGAGCGGCCGTGCAGTCGCCCGAACTCCAGGCGCAAAGGGTCCGTCGGAGAGAGGCTTTCAAACGAGGTGATGTGGGCCTTGACGGCTTGAATCTTCGGCTGGAGGATGGCGACGGAATAGAGGACGCCGATCACCATGACCGCGAGCATGATGGTGCGGACGATCAACAGCATGTTCCAGCGTTCGCGCATCCCCAGTGCAACTGAGGTCGCAAGGGCGATCACGCCGCAAATGATCCCCTGCCAATAGTATTTCGGAAAAATATCACTCACCACCTTGCCGGCCTCTTCGCGCGGTAGCACCTTAAAGACGCTCGGAGCGGCCATAAAAGAAAAGAACGCCATCCCCCCGATCCAGAGGGCGATCGACAGCAGATAGATAAAGCGCAACACCACATTCATCATGGTCCGTCATCCTATGGACAGAGCTGGCGACCGACTGACCCGGCACTCCATCGCAGCGAACGATAGGGCGGTCATGGCGAGGAGCGGGGCGACGAGGCCGTCCGGCAGTGCTGGTCAAAAGAGCGACATGGCCACGGCCGTCAGCCTCGCGATCACCTAGGCGTGGGCGCCGTCATGGCGCAGGACACTTCGGCACAACCACTGGTTTCAGCGCCTCGGATGCGCCAAATTTTTGCGGATCATCTCGATGATTTCGAGCGTCACCTGCAGGGAATAGAGCTCGTCCTCGGCCGACACCATCCGCGTCGCCTGATGGGTCGCGCAGTCGAGCAGGTGCTTGATCTCGAGCTTGAGGGGGTTGTCCTTATGCACGAAAATCCGCTCGATCAAGGCCTCCTGCTTGTAGCGCAGCTCGCCGCGCCCGAGGCGGTGTTCGGAGGAACCCTGTCGGAAAATGCGGATGTCCTGGTCGGTGTAATTGAGCAAAATGTATTCTTCGCGCTGGGTGACCGCGAGCGTGCGGATCTTCTCCTGCGTGGCGCGGCTGGCGGTGATCGTGGCCAGACAGCCGTTATCGAACCAGAGCTGGACGTTCGCCACGTCTTCGACATCGGACAACACCGCCGCGCCCACGGCGCTGATGCGATGCGCGCGTGAGCCCACGAGATTGAGCACGATGTCGAGATCATGAATCATCAGGTCGAGCACCACCCCATCATCTTTGACACGGGACTGGAAGGGTCCCATGCGCCGGCACTCGATGAGGACTGGGTCTCTGACGATATTCTTGAGCTCCTGCACGGCGCCGTTGAAGCGTTCGACATGCCCGACGTGAAGCATGACACCGCGCCGGTCAGCCAACTCAAACAGTTCCTCGGCTTCCGCCAGCGTGGGCGCGATGGGTTTCTCGATGAGCACATGCACACCGGCGTCAAGAAATGCATGGGCGACCTCGGCATGCAGCGCCGTGGGCACCGCGATACTGACCACATCGACCTCGCCAAGGAGGTGGCGATAGTCGGTGAGACCAGTCGTATTATAGGTCTCAGCCAGAGACTGAATGCGCTCGGGATCAATGTCGACAATTCCCACCAGTTCCACTTGCGAAAGCTCGGCGAGGACGCCTACGTGGTACCGTCCCATCTGACCAATCCCAACCACCCCTGCTCGCACCGGACGAGTCTTTTTCCGCCTGAAGTGCACCCTGCGCCTCCTCCTCTGATCGCTACCGCCACTCATAGCCAACAGTTCGCCTGCTGCCCGCTGCCTACCAGCCGTCCACTATGGCGCGCACTGGAGTGCTGTAACATAACATAGATCGCGACTACCTGGTATCGGCGCATCATTCATATCTGAGAGCTTGAATGGGATCGAGCTGGGCCGCTTTGCGCGCCGGGTAGAATCCAAAAAAGATCCCCACCGCACCGGAGAAGACAAACGCTAACGCTATTGCATCCCAGGACACTAACGACGGCCATGCTGCGAAAGAACTGATGAGTTTCGATCCACTGACGCCGAGGCCGATGCCCACGACACCCCCAATGAAGCTCAACAGCATCGCTTCCACCAGGAACTGCCACAGAATGTCGCGTTTCTTAGCGCCTACGGCCATGCGAATACCGATCTCACGCGTGCGTTCGGTGACCGACACCAGCATGATATTCATGATGCCGATGCCGCCAACTAACAGAGAAATCGATGCGATGCTCCCCAACAGCAACGTCATGACGCGCGAACTCTCTTCCTCGGCAGCCGCGGCGTCCGCCAGCGGCTGTATCGAAAAATCGTTTTCCTGCCACGGGAGGAGGCGGTGACGCTGGCGCAGGAGGGCGGTGACCTGGTCGATCGCCTCCGCCATCATCTCGTTGCTCACGGCCGACGCCAGAATGGAGTGGATGTGCGTAATGCCGATCAGCTTTTTCTGGGCCGTGGTGAACGGGATGAAAATGACGTCGTCTTGATCCTGCCCTTGGGTCGACTGCCCCTTCGGTGTCAGCAGGCCAACGACCTTGAAGGGCATGTTTTTCATCTGGATCACCTGCCCCACCGGGTCCATGCTCCCGAAGAGCCACGCCGCCACGGTTTGCCCCAGCACCGCCACTTTGCCAGCAGCATCGACATCTTGTTGCGTGAACCAGCTACCAGAACCTAATGGCCACTCCCGGATGTTCGGGTATTCAATACCGGTCCCCTGGATGTTGGTGGCCCAGTTCTGATTCGCATAGACCACCTGTGTCAGGGTGCGCACTGATGGCGTGGCATAGGCGATAGCGGCACATTCCTGCTGGATGGCCTTGACATCGGCGGGCCGCAGGGTGGCTCGTCCGCCCCAGCCGATGCGCACCCCGCTTTGCGTCGTTGACCCCGGCAGGATGATCAACGAGTTCGCCCCCAGACTGGCGATTTTGGCCCTGATCGACGCATGCGCCCCTTGACCGATGGCGACCATGGCGATCACCGCTCCCACGCCGATGATCACCCCGAGCATGGTCAGAGCTGAACGCATCAGGTTACGACCCAGGGCGCGTTTGGCGATCTTGATGGCCATAAACACCCGCATCACCGCGCTCCTTCCAACAACCTCAAAAGCGTAACCGCGGTGGACCCGACGTTGTCGACCGCTGCGCTGCTCCACTGCCGCCGCGCCCATCCTTGTCCATAACCCCTGTCACTAAGTCCTGTCCTTCCTGGAGGCCGTCGCCGAGAAGTTCAGTGAACTGGTCGTCGCTAATCCCGAGCCGAACTGCGACCGGTCGCAAGAATCCCTCTGGCGTCAGAATCCATACCTTCGGCATGCTCTGCCAGCGCTTGGGCTGGGCTCCCGAGACCGGTGCGACACCATCGCCAGAAGCACCGTCTCGCCGTTCGCGAACGTATTTTTCGAGTTCCTCACGCTCTTCCTCGCTGAGCCTCGGCTGAAAGCGCAGGGCCGCCTTGGGGATTTTCAGGGCTTGATGGCGCTGGGCGACCAGGATCGATACAGTGGCCGTCATCCCAGGCCTGAGTTTGAGCTCAGGATTGTGGACGGCGATCACCGTGTTGTAGTTCACCACATTCTGCACGATGATCGGTGCTTGGCGAATCTCTCGCACGGTGCCCTGGAACGTTTGGTGCGGAAACGCATCGACGGTGAACGTCGCCGTCTGGCCGACCGCGACATTGCCGATGTCCGCTTCGCTGACGTTGGTGTCGACCTGCATTTTGGTCAGATCCTGCGCGATCGTAAACAGCGTCGGCGCTTGCAGGCTGGCGGCGACCGTCTGGCCGATGTCGACGTTACGCGAAATTACCGTGCCAGTGATCGGCGAGCGAATGATGGTGCGGTCGAGATCGACTCTGGCCTGTTCCAGTGAGGCCTGGGCTTGGCTGACCTGCGCCTTGGCCTTATCCACCTGGGCATCGGCGCTGCGCAACTGCGCTTGGGCTGACCGCAGTTTGGCCTCGGCCGCCTCGAGTTGCGCGCGCGCGGCATTGTGCTGTGCCCCCGCCGTATCAGAGGCCGATTGCGCCGTGTCGAGTTCGCTTCGCGAAATGAGCTGGCGTTCGAAAAGTGCCCGATGGCGCTCGAGATTACGCTTGGCGTCGGCGATTCCCACCTGCACCCGTTCGACATTGGCGCGTTGGTTGGCCAGCTCGGCGCGGGCATTCTCAATCGAGGCTATGACATTCGCCACATTGGCCTGGGCGTTCTTGAGGTCAGCGCCGGCGTTCTCCAAACTCGCGTCCGCCTGGGCGACCTTGGCGCGGAAGCTCGCCTGGTCCAACTGGGCGATGAGCTGCCCGTCGTGCACCGACGAGTTATAATCGGCAAAGAGTTTTTCGATGGTCCCTGAGACCTGTGTGCCGACTTGTACCATGATGACGGGATTGAGCGTCCCTGTCGCCGACACGTAGGCGGAAATCTCCCCCCTCTCCACGGCGGCCAGACGGTGTCTCGCCCCGTTCTGTTGCCCCCAAAAATACTCTCGGCTCCCCCAACCGGCGGTGCCCAGCAGAGCGAGGGCGCCTAACACCAGCCCAACCTTCCAATGTCTTAGCACCTCAACTCACTCCAACAAACCTGTGGCCTTCCGTAGCCGCGCTTCGGAAATTTTAAAATCCGCAATGGCTTGTATATTCTCACTCTCCGCTTGGGTTAATGCAAGCTCTGCGTCGGTGACATCGATCAGGGGTCCAACGCCCACCTGGTATCGCCCCTGCGCCAAGTCTAGGTTCTCGCGTGCTTGCGTCACTAACACCTCCGCCGTCCGGATGCGTTCACGGGCGGAGACAAGGTCCACGAAGCTCTGCTGCACCTCAAGCGCGATATTTTGAGCGGTGATTTCCTCGCTGGCCTGGGCGCTGGCGAGACTCGCCGCTGCCGCATCGACCTGCGAGAATAGCGGTGGGTTTAAGACCGGCACCGTCAAGGTGGCGCCGACCGCCCAGTTGGGAGCATACGGCAGTACTTGACCACGATAATTCCAGTTGGCGTCGGCGGAGAGGCTCGGTAAAAAGTTGCGCTTGGCCAGGGTGAGGTCGGCCTCCGCCGAGCGAATGCGGGCGCGCAGAGCACGGAGCTCGGTGCGATTTTCCAGCGCCATGCGGATGCTCTCTTCCAATGTGGTAAGCAATTCCTCCGGCTTCAGGGCCGGCGGGGGAATCTCTAATTCATCGGGCACCCGGTAAAACGGGTGCTCCGGGACGCCGATGGCGTTGTTGAGCGCTGCGAAGGCGACGGCGACACCGTTACGCGCCCGCACCAACGCCAGCTCAGCATTGGCGAGATCCACTTGGGCGCGTGTGACGTCGATTTTGGGGCGTGTCCCCACCTCGAAGAAGCCACGGGCCCGCTCCAAACTCTGGATATTCCGCCGCACCGCTTCCTGATTGACGTCCACCAGGCGCCGGGCGAGGAGGTAGTTATAGTAGGCTGTCTGGACATTCAGGATGACATCCTGCCGAGCCGTCGACACGTCGAATTTCGCCGCATTCTGGTCTTCGCGTGTGGCCTGGATGGTCCATTCCCGGCGGAATGAATCGAACACATTCTGGCTGAAGCGGGCGGTGAAGTCCTGTCGATTCACCGATATATCGGTGACACGCCGTGGTTGGATGTTCCCTGAGGAAGCGCTCACCCCGCCGGCAATATTGGCTGTCTCCCGCCTATACCCTAGCGTGGTGTCGATCCTTGGAAAATAGTTCGACCGGGCGATGCCGACCTGGGCGTCAGCCCCCTCGAGAGCCGCCTGCGCCGAGCGGATACGGGGTTGATTGTCGAGGCCGATCTGGATGAGTTGGTCCAGCGACATCACCGGGAGATCGGGCGCCATCAAGGGACTCGGCGGAAGGCGCTCGGGATATCCTGAGGGAGGCGGCGGCAACGGGTCCGGCTGGCTGCCCGGCGTTAGCGCGCCCCCGAGCTCCTGGGCTGGAGATGTCTGGCTCCCCGGCGGAGACTGGGTTTGGGCCACTGACCGGGGGTGTTGCACAACCCGCATCCGAACGGTGAGCCCCTCTGCCGACGGCGAAGCCTGGGCCAGAGGCGGTGAGGGCAAGTTCTCCGTCCCGGCATCAGGGGTCGTGAGAGATTTTTCCGCACCCATCGGCGGCGATGTCCGTTCTGGAGGACGACCATGGAGAGGATAGAGGGACGCCTTGACTTCAGAATTCGTTTGAGACGCACAGCCTACGATGACAGCGAGTATGAGTCCACTACATATGGTGAACGCCAGCGCTCTCTTCTCGTGAAACATCCGCTCGGATCTCCTCTCACCAGGGAACAGTCATGCACGGACTCGACCCATCGTCTCCCCACCTGCATCAGTCGGCTGGATCGTTATGCCGGGTAATGAACCCCTTTTGTTCCAGGCGATCGACGATTTGGGTAATGGCTGAACACGTGACATCGTAGGCTTTGGCCACCTCGCCCATGATACAGCCGGGATGCTGCTCGACGTAAAACAGCACCTGTGCCTGAGAGTAGGTCAACTCGAGCTCGGCCGTCTTGCGCCAGCGAATCTGCCGAAAAGTCGACCCCAATAAGGCGTTCAAGAGCTCCAGTAAGCGTTGGGCGTCAGATGAGACAGTACCGATTGGATTAAACGTGGTATGGCCCCCTCGCAGGTTAAAGGGGTCCCCATACGACACTCTGACTCAGCGCCACGCAAGGTGCCACAGGAAAACCTCCATCGTCCCCATTGATGCAGTGGATTGCCTGAACAGGGCACTCGAGGACTTTAACAGTTTAGTGTCTTAAGATCTACGCCTCAACAGGAATTCTGGAAAGGCGTGAGCCGTGACTAAAAATAGGCGAGAAGGCGTCCGCAGGTAATGACACCACTCCACAAGACAAGAGAGAGGACGGCAGCGACTTTGGCGGTGACAGGAATGGCAACGTTATGGTTCCAGCTTTGGACCGATTTAAAGGCACCTTTGTGAAACACCCCGGCATTCAAGGCGGCTGCTGCGATGAGCAACAACTTGAGACGGAAGGCGGGATTTTCGGCCATCTCCGTGGCGTGGGCGCTAAACATTAAAAGGCCAGAAGGTATCACTACCAGGAGACTCAAGCGCGCCCAGCGCAGTAGGTGCTGGGCCATGTCCGAGACCGGGAGCTGTCGTGAAACACCGAGCAACCGCAGGTCAAACATGGCCGCTGCCCCCACCAAGATGACGAAACCGAAGATGTGCACGATTTCGACAATCGGATAGAGCCATAGCCACTGCCGCATGGCCACAGCCACCGCACTGCCTTCAAGCCAGACTAACCAAGCAGGTCCGACTGCCTCGTGCATTAACGCAGCTCCGCCGTTCTCCCGTCGATTGTGATCCGCTCAGCCCGCATTTCGTCGCCCTCGCTGCGATGTGGATAACCAACCACCGTCGCTGTCGTGCCGACGGCCAGCATTTCACGCGGGACTCCGCGACGTTCCATCCGGGAAGGCGGTGCCAGCACGACAAGCCAGAGTTTGTCGCCGACCGCCATCTTGAGATATGCGTGCGGGTGCTCGTAGCCAGATTCTTGGATCACTCCTGTCAGATTCAACACTTGATTGCTGTCATACCCGCTCCACCCATGGTGAGCGAATGCCAGATCGGCTGTGACACCTGCCATGGCGAGTGCGACGGCTATGGCCACGCTCCTTGTCACCAACATCGAGACACCTCCTCGGCGTCAAGGCCCGATCACATGGCACTCATCTGCCGATGTGTCACAAGGGCCTAGACCACCCAGACCATAATGATCAAGACAGTTCCCCGCTATGCTTGAGACAATCCCCCCCGTGGATGGTTCCAACCGCCTACGTTTCAAGTAGGATTTAAGGAATAGCCGTTCGAAGGTGAGCAAGATAGGAATAGCGGGGTTCATGATCAGGCAGCAAGAGACTACGGAGCCGTCGTTTCGACACGATTAGGCTCCGGTTTGGGTTCGACTGGCAACCCGGCCGCCTGCCATGCATTCCAGCCGCCGATGAGGGCCCGCGCATTGACCCAACCGGCCTGCCTGAGCTCTTGCGCCACACGGGCGCTGGTGGCTTCCTGAGGTCAGGCACAATAGGCGACGATCCTGGCATCGCGGGGCAAGTTGAGCTCGCTGGCGCGCTCGACCACGTGGTCTGGTGGCAATCGTAAGGCCCCCCGCGCCTGAGTCGGGCTCGGATCGTATGTCCGATCGGTGCGCACGTCAAGGATCACCGGCGACGCACCATTGTCCCAGAGATAGCGCAATTGTTCGATGGAAATACTTTGGCCGTCAGCGGTGCGGCCTGCACTATCGCTGGTTGGTGCACTCGGTTCTGGTGCTAGCGTCGCCGTAGCCCAAGACACAGCGGGGGCTGTTGGGGCCGTTGAAGTCACGGGCGATGCTTGAACCGGGTGTCCGTCAGTCGCTCGGTCTGCTGCCAAGGAGATCGGAAGCGGTGGGGCTTCCGCCGCTGCAGGCGCTGGCGGCGTGCCTTCGATGGTTATGCGACGTCGCGCACGACGGTTCAACAACAGCGGCGACCCACCGTGCACGACCACCGACAACAGCACCACCAGACAGCAAATCGAGAACAGTTGTTCGCTCCCCGGCAGGCCGGCAAACACCGGCAATAGCACTAACAGAAGCGAGCTCAGGCCGCGTGGCCCAAACCAGGCAATGAGCAGACTATCGCCCCGTTCAACCCTCGAACGGGCCAATGACAGCAGAAAGACTGGCGGTCTCACCAGGAGCACGAAGACGGCAAAGGCCAGTGTGGCCCCGGAGATTACCGTGAAGCCACTCCAGATCAGCGATGCTCCGAAGAGCACAAACGTAAAGAGGAGGGCCATCTCTGCCGTAGCACCACCATAATCGATAAAGCAGTCGCACAACTCCACGTCGAGAGCCGCGATGGTGATTCCGGCCGCAAAGGCCGCCAGAAAGCCGCTGCCATGCACGGCCTCCGCCGCCGCATAGGCGGTGAACGCCACGCCGATCGAGTAGACGGATTCATAATCACGCCTCACGCCGATCTGTCGCCGGATGAGGTCCAAGGTGGCGACAGACAACAGACCGACCGCAACACCAGCTCCTGGACCTAGCACGAAGAGATCGAGACCCAAGCGCGCCCAATCGATGCCGGTGAGCGAGACGTCTTGCCCCATGAAGGCCATGGCGACCATCAGCACCGGCAGCAGCACGGCATCATTCAGCCCACTCTCTAGCCGCAGCGCCTGGCGCGCTGCTTGTGGGATGTCACGCCGCCCCAGCAAGCTCCGCAGCAGCACAGGGTCGGTCGACGCCAGGGCGGCTCCGAGAACGGTTGCCGCTGGCCAGGTGAGATCGAGTATCCACCATCCCGCGATGGCTGCCAGGGCCGCTGATAGGAGCGTCCCCGGTCCCAACACCCGCAGCGCCAGAACAGTATGTCGTCTCACCTCAGCGAGGTTAAGCGTAACTGCATCAGTGAACAACACCAGCGTCAGACTCAGCGTCGCGACGACGCGGAGCGTTGAAGAATCCAAGGTCAGGTTGAGTGCTCCCAGACCTGCAGGTCCCAATGCCGCGCCGATGGCTAGGAAGACTGCGACCTGCGGCATTCCGCTGCGTTCGATGAGCCCGGAGAGCAAAGCGGAGACCATAATGACGATGCCGAGTAGCGCTAGCGTAGCTGCGAACGACGCTGCACTGAACATATCCATTGATGACATCCTTCCGTATGGACCGCCCATCCCTAGTCGCCACGTGCCTCCACGTGGCCTGCGAGGGGTGTGCGAGGCTCCCCAACTTGCGCGCTCGGGGCTAGGGACGGCTCTTGGATGGCGCCGACTTTCGCCTCGCCGAAGCGCTCCCGCCACCATCGCAGCCGCCTCGATGGGACTCGCAGGGCGGCCGTCACCCCAAGATCATCGAAGATCGAATACGCCACCGGCGTGACGATCAAGGTGAGAAGTAACGACAACGTCTGACCGCCGATGACCACGACGGCGATGGTGCGTCGCTCTTCGGCGCCAGGACCAGCCCCAAGCGCTAACGGCAACATCCCGGCGACGAGGGCTAATGTCGTCATCAAGATCGGCCGCAGGCGGTCCCGGTTTGCCTGCAAAATGGCGGTCATCCGCTCCAGGCCTAGGGCTCGCAGGTTATTGGTGTGGTCGATTTGCAGGATGGAGTTCTTCTTGACGACCCCGAACAGCACCAGCACCCCCAACATCGAGTACAGGTTCAGCGTGTTGCCGAACATCCACAGCGACAGAAAGGCAAAGGGCACCGACAAGGGCAACGACAGCAGGATGGTCAGCGGGTGCACCAGGCTCTCGAATTGCGAGGCGAGAATCATGTACATGAAGATCACCGACAGCAAGAAGGCCCAGATGAACTCCACAAAGGTGCGCTCCAACTCCCGACCGCGTCCGGAGATGGTGGTCGTATAGGTAGAGGGCATGTTCATCGCGGCGGTGGCCCCCCGTAGGGCCTCAAGGCGGTCGGCCAAGGCATAGCCCGGGGCGACGGCAGCGCGCAGGGCCACCATGCGCTGGCGGTCCAGCCGATCGATGCGTGAGGCGCTTTGCGCCGACGCTAACCGCACCACATTGTCGAGGCGCAACAGGCCTCCACCCTGGCGCGGCACATACAGTCGCAGGATGGTCTCGGGATCGTTCCGTTGCCCCTCCCGCAGGCGCAGCTGCACATCATAGTCTTCATTCAGGGAGGGGTCACGGAAGCGCGACACATTCTCCTCACCGCCCACCATGAGGCGTAAGGCGCGGGCGATGTCGTCGGTATCGACCCCCAAATCGGCGGCGCGGGCGCGATCGATCTGCACACGGAGCTCGGGTTTGTTGAGCTTGAGGGTAGTGTCGGCGTCGATGATGCCCAGCTCTTGCGAACGCGAGCGCAGTTGCTCAGCGTAGAAGGAGAGTTGCTCCAGCTCCGGCCCACGGATGACGTAGTCGATGTCGAAATTGCCGCTGCCGATGTTGAATGAGGGCAGATTGCGCACCATGGTGCGCAGGTCGCGGAATTTCCTGAGTCGGCTCCTCACCTGCTGCATCACATCGCGCTGGGTGTAATTGCCCCGCCATGCGGCGGCCGGATCGCCCGCGAGGAGTCCGTGCCACAGGCGAGTCAGCGAGAACACGCGCTCATCATGTGGGGCGATCCGCACATAGGCATTGCCGGTATTGACGTTCCCCA
>Ga0081538_10005442_pt1 | contig 11433 bp, 13 predicted proteins | sample TabmetS5T2R1_FD_71022 | JGI IMG/M metagenome (GOLD analysis project Ga0081538, IMG submission 71022) | Tabebuia heterophylla rhizosphere microbial communities from the University of Puerto Rico - S5T2R1 | ecosystem: Host-associated > Plants > Roots > Rhizosphere ... | reverse complement strand
GGTCCTCTTTCAAGAGTCAAGGTGTCTGCTTCGACTTCAATTATGTTACCAGCATCTCCACCATCGCTTGTTCTGGCATTCTTGTGAATTATGACATCCCAATTTGGTATGATATCAGACATACCTCTCAATTCACAATCTATGATTACACAACCATCAATTTAAGGACATCGAATAGAAGAGAAAGAATATGTTGAGAATGTGCCCTAGGAAAGAAAAGGAGAAAATATCCAATTCTTTCTCTATCACCTATTTTTTTGAAAGAATCCACCAAAAAGAACTGATATCGAATCGGGTTCGGTGGGATGGGAGACAGATTTGACCCAACAATGCCACCTGCAGCTACCTTGGGTGTTTACCCAATACAATGCTTAATATTTTATTCCCTGTCATCTGCAAACCCTGGCACCTTTAAGTATTAGATGCACGACTCTAGACAAAGGAGGCTGAAAAATGAAAGATTCCTCCTCAACAGTGAGGAAAAAACCCACTTCAGCTTTGAGGGGCGATTACAGGGTTCTCTTGGTCGACGATGACGCAGATATTCTCAACGTTCTTGGGCGTGGCTTGGAAGTTAACGGCTTTCATGTAGATGCTTTCAAGTCTTCGAAAGGAGCACTTGAAGCTTTCAAACCAAATGTATATGACCTTGCAATCCTGGACATCAGGATGCCTGGTTTGGATGGCTTTCAGCTTTATAGAGAAATGAAGAAGAGAGACCCTGCAATTACTGCCTGCTTTCTTTCTGCTTTTGAAATACATCCAAGCGAGTTTGAAAAGGTGTTTCCTTCTCTAAGTGAAATAAAGACTATAATCAAAAAGCCAGTATCCATCCATCATTTAGTAAGCGAGATAAAGCCACTTTTGAGGAAGTCTGCAATTAGAAGAGCACATACGGGAGACCATATTGTGGTTAGTTTTGAGACCAATCAAGAATTGATTGAGCAATCGATAGATTTTTTGAAAGTAGGTTTACTTGAAAAAGATGAAGACATTTTATTGATGACCGATGCACTGCCAAAAGACAGAATCCGTGAGAAAATTACCAAAGAATGGAATGCAGCAGAAGATGTGAACAGCTTAGAACAGAAAGGAAAGATTTCGCTTATGACATTCCAAGAATTTCATCAGTCAGATGGAAAATTTGACGCAAAGAGAAGCAAAGCTAGGATGGCAAAGATGGCACAAAAAGCAGTTGATAATGGAAGAAAAGGTCTCAGGTTTGTTAATGATGCAAACACATTCTTTAGTAGTGGTATGACACAGCAGCTAATAGATTGGGAGTTATCATTAGAAAAGCAGTTTGACTTGCCAATTACACTTGTATGTGCATATACTGAAGAGAACATTATACAGCTTAACAATTCTCCCATGATGATGGCGGAAATATGGAAACATCATAATAGGATGATTACCACAGGATAGACGACTGCACATAGCCAATGACACAGGGAAATAATCGTATTCAGCATAATCATAAGAACAGCAATAACAACCTGAAGCGAATGGTCATTGCAAGCTCTGAAGAAATAGTAGATTTGATGGCGGCGGAGAAAGATAAGGAGAAAAAACTAATTGAGCCAGGCAGTCACAACCTGCTAATCTATAATGATTTGAAAGCTTTTCGTAGAATTTATGAAAAGTATGTAAGCTCCCTTCTATCACAAAATGAAATCATCGTCATAGCCACTCAGTATGATACTATAGAGGAGGTAAAGAATACTGTACGATTGGCAGGCATTGACGTGGAGAGCTATCTGAATCAGGGAACTCTCTTTGTTCTTGATGCTCAACGTGGATATCAAGGTGTAGACACCTATGGCATGTGGAAGCTTGCAATGAGTCTTCTCTTACGTGCAAAAAAGGAAGGCAGACGTGGCGTTACTTGGTTTGGTGACCTTGGCTCGTTTTTCAGTTTTGAGAAAATTGAAGAATTAATACAGTATGAGCTGTGGTGCCCCCACAAATATGAAGATGAAAAGATAAAAACTATTTGTTGTTATCATCTAGAGAATTTTAGGAACCTGAGCGAAACTCAACAGCAGACACTATTTGACCATCACTTCAAATCAATAGTGGTAGAGTAAAATACATCATTGCTATCATGTCTTGACTCATTTACTGCATTAGCAATTTTTTCTTATTTCTTTCCTATCTTCTACTAATGGATTTTTGTTGTATGCCTTAGGATTGGACAACTATACACTTGTTCGGTGGGATGGGAGACAGAATTGGCCTATTAAGTCCACCCATAAAAATAGCCAATAGGTTAGGGGATGAATTGACAAGCCTATGGCATAAACAATAACAATATCAAACTAAATAAATAACGAAATACTTCTTTGCTTGTCTTTCTTGCAAAAACAATCTTAAGGAGAAATGAGAAAGGTTATTTAACTGCAAAAGTATGACTGAGCGTGAAAGAAATATCTATCTTTATTCCTACAGAAGACCTTGAGCAAGTTGTTGAAATTCTGAAGAAACACAAGGTCGGCGGCATGACCTTCTATCAAATAAATGGTGCTGGAAGAACAAAACGAGAGGCTCTACCAGAAATGGTACGCTCATACATGACAGGTAGGATGATTACCCCTGACTATGCAAAAAGGATAAAGGTTGAAACAATTGTATCTGACTCCTTAGTGAATCAGATTCTTGAGGATATATCAAACAGTCTTGGCCAGCATGCTGGAAATGAGGCACATGGTATGATATTTATCAAGGATGTCTATGATGCCTATGAAATAGGAACTAAACAAAGAGGAGAAGATGTATTAGTTAGCAAATAATTTTTCAAAAATTCTTTGAATACGTAATGTAATTAGCACGTTCGGTGGGATGGGAGACAGAATTGGCCTATAAATTCTACCCGAGAAGACCTATAGACGGTATCAGCAAGCAGAGAAAATTGGTGGATACCATACTTGCACTTCCATTGCAAAAAACCTAAGCTTTCAGTAAGCTTTATTCTCTTTTTTCTTATGTGTCAAAAGGAACATCAGTGGCACTTTCTGTAATTTCAAGTGACTTTTTCTGACCCTGAGTAAGAAGATCGTTTTTCTGACTATCAAACAGATTGTCATAGTCTCTTGCATGATAGCAGCTAAAACCTTTTATGTTGCCACCATATGTCTTTGATGATAAAGACGCCTCATAACTTATCAATTCTGAAGCGGCGCCATCTACGTCATACAGAAAGAAAAAGCCCATGTTAGATATGACAGAAACTCCAATTCTGCCTTCTTTCCTTGCACGCTCTGAAAGTGTCGCCACTAGTTTTTTCATGCCATCCGTGTTCGGATAATAGCCGTCAAATGCATCTACTATCAACAACGAACCATGGTCTATATGACTCTGAACATCTACACCAACAGCGCTTAGATTATGTTTTACTGCGTTGACTGTATCATAAAAGGTTGCAATAAGTATGATTCTTGGCATTTGTAATAACTGTCCTTTACGTCTATTATTGTTATTATCAGAAAAATCATTACTATCATCATCATTCCCTTTCTCCTTTTGCTCTTCTTCTTCTTTTTCTTCTTCTCTTGCTATTAGGTGGTCTTTAACATACTGCGTGTAAATCTGTCTGAATGTTTGCAAATTGGGATATACCAATATCCCATTTTCTCCATCCTCTATTCCCTCTTTGAACCAGTCCATGATAGATTCAAAATCAGAGCTTTCAACACTACGGCTTATCACTGCTATTCGTTTAATCTCCTCTTTGTTTCGCCTATGGTATCCAAGATTTTGTCAGTCAGATTTTTAATACCAATCGGCTTTTGAACAAAACCATCAACTTGTGTAGAAGGAAATACTTTAGAAAACTCGTTATCATTTATCTCAAAAGCAGTCATGAGGACAACTTTGACATTGGGATTAATCTCCTTGACTTTTCTTGCTAGTCGTATTCCAGACATCCCTGGCATTCGGATGTCTGATAACATCAAACAGTAATCCTTTGAATTAGATTGGAAGTTTTTTAATGCCTCTTCTGGGTGGGTAAAAGCAGTAACTAAAAATCGGTTCTTTAGAAGTCCTTGTTTAAGAACATGAGCTATATCTGAGTCATCATCTACTACCAGCAAGTTTGCGAGTGGCTTGTCATTTTTGTTATCTTCCTTCTCATCCTGCTTTTTATATGACAAGGGTAACCTCACTACCATTACTATGAGTGATGGTAGCCCTTGCACAAGCTATCATAGACATGTGAGTGTAATCTATACTCCACTGTAGATAAGGCTAATGCTATTATCTTCTACTAGTAGACACCGATGCACATTATGACTGCAGCTCTGACTCTATGCGGACTTCAAGACATATGCAATGATAGGATAGATAGCTTCGTGGTATTAGAGGATAGAAGTATTACTTGTAGAAGATTTAGGTATCATAATACTAAAAGAATAACATATAGCGTTTAAGTTGTTTATTTGTGATTGACAACAAAGAAATAGTTAATTGAAGTCAATCGACACCCCTGACTCGACAAAGCTGCATTTGAATCAGCATCAGCGGCACGTCATGCTTCTCTCCAGCAGTGATAAGCAAGATGCATCTTTACTATATGTAAATGAAGCATTAAAGAAGGGATACCTGACTATCTATCTTCCAATTAATGGGCCTAATAATAACAGCAGCGCATCACATCCCTTCAAAACAGTATTACCAGAGAGTATAGAGTATGAAGAAAATAAGAGTCCAGGCAATGTTTTGACTTTTGACACAAGAACATTTTACAACTTCGCCTTAGCTCGCGACTTGCAGCCTTTTGAGGAATTAAAAGTTTTGATAGAAGAGGCAATAGAAGAAAAAAGGATTGCTTCTAAAAGAAACGACGAGGAGAAGCTACATGTTATTGTAGTGGCTGGAGTCGCTGCGGAGCTAAATAGAAATGAAAAGTTTGACGAATGCATCAATGTAGAGAAATGGTGGCAAAAGACCCATTCTGAATGGCTACAGAAAGGTCTAAAGGTCACTGTAATATGCCCTCATCTGATTCCACAATTAGATAAGACTGAGTCTATGCATTACAAACAGGCAATATCCTCACTACACGATATTGTAGTAGTGGACTCTGGGTCTGAGCGGCTCTAAACACATAAACAAGAAAAAGATGCGGATTTCCTTCTATTTATCATATAGAAGGAGCGAAACAAAAACATCTCCCGCCTTATAGATCTAATTAAATTACAGCGACAAACACTATGGCATTTCCTATCATTTTATTAATGTCTCAATGTTATTTTCTGACAGCAAATATCCTATAGAAGGTGTGCGTGTGTGGTAATGAGGAGCCCATGGTTAGGTGGAATCCGTGGCAGAATTGACCTGATAATACCACTCGAGTTTGGTTTCTTTTATCTCGTCCTTTATAGCAAGAATATATGATAGACAATTTTGACCCGAGTTTAATACATAGATAATTAGTTCTCAGTTTTTCTGCTGTAGCTGATTGTATTAATCATTATCTTTGATTCAGGCTGATGACTCTTTGAAATGGTAAACCACTATTTAAATCACCATTAGATGGAAACTAACACACTATACGCAATATATAGAGGAAAATAGAGAAGCAAGCCTTATTTACTATCGAGAAATACTTTTACGTTTCCAAGAGGCATGAGACCTTCGGTGTGCATCACTAGCATAAGTGAAAGAATAGCAGGAGGATGGCTTACTATTGCCAGATAACAAAAAACGTTTAGCTAAACTGCTTATTGTAGACGACGACTCTGATATAGTTCAAGTTCTGAAGATGGGCCTTCTCAAAAATGGATTTGCAGTCGAGGCATTTACCAACCCACAGGAGGCACTACAAAGCTTCAAATCTGATGCAGAGTCATATTGTTTAGTGCTCTCTGACATGAGAATGCCTTTACTATCTGGTATTCAACTGTCGAAAAAGATCAAGGAGATTAATCCCAATGTCAAAGTTGTCCTCATGACTGCTTTTGAGATAAGACATGAAGAGTTTTCCAAAGTATTTCCTTCTACACAAGTTGATGGTTTTGTTCAAAAGCCGATTGGTATTAAAGACTTGACTGATAAGATTTTGGGACTTATAGGGGACACAAAGAACAGGAAGAAGGGAGACGAAGTGGAGTGAGGTAGTGAAGAGATATTGGTGAGAACAGAGAGTGAAGACAACGAGGAATCAATTCAGAGATGGTTTGATAAAGAAGTAGAAGATGGAGAAAATACTATCTTAGTATACCCCAGTACGCAGACGATCCGCCAGATTTATAGCAAATACGTTAAGGACCAGTTAGTAGCAGCAAGAGACCAAGAAGTTGAAGGAAATAATAACAATAACAATAATAATTCTAGAGACACCAATAAACAATCAAAATCAAGAATTATCCTTATCGCACCATTTTATGAAACAGTAGACAGTGTAAAGTATCAGCTCAGCGCTTTTGGTGTTGAAAACGTGCAGGGACTAATCGACAGCGGTTCCCTAGTAATAGCAGACTCATTTCAGTCATTCTTTCCAGACATAAATGACATGAAAAAGCTGATTGACTCACTTTCAGAGCGTGCAAGAAAGGAAGGCAGAGCTGGAGTTACTGCCATTGTGGATGTGGGCTTTTTCTTTCTATTTGGTGGAGACAGCAAAGCTGCAGACTTGATAAGCTATGAAGCATCGTTAGCCCCAAAAACACAAGATGGCAACGTCAAAGGGATTAGCTGCTACCATTGGGGAAACTACGGTACTCTTACAGATGCAGATAAAGAACAAATTACTCAAGGACAGAAAAAGAAACTGCTTGAAGTTACAGAAAGTAGCAACACTACCTCATAATAAGAAAAAGATGATGATGATGGCGTTGATGTCAACAATTTATGCGTGATTCATGTACCGCTTTTAGTTAAGACATAAAGTAACACTAAAAAATACTTGAAGCTTTTTGATTGTTGCAGATAGGTGCTTCAGAATAGGGTTCTGACTTACGAATTGGATGCATAGATATCTCTAACCCATAGAGATGTTTTTCAATAAATTGACGAAATTTTGGAGCGTTCACGTAAGCGCGGCGCTAAAGGAGTTAGATTTGTTGGTGACATTACACCCTTTTTTGAATTAGGGATGATAAATGAGGCGATAGCTTGTGAGTATGCACTAAACAGAAAATTTGACTTGCCAATTAAGATTATGTGCGGATTTACACAGAACAACATCAACATACTTGCTCCTTCTGCGATTGGGCAAACAATCTAGAATGTTATGAATCTAATTAGTAGAATAACGTCGTGCAATGATAAAATCAAATGATGTATCATGTAGCTACCGCACATTAAAATTGGTCAGCAAGAAATTTGTTATCGTAATTGCAATAGCAGCTGTAACAATCTCTCTTGGAGTAGCTGCTTTTGCTTCATTAGTTAATCGTCCACCCGAAGCAAGCATTGGAGGCGGAAATCCATCTTCACCGGTGTTGTTGGTTCACGGTCTAGGCGAAGATGCATCATTATGGAAGAAATGGGAAGAGTTGTTAACAAATGATGGCATTCAATATCATACAATCACATTCCAAGAATCGGATGACAAATGTGGAACTGCGCTAGCACATGCTGTAGAGTTAGGCAAGCGCGTAGATGAAATGTTAAGAAGCAATCCATCTAGTCAAGTCAATATTGTTGGTCATAGCAAGGGCGGAATTGATGCAAGAGTATACCTTGCTAATGGTACTCAATCGGTGGCAAATCTAATAGTGATTGGAACTCCTAACAATGGCACACCTATGGCTGAAAGAACCAGTATTTGCGCTCCGGGTGTATGGGATGTACTGCCTGAAGCAAATGCAACCAAGGTAGGAATGAATCCAAATACAAGATACTATACTATTGCTGGAGACTGGGCGAAGGAGGTAGGAGGTAATCCAACAATTCCAGGACCTGATGATGGTCTAGTACCGGTCTCTAGTGCGGAATCAGAAGGCATTTTTCAAAGTCTTGGCAGAACGGAACATGCTCATCTGGAGTTATTGGGAGAAGAGGAATACAATCTTGCTCGAGACGTACTATTAGGAAGGAGATAGAAGTAGCAGCTACTGCTGAATTTACACAAACGGGTCACGATCCAGAGCTAATTATTCGTTAGTCTTGGCATATGCTTATCCCCGATAATCGGTGTATCTATAGCATAAAGAAATAACATACATGTATCCGCTGTCACGCTATCTAATGTAATAATGATGATGATTTCCTGTTCTCACCAGCCTGCAAGCTCAATTGCGCTCATGAGGAAAAAATATTCGCAAGGACAGAATCGGCGGTGTATCTTTAATTAATTTTGTTGCCTATTTGAGTATACTAATGGCTCGGAAGAATGATGAAAGTGGTTTCAAGCAAAGAGCAGTAGTAGAGTTTCCCGAAGCCGAGAAAAGGTTCCTCAAACACCATGAAGTATGCAGAGTAGCTACGGCCCAAAATGACAATCCGCATATTACTCCTGTTAACTTTGTATTTGATGATGGCGATGGCTTCTTTTACTTTGCCACAGACTATGACACAAAAAAGTACAAAAATCTAGCGAAGAACAAAAAGAGCGCCCTGGTGGTTGATGTTTACAATTCCTCTGTAGACAACAAAGCCGTTATCATTCAAGGAGTTGTGGAATTCATTGAAAGAGGAGAGGAATTTCAAAAGCTCTACGACATCTTTTATGAAAAGTTTGACTGGGTTAGAGAAGATCCATGGAAGGAAGGGGAGGCGCCCTTTGTAAAAATAAAACCGCTCCACAAGGTAAGTTGGGGATTTTGAAATATACCCATGCGTTGACAAACCTCAGGAATATGGAAGTGTTAAATTCAATAGCAAGTAGGTATTGACATGGCAAAGTCCCTTGATGGTTGGGAAACAATTGCCAAAAAAATGAACCCCCTTCAAGGTCTATGAAGCATGTTGAAATTAAAGGCAAGGAAATCGCTGTAATCAATCTGGATGGAAAATACTATGCTATAAATGACAGATGCGGGCACATGAACGCTCCGCTTTCAAAAGGAGAGATTAGGAACGTGAAGGGAAAAGATATTGTTACTTGCCCACTTCACTTTTCAACATTTGATATTTTGCCAGGAAAAAAATTATCAGAGCCAATGATGTCTCCGCCTATGGATATGGCAGCTCTCCCCAAACCTCTGCAAGATGCTTTCACTCATGCCGCACAGATAATGGCATTTGTCAAGACATATGATATGGAAACATTCGAAGTTGAGAGTGATGGAGAAGATATTATATTGAAAATAAATTCATAATCAGACGCGAAGGGCGACTATGATTTTTGTGTTAGGTCCGCCATTCCCTCTATATTCCATACATGAAATTACATTTCAATAACGATCTGTCACGATGCCGGGGACACGTATATACGTGCACCTCAGCAATAACAAGGTGAAATTCTGGTGGACTCTGTAGCATAAATCGTAGATGCGCTGTAAACTATCATTTTTATTCCAGTTCTTTGACACATAGTGATTTCTACATCTACTATTTCTTTCGATAATGTATGGTTTAAGAAATCATGTAGTTAGCGGTTCGGTATATCCTCTTATTTTTTCTTGATTCGTCAATCCCCTTTTTTGCTGTTAAGGTTCCTCTCTATCTGTCTTAACTTCTGTTGCGCTTCAGTTAGACTTCTTTGATCATATGCTATCTTATGAATTTCATTAGCTCTTCGTTTGTTTTTTCTTTCTCCTCAATGTTTAAGGCATGACCGCTTTCGTTGAACTGCACTAATTTTGATTCTTTGATACCATTATTCATTACCTTTGCCAAGTCAAAGAGGCATATCTTGTCATGAACACCATGAAATATTGTCACTAGCAAGTTTCTGTCGCTAATCATTTGCATGTCATTTCGTAGATCTTCATCGCGCAATGATTTCGCACTTGTTAAAGTAGCATAAGGATCTGCTGTCATACTTTGTTCAAATAGCCAGCTGGCCATTTCTGGCCCTTGAGATTCTGGGTTGTGAAAGAGCAACTTTCCAAAATCAGAAACCGTTCTTGGTCTATTTTGCATTAATCCTGCGATAATCTGATCGCAAAATGCTCTATCCTGCCCATGCGGATAGCCATCTCGTTTGGTAAGTGAAGGTGCTGCTGCACCCATGAACACTACATGTGATAATGTCTTTGGATAGTATTTTGCCACATAGCGCATTACTATTCCTCCACCCATTGAAAATCCTACGATTGCAAATTTTTGCTCAAGCTTGAGTTCATTCATGACCTTTTGAATGTCGTCAGCAAAAACATCATAGTTGTAATCTTGCCATGGTTTTGCAGACATTCCAAAGCCTCGAAGATCCAGGCCAATGCAACGATAGCCGTTCCCTTTGAGAGCTAGAAATTGATACTCAAAGATTCTGTTGTCCAGTGGCCAGCCATGAACAAAAAATACGGGCTTGCCATTTCCACCTGTGTCTTTGACATGAAGAGACATATTTGCTTCTACGGGTATCATCACAGCCATATTGAAATACGAAAGGCCTCATTGCTTATAGCAAATTACAAAGATTTCTGGATCTTCTAGTTCTGCTAGAATAGACTGATTTTACTTTTCATTAATCATAATCCACCACATTTATTTATTCATGCTGTTTTTTATTATGGTATATCACCTTTTTGCATGTGCTCTGTCATGATATGCCTTTGCATATCTCCAAAACTGTCAAATTCTTGACCACATGACCTGCATTTGAAATACTTTGAAAGATCATCTTTATGATTTTGGTTCTCAGTAGTATTCAAATATTGTCATCTCCTCTATTTCACAGAGCGTCTGTATTGCTGAAAAGCCTTTTGCATTATTCTATAAGCTATAATAATTTGGGCGAACAATGACTCTACATAAGACGATATAAAATGATGCGCAATATTCCGCCAGGTCCTTGGGGCTCATTTGTTGCGAAAGCCGACACGTTTATGGTAAAGACAGAAGAGCATGTTCTTCAAGGCGCAAATCCCGGTGGCTATTATCAAGCGATCTGGTGCCGAGATGCATCTTATATTCTAAGAGACTGGACGCTCTCTGGCAACATGGCTGCAGCTCTACAACAACTGCATTTGATATGGTCTCATCAGATACAGCCAGGCAGAGAGAAAATCGTGTATGGTAGAGGATCGCCAGAAATGAAATTCATGTCCGAGGAAGCAAAGGAAGATAAACAAAAAGAGTTTGACGGGGCGCTGCCTACGACAATATACCAAGTGGGATTCTCAGAAATATATGGACTAAATCCTGACATTGATTCTACAGCATTGATGATTTCAACGACTGCATGGATTTTGAACAAATCTTTGAAGAAGCATGCTTCTTTATCTGGTGATCCATCCACGACCTCTACTACTACCACCACTACTGCTTCAGAGCATTCTGCGGACTATGTTTCTAGTTTGTTGTCAAAGATCGGAATAACAGATC
>Ga0081538_10005441_pt1 | contig 11436 bp, 11 predicted proteins | sample TabmetS5T2R1_FD_71022 | JGI IMG/M metagenome (GOLD analysis project Ga0081538, IMG submission 71022) | Tabebuia heterophylla rhizosphere microbial communities from the University of Puerto Rico - S5T2R1 | ecosystem: Host-associated > Plants > Roots > Rhizosphere ... | reverse complement strand
CAGGTGGACCTCGTCCACGTCCCCGTCCACCGGCCAGGGGCTCATCCGCTCCTCCCAGTTGGCGTAGTCGCGGTTCTCCACGCGCAGCGCCACCGGGCTGCCGAGCGTGCGACCGTGCCGGACACCGGCCACCACCTCGGCCCGGTCCTTCTCGATCTTCATGCGCCCGCCACGGCCGTGCCCGAGCTGGCGCCGCGCGAGGTCCCGGTCGATCTGTTCCGGACTGAGCTCGAGGCCGGCCGGCAGTCCCTCGACGATCGCCGTGAGGCCGGGACCGTGCGATTCGCCGGCGGTTACGAAGCGAAACGACATGGCGCCCACACCCTACGCGCCGCCCTCGACCCGGGCGATCGTTAGCGGCGCATGAGCAGCGATTGCGTCGAAATCGGCGTCGCGGTGGAGCAGCGCCGAGCGTGTCCTGATCGCAACGGCGGCGATCAGGCAGTCGGGTAGGCGGCGGATCGTGCTGCCCTCATCACAAGCCGCGCCGCGGAAAATCGCGCAGATCCTCGAGATCGCCGTCCCAGCCGCTCCCGCGCATGGCGAGCACCTCGTCACGGCTCATGGGCTCGAGGTCGAGGCGGCGAAGGGCGAGATCGATCGCGCTGCGCTTGGAGCGGAGTCCATAGCGGCGCATGACGCGCTGGACGAGCTGTTCGTCGATTTCGACGTTGGTGCGTGCGATGTGCAGAGGCTACGCCCAAACCCGGAGGCGAGCGCCGCGGCGCCCCGGCTCAGCCGTTTGGCGTGACCGGCCCACCGCCCGGATATCCGGCGGGCGGGTGGGGACCGACCGGGGGCACGTCGTCGGAGTCGTAGTAGCCGAACGGGGGATGACTGTGGCAGCGCTCCGAGCGGAAGGGCTTGCACGGGTTGAACGGGTTCGTGTAGGCCCACGAGTTGAGGCCGACCACGAACCCGTCACCGTCGACGGCCCAAGCCTGGAGCAGCCAGTCGTCGGGCCGCTGAACCTCGAACATGTTGCTGAGGCCGTCGCGATCCGTGTCGTCCGCGCCGTCCCGCACTCCGTCACCGTCCATGTCGGCGTCGGCCATCGCGTCGAAAGCCGGCTCGGTGTCCTCGTTGTCGAGGAAGTCGAGGTCCGGGTAGCGCGACTCCTTCGGCTCGATCGTGCCGTCGTGCTGCGCGACCCACCAGGCCTCGGTCATGCGACCGTTGGCCTCGTCCCAGTTGCCTAGCCCGTCGCCGTCCCCGTCGCGCTCGTCGTCGCTCAACATCGCGTCGCCGTCGATGTCGAGTGCCCACCTGGTCAGGGTGTCGCCCGGGGCGGCCACGATCCGGGACTTCTGCAGGCCGTCGCTGTAGAGCAGGTTGCCGAGCGAGGCGGGATGCCCGCCGCGGGGCACGCCGTCCTGCTCGTAGCGCACCCAGAGCGTGAACTCGTCGCCCAGGCGCAGGCCGTCTCCGTCGTAGTCGGTCCCCGCATCCGAGCTGTCGAGCGCGTTCGGGTACGGGCGCTTCCCGGGATACGGGAGCGGGACCGAGCTCGGGTAGTGGTTGAGATCCACGGCGGACTGCTGCTCGTATCCGTCCTCGACGCCATCGAGGTCGGTGTCCCTGAGACAGGGATCGGTCTTGATATCGGTCTCGTAGACGTTCGTGAGCAGGTCGCCGTCGTGATCGCCGGTGGCGCCGCCGGTGTCGCATCCCGGTATCAGGCCGCCGCGGCCGGGCGAGCCCGACCCGCCGCCAGGGGCGGCCGCACCGCCGCCGGACTTACCGCCCGGGGCGGAGCCGCCGCCAGGCGCCTCACCAGTGCCGTAACCAACCACGACCGGCGACAGGCGGCGGGGGGTGAAGTCGCTGAACCTACCCGCGAGCACGCGCAGCTTGAGCCGGGTGGGCTTCGGCTTGCCCGGCGTACCGGCAAGCAGGCGCGACACCGATCCGGGCACCACGACCTTCAGCTTTCCGCGGCTGGCGCGGCGTGGCTTCGCGAAGGCCGAGCGGCCGTTCGGTGCGCGGAAGATGACCGTGTTCGCCGACCGGTTGGACTTGAAGTTCTTGCCCATGATCGTGAGCGTGCCGCCGACGCCGACTCGCATCGGAAGGACGCGGGTGATCGACGGCTTGGTGGCCTTCTTGCTCCCGGCGGTCGACGAAGCCGGGGCGCTCACCAGCAGGGCCGTGGCCGACAGCGCGAGTAGGCAGATGGTGAAGAGACGGCGCATTGCCTTACCCCCTATCGACTGTCCCTGTCGCTGTTTGAGTTGTCGCTCCCGCCGTTGGACACGCTCACCAGATCGGCGAGGAGCGGCGGCACGAAGCGGCGCGCCGGAGCGGCTGCCGCACCGGCGGTCTTGTTCTTCGAGCTCGAGGCCTTCGCCTTGGCCCCGACCTTCACGCGGCGGATCTCGTCGATGCGGAGCGTGTACGAGTCGCCCTCCTGGGTCGTGAACTCGTGCTCGGAGCCCGGGCCCAGGTAGAGGAGGGCGCAGTCGGCCGGACTCGGCTTGCAGTTACCCTCGCCCGCCGCGTCGAGTGTGGAGTCCACCAGGAAGACCGCGTTGCCGGCCTTCGGGGTCACGCCCATGAGGATGAGGAGCGGGGACGCGGCGTTCGGGAGCATGTCGAGCTTCTCCATCCCTCTGACCACCTGGTGCCGATCGTTCGCCCGGAATGTGACGTCGACGACGTAGGTGTACTCGGTCGTCTTGGGCTCGGGTGTGTCGACGCCGGGGTCGGTCGTTACGCCTCCAGGGTCGGTCGTTCCGACTCCGACATCGGGGCTCACACCCCCACCGCCGACGATCCCGACGTTGAGGTCACCGCCCACGGAGAGCTGATCGCCGCCCGGGGCGCCGCCGCCGGCGACGGCGGAGCCGGGATCGCCGCCGACGGCCGTGGACCCGACCGATGAGCCCTCGGCCTGGCGGCGGGCCGCCTCGAGGACCGTGCGCGGGGGTGCGAATGGATTGCTCGGATCCTTGAAGGAGCTGAGCGAGGAGCCGGACCCCTCGGCCAGTTCCTCGAGCTTCACCTCGGCGAGCGCCGCAGGCCCCTCAGGGCCTTTCGGCTCGGCCGGGGCCGCGGCGGCGGGCGCCGGGGCCGGCTCAGGCTCCTCGGCCTTCTTCGACAGCACGACCGGCGTCGCCACGAGGGCGGCCAGCAGCACCACGGCGACCGGCCACAGCCGCTTTGCGCGAAGGTCGTACCAGAGGTCAGGCAGGAAGTTCTTCATGGCACGTCAGGGGGTCGCGGTGGCGGTCGGGGCAACGACGGGGTCCGGCGCCGTCTCGGCCGGAGTGGCCGTGGTGTCGGCCGGCGTCGCGGGCGCTGGACCCTGCGGGGTCGCGCCGGCGGTGACGCCCTGCGCCTGCGGCGAGAGGTAGATGGTGGCGGTGACCTGCGCCCGGATCTTCGGGAAGATCTCCTCGTCGCTCGACCAGCTCACGCCCTCGACGGTGAGGAGGCGTCCGCTTACCAGCACGTCCCGGTTCGCGACGCGCACGAAGCGCTTCACGTCGTGGAAGAAGTCGGCCAGGTTGAAGAAGTTTCCGACGAACTCGAGCTGGAGCGGCACCGTCTCGAGGCCCGCCGGAGCGGTACCCGCGGCGGTGGTCTCGCCGGCCGGCGCGGAGCCGCCGCCCACCGCCAGGCCACCGCCCTCGGTGGAGGTGGAGGTCTGCGTGTCGACGCCTGTCTGCTCCGCCTCGCTGCTGCGAGCCTCGGATGTCTGCGCCGCGTTGTTCGCGGACTCGACCGCGGTCCCCGGAGCGCTCTGAGCGGTCTCTCCGCCGGCCTCCACCGGGCTGGTCTCCGAACCGGACCCCGTCGAGGGCGCCGGTGCCGTGGGGACGGCGGCGGTCCGCTCGCCCGCCGCGATGTTCGTGAACTGAATGCCGGTGCCGGCCGCGGCGGCGTCGAGCTGCACCAGCAGGCTCGGCATGTCGACGCTGGACGGGATGGCCTTGCCGAGCCGGACGATCTGCGCGTAGGTGGTCTCGAAGTTCTGCTGCGCGCCCTCGCCGGCCCGGCTGGCGGCGCGTGCCGCGCTGACACGGTCCTGCTGCTCGGTCAGCGCCGTGGCGGCCGTGGACGCCTCCTCGCGCTTGGGGGCCAAGAGGAGGAACCAGTACGCCGCAAGGACCACGACCGGAACCAGGAGGAGCAGAATCTTCTTGTCCCGGGCCGTCAGGGTCACGATCCCCCTCCGAGGGACGCCGGGACGCGGGCCTCGCCGCGCGGCGCCTCGCCCGCCGGCAACGCCGGACTGAACTTCACGATCAGGTTGAACTGGTAGTTGGCGCCGCAGCTCTCGATGCCCGCCTGGTCCGTGCTCTGCTCCTTGCCGGAGGACCCGAGCTCGACGTCCTCGACGCGATGCAGCTGGCGCAGCCGCACCATCATTCGCGCCGTATCGGATTGATCGGGCGTGCAGCCCACCAGGTTGGCGCTCGGCGCACCCGTGGCCGTGGTGGTCGACGCGGCCGCGGGAGCCGGCGCTGCGGAGGTGACGGTCGAAGCCGTGTCTCCCGTCATCGAGGCGTCGGCAGTCTGCAGCCAGCTGCCGGCCGGCATGACACGCGCGAGCTCGCGCATGAAGCGCTCCCAGTCGAAGCGGCTCGCGGCCACGCCGGCCACGGACTGCACGCGGGTCTGCGCGATTGCGGCGAAGTCGGTGAAGTCGCCCTTCTGGGCGGCCTTGGCCTCGAGGCGGTCCGCCTCGACGCGGGCGGCCTCGGTCTTGTTCTGGCGCTCGGTCACGGTGTTCGCGGTGAGCACATACGCCACGACCATCGCGAGCAGCAGCGCGAGCACGCCAAGTGCGGCGTGGGCGCCCTTGCCGGAGCCGTCGGACGGCGTGTGGCGGCGCTGCTCGTGCGGGACGAGGTTGACGGGCCTCACGCGGAAGCCCCCAGCGCCAGGCCGGCCGCCACCGTGTAGCGGTGCGGGTCCTCACCCGGGTCGAGGTGCGAAGAATCCATCTGGCCGAGCGGCGCGGCTACCTCCACGGCAATCCCGAGGTGCGCGGCCAGGCTCTCGACGAGCTCGTCATTTGAGGATCCCGGGCCGGACAGCACGACCTCGCCGACGGGCTTGGCCCGCGGCTGGGTCATGTAGTTGTCGATCGACAGCCGGATCTCCTCGGCGAGCCGCGAGCCGGCGTCAGCCTCGTCCCAGACGGCCGAGAGCGGCCGGGCGAAGAAGCAGTTCGACCCGACCGCGACGGCGAGGTTGCTGACACCGGCAAGGTGGCAGAAGACGCGAGCGGAATCCTCCGAGCCGTGTCCGTTCACCGCGAGGAGGCGCACCAGCGCAAAGGCGTCGAGGTCGATGCCGTCGGCCCTGAGGCCGGCGCGCTTCACCGCCTCCAGGAGCGCCTCGATCATCTCGCGGCGGGCCGCCACGACCACGACCTGCATGCGAGCCGTCCCGTCGGGGGCGTCCGCGTAGCCGGCAAGCTGGTGGTCGAGGATCGCCTCCTCGAGCGGCATGGCGATGGCCTCGGAGGCCTGGTAGCGAACGGCGGCATCGCGCTGCTTCTCGTCCTCGATGGGCGGAAGCTCGATGACCCGCACGACGATCTGCTGGTTCGACACGCCGAGCCGGACGTTCCGGGGAAGTCGGGCGTCGGCGACGAGGCTCTTCAGGTTCTTGCCCAGGGCCTCGGCGTCCGCGACCTCCCCGTCCTGCACGATGCCGGCGGGTAGCTCGACGCTCGCCCTGCGCACCACGCGACCATCGGCGACCTGGGCGGCGGCGAGGTAGCGGCCGTCGACATCGAGACCGACGGTGCCGCCACTGGAAGGCTTTCGGAGGGTGAACGCCATTGAAGTTCTCAGCGGGTATCGGCGGCAGGCCGAAGGGCCTTAACCCGACTCGACAAATGTCCAGCCGGAGTGGACGTTCAGCTGAGGAAGCGGTCCTCGTAGAGCTCGATGAGCTCCGGACCCGCGAGCACGCCAACGATTCCGCCGAGCGCCAGAAACACACCGAAGGGCACTGCCTTCTTGCGCGCGGCGGCGCCCTCGCGGGCGATCATGCCGAGCCCGACCACGGTCCCGGAGAGAAACGCGATGAGCATGGCAGGCACGATCGACAGTCCGAGATAGAGGCCCATTGCGCCGGCCAGCTTGACGTCGCCCATCCCCATGCCACGGGGGTAGACGAGCACGGCGGCGAACAGGAACGCGAAGGCGCCCACTCCCGCGATCAGGTGCTCGACCAGGTCGCCACGGTCCACGATGGCGGTGGCCACGAGGCCATACGCGGCCATCGGGTAGACGACCCTGTTGGGCAGCAGCCTGTGATCGAGGTCGATGCCGGCCAGGGCGACCAGGCAGGCCACGAAGGGCAGCTCCAGCACGAGGTCGCTGTCGAAGCCTCGCACGGCCACGACGGCGCCGAACGCGAGGGCAGTGAGCAGCTCGACGGCCGGATAGCGCGGCGAGATGCGCGTCCCGCAGCGCCGGCAGCGACCGCGGAGCAGCAGCCAGGAGATCACGGGCACGTTGTCGTAAGGGGCGATGTCCGCCTGGCACGACGTGCAGCGCGACCCGGGGTGCACGAGCGATCTCCGCAGCGGCACGCGGTGAATGACGACGTTGAGGAAGCTGCCGATCACCGCCCCCAGGGCGGTCGCAATGCCGATTTCAGCTGGGGCGGGCATGTCTTCACTCAAGCTAGTCGGCAGCTTGGCTCGGTCCCCTTAGCCGCACCGGCGTGCGCCGGGAGGGCGCGCGTCCTGCTCAAGTCCCCGGCGTAAGCTCGCGCCAGCTGTTCTGCACCAGTCCGGCGGTGCCGCTGGTTCTGAGCGGGGTGAAAGCGTCGCCGTCGAAGATGATGTTGAACTTGTCGGAACCCGCCTCGACGGCACCCATCCCGTCCACGGACACGCCACCGACGAGGGTCCCGTTTGCGCCCATGATCAACCTCGCCATGGTGTTACTGCCGTCGGGCGGGTTGAGCATGTACACGAGGCCGTAGTAGGTCACCTTGTTCCCACCGAGCATCAGGATCCCGTTCGTGAAGATGACCATGCCGGGCGAATCCGCTGTGTTGTAGTCATTCTTGTACTTGTCACAGGTGATCGTGGAGGTCGTTTCCACGAACACGACCTCCCCGGCGAGGCTTGGCGGGCAAGAGGTGTAGTACGTACCGTTCGCGATCGCATCGGCCCTGAACCCGGCGACCTGCGCCGGCGACATCGAGTTCGGCGTTGACGGAACCGAGAAGACTCTGTCAGGCGACACCTGCGACGGCGGCCCGTCGGAGTCGTAGCCAATGCACCCGCTGCGAGCTTGCGGCTCGCCAGCTCCGGGCGTACAGCGGACCACGACCTGGGAGCCCCCAGCCGAGCTTCCCTGCGTGTCCACGATCACCTTCTTGCCGTCGTTGGAGGTAAAGAAGCGCCCCGCCGTGATCACGTTCTGGGCCACCGACTCGCCGAGCTTCTCGAGCTCGAGCAACCCCACGATCGAGCGGGTGCGGCCCTTGGCCACCCCATCGGCCCGCACCCATAGCTTCCCGTCGCCGTTCGCGTCGTAGGTGGGCTGAGAGTTCGTGCTGGAGTCGTAGTCGTTCCCGGTGACGGGGCTGCCGTTGTCGCGCACCCTGATCGTCCACCGGGCGCCGGAGGCCAGGTCGGGGAGCCCCGGACTGTCCAGCGCGCTCCGAAGGTCGCTCGGCGTCGGGCATCCGCGCGTCGGGGCCGGCGTGGTCTCGGTGCACATCGAGGGGTAGGGGTTGGCCGCCGTCGGCCAGTCCCGCCCGAGGACGAACGCCTCGGCGTACAGGGCGGACTCACCGAGGTTGAACGACGAGTCACGCTCGCGCTCCACCCGTGATTGCGTCTGCTGCGTGCCCACGGTCGAGTAGGTGGCGAGACCGATGCCCATCATGAGCGCCATGACGACCACCGCGGTCACCACGACCCAGCCCTCCTCGCGCCGCAGGCGATTGAAGATGCTTTCGATCATGTCGGTGAACACGCCCCGTTCGTCGGATTACAGGTCCAGCTGGACGTGGCGGTAAGTCCGCCCGGGTCCTTCACACGGAGGGTGAGGGTCTGGATGCCGTCGCCGGCCGAGGCCGGGAACGTGTAGTCGAGCGTCACGCCTCTGCCGATGCACCCAAGGGCCTCGGTCGAGGCGCAGGTGCTGTCGGCGAAGTCCGGATTGTCGCCACTGAACCAGGAGTAGGCGAGCGTCCGGCCCTCCGGGTCGCTGGAGGCCGAGCCGTTCAGGAGAAAGCGTCGCGTCCCGGTCCCACCCGAGGCGACGCTGAATGACGCAGTCGGGACCTGGTTCTGGTTCCTGAGATAGACACCCGTGGAGATCCGGCTCTCGAGCGGTCTATGTGCGGGGTCGAGGTCGACGAAGAGGTCGCTTCGAAGGAGGGTGATCCTGGGCAGCTCTGACGTCGGCGCATTGAAGTAGAAGACGGGCCGGTCCTTGCCGTCCACCTTGTTCACGATGTGGTCGGCCACCACCGTGGTGGATGCCCAGTTGCCAGACCCGGTCGGCCCGGGACAGGTAGCCGTCGAGGGGACCGCCGGATCCGGGGTGCCCGCGCCGGCGCCTGCCTGTGTCTGCATGTAGAGCCGGCCGTTGGCGGGCGACTCCGGTGGGTCGGTTCTCAGGCAGTAGCGCACCCGCCGGCGGGACGGCTCTGCCGTCTTGAACACGAGGTCGTAGCTCGAGGCAATGTCGATCGAGTTCGGGCTCGTGGTCGTGGGAAGCGCGAGGTTCCGAAGCTGCTGTGCCAGCCGGTCGATCGCGGTGCGAGCAATCTCCTGAGCGTCGTTCTGGTCGTTGTTGACCTGGTTGGTCTTCCAGAAGCCCTCGATCGACGTGAGCGTCGCCCCGAGGACAACGATCATCAGGGTCGCCACGAGCAGCACCTCGATGAGGGTGAAGCCGCGTTCTTGGGCGAGATCGCGTCTCACGGCGCCACCGGTCCCATCGGCGCCGATTCGTCGAAGAACTCGTCGACCGCGGACACGTAGTACGTGTGGCCGCCGGCGCCCGGGTTGCGGTCGGTCCAGCTCAGGGTCACGCCGTCGCCGGTCTTGTCGTAACGGTCCGCGTAGGCGGTTCCGTCGCGGTAGATCCGGTAGAAGCGGATCGGGTGACCGTCGGGATCGGTGGCCTCCCCCCAGGTGATCACGGGCAGCCCGTCCGAAATAGTCGCGCTGACCGGGGTCGGCGCGGCCGGGGGCTGGTTTTGACCCGGTACCTCGATCCGGCGTGCGATGCCGCCCGGACCCTCTCGAAGGCCGCCAGTCGCGGGGTCGCGATCCACCGCCACGGCGTAGTAGTCGTAGGTCCCCGGCACCGGCTGCGGGTCGAAGCAGGAGGTCTCGATCGTGAGCGCGCAGACCTCGACGGAGGACTGAGAGCCAACCTCCCTGCGGTAGACCCGGTACCCGACGATGTCTCGCTCCGGGTTGGCCTTCCATTGGAAGTCCACGACCGGGGACTTGTCCGGGGTGGGCGGCTCGTCGTTGGGAGGCGGGTCGTTGTACCCGCCCTCGAAATCGCAGGTCTCGAAGGGGAGCGAGCGGTTGACCGTGATGGTCAGGGCCTTTCGCTGCCCCTGGATGCCGTTCGCGTCGAAGGCCTGCCCCCCGACCAGATAGTTGCCGTCGAGCGTCCAGTCGGGCGGCGTCAGACAGGAGAAGGTCCCCACGCCCTTCAGATCCCAGTCGAAGGTCCAGCTCGTGGAGGAGCCGCTCGGCGTTGGCGTGGCGTCGCCTCTCGAGCTGCCGTCGTCGACCTGCCAGTGAAACGCCGCCGCGGGCGAGGTGGTCGCGGCAAACGAGACCTTCGTGCTGGCCGCATTCGGAACGACGCTGATCGGCGCCCCCGGGCAGGTCGTGCTGAGAGTGGCGGGAAGCCCGGTCACGCAGAAGGTGCTCACGCTGGGCCCCAGGCTGCCGCTCGGGTTGACGATCAAGGTCGTCTGCCGAATCGACGAGCTGACAGCCCCGACCTTCCAGGCGATTCTCACGTCCATTCGACGGAGGTCGTCCGGGTTGCCGTCGGTGGTCCCCGTCGTGCTCGAGCTGGCGCAGAACTCGCCGGCCGCATGGCCCCCGTAGCCGTCGTGTTCGTCGTCGATCTTGCAGACGGGCACCGCGGTGATCGTGTAGTCGACGCCGCGACGGGCGATCTGCCACCCGGGCGCGGTCGTGTCGCTGTCGGCGAGGCCGGGCTGGGCCTGGAGCTCTCCGACGATCTCCGCCGGGGTCAGCTTGTCGTAGTCGACGGCGCGCGCCCCGTCGAGGATCTCGCGGGCCAGGTTGGTGCCGCCCTCCCGGCTCTTGGTGCTCGCTGTGGCGAAGTTGGCGCCGTCGATCAGCGAGACGACGCCGAGGACCCCGACGAGCAGGATGAAGATGGCGACGAGCACCTCGACGAGAGTGAATCCGCGCTCGTCGGGGCGTAGTCGTGGGGGCGACATTTTCCTGCCATCGGCCCGCTGCTCCGATCGCTTCAGCTTGCGCGCCAGCACCTGGACACGCGTCGAGGACCGAAAAAGACGGAAGGCGGGCCCCGGGGGGCCCGCCTTGCGGTTACGTCTGGCTGCTGGTCGTGTGACCAGCTGCCCGAGGGTATGGCTGTACTACCAGCTACCGGTCATGGCCGCCGGGTAGGCAGCGTTCGGCGCGGTGGAGCTGCAGCCGCCATTGCCCGCGGAGTCGCAGCCGTAGCGCTTTCTGAGCTGACCGGCCGTCTTCATGATGCTGAAGTTCGTGCCGGAGTTCGACTCGGCGGTGACCGTGTAGGCGTCGGCGCCGAGCGCGCTCACGCTGACCTGGCCCGCGCCGGGGTTACCACCAGCGACGAAGTCAAGGCCGCTGTTGGTCACGTCGGTCGAGGTGTCGCAGCCCGCGTAGGTCTGGTTCTGCGTGTAGCAGGACTCAAGGTGCGAGACGAGGTTACGAGCATTGGACTTGGCATCCGCGTCCTGGCCCTTGGTGCGCTGACCAAGGAACGCCGGCAGCGCGATGGCGGCCAGGATGCCGATGATCAGGATGACAACGAGGAGCTCAATAAGGGTGAAACCCTTCTCCTCGCTGTGAATACGCTCGGAAAGCTTCCGCAGCATTGTGTGTCCTCCTTGAGGAACTTTGGGTTGGTCTAGGTGCCATCCGCCTCGGCCGTAACTGGGCCGATTCCCTGTGGGGACTCCCGGACCTTGCACCCCGCCTCCGTGGCGATTGGCTTGGCACCGTGGGCCTCTGGCTTCATCCGTGATCGACTCCGGGCTTCGCGCTCTTTAGCCCGACGGGCCTTCTCTGGACTCGTCCATTTGTCCAGCGCGCGGCTCCGTTACCGGACGCCGCCGGCGCCGCCCGGCGCGGAGCTAGCATCGGCTTCGTGCACCTCCGCCGCGCTCTGCTCCTTTTCGCGATCGTGCTGGGCCTGGCCGCGATCGCGGCCTCGGTGTCCCGGTCGCCTGAGGAGT
>Ga0081538_10005440_pt1 | contig 11436 bp, 10 predicted proteins | sample TabmetS5T2R1_FD_71022 | JGI IMG/M metagenome (GOLD analysis project Ga0081538, IMG submission 71022) | Tabebuia heterophylla rhizosphere microbial communities from the University of Puerto Rico - S5T2R1 | ecosystem: Host-associated > Plants > Roots > Rhizosphere ... | reverse complement strand
CGGGGCACGGGTTCAAGTTCGCCAGCGTGATCGGCGAGATCATGGCCGACCTGGCCGAGCGCGGGACGACCCGCCACAACATCGAGCTGTTCCGCCTGGACCGCCTGCTCGGCGGCGCACGCGGTCGCTAAGAACGCATCCCTCGCCCCTAACGCTCGCGAGTGACCTGGGAAAAGGCCGCTCCGCACAGCGCTGAGCCCTCGATACTTGATAAGGATGGGGCCGCTGGTTCAAGTCCAGCCAGGCCCACTGTTTAGGCAAGTCAGAGGCCATTTCCGCTCGAACGCTGCGGCCCTTGCTACCGCCGTGCTACCTAACGCTCGCAGATTGCTTCGAGTTCGGCTTCGATCTCATCCTGGAAGGTCTCAAGAAGATTCGCGGGTCTCGTCGATCGGCTGGCGATCGCCCGGGCCCGTGAGCGACGGGGTGCCGGCTCCGCCGATCCCGCTTGCCCGACGGTGGTCCATGGCCTGCTCGAGGTGGTAGCCGAGCACCTCGTGGAACTCCGGTGTCGAGTGAGGCGATGCGCGGCCGAGCCAGTCCGCGAACCGCTCGTGCAGCGCGGCCCGATCCTCGCGAGCGATGCTCTGATAGGCCGCCATCCGGATCAGGGCGTGACCGAACCGGAAGGCGTTCGGGCCCGTGCGCTGGAGGAAGCGCCGTTGCTCTATTGACTCGAGATGGCGATCTAGAAACGGACGGGCGTCTGGAGGAAGAAGCCCGGCCACAGCATCCACGTCGAACTCGAGCCCGACGACCGACGCGCACCGGAGCAGGTCGCGCTCGCCCGGTCCCAGGCGGTCGAGCCGCATCGTGAGGAGCCCGCTGAGCGAGGCGGGGACAGCCCCGACGGGCCCGTCGTCGAGCGCGAGGAGCAACTTGTTCGGCAAACAGCGGGTTCCCCTCCGACATCTCGACGATCCGGCGAACGACATCCGGCCCGATGGATCCGGCTCGGTCGACGACAAGGCGCTCGACGTCGGCGGTCGAGAGCGGCTCGAGCTGCACTACGTCGGTGGATTCCCAGTTCGGCCGCTGCTCGAGGAGGTCGGGACGGGCCAGGCACAACAGGAGAATCGGCTGAGTCGCCTCCCGTGCGAGGTAGTCCACGAGCTTGAGGAAGGTTGGCTCGGCCCAATGAATGTCCTCGAGCAGCACGATAAGGGGCCGACGGGAGGCAAGGGCCTCGAAGAGACGACGGACCGCCGGGAACAGGACCGCCACGCTCTCCGGTTCGGCTCGCAGTCCGATCGCCGTAGCGATCTCGGGCGAGACGTGCTGTCCGTCGTGGTCGTCCACCAGCAACCGATGCAGCCCGCGCCATTCCGAGGAACCCGGCCGCCTCGATCACCACGTCTCGCACCGGGAGGAAGGCCACGCCCTCACCAGGTGCCGGACAACGTTGGGTGATGGCGTTGGCATCCCCGCCGATCGAGGACACCAACTCTCTCGCCAGACGCGACTTCCCGATTCCAGCCTCACCCAGCACTGTGAGTCGCCACACGGTCCCGGAGCGGACCACGCGACGAAACGCGGAGCGCAATCGGGTCAGCTCGCCCTGGCGGCCGAACATCGGTGCGTCAAGCGCACGGGATATGGCGGGCGCGTGGGCGACGACCTCCAGGATCTGCCAGCCCGAGGTCTCTCCCGGAGCGCCATGGAGGGGTTTCATGATCACCGCCCCCCGGAGCAGCTGCCGTGCCGCCGGCCCGACCACAATCTGGTCGTCCGGCGCTGCCTGCTGCAACCGGGTCGCCGCCCTTACCACGGGCCCCGCAACGGTATCGCGGAGCGCGGCCCCGGGCCCTGCGACCACGATGTCGCCCGCTTCGATGCCCGCCCGCGACCGGTAGATGACGCCCTGGATCCCCGACGGGCGGCTGTTCAGCGCCAGAACTGCAGCCTGTGCGTCGGCAACGGCCCGTACGGCCCTCAGCGCGTCGTCCTCCCTTGCCACCGGGAACCCGAAGAACGCGACCAGGGTGTCCCCGAGCTCGCGCTCGACGCGCCCACCGTGCCGCTCGATCACCTCGGCCGCGACCCGCGCGCAGTCGGCCCCGAGGCGCCCGACGGCCTCAGCATCCGCGTCGGGGTTCGCGCTGGGGGCGACGTCGAGGGCCGCGACCGTCGCGGTGCGTCGCTCCCGGGGAAGCCAGGACCCCGGCGAGCCCAGGGGCCCTGTGCGGGCGCGGTCTGCAGACGGCAGCTCGAGTGAGGGGTCCTGCCTCAGGATCGCCGTTTCGAGCTCACGCAGGGCGGGGCCGGGTTCGAGGCCCAGCTCCTCGCCCAGCAGCGAGCGGGTGTCCCGGTACACCTGGAGGGCGTCCGCCTGACGTCCCGAGCGGTACAGCGCAAGCATCAGCAGGCGGCGCAGCCGCTCCCGGAACCGATGGGCCCGGATGAGCTGTTCCAGTTCGGGCACGAGATCCGCGGCACGACCCGACTCGAGGTCCGCCTCGATCCGATCCTCGATCGCCTGGGTCCGAAGCTCCTCCAGTGCGGTGATGGCTCGCTGGGCGAACGGCTCGTACGCGAAGTCGGCCAGAGCCGGCCCCCGCCAGAGGGCCAGAGCCGCCGAGAGCTTCGCCGCCCGCACCTTCGCTGGGGCGTCGCGGGCCTGGTCGATCAGCCGCTTGAACCGGTGAGCGTCGACGGCGTCCGGCTCGATCGCGAGCCGGTAGCCGCTCCCGGACGTCTGGAGCAGGGCGCCGGCCCGGGCCTTGCCCATGCCGGGCTCGAGCACAGCCCGCAACCGCGACACCAGGCCATGGACGACCGTCCGGGCCGTCGGGGGAGGACTCTCGCCCCACAGCTCGTCGATGAGCCGGTCGGCCGAAACCGGCTGGCCGGCATGCAGCACCAGCAGGGCGAGCAGGGCCCGTCCGCGCCCCCCGGGGAGCGGTACTCGCCTTCGCCCGTCCAGGACCTCCGTCGGTCCCAAGATTCGGAACTCCACCGATCCTCCCGGGCCAGACGCTAGCACCCCCTCGCAGGGGGCGAGGCGGCGCCCTTTAGCCGACCGTTAGGGCCGCGGTGCATCCTGACACCGCAATCGAGCCGCCGGTCGGCTCGCGGGGAGAAGGGAGGACACCATGTCCGGACCGCTGATCAACGTGTTCACCTACACGATCAAGCCCGGCAAGCAGGAGGAAGCCCGCAAGCGCATCGCCGAGCTCGTGGACTTCGTGGAGACGAACGAACCGCGCATGATCGCCTTCCACGCCTACCTCGACCAGGACGGCAAGAGCCTCTCCATCGTCCAGGTCCACCCGGACTCCGCCTCGATGGAGTTCCACATGCAGGTGAACGCCAAGCACTTCGCCACCGCCTTCGACTGGCTCGACACGTCCATCGGCCAGCAGCTCTTCGGGCCGATCTCCGACGCGCTGGCCGCCGAGTTGGCGAAGTGGGATGAACCGTCCACGCACGTGCCGTTCCATGAGGCCGGGTTCACCCGCACCACCGTCCGGTAACCGAATCTGCCACACGCGGGTTGCTAAATGGCCAATCCTGAGGGGAACAATGGGCGAGCCTCGAGGGTAGAGCGGGACGCTGCCGGTCAAGTGTTATGGCGGCAGCACTGGCGAGGTTACTGGTCCGTTTGATGAGTTGCGTAGGTGCGGCAGGTCCTGACGTTCTGTCATTGCTGCGCTGCGGGCACAGCCTGTCGGGGCCTTCGGGTCCCTCCGGCGTCATGAGGTGATTGCTCGAGCGTTCACCGGTAAGGCCCTTCCCGAAGGGAAGGGAACGATGCAGCAGGCGCTTGGCCAGGACGGCCGCTACCGGATCGTGCGACGGATCGACGCCGGCGGCATGGGCGAGATCTGGGAAGCCGACGACACCCTGCTCGGCCGGCGGGTCGCGATCAAGATCCTGGCCGAGGAACTGGCCGGGGACCGGGTGGCGGTGCGACGCTTCCGCCGCGAGGCCCGGGCCACGGCCAAGCTGGACCACCCCAACGTCATCCGGGTCTACGACTTCGTCGAGGGCGAGGTCCCGTTCCTGGTCCTGGAGTTGCTGGAGGGCCACACCCTGGCCGACCGGCTACGCCGCGACGGCGCCCTGCCACCGGCCGAGGCGGCCCGGATCGCGGCGGCCGTGGCCGACGGGCTGGACGTGGCCCATCGGGCCGGGATCATCCACCGCGATATCAAGCCGAGCAACATCATGCTGACGGCCGCGGGCGGGGTGAAGGTGATGGACTTTGGGATCGCCGCCGCCTGGGAGGCCCACTCCACCACTGGCCAGCAGCTGCTGGCCACGGCCGCCTACGCCCCGCCCGAGCGGATCACCGGCGGCCGTGCCTCCCCAGCGGGGGACCTGTACTCGCTGGGTGTGGTGCTGTACGAGATGCTGACTGGCCGGCCCCCGTTCGTGGCCGACAACGCCGAGCAGCTGCTCCGTGCCCATCTTGAGGCGGAGCCTCGGCCGGTGCGGTCACTGGTGTTCTGGGTGCCGCCCGAGATCGCGGCCGCTTGCGAGGCGGCGCTGGCCAAGGACCCGGCAGGGCGGCCGGCGTCGGCGGGGGCGCTGGCCGCCCGGCTCCGGGCCGCCGTCCAGGCTGCCCAGGCGTCCGCGGAGGGGTTCTTCCCTCGTCGCATCGGCGCTGATCGGCCAGCGGAGCCGACCCGGCGGCTGTCGGCCGACCAGACCCAGGTCGTGGGCGAGCCGCACAAGCTGCGCAGCCAACCCCACAGGGTCAAGGCCGCGGCCGCCGTGGTGGCGGTGCTCGGGGTGGCCGGGGTCGCCGTGGCGCTGTGGCAGACCAGTGCTGATCGTGCCCGGCCGGTCCCTCCACCGCCGGCGGCCACAGTGCGGCAGGCGCCGCCTGCCCGGGCGGCCTCGATCACGGTGACGCTGCGCTACCGGGCCAGGGTCTGGACCCAATGCAGGGTGGATGGGCGGCTGGCCTTTGATGGGGTGGGCACACCCGGTGAGCAGCGGAGCTGGACCGCGCGGCGGAGCCTGGATCTGGTGCTGGGCAACCCGACCGGGGTGGAACTGGTGGTGGACGGACAGGTTCTGGGCCGGCCCCACGGTCACGGCCGCCTCTGGCGGGGCTCGTTCCGTCCCAACCGGCCGCCACCCTCACTCGGTTAGCCTGCAGCGCTTGGAACGAGGTCGCTAAGAACGCATCCCTTCACCCCTGACGCTCGGGCGCGACCTGGGGAAACGCTGGTTCGCACAGCGCTGAGCCCTCGATACCTGATAAGGATGAGGCCGCTGGTTCAAGTCCAGCCAGGCCCACCACACCGGGGTTGACCTGGGGGAACGGTTGCCGGTGGTCTCCCCTCGATAGCGGCTCCTCATGCGTCGCCTGCGCATAGCGGTCTCAGAACGCATCCCTGCACTGCTGTCCTCCGACGATTACGGGTCGAGAGTAGGGCGGCGCGGCGGCTGCCATCCGGTACACGGGCAACGCGTGGAGGGAAGCCTTCAGGCGGTGATCAGCACAGCGTGCTAGAAGGAAGCGCGGCGATTTCTGTAGCCAGACGCCTAATGCTGCGTTCCTTCCTGAGGTGTCATGAACAGGCCGGGGCCCAGTCCCGAGGCTGGTCAGCAGTTCAGACCGGTTGGGTTGGGGTTCCGGGTGCGACGAGGCCGGTTTCGTAGGCGAGGATCACGGCCTGGACGCGGCTGTGGAGGCCGAGCTTGAGCAGGATGCTCGAGACGTGGCTCTTGACGGTGGCTTCTTCGATGAACAGCCGCCGCGCGATCTGGCCGTTGGATCGCCCGTGGGCGACTTCCAGGAGCACCTCGCGTTCGCGCTCGCTCAGCGTTTCGAGCTCGTGGCTGCGGGCAGGGTCTGGCGCGGTGGCGGCGAAGCGGGCGATCAGCCGTCGCGTGACCTCCGGCGCGATGAGGCCATGGCCGTTGGCCACGGCGCGGATCGCCGCGGTCAGGGTCTCGGGTGCCGCGTCCTTGAGCAGGAAGCCCGCGGCGCCGGCCCGCAGCGCGCCAAAGACGTAGTCGTCGAGGTCGAAGGTGGTGACGACGATGACGTCGATGGGGTGCTCGACGCCGGGGCCGGCCAGGCGCCTGGTCGCCTCCAGGCCGTCCAGTCGTGGCATGCGGATGTCCATCAAGACGACGTCGGCGCCGCGGCTGCGGGCGACCTCGACCGCGGCGAGGCCGTCGGCGGCGTCGCCCACCACCTCCAGGTCGGGCTCGTCCTCGAGGATGGCGCGGAAGCCGCTGCGGACGACCGCCTGGTCGTCGGCGATGACGATGCGGATGCTCATGCGGTGACGCGCTCGACAGGGAAGCGGGCGCGCACGCGCCAGCCGCGGTCCGATGTCGGGCCGGCTTCGAGGGTGCCGCAAAGCTGCTCGGCGCGCTCGCGCATCCCTCGCAGGCCGGAACCCTCGCCGTCGGCGGGGGCGGCGGTGCTGCTGTCGTCGGTGACCTCGACGGTGAGGGCGTTCCCGGTGTGGGTGATCCGCACGTCGGCGCGGGCGGGACGGGCGTGCTTGGCGGCGTTGCTGAGGGACTCCTGCACGATGCGGTAGGCGGCCGCCTGCAGGTCGGCTGCCAGACCGTGCGCGGCCGGGTCGACCACGAGGTGCACGTCCAGCTCCGGGCCGCACATCGACTCGACGAGCTCGGGAAGGTCGGCCAGCGTGGGCTGTGGCTGCAAGGCGGTCACGTCGGTGCCGTTGCGGATGGTCGCGACCGCCGTGCGGGTCTCCTCGAGCGCGCGCGAGGCGAGGGTTTCGATCTCGTGGAGGGCCTGGCCGGCGCGCCCGGGGCTGCGCGCCAGGCGGCGCAGGCCGGCCCGGGCCTGCAGGGTGATCGCGACCAGAGAGTGCCCGACCACGTCGTGCACCTCCCGTGCGATCCGCATCCGCTCCTCGATGATCGCCGAGCGGGTCTCCGTCTCTCGGAGCGCTTCCAGCTCGCGATTTCGCTGTGCCAGCAGCACGGTCTGGTTCCGGCGGACTCCGATGAGGTCGCCGATTAGCAGCGTGGACGCGATCACCAGGAGGTTGGCGGCCACGTTGGTCACGCTCCCGGAGCCGGGAGCCGCCACGAAGCCACCCAGGAGCGCCACGCCGGCCGGGATCCCGACCAGGAGGGTGTCACGGCGGGTGGTGGTGTAGGCGAGCGAGCCGAGCGCGAACAGCGCTCCCAACAGCCCGATCGCGCCCGGATAGCTAAGGACGACAGCGGCGACGGCGCAGCCGACCGTGAGGATCGCGACGGCACGCGGGAACAGCCGCCGCATCGCCAGCGGGAGCGTCATCCCTACGATGAGCAGCCCGCCGAGGGCATCGAGCCGACGGACAACGCCCCCGGACGGGTGGAGGTCCTCGACGAGGGCACCTACGAGCGCGGCCGCCCCGAGCGCGCTGGCGACGGCCGCGTCGATCATGATCGGGCGGAGGGAGGCCGGGCGTGCGAACCGCATGCCCTGAGGGTAGCCCTCCCCGACCCGGTTGGAATCCGACGAAGGTCGGATCGCGGTTCCGCCCCGCGTCTGATGTGGCAACGGCGAGCCATATCTACGCTCGGTGCCATGTTCAGACCACGAACCGCAGCGGCCAGCCCGACCGTCACAGGTGCGGGTCGGTTTGAGACTGTCAGCAAGGTCTTGCAGAGGTGTTCGGATTGATGGTCCCGGTTCCGGTTGCGACGGCGGCGCCGACGGTCCAGCTGGTCTCGGTGTCCAAGGTGTACGGGTCGGGACCGAACGGGGTGACCGCGCTGGACCAGGTGAGCATCGAGCTGGCCAAGGGCAGCTTCACCGCGGTGATGGGCCCGTCGGGGTCGGGCAAGAGCACCTTGCTGCACTGCGCCGCCGGGTTGGACCGGCCGACCTCAGGCAGCGTCGTCCTCGGGGACATCGAGCTGTCGGGGCTTGGGGAGGCGGCGCTGACCCGGATCCGCCGGGAACGCGTCGGCTTCGTGTTCCAGTCCTACAACCTGCTGGCGTCGCTGACGGTGGAGCAGAACATCACCCTGCCGCTGCGGCTGGCCGACCGCCGGGTCGACCGGGCGTGGCTGGACCAGGTGGCGACCGCGGTGGGACTTGCTGGCCGGCTCGGGTACCGGCCGAGCCAGCTCTCCGGGGGTCAGCAGCAGCGCGTGGCGATCGCCCGCGCGCTGGTCACCCGGCCTGAGGCGATCTTCGCCGACGAGCCCACCGGCGCCCTGGACGTCCGCAGCGGCCGGCAGGTGCTGCGGCTGCTCCGCGACCTCGTCGATGCCACCGGGCAGACCGTACTGCTGGTCACCCACGACCCTCTGGCCGCCGCCTTCGCCGATCGGGTGGTCTTCCTCGCCGACGGGCGGCTGGCCGGGTCGCTGGAGGAGCCGTCCGCTGACGCGATCGCCGAGCGTATGGCCCACCTGGGGGAGTGGTGATCGTGTGGGACATCGCCCTGGCCACGGTCCGGCAGCGCAGGGCCGGCTTCGTCGGGGTGTTGGTGGCGGTGCTGTGCGGCTCGATGCTAGTCACCGCGCTGGGGGTGCTGTTCGAGTCCGGCCTTCGGGCCGGCGTGCCGCCCCAGCGGTACGCGGCTGCGGCCGTGGTGGTCGGAGGGACGCAAGCGTTTCCGGTCCCTGAGGACGTCGACCCGGTTTTCAGTGAGCGGGTGCCGCTGCCGGCGGAGGCGGTGGGCAGGATCGCCGCGGTGCCCGACGTGGACCGCGCGGTCGGCGACGTCAGTGTTCCGGTGGAGTTGGGGTCGGTGGGTGGATCGGTGGTCGGGCACAGCTGGGACTCGGCGGTCCTGACCCCGTTCAGCTTGCGCGAAGGCAGCGCGCCCGCCATGGCCGACGAGGTGGTGGTCGACGCCGACTTGGCGCGGCGCGCTGGCGTTGGCGTCGGTGACGGCCTCGACCTCGGCCTTGGCGCCACTCGGGCAACCTACACCGTCACCGGCATCGTGGCCCCGCCGGGTACCGACCGGCTCGGCCGCCAGAACGTGCTGTTGTTCTCTGACAGCCAGGCCAGGCGCCTGTCCGGCCGCCCCGACCAGGTGGACGCCGTCGGCGTGCTGGCGCGCCCCGGCGTCGATCCTGATGCCCTCGCCGACCGGATTCGGGGCGCGTTGCCCGGGACGGAGATCGCGACCTACACCGGCAGCGACCGCGGCGACGTCGAGTTCCTGGAGGTCGGCGAGGCCCGCACCCGGCTGGTCGTGCTCTCCCTGGGCGTTGCCGCCACGGCCATCATGATCGCGCTGTTGGTGGTGGCCAGCACGCTCGCCCTGTCCATTCAGCAGCGCCGCCGCGAGTTCGCCCTGCTGCGTGCGGTCGGGGCCAGCGGTCGCCAGATCCACCGCATGGTCGGCGCGGAGGTCCTGCTGGTGGCCGGCGGCGCCGCCATCTTGGGCGCCGCTCCGGGCGTCGCGGTCGCCTACCTGCTGCGGTCGGCGTTTGCCACCGGCGGGGTCCTGCCCGCAGATTTCGGGCTGGCGCTCAGCCCACTGCCTGCGGTCGCGGCGATCCTACTGTGCGTGGGTTGCGCCTGGGTTGCCGGCTGGGTGGCGGCCAGGCGACCGGCGCGGATCAGCCCGGTCCAGGCGCTGGGCGAGTCGACGGTGGAACCGCCTGGCCTGCACCGGCTCCGCCTGGGTGCCGGGTGGGCCGCGGTGGTGCTAGGGGTGGCCACCTCCGGCCTGCCGACGCTGGTCCCCGGCGAGGCGGCGGTCGCCGGCGCGGCGAGCTCGGCGCTGCTGCTGGTGGTCGCGGCCGCCCTGCTCGGCCCGCGCCTGATCGCGGGCGCGGTGCGGCGCATCGGTGGGCCGCTGGGCCGGATCGCCCCGGTCGGCGGGTTCCTGGCCGCGGCCAACACCCTGGCCAGCACCCGCCGCCTTGCCGCCGCGGTGACCCCGCTGGTGCTGGCCATCACGATCGCCTCCGTGCAGCTCTTCAGCCAGGCCACGGTAGCGGCGGCCGCCGCCGAGCAGGCACGCGACGGGCTGGTCGCCGACTTCGTCCTGTCCAGCACCGGATCCGGGCTTGGGCCCAGGGTCACCGACGCGGTCCGCGGGCTCGACGGGGTCGAGGTCGCCTCACCTATCGCGCGCAGCCGGGTGCTGGTCCCGCACCTGCAGGCGGGCAAGCCCAAGGTGGCCAGCTACGCCGCCCAGGGCGTCGACCCTGACCGGCTGGCCAGGGTGCTGGACCTGGAACCGCGGGCCGGTAGCCTGGACCGCCTGCGCGGCGAGACGGTCGCGCTCAGCCAGCTGGCCGCCGAGACCCTCGGGGCCCAGGTTGGTTCAAGGATCGACCTGCGGCTGGGCGACGGGACCAGGACCAGGCCGGCCGTGGTCGCGACCTACGGCCGCGGCCTCGGGTTCGGCGACGTCACCCTGCCCCACGACGTCCTCGCGGCGCACACCACCCTGCGGTCGGACCGGGCGATCCTGGTCCGCGCCGACGCGACGGCCGACCGGGCCGCGCTGGCCTCGGCGCTGCGACGCCTTGCCGCCAACCACCCCGGTCTGGTCGTGCTCGACCGGGACGGGCTGGCCGCCGCCGGCCAGGCCCAGCGGAAGGCACAGAGCTGGCCCAGCCTGATCGCCCTGGTGGTTGTGCTCGTCTACGTGGTGATCGCCGTGGTCAACACCCTGGTGATGGCCACCGCCGCGCGCGGGCGGGAGTTCGCGCTGCTGCGGCTGGTCGGGACCGGCCGGGCCCAGGTCGCGCGGATGGTGCGGATCGAGGCGCTGCTGGTCGTCGGCCTCGCGATCGTGATCGGGACGTTGGCCGCGATCCCACCACTAGCCGGGATCAGCCTCGGACTGACCGAGTCACCCATCCCGTCCGTCTCTGCCGGGGGGTACGCCGCGATCATCGGTGTCACCGCGGCGCTGGGACTCCTGGCCGTGGGTGTGCCCACCCGGGCTGCCCTCCGGGCGCATCCGGTCGACGCGATCGGCATCCGCGAATGACCGCGAACGGGCACCGGAACACGGAAAGGGAGCCAGAGTGATGGGCTTATGGGTGCCGGCCCATGCCAGTGACCCCGACGCTTGGGAGAGCCCGTTCACCGGCGTGGTGGGCGTGGCGGCGGTCCATTCTGATCGGGCCGCTGAGCCGCCAGGTCCACACCGCGCATACATCCAGCGCCCCAGACACGCCGGCACCACTCCGCATGACCCGCAGAAAAAGAGCCGTTCAGCGGCCGACGACACGGGTCGGCCCGCCGCGCACGATCAACACGACCTCATGGCGCGCCGCAGCGTCCCCTGTCGATCCAGCCAGGAGCCGTTCGTGTAGAGGGTGAGCAGCCGGGACGGTGCCGGCATTGCCTGCAAGGAGGAACAAGTGAGCAAGGTCGTGGTGTTCGAGAACCTGACCCTGGATGGGGTGATGCAGGCGCCGGGACGGCCCGACGAGGACCCCCGCGGCGGCTTCGCCCACGGCGGCTGGGCGGAGGTTCAGGTCCGCACCCCCGACGCCGATCCGGTCCTGGCCAGCGTGACC
>Ga0081538_10005439_pt1 | contig 11437 bp, 12 predicted proteins | sample TabmetS5T2R1_FD_71022 | JGI IMG/M metagenome (GOLD analysis project Ga0081538, IMG submission 71022) | Tabebuia heterophylla rhizosphere microbial communities from the University of Puerto Rico - S5T2R1 | ecosystem: Host-associated > Plants > Roots > Rhizosphere ... | reverse complement strand
TCGGATCAGCGTCTTGGAGGGAATGCAGCCCCAGAATGAGCCCTCCCCGCCGACCAGCTCACGCTCGACCATGGCCACCCGCAGCCCGCCGTCAGCGCAGCGGCCGGCGGCGTTCTCTCCCGCCGGGCCGCCCCCGATCACGATGACGTCGAACTCGCCGTCCATGTGCCCAGCTCCCCAGGAAGCGTTGATCGGCTGCCGTCGCGGGTGAGTCCCTGCCGGGCCGCGCACCGTTACAGCCTGGCGTTGGGTCTCGGGGTGACGGCACGGCCCGAGCTACGACCCGGACAAACGGTGGTGGCGTGGTCGGGACGCGCTCCCCGGCGACGTAACGATCCTCGGCAGACCGAGACTGCCCTTCACCTGTCTGTAGGACGACACGAAGGGACGGCCATGAGTTCTGCCCCCCTCGCCGACTACGCCCTGCTGTCGGACTGCCGCTCGGCGGCGCTGGTCAGCCGGGGCGGATCGGTCGACTGGCTGTGCTTCCCCCGCTTCGACGCCCCCAGCGTGTTCGCCCGCCTGCTGGATGCCGACGCCGGCCATTGCTCGATCCGGCCGGCCGGGAAGGCCGAGGTCACCCGCGCCTACCTGGAGGGGTCGATGGCGCTGGAGACCACGTTCCGTTCCCCGACCGGGGTCGCCGTCCTGGTCGACGCCCTGGCCGTCGGCCGCAACGACCGCGGCCACGAGCTGGGCGCCGGCTCCCCGGGGGTGCTGCTGCGCCGCGTGACCTGTACCGAGGGACATGTCGAGCTCGAGGTCGAGTACGCCCCCCGACCCGAATACGGCCTGGTCCACCCGCTGCTGGAGGTGATCCCGGGCGGGCTGGCCGCCCGCGGTGGGGCCGACCGGCTGCTGCTGTCCACCCCGGTCGACCTGACCGTCGACGGCGCCACGGCCACCGGTCGGTTCGCCCTGCGGGCCGGGGAGTCGGTCGGGTTCTCGCTGCAGCATGGGCGCATGTGGGAGCCGGCCCTGGCGGTCTGGACGCAGGAGGAGATCGCCGCCCGCCTGGGCGACACCGTCGAGGGCTGGCGGTCCTGGTCGGCCGAGCACCAGGCCTACGAGGGCCCCTGGCGGGACCTGGTCCACCACTCCGGGCGCGTGCTCCAGGCCCTGACCTTCGAGCCCACCGGGGCGATCGTGGCCGCCCCGACCACCTCGCTGCCCGAGACGGTCGGGGGCGAGCGCAACTGGGACTACCGCTACAGCTGGGTCCGCGACGCCAGCCTGACCATGGAGGCCCTGTGGGTCGCGGCCTGCCCGGACGAGGCCAACAAGTTCTTCGGGTTCCTGGCCGGGGCGGCCGCCTCCCAGCTCCACCGCGGGGTCGACCTCCAGATCATGTTCGGCATCGGCGGCGAACGCGACCTGACCGAGCGGGAGCTGCCCCACCTGGCGGGCTGGCGGGCCAGCCGGCCGGTGCGGGTCGGCAACGGGGCCTGGAGCCAGCGCCAGCTCGATGTCTACGGGGAGCTCCTCGGCGCCGCCCAGCGGCTGGTCGAGCAGCTCGGCCAGTTGGACGAGCCGACCCGCCGGTTCCTGGTCGCGGCGGCCGACACGGCGGCGGTTCGTTGGCGGGACAAGGATCAGGGGATCTGGGAGATCCGCGGCCAGCCTCGCGAGTTCCTGTATTCCAAGCTGATGTGCTGGGTGGCCCTGGACCGGGCCATCGCCCTGGCCGAGCCGCTGGAGGCCAAGGACCGGGTGGAGGGCTGGACGGCCCGCCGGGAGGAGATCCGCCGGGCCATCCTGGAGCGTGGCTGGAGCGACCGCGCCGGCGCCTTCACCCAGGTCTTCGGCTCCGACGAGCTGGATGCCAGCAACCTGATGCTGGCCATCTGTGGGTTCCTGCCCGGCGACGACCCGCGGATGCGGGCGACCATCGACGCCACCGCCGAGCGGCTCACCGACGAGCGCGGCCTGGTCTACCGCTACCGGGCCACCGACGGCCTTGCGGGCACCGAGGGCACGTTCCTGCTCTGCACCTTCTGGCTGGCCCAGGCCCAGGCCCTGGCCGGCGAGGTCGAGGCGGCCAGGGCGACCTTCGCGCGGGCGGTGGCCTACGCCAACGACGTCGGCCTGCTGGCCGAGGAGGTCGATGTCGCCGGGACCGAGATGATCGGCAACTTCCCCCAGGCGTTCAGCCACATCGGCCTGGTCAACGCCGCCTGGGCCATCGCCCAGGCCGAGCAGCGCCAGCAGGGCACCGCGGCCGAGGCGTAACGGTCGCCCGTCCCATCGCCACTACGACCACCAAGCGCGCGCTGCTCGCCGCCGATCCCGACCGAGGAGGACCACCATGCGGGGGCTCAAGGGCAAGAACGTGCTGATCACCGGGGGCAGCTCCGGGATCGGCCAGGCGATCGCGGTCCGGTTCGCCGAATACGGCGCCAATGTGGCCATCAACTACCTGCGCCGACCCGAGGAGGCGGCCGACACCGCCGAGCGGGTCGACGCCTGCGTCCGCCAGGTCATGCAGGAGGGTGTCCGCCACCTGCTGGTGGGGGGCGACGTGTCGGTCGAGGACGAGGTGGTGGCCATGGTCGACCAGGCCACCGGCGGCCTGGGCGGCCTGGACGTGCTGGTCAACAACGCCGGCATCCAGCTCTCGCGGCCCTCCCACGAGCTGTCGGCGGCCGACTTCGACAAGGTCCTGGCCGTCAACCTGCGCGGGGCGTTCCTGTGCGCCCGCCAGGCCATCGGCCGGTTCCTGGACGCGGGCACGCCGGGGGTGGTGCTCAACGTGTCCAGCGTCCCCAGCGCATCCCCAAGCCGGGCTACCTCGGCTACTCGGTCAGCAAGGGCGGCATGGCCAACCTGACCACCACCCTGGCCCTGGAGTACGGGGCCCAGGGGATCCGGGTCAACGGCATCGGCCCCGGGGCCACCATCACCCCCATCAACCGGGCCTGGGTCGACGACCCGGTCAAAAGGCCCAGGTCGAGCGGCACATCCCCATCCCCAGGGCGGGCACGGCCGACGAGATGGCCGGGGCGGCCTGCTTCTGGCCAGCGACGACGCCGCCTACATCACCGGCCAGACCCTGTACGTGGACGGCGGCCTGACCCTGTACCCGAGCTTCCGCGAACCCTGGTCCTCCGAGTGAGCCCGGGCCCGGAGGAAGGAGCCCAGATGACCGCCGAGGAGCGCTGGTGGCCGTCGCCGTTCGGCGCCGACGACCAGCACGGCATGCTCAACCACCTCACCGACGCCACCCGCCTGGCAGCCCTCGGGCTGGTGCGGGAGGGGCGGATGTACGACCTGGGGCGGGTCCTGGACGAGGCGGTGCCGGTGTTCCCCGGCCGCCACTTCCGGCAGACGCTGGACGCAAGGCTCAGCGGGCCCAACGGCATCGCGTTGTCCCCAGACGAGCGGTACCTGTACGTCGGCAACTGGGACCCGGAGCGCAGGATCGTCGTGCGCTACCCGGTCGATGCCTCCGGCGCCGTGGGCGCGGGCGAGGTGTTCTTCGACATGGCCGCCGCCCCCGGCGAGGACGCCGTCGACGGCCTCGACGTCGACCGGGCTGGCAACCTGTACGTCTGCGGTCCGTCCGGCATCTGGCTGCTGTCTCCCGACGGAGCCCACCTCGGCGCCCTCAGGCTCCCCCATCCCAGGAGCGGTGCTCCCCAACGACCTGCACGACGTCGACAAGCTGTGCATCTCCACCGGCGCCTACTTCGACCCCACCCCCGAGGCGCGCGCCGCCTGGCAGGCAAGCCATGAGGCGGGTCGTCAGGCCAACGGGGCGGCGCCGAAGGCGTAGGTGAAGCGGCGACACCAGATGACCACGCTGCGGTAGCGGTCGAGGCGGACACCGGCGTCGAGCTCGTAGTTCTGGTTGCCCTGGTTGGCCTTCAGGCGCCCGACGCTCACGAAGTCGTCGTCGAAGCCGTCGCGGGGGCCGTCGGCCGCGGTGGTCGACAGGTAGACGAACAGGTCGGGCCCGTTGCTGGTGTGCAGGTCGTCCAGGCGCAGGAACCGCCGGCCGCCGGTCACCTCGAGCACGGCGGCCCGGCCCGAGGTGGTGTGGCCGAGCGACTGGAACCGCCCCTCCGCCAGGGTGGCCGGCTCGGCTGTGGCCGGCCGCGTCGGAGCCGTGCCGTCGGCGCCGGTGGCGGTCGGACCGCTGGCTCCGGCCGGGGCGGTGGGCAGTGCCTCGTCGACCCGCTCGTCGATGAACAGCTTCTGCGGCTGGAACCAGACGATCGCCGCACCAGCCGCCAGGGCCACGGTGGCCAGCGCGATCACGATCACCCTCCGCCGCGTCCGGCGTGCTCCCACGGTCCTCGCTCCTCTGCTTCGCTGGTGGCTCGGTCTCATCCACCGGCGATTGTCTCTGGTCGGCGGGCTTCCTTACGCCGGCCACACCGGACCGTAACGGACTACCCGGCCCGCGTCCTGCGGGTCGGCCCGGGCATGATCGGGGCCGTGCCACCCCCACCCGGGCCGGTCGTCCAGCGCTACGCCGGCCAGCCCTGGCCGGTGGCCGGGTTCGACCGCAACGGGATCCGCGTGCCCTGACGGGTCAGCTGATGAGGTAGCCGGCGATGAAGCCGAGGACCGCGGCGGCGGCGACCATGCTGCTGACCTGCATGAAGGCGTAGGGGATGATCGAGACCGAGACCACCGCGAGCACCGCCCCGGAGGCCAGCGCCTGGGCGGCGCCGATCAGCGCGGGGCTGGCCTCGGCGAGCACGGTGCCCCCGAGGAGGGTCGCCCCGGCCAGGGACAGGCCGATCGCCGTGAGCAGGCCGACCGCGAAGCGCCGGGAGCGGCCGGCGGCGATGATCGGCTGGGTGGCGCCGTACGCCTCGACCAGGTTGCCGACCAGCACCCCGGCCAGCAGGGCGACGCCGACCTGGCCGGCGGCCACGGTCAGGCCGAGGGCGATCGACTCGGGCACCCCGTCGACGAAGATGCCGGCGGCGATCGACTCGCCCCGGGCCGCCTCGTCGCCGTCGGCCGCATCGGGCATGGGCTGCCCGGCCATCGCGGCGTGGGCGGAGTGCCGCGCCTGGCGCTTCCGTTCGTCACGGGTCAGCCAGGCGTCGGCCCCGGTGTAGAGCAGCGTGCCGGCCAGCAGCCCGGCGGCCGTCAGCCAGCGACCGGCCAGCTCGTCGGCCTCTGGGACCAGCTCGACCGCCACGGCGGCCAGCAGGACCCCGCCGCCGAACGCCGTGACCGCGGCCGCGACCCGGGGTGGCAGGCGGAGCCCGGCCGCCACGAGGGCGCCGGCCATCAGGCTGCCCGCCACCACCAGACCCCAACCGGCCGCGGTGCCAACGTTGCTCATCTGCGGGTTGTCCTTCGGCGCCGCCCGACGTTACGGCCCGGGAGTGGTCTGCGGCGACGCTCGGGCGGTACGGTCCTGTCCGTGAGTGAGCTTGAGCTGGTTGAGGCGCTGCGGCGCGGGGATGAGCGGGCGTTCATGACGCTCGTCGATCGCCACGGTCCGAGCATGTTCCGGCTGGCGCGCGTCTACGTGCGCGACCGGGCCGTCGCCGAGGAGGTCGTGCAGGAAGCCTGGCTCGGGTCCTGCGTGGCATCGACCGCTTCGAGGGCCGTTCGTCGCTGCGGACCTGGCTGCTTCGCATCGTCGCCAACCTCGCCAGGACGCGGACGGTGCGGGAGGCCCGCTCCGTCCCGTTCTCCGCGCTCGCCGGCGCAGGGAACGAGGCAGAAGGGCCGTCGGTCCCGCCCGAGCGCTTCCGCGGCCCGGACGAGCGCTGGGCCGGCCACTGGGCCACGCCACCCGAGCCATGGAACCGGCCCGAGGACGAGCTGCTGTCGGCGGAGACGCTGGCCCTGATCGCGGCCGCGATCGACGCGCTGCCCGAGCGGCAGCGACGGGTGATGACGCTGCGGGATGTGGAGGGCTGCAGCGCGGCGGAGGTGTGTAACGTGCTGGAGCTTTCCGAGACCAACCAACGGGTGCTGTTGCACCGCGCCCGGACGAAGGTGCGACAGGCCCTCGACGACTACGTGACCGGGCGCCAGGACCAGGATCGACCATGAGCGTACCCGAACTGACCTGCAAAGAGCTGGTGGAGGTGGTCAGCGACTACCTCGAGGGCAGCATGCCGGCCGAGCGGCGGCTCCTGTTCGAGGAGCACCTGGCCTTCTGCGACTGGTGCCAGACGTACCTGGAGCAGATGCAGGAGACGATCAGGCTTGCCGGGACGCTCAGCGAGGATGACCTCGGGCCGGAGGCGCGAGACGCGCTGCTCGGCATGTTCCGCGACTGGAAGGGCCGCTGATGGAGGCGCCGAGGTTCCTCCGCCCCGGCCGGGTGGCCCCGTTCACGGGGGTGACCTGGCCGCCGCCGGGCCAGTGGCTTGCCGCGGCTGCGCCGCCGGAGCTCTGCCGGGCCGGCGTGCATGCACTGCTGCCCGACGTCCTCGCCACCTGGATCGCGCAGGAGCTCTGGCACGTGGAGCTCGACGGCGGCCAGGAGCTCGTGCCCGGGATCGTCGTGGCTGCGCGTGGCCGCCTGCTCGGCCGCGTCGAGGCCTGGAACGACGAGACCGCTGGCGAGTTCGCGCGGGCCTGCGCCGCTCACGTGCAGCAGCATGCGAGGACCGCGCCGCCGAGTACGCCGCCGATGCCGCCGCCGCCGACCGGGGCGGTTGCCGACGACTCGGCGACAAGGGTCGACTACATGGCGGCGCCGTTCATGGAAGGCGTCTTGGCATGCCCCAGTTCCCCGGCCAGGCAGCCGCCGACGCCCGGTACCGCACCGCCTGATGTACGCGAAGTGGCAGACCAGCCTTCGGGGCTCAGCCGCCGTGCTCCGCCTCGAAGAGCGGCGCGAACGGCCGAGCGTCGAACACGACCGACACTGATGCGATCCTGCCGTCGCGCACCTGGTACCACTCACAGGTGCGCGAGCTCGGCACCGGCGCGGTCTTCAGGTCGTAGATGACGCAGACGTCCTCGTCGTCGACGAACACCTTCTGCTTCTCGGCACCGGTGACGATACCGCTCAGCCGCCGGAGCGACGCAACGTAGCTGTCGGCGTCGCTGAAGCGGTCGATCGGTCCCTCAAACGAGACGTCGTCGTGCAGAAGCCCACGCGCCCGCTCGAAGTCCTTGCCGGTCCACGAGTCGAAGAAGCCCTCGGCGACCTGCCTTGCATCCGCCATACCATCGCCTCCTGCGCGCTCGCTCTGACGACGGTGACGCTACGACGGCGGACACGGGCCCGGAATGGCCACGCGTCCTGAACCTTTGTCCAGATCGCGATGACCGCCGCAGCGGCGCCGCCGCCCTTGTCCAGGCGGGCGGCTATGATTCGGACCTGCTCAGCCGGACATGCGAGCCCAGGTAGCGACCATGGAGCTGCTCAGCGACTTCGACGCCTCCGATCCCGTCAGCGAAGTGCTACGCGCTGTCAGGATCCGCAGCACCGTGTACTGCCGCTCGGTGCTGGCGGCGCCGTGGGGCTTCGGCGTCACGGGCCACGGCAACCCCGCCTTCCACGTCGTCACCACCGGCACCTGCTGGCTCGAGGTCGACGGCGAGCCCGACCAGGTCCCGCTGAGCGCCGGAGACCTCGTCGTCCTGCCGACCGGGCGGCGGCATTGGCTGCGCGACGATCCCGCCACGCCGGCAACCGAGCTCGACGAGCTCCTCGCCAGCACCCCACTCGACGAGCACCGCCGCCTGCGCCACGGCGGCCGCGGGCCGCACACCGGGCTGCTCTGCGGCGGGTTCGCGCTCGAGGGCGGCACCGCCAACCCGGCCCTCCGCGTCCTCCCCGCAACGGTGCTCATCCGCGGCGTCAACGGACATCCGGTCCCGTGGCTGGCCGCCACCCTCGCGCTCCTGAGCGCCGAGACCGCCTCGGCCGCGCCCGGCGCGGAGGAGATCGTCAGCCGCCTGGCCGATGCGCTGCTGGCCCAGGCGCTGCGCGTCGCCCTCGCCGAGCTCCAATCCTCCGACGGAGGCGGCGTACTTGCCTTGCGCGACCCGCAGATGGCCGCTGCGATCGAGCGCATCCACCGCCATCCCGACCATGGCTGGACCGTCGGTGAGCTGGCCGCCGAAGTCGCGCTCTCTCGATCCGCCTTCTCGGCCCGCTTCCGTCGAGTGGTGGGCGAGTCGCCCAAACGCTATGTCACCCGCACCCGCCTCGCATACGCCGCCACCCTCCTGCACAAGACCGACGCATCGCTGGCGGAGATCGCCCACAGAGTCGGCTACGGCACGGAGTTCTCCTTCGCCAAGGCCTTCAAGCGCACCTTCGGCATCGCCCCCGGCGCCTACCGCGGGCAGCAGCATGGTGTCCCTGGGCTCGGTCGCGACTCCGATGCCGCCGTGCTCGCTCAATAGGTCGGCTGGGGTGATGCCCAGCTCCGCAACACAGGGGCCGCACACCGGGAATGTTGCACGTGCAAGTATCCTTGGAGAGCGGTCGCACACGACGGTCGACGGTTCAGCGGCGCGTCGCCGGGGGACAGGTGGTGTCGCCGGTGCCTTCGCGGCCTGGGGGCCATGGGGTAGGGTCTGGTCCACGCCGGTGCGTTGGTGCCGGGCCGGGAGCGAGTGGAGGGGTGCGGTTGCGATCGGTGGTGCGGCCGCTGGCCCAGCGCATCGAGGAACTCCACCAACTCGACGGCGCCGCCGCGGCGCTGAAGTCCCTGGTCGACCGCTCCCTACCCCCCCACAGCCAGGTCAAGGACCTGCTCAGCGGGACCTGGCTGGGCCACCCCCTGCACCCGCTGCTGACCGACGTGGTCCTGGGCGCCTGGACCAGCTCGTTCCTGCTGGACCTGCTGCCCGCCCGCCGCACCGGTACGGCCTCGGACCGACTGGTCGACCTCGGCATCCTGGCCGCGGCGCCGACCGCCCTGGCCGGCCTGTCCGACTGGGCCGATGTCTGGGGCCGCCCCCGCCGGGTGGGGCTGGTCCACGCCAGCGCCAACACCCTCGCCCTGTCGCTGTACCTGGGCTCCTCGCTGGCCCGCAAACAGGGGCGGCGGCGGCGTGGCTGGTGGCTGTCGCTGGCCGGCTTTGGGGTGATCAGCGCCTCGGCCTACCTGGGTGGCCACCTGTCGTTCGGTCAGGGCATCGGGGTGGACCAGACCGCCTTTGACCAAGGGCCGACCGAGTGGCAGCCGGTGATCGCCGCGGGGGACCTGGCCGAGGGCGTGCCGACCCCGCTGACCGTGGGCGCGGTGCCGTTGTTGCTGGTGCGGCGGGGGGCCGCCATCTTTGGGATCTCCAACCGGTGCAACCATCGGGGCTGTTGGCTGCATGAGGGCGACTTCTCCGGGGTGACCAGGGTGGTGTGTCCCTGCCATGGGAGCAGCTTCAGCCTGGAGGACGGGGCGCTGTTGCACGGCCCGGCCACCGGGCCCCAGCCCGCCTACCGCACCCGGGTGCGCGAGGGCACGGTGGAGGTCCGACTGGCCACCACCTGACCCCGCCGGGCCCACCACGAAAGGCACGCTCCTGGTCGGCGCACTGGCTGGAGAAGGAAGCGCTCCCCAACCCGATGGCGCGCCTGAAGCCGCTGATCGTCCCCGAGCAGCCCATCCCGTTCATCCCCGCCGACGGCCTGCGCCGGCTGCTGACCGCCTGCGCCGGCAACGGCTTCCAGGCCCGCCGCGACACCGCCATCATCATGCTGCTGCTGGACACCGGCGCCCGCCGCGCCGAGCTGGCCGACCTGCGGCTCACCCACGTCGACCTGGACCTGGACGTGCTACTGGTGCTCGGCAGGGGCCGCCGCGAGCACGCGCTGCCTGCCAATCGTGCACAAGGTCGGCGAGGCCCTGGAGCGCGACCTCCGGCCCGTCACAAGCACGCCGACCTTCCCTGGCTGTGGATCAACCGCCTGTCAGCCGACGTGCCTCGGTGAGCAAGTTGCCTTCGACTGCACGTTGGATTAGCCACAATGCCGGTCAGTTAGGTGGTGGGCGTGGAGATGCCGCAGCGGTGCCAGCAGACTCCACCCTCAGGTCCACTTTCGGGTGACGCCCCGACCCCGGCCAGTCCTACCATGCTGGCCGAACCAGCCACCAACCACCGCGATCGAGCCGCGACCTGTCTACCGATCGGGTCGGCTCCAGACGTTGAGGAGGCTCGTCATGGCGACCACCACCGAAGGGACCGTGCCGTTCCGCGGCTACCGCACGTGGTACCAGCTGGTGGGCGGGCTTCCCGCCACCGGCGGACAACTGCCGCTGCTGGTCGTCCACGGCGGGCCGGGCTTGCCCCACGACTACCTGGAAGACCTCGCCGGGGTGGCCGACGGCGAGCGCGCGGTTGTCTTCTACGACCAACTCGGGTGCGGGAAATCCGATCACCCGGATGACCCCGCCCTGTGGGTCATGGACACCTTCGTCGACGAGCTCGCCACCCTGCGGGAGGTCCTCGGGCTGGACCGGATCCACCTGCTCGGTCACTCCTGGGGCGGCTGGCTGGCGCTTGAGTATGCGCTGGGCAGGCCGGCGGGCCTGGCAAGCCTCGTGCTGGCCAGCACCTGCGCCAGTCTTCCGGCCTTCGCGGCGGAGACCCGACGGCTGAAGCAGTCCTTGCCACCCGAGGTGCAGCAGGTTATCGACCGGCACGAGTCAGCGGGCACCACCGACGACCCCGCCTACGTGCAGGCCGCCATGGCCTACCGCACCCGGTGGATCTGCCGGCTGGACCCCTTCCCAGCCCACCTCGTGCGATCCATCTCGAACAGCAACGAGGACGTGTACCAGACGATGCAGGGGCCGGAGTGGAACGTCACCGGCAACCTCAGGGACTGGGATGTCACCGCCAGGCTGGGCCAGCTCGACCTGCCCGTGCTGGTTACCTCCGGTCGTCATGACGAAATGACCCCCGCGCTGGTCCGCTCACTGGTCGACGGGATTGGGGGGGCCGAGTGGGTCGTCTTCGAGGAGAGCGCCCACATGGCCATGGTCGAGGAGCCGGATCGTTACCGCCAGGTGCTCCAGTCCTGGCTCGGTCGCGTGGAAGCCGCCCGGGCGTGATCCCGGGTCGGCCGTAGGGTGCCGTGGCCGGCTGCGCGTCAAGTCCTCCGGGTCGTGCTCAACAGGGTCGGCACGCGCCCCAACCACAATCGCGCACCAACTCGTTGGGTAGACTCTGCTCACGCCGACGAAATCCGGGTCAAGGAACGGCCTGACCGTGTCAAGCCGCGCCTCGCGATCGTCGCCGTCGTCTGCGGTGGGCTTATCGCTGGCGAGGCGATGAGATTCCGGCGCGGGTAACGTCATCACTCGCAGCCCGGGGTGACGGCCCGCAAAGGTCTTCTGGAGGAGTACGGTGCGAAACATGAGCACGGGAAACGGCAAGGTGGTCGTGAACAGGTCGATGTCGCTTGACGGCTTCATCGCCGGTCCCGGCCACGCGATGGACTGGATATTCGACTTCGTGGCGCCGGATGAGTTCCCGGACATCGCTGCGGCCACCG
>Ga0081538_10005438_pt1 | contig 11438 bp, 12 predicted proteins | sample TabmetS5T2R1_FD_71022 | JGI IMG/M metagenome (GOLD analysis project Ga0081538, IMG submission 71022) | Tabebuia heterophylla rhizosphere microbial communities from the University of Puerto Rico - S5T2R1 | ecosystem: Host-associated > Plants > Roots > Rhizosphere ... | reverse complement strand
CGGTCGGCTCTTCACGGCATACCCGTTCCTGATCGCGGCAGAGCGGGGCCTCGACGAGGTCCTGCCGCGGATGCCCGAGTTCGTCGCGCGCGCGAGCGAGCTCGCGGCGGCGCTCGGCGCCCTCGACGGGGTCGAGATCGTCCCCGACCCGCCCCAGACTGCGATGTTCCACCTCCTCGTGCACCGCGAGCTGGAACGTCTGAACGAGGCCGCACTCGACATCGCCGAACGTACGAGCACCTACGTCGGCCACTTCGCAGCGACCGAGATTCCCGGTGTGCAGGCGACGGAGCTGACGGTCGGAGCCGCGAGCTTCAACGTTGCGGTCGATGAGGCTCGCGAGCTCTACAGCGAGCTCTTGCGTGCGTCGGCATGACGTAGGCGCGAGGTGGGCACCTGAGGCCGCGTCACGTGCCTCCTTGCTCGCTGGTGTGGGGCGATGCGGCACGCTGCCACGGCCAACGGCCGTCGATCTCTACCCCCAGCGAGAAGCTCAGGAACGTCCTGATCAGCACGATCACGCCCAGGACGGCGACGTTCTGGAGGGACGGCTCGACGGCCACGGTCCTGATGATGTCGGCTGCCACCAGGAACTCCAGTCCCAGCAGGATGCTGCGCCCGAACACGGTTCGGACGATCCGGTAGCCTTCCTCCGCACCCCGGCCGCCGAGCAGCGCCAGCCCGGCACGGACAAGGGCCGCCGCCAGACCAACGATCAGCGTCAGGATCCCGAGGACCTCGACGCCTCTGGCGATGGCGTCCATCGTCTCCTCAACGTCCATCCGTCCTCCCTCGGCCGATCGACACTCGGGAGCCTAGAACGAAGAGGGCGGCTCCAGCGGGACCGCGCGCTCAGCTCAGAAGCCGTCCCCCGAGCGCCCGGGACCCTTGGATGAAGGCCTCGTGGACGGGGGCCGGTGCCAGGAGGGCGTTGATCATGAGGCCGAGCTGCCGGCGGCCGTCCGGGGTGCTGAGGACGATGCTCAGGAAGCCGGGGATGCCGCCGGCGTTGCCGAGCACGGGGCCAGCGGGCGTCTCGACCTCCAGGAGGCCCAGGCCGTAGCGGTCGTACAGAGGGAGGGGGATGGAGCCAGGGGGGACCTCGACCATGGTCGTCATCTCGGCCAGCAGCGGGGGCGGCAGCAGCCGGCCGCCCAGCAGGGCCTGGAAGAAGCGGATCAGGTCGGGAATGGTTGACACCAGCGCGCCCGCCGCTCCGGCCCACGAGGGGTTCTGGACGGTGAAGTCCAGCAGGGGGCCGTCGAGCGCCTCCCCGTGTGGGCCCAGCGGGAGGCTGTAGCCACGCGCGCTCGGCCCCGGGATCTCGGGGGCGCTGTCCGGGAGCAGGGTGTCGCGCAGACCGAGCGGTCCGAGGATGGACCGGTCCAGCTCCTGCCCGAGGGTCCGTTGGCTGGCCGCCTCCACAACCAGGCCGAGCAGGACGTAGCCGGTGTTGGAGTACGACCAGGCGGTACCCGCCGGGAAGTCCGGCGGCTGGTCGGCGACCATGGCGACCAGCGCCTGGGGCGTCCAGGCACGCAGGCGGCCCGGCCGGGAGGCGTACAGCGCCTGCTCGAGGGGGGCCGTGGGATTGGGCACGCCGCCGGTGTGGTTGAGCAGCTGGCGGAGGCTCACCCGGTCGCCGTAGGGCAGGCTGCCGGGCTGCCAGCGCTCCAAGGGGTCCGCCAGCGACAGGTGGCCCTCCGCGGCCAGCCGCAGGACGACCGCGGCCACCAGCGACTTGGTCATGCTGCCGGCCCGGAAGCGGAGCTCTGGCCGCATCGGCTGGCGGATCCGCCGGTTGGCCAGGCCGCTGGCGGCCCCCAGGCTGCCACGCTCGTCCCGCATCCAGCCGGCGGCGCCTGGCGCCCCGGCGGCCACCAGCCGGTCCAGCAGCTCCTGCAGCTCGCTCACGTGCCCCTCACGACGCCGCCGATCACCTGCCCGTCTCCGGTTCCTGTCACCAGGCTGCCTGATGATCGCGGCGCGGCGTCGCCGGCGACGGTGCGGTGGGGCCGGCGAGTGGCGAGAGCGCCCCAGACGACCGCGCCAAGGGTGAACCAGGGCAGCCACAGGAACAGGAACCAGCGGGCCAGGCGCAGGAACTCGTCCCGTTCGCCGGCGGGGATGGAGGCGATGTCGGTCAGACCGAGCCCGAACTCGAGGTAGATGTCGAAGGCGCGGGCCGCCAGCAGCACGAACCCGAGCCAGGCGAGACCGCGCAGGAGCCAGGCGGGCGCCCGGCGGCCCCACGGGCGGACGGTGGCCAGCGCGACCACCCCACCGGCGATGCAGAAGAGCCCGATGGCCCAGTTGAGGGCCAGGAACCAACCACCACGCCCCTCGACGATCTCCCGGTTCAGGGCGGCGTCGAGGCCGGCCACGCCGCCGACGCCCCAGTAGAAGTGCGGCCCGGCGAACGCCAGCGCCCATGCCGCCGCCGCATAGCCGGCCCACGCCCGCGGCCGCGTTGCTGGCGCCGCCGGGATCAGGTGGTGGGGTGCTCGAGTCATGCCGGCCTCCCTCCGGTGCGTTCCTCTTCCGGATCGACGCGGCGGTTGGTGGTGTGGTCACGCATGGAAGGTCCTCCTTGCCGAGCGGTCGTCGGCAGGTCGGGGCGGGCGCTGCCTTGCACGCTATGACCAGCCCGGGTCGCGGACATCACCCGAAAGTGGACCTGGCGGTGGAGTCCTTGCATGTGCGGGCCGACGCTGCCTTCGACCTGCTCATTGCAGGGGCCCGCGACCGCGGCGGCGTCCTGCTGTCGAGGTCGGCGGCGACGGGCCGGTCGTCAGTACGCCCTGGCGACCAGCACCGCGTGGGTGCTCGGGGCGCCGTCCACCAGGCAGGTCGGGGCGGGCGGGTCGCCGCTCACGATGGCGCGGATGGTGGCGCCGGTGCCCTCCCCGAGGGCCTGCTCGCAGGCTGCCGAGCCGCACCAGGCCATCCGGAAGAACCCGCCGCCGCCGATCCGCTCGCGGAACTCGTCCAGGTCGTCGACCGGGTAGGTGCGGGCCTCCCGGTAGGCGAGCGACTCGGCGTGCAGGGCGCGCTGCGACTCCTCCAGCAGCTCGCGGGCGGCCCTCGCGGCGCCGTCCAGCGGCACCGGCGACTTGGCGCGGGTGTCGCGGCGGACCACCGTGGCCTGGCCGGCATCCAGCTCCCGGGCGCCCAGCTCGATGCGGACCGGCGCCCCCTTCAGCTCCCAGTCGACCGAGCGGCGGCCGAACGACAGGTGGAAGCGGGTGTCGACGTGGGCGCGGACGCCCTCGGCGCGCAGCTCCGCGGCGAGCTTGTCGACCACCCGGGCGACCTCCCCCTCGGCCAGTGGCAGCAGCACCACCTGGTGCGGGGCGATCGCCGGGGGCAGCCGCAGACCGTGGTCGTCGCCGTGGGTCATGATCACCGCACCGATCATCCGGGTCGTGCTGCCCCACGAGGTGGTGGCCACGTACTCGCGCTTCCCGTCGGCCGACAGGTACTGGATGTCGAAGGCGCGGGCGAAGTTGTGGCCGAGGTTGTGGCTGGTGCCCATCTGCAGGGCCTTGCCGTCGCGCATCAGGCCTTCGCAGGTGTAGGTCCGGTCGGCCCCGGCGAACCGCTCGGCGGCCGACTTCTCTCCCACCACCACCGCCACGGCCAGGGTCTCCTCCATGAACGCCCGGTACACCTCCAGGGCCTGCATGGTCTCGGCCTGGGCCTCCTCGTAGGTGGCGTGCGCGGTATGGCCCTCCTGCCAGAGGAACTCGGTGGTGCGCAGGAACAGCCGCGGCCGCAGCTCCCACCGGACCACGTTGGCCCACTGGTTGATGAGCAGCGGCAGGTCGCGGTGGGACTGGATCCACTTGGCGAACAGGTGATTGATCACCGTCTCGGAGGTGGGCCGCACCACCAGCGGCTCGGCGAGCTGCTCGCCGCCGCCGTGGGTGACCACCGCCAGCTCAGGCGAGAACCCCTCGACGTGCTCCTTCTCCTTCTCCAGGAAGCTCATGGGGATGAACAACGGGAAGTAGGCGTTCTGGACGCCGGTGGCCTTGATCCGACGGTCCATGTCGGCCTGCATCAGCTCCCAGATGGCCCACGCCCACGGTCGGATGACCATGCTCCCCCGCGCCGGGCCCGTCTCGGCCAGCTCGGCGCGAGCGACGACGTCCTGGTACCACTGGGGAAAGTCCTTCCCCTGGGGGGTGAGCACGGCCTGGGTCGCCAACCAGCAGCCTCCTCCAATTGAGAACGAAAGTAGCAGCGTATCCAGGGCACAAGGACCGGGCAACAGCGCGCGAGAGGTGACCGCTAGCGGTCGCCGTGGTCGCGGGCGAACACCAGCAGGCCGTTGGCCGGGATGGTGATACCCGCCGACTGGGCCATCCCGTGCATCGGTCCCCCGTCGGCGCTGACACCGCCGGGGTTGCCCTGCGCCCACGGGTTGGCGAAGTGGTCGTACAGGTCGCTGTTGAAGACCTCGTGCCAGTGCCCGGGCAGCGGGAAGCCGAGCCGGTAGCCGTGGTCGTGGAAGGTCGACTCGCGCAGGCTGGCGACCACCACCACGTCGCGGCCCACCCCGGGCAGCCAGCGGTGGAAGGCCAGCACCCGGTTGGCGTTGTCGGGCGGGTAGACGGTGACGGTGTCGGACCGCAGGGCCGGGTGCCGCCGCCGCAGCCAGATCAGGTCGCGGCAGAACCGGTGGAAGTCGCTCACGTGCCGGTCCCCGCCCTCCAGCTCCTGCCAGCGGATCAGCAGCTCGGTCCGGTTCGGGTCGTCGGACCACCACCGGTCGGCCAGCAGCTCCTGCCCCATGAACAGCATCGGCACCCCCGGGGCGGTGAGCAGCAGCCCGGTGGCCACCCGTGCCCGGCTGCGGGCGAACCACGACCGGGGGTTGTCCCAGTGGGCGAGCTGGGCGATGCGCGGCCAGCGATGGTCCCCGTCGAGGTCCAGCACCAGATCGTGGTTCTCCAGGCAGTTGTAGGCCTGCCAGGCGAACGCCGCGTTCTCCGGGCGCTCCAGCCCGCGGCGGAGCTGGCCCATGTCGACAGCGGCGTGCGCCCCGCCCGCGGCCTGGCCGAGCACCCCGCGGACCCCGTCGCGGAGCGGCCTGGCGTAGCCCAGGTGGAACCCCATGCCGTGCGGTGGTGGCGTCACGGCGAGCCACGGCTGGTCGCCCCAGTACTCGGCGATCAGCACCGCCCCCGGCTTGTGGAACCGCAGCGTCCCGGTGAGGTCCTGGCAGAAGCGCCAGCCGCCCTCGTGGTGGTCGATCACGGTCACCTGGTCGAAGCGGAACCCGTCGACGTGGTACTCGTCCAGGAACATGCGGGCGTTGCCGATCAGGAACTCGCGGACGTCCGGCGCCAGGAACTGGAAGACCTTGCCGCCGGCCTCCCGTCCCCGCGAGAAGTAGATGCTGTTGGCGTCGTCGGGGTTGGCGGGCCGGTCGAAGTAGTCGAGGCTCTGGTCGTCGAGGTTCCCGCCGGCGTGGTTGTAGACCACGTCGGGCAGCACCGCCAGCCCGTGGAGGTGGCAGACGTCGACGAACGCCTTCATCTGGTTCACCTGGCCGCGAAGCTGCGCCGGCGTCAGCGCGGCGGCGCCCTTGCCGGCCAGCAGGGCGTTGACCCGGTCGAGGTAGGCCGGCAGCTCCTCGGGCCCGACGCAGTAGTCCATCTCCGGGGAGAAGATGTCGGTGCCGTTGTAGCCGAGGCTCCAGGGGGTGCGGAACTCCACCAGCGGCAGCGGCTGGATGGCGTTGACGCCGAGGTCGGCCAGGTACTCGACCCGGTCCAGGGCGTCCAGCAGCTTGGCCACGCGGCCCGGCCGGCGGTCCTGGCCGCCGGCGCCGCGGGCCGAGAAGACACCGACGTGGAGCTGGTAGACGACCAGGTCGGCCGCGGCCGGGGCCACGAAGCCCTGGTCGTGCCAGGGGTACGAGCCGGGGTCGCGGACGATGCAGTCGGTGTCGTGGAAGTCGCCGAACTCCAGCTCCCTGGCCCAGGGGTCCCGCTTCAGCCCCGCCCCCCCGGTGCCCTCGACCCAGTACCGGTACCTGGCGCCGTCCGAGACGCCCGGGAAGAAGCCCGTCCAGTGCCCGGTGGCCGGGTCCTTGACCAGCTCGTCCGATGGCGGCGGCGCCTGTGCGCCGCCGTTGAAGCTGACGTAGAGGTGGAGGGCTCCTGGGGCCCACACCCGGAAGGTCGCTCCCCCGCCGGTCAGGGTCGCGCCCATCGGCGTGGAGGCGCTGATGTGCTGCTGCGACGCCGGCACCGTCGTCCTAGCGCAGCCCGACGAGGTGCCGCAGCACCCGCTCGGTCTTGGAGGTGTCGTCATCGCGTTCCAGGTTGCGGTCGTCGAGCTCCCGTTCCAGCTCCCGCTGTGCCGACTGCGCTTTGTCGACGGACTTCTTCCTGATCGACAGCTCCAGGAAGTCGAGGTCGTCGAGCGTCCACCGCTCCACGACCACCTCGTCGGCGTCGCCGACCCGGACGTCCTCCCAGCGGGTCGCGGCGACCGCCGGGAGCAGGGTGAGCGCGTCGAGCTCGATCCGCATGCCGGCGCACTCGCCGAGGAAGCGGCGCTGGCCCTCGCCGAAGAGCTGGCGCACCGGCGCCGTCCCGGCCCGCACCGCGTCGATGCGCCCCTCCGGGAGGTCGGAGACGCACGAGGCGGCCAGCGACCGGCGGGTGGCCGCCCAGTCCTCCTCCACCCGCAGGCGCCAGCCGTCGCCCTCCTCCTCGCCCAGCCACTCCCGGGTGAGCTGGGTCCGCCGGCAGGGCCGGAGCTTCACCGTGGAGTCGTCGTCCTCGCCGGCGGTCTGGCGGACCCGCAGCACGATCCCCTGGCGCAGCAGCGGGAGGTCGACCCCGACGGTGGCGTCCTCGAGGAAGCTGACGCTGCGCGCCTGGCCGCCGCCGGCGTCCAGCCTCAACGCCGCCAGCGCCTCGTCGACCCGCGGGCCGGCGAGCGAGAACTTGATCTCCACACCGTCAAGTCGCATGGTCGCCTCCTCGACACGACAGTAGCTCCTTGACGGGCCCGCGCGGTCAGGTCAAAATATTGACCTATGAGCGAGACGCTTCCGTTCTCCGAGGTGAAGGCCCACCTCTCCGAGGTGGCCGACCGGGTCGAGCGCGAGCACGACCGCATCCTGGTCACCCGGAACGGACGGCCATCCTTCGTCCTGCTCAGCCCCGACGACCTCGCATCCCTTGAGGAGACGCTCGACATCCTCCAGGACGACGAGCTGATGGACTCCCTGCGAACCTCGCGCCGGCAGGCCGCCGCCGGCGACACCGTGCCACTGCGCGACCAGGTGTAGGAGCGGCCTCGTGTTCGAGGTCGAGATCACGCCGGAAGGACTGCGGCTTCTCAACCAGCTTCCGGGCAAGGTCCGCGACGCCGCCCTCCAGGCGATGCTCGGACCCATCGCCGAGCACCCGCGGCGTGTCGGCAAGCCACTGGTGGGCGAGCTGACCGGGCTGTACGCGGCCCGGCGGGGGGACTACCGGGTGATCTACGAGGTCGACGACGATCGCAAGGTGGTCGTCGTGCATCGCGTCCAGCACCGCCGGATCGTCTACCGGCCACGGTGAGCTCCATGACCGGCAAGGGCGGCGACATCGGTGTGGGGCTGGTCAGCGTCGGCTGGATGGGCAAGCTGCACAGCCGCGCCTACCAGGCCCTGCCGTCGGTGTACCCGGAGCTGGGGCTGCGGCCCCGGCTGGTGCACGCCGCCGACACCGCCGCCGACCGGGTCGCCTACGCCCGCGACGTCCTCGGCTACGCCCGCGGGAGCGGCGACTACCGCGACGTCCTGGCCGACCCGGAGGTGGAGGTGGTGTCGATCTGCGCCCCCAACGCCCTGCACCACGAGATCGGCCTGGCGGCCGCCGAGGCCGGCAAGCCGTTCTGGATCGAGAAGCCGGTGGGGCGGGACGCGCGCGAGACCGCCGAGGTCGCCGCCGCCGCCCGCCGGGCCGGGATCGCCACCACCGTCGGCTTCAACTACCGCCACGCCCCGGCCGTCGAGCACCTCCGCGAGCTGGTGGCCGCCGGCGCGCTCGGGCGCATCACCAACCTCCGCGCGGTGTTCTTCGCCGGCTACGCGGCCGAGCCCAGGGGGGCGCTGTCGTGGCGCTTCCGGCGCGAGCTGGCCGGCAGCGGCGCCCTCGGCGACCTGCTCAGCCACGTGATCGACCTGGTCGGCCACCTGGTCGGCCCGATCGCCGAGGTCAGCGCGCTGACCAGCGTCGTCTACGCGGAGCGGCCGATCCCGCCGACGGGCTCCGGCAGCCACTTCGCGGTCGTCGAGGACGGCGAGCTGGGCGCGGTGGAGAACGAGGACTACGCCGCCGCCCTGGTCCGCTTCTCCCCCACCGCCGAGGGCCCGGGCGCGGTGGGGACGCTGGAGGCGTCGCGCACGATCGTCGGGCCGCAGTGCGGGCTCGGCGTGGAGCTGTACGGCACCGACGGCTCGGCCGTGTGGAGCTTCGAGCGCATGAACGAGCTGCAGCTCTGCCTCGGCCGCGGTGGCCCGCACCAGGGCTACACCACCGTGCTCGGCAACGCCCACCTCGGCGACTACGCCCGCTTCCAGCCGGGCCCCGGCATCGCCATGGGCTACGACGACCTCAAGGTCGTCGAGGCCAAGAAGTTCCTGGTGGCGGTGACCGGCGGCGAGCGCCGCAACGCCACCGTCGAGGACGCGCACGCCGTCGCCGAGGTCATCGCCGCCGCCGTCGCCTCCGCCGCCAGCGGCACCTGGCACGCGGTCCCGGCCGTCCCCGGCGCCACCTACGCCGGCCCCGGCGTCTCGTAGCCGCGCAGCCGGCGCATGCGGTAGGCCTCGCGGGTGGCGGTCCTGAGCAGCCACACCCCCACCCGCTCGGGCTGCGGGAGGGCGCCGAGGTGCTGCGCCAGCAGCAGCCAGGTGACCTGGCTCACGTCGCCGGCGTCGCGGGCGCCAAGGCCCTCCGCGCGGGCGACCGCCCAGACCACCTCGCCGTAGCGGTCGACCAGCCGGTCCCACGCGGCCTGGTCGCCGCCGCCCGCCCTCGCCACCAGCGCGGCGGCCTCTGCCGTGTCCTCATGCCCAAGCCTGTCCAGCACCATGCCCTGCATCGCTGACCCCCGTCTGCACGATCCTCCCTGCCCTCCGATACGGAACGCCGGGCGCCGCGGGTTCACCCCGATCGGCTACCGTGACCGCCATGCGGATGACGGTGCTGGGCGGCTGCGGTGCCTGGCCGGCGGCGGGGCAGGCGTGCAGCGGCTACCTCGTCGAGCACGACGGCTTCCGGGTGCTGGTCGACCCGGGGTACGCGGTCGTGCCGCGCCTGCTGGCGCTGGTGGCGGCCGCGGAGGTGGACGCGGTACTGCTCAGTCACGGCCACCCCGACCACTGCGCCGACCTGAACCCCCTGCTGCGCGCCCGCGTGCTCCGCGCCGGGGGCGGCGGTGCGCCGCCGGCGCTGCCGGTCCACGCCCTGCCGGGCGCGGCCGACCGGGTGCTGGCGCTCGACGAGCCGGGCACGCTGGCGGGCGCGGCGGTGCTGTCGGCGTTCGCCGCCGGCGAGTCGTTCGAGGTCGGCCCGTTGCGGGTCGACACCTGGCCGCTGCCCCACTCCGTGCCCAACGCCGGCCTGCGCCTGGAGGCCGGCGGGCGGGTGCTGGCCTACACCGGCGACACCGGGCCGAGCGCCGCCATCGTGGAGCTGGCCCGCGCCGCCGACCTGTTCCTGGCCGAGGCCAGCTTCGCCGAGCAGGTCCCGGCCACCGCCGCGTCCTACCTGTCCAGCGCGCGGCAGTCCGGCGAGGCCGCCGCTGCCGCCGGCGCCGGGCGGCTGCTGCTCACCCACCTGCTGCCGGGCACCGACCCCGACCAGGCCGAGGACGCGGCGCGGCGCGCCTGGGACGGCGAGCTCGGGGTCGCCCGCGGCGGCGTGGTGGTCGAGCTCGGCTAGGGCAGGAACTGCTGGGCCATCTCGGTGATCTGGCCCTGCTCCACGGTGATCCAGAACGGCGGCGTGCCGCTGTTGGGGAAGTAGCTCGCCAGCTTCTCCAGGGTCACCGGGACGTCCTTGGTGGAGCTGCCGGTGGCCTGGGCGGCGAGCACGTTCACGGTGATCGGCGCGCCGGCCTCCACCGGCAGGGTGCGCAGCCTGGAGTTGACGTTGCGGATGTAGTAGTCGTTCGGCGGCGGCGACTCCTCGCCGTCCTCGGCGGCCGCCTTGGTGGCGGCCTCGCCGGTGAAGAACTGGATGAGGTCGAAGGTGACCGTCTGCCCGGCCGCGTCGACGGACTTGATGTAGGCGGGATGGCGGCCGTCGGTGAGCTCGGCCGGCTCGGTGGTGGCCGGGCCGGCCGCGGCGGTGGTGCTGGGCGCGACCGTGGTCGCTGGTGTCCCCGCTGCCCCACCGGGCTGCTCGTCGCCGCCGCACCCGCTCAGGGCCGCGGTCATGAGCAGGATCAGCAGCGCGGCGATCGACCGGCCCATGCTGGCCTCCTGTCCGAGTGGCCTTCGGGGAGGAGCTTACGCGGTCGCCGCCGGCCCGACCCCACCGGGCGCACCGATCCTGCGCCGATGCCCGATTCGTGACTCTCTGGTTCCCGCGGATGGGAGAATGGCGGCCGGCGGCGAGGGGAGGCGGATGCCATGCGACGACCGACCGTGGCGCTTGGTGCGGGCAGCCGGTGGGAGCTGGCGCGCCGGCTGGCGAGGGGGCTCAACCCCGTGGTGGGGTCGCCGGCGGCGCCCCGCGAGAAGGTGGCCGCGCTGGACGCCTGGGGGCCGTCGCTGATGCCGCGGACCGCCAGGCTTCAGGGCGTGGCCATGGGGCTCGGGGTGCTGGGGGCGCGGGCGACCAGCGGCGCTGCCGAGCTGCTGACGAGGATGGTGGCGCCGGCAGAGGCGCCGCTGCGGGCGCGGCTGGTGGCCCGGGCGGTGGTCGGCGGCGCGGGAGCGGCGCTGGCGGCGGTGCCGGAGCGGCACTGCCGGCGCCTGTGGGTGGCGTCGCTGCGCTCCACCGGCGTGCTGCTCCGCGACGGCGCCGCCGGAGTGGAGGTGTACCTGCAGCGCCGGCCCCGCCACATGGGCTTCGCGGGAGGACTCTGGGCCTTCCCCGGAGGCCGCGTCGACGACAGCGACCTGGATCCGGCCATCGACGCCCGCTGGTCGGGGCCACCGCCCGACGCGTGGGCCGAGCGGATGGGGGTACCGGTCGACGCGGCCCGCGGATATGTGGTCGCGGCGTGCCGCGAGACACTCGAGGAGGCAGGGGTGCTGCTGGCGGAACCGCCACCCGCGGCCGCGCACCTGGAGGCCGCGCGGCGGGACGTGCTGTCACAGGCGCGCAGCTTCGCGACCGTCGTCGGCGACCTCGGCGTACGCCTCGACACGAGTCGCCTGCGCTACTGGGCGTGGTGGCGGACGCCCGAGGGCGAGC
>Ga0081538_10005437_pt1 | contig 11438 bp, 12 predicted proteins | sample TabmetS5T2R1_FD_71022 | JGI IMG/M metagenome (GOLD analysis project Ga0081538, IMG submission 71022) | Tabebuia heterophylla rhizosphere microbial communities from the University of Puerto Rico - S5T2R1 | ecosystem: Host-associated > Plants > Roots > Rhizosphere ... | reverse complement strand
GTGGGTGTGGCGGGGAATGTCCTCACGGCCTTGGGGGAAGTCGCACCTGAAACCCTTAGCCGTCAGACGCAGGAGCCAGAGGCGGCGGCCTTTGCGGCAACTTTGGACCGGCATATACATAACCTGGAGGCGCAGCAAGGCGCAGACGACGTCTTACTGCATGTGACAGAGGCGATCCAGAAGAAAGTCAATGGCCTCAAGCGCCTCTAGAAGAGGAAGCGTCAGCATGCCCTTACCTCCTTTGCACCTTGGCATGGCAACGCCTGGGCAGGCTGGAGATCTCGCCATTTCCTTGCAGATCCTCCTCCTCTTAACCCTGCTCACCTTTATCCCGGCGCTGCTCATTGCCATGACCTCCTTTGTGCGCATCATTGTCGTGCTCTCTCTGCTCCGCCAGGCGTTGGGCGTGCAACAGATACCACCGAATCAGGTGCTCATTGGCCTCGCGCTGTTTCTGACATTTTTCATCATGCACCCGGTGGGGGAGCGCATTTACACCCAGGTCATACAACCGTACATGGCCCAGGAAATCACCGCCCAGGACGCGCTCAAACAAGCGGTGATGCCGTTGCGGACCTTTATGCTCAGTCAGGCACAGGAGAAGGATCTCCTCCTCTTCGTCCAGATTGGACGCCAGCCGCGTCCCCAGACACCGGACGACATCCCGCTGAGCAGCCTGCTTCCAGCTTTCGTCATCAGCGAGCTGAAAACGGCGTTTCAAATCGGTTTCTTGCTCTACATGCCGTTTTTGGTTCTCGATCTCGTGATCTCTTCCATTCTGTTGTCGATGGGCATGCTGATGCTTCCTCCTGTGCTCATTTCTTTGCCGTTTAAGCTCATGCTTTTTGTGCTCGTGGATGGGTGGCATCTCGTCGTCGGGTCGCTCGTCCGTAGTTTCCAGTAAACGAGGAGATAGTCGGCATGACCCCGGAATTCTTTGTTGACCTTGCGGCGCGTACGCTCCGTACGACGCTGCTCCTTGCCGCGCCGCCGTTGGTGGTCGGTCTCCTGGTTGGGGTGATCATCAGCATTATCCAGACCGTGGTGCAGATTCAGGAACAGACTCTGGTCTTGGTTCCCAAAATGCTTGCTGTCGCCGTCGTGCTCTTCCTCTTTTTACCCTGGATGCTGCAGATACTCCTCGACTTCACCCACGAGCTCTTCCTGCATCTGCCCGATTATGTCCGCTGAGGAGACAGGCAGAATGCGTAGGAAATTTGACACCTCCTGTCGTGTTCTTTGACGCGGGTCCTTGCCATGAGCGTGGCATTCCCAGCCCTCGACGAGTTGATTCGCTTTTGGCTGCTAACGGTGCGTATCGGGGCGCTGGTGCTCGCCTTGCCCTTTTGGGGAGCGCGCGTGGTACCCAGCCACCTCAAGATCCTCCTGGTGTTTCTCCTGAGTTTTGGCCTCTATCCAGCCATACAGACACAGCCTATCGCGGTTCCACCCAACGTTGGTGTGCTCGCGCTCTTCGTGTTAGGCGAGGTATTTATTGGTATCACCATGGGCTTTGTGGTGCAGCTGACGTTCCTGAGCGTCCAGCTCAGCGGCGAGCTGGTCAGCCAGCAAATGGGGATGAGCCTGGCGACGCTTTTTGATCCACAAAATGCTAGTCAAAGCTCATTGATCGCCAATTTTCAGTACATTGTATCTGTTCTTCTGTTCTTCTCTACATCTGCCCATCACTGGTTTATCCTCGCTTTGGCAGAAAGTTTGCATAGGATTCCTCTTCTGGAGTTCACCGCATCAAAGACGGTAGCGATGTCACTCATTGCCCTGCTCGCGCAGGCGTGTGTCATGGCCATCAAAATCGCTGCGCCAGTACTGGTAACGCTGCTCCTGGTCAGCTTTGGCCTCGGGATCGTCGCCCGTCTGGTACCGCAGATGAACGTGTTCGTGCTGAGCTTCCCGGTGAGTCTAGGAACGGGGTTGTTGGTCTTAAGCTTGGCGTTGTCGTATTTGCTAGGAGAAATACGCGTGCTATTCGGGCAACTCGGGCGTGATCTCGTGACCGTCATTCGGCTGTTAGGAGAGGGATAAGGCGTGCCAGCGGGCTATGACCAGGAAAGAACCGAAGCCGCAACGCCGCGGCGACGCGAACAGGCACGCCAGGAAGGCCAGGTTGCCAAGAGTCGTGAGGCTGTCTCTGCGGCACTTTTCCTGAGCATGATCCTCTTTCTCAGCATCGCTGGCACCGCGCTCGCGGAGCAGATCGTGACGCTCACGCAAGAGACGTTTGCCACGCTGGGAGAGGTCGAAACGTCGTTGTCTGGACTGCACCTTTTCCTCGCCCGCCTCCTCGTGCGTGCCGTGGTGATGCTGTTGCCCATGTTCCTGACGATATGCGTGTTCACCGTGGGTGCGAACGTTCTACAAACGGGTTTCCTGGTCTCTACCAAAGCGCTGCAGCCCAAGTTGGAGCATCTCGACCCTCGACACGTGGTGAAACGGCTCTTCTCCATGCAGTCGCTGTTCGAGCTGGGCAAGGCATTGGTCAAGGTCGGTATTGTCGGTGCCATTGTGTACACCACCATTGCCGGCGGCATGGCACAGATTTTTCCTCTAGGCGGCTTAGGCGTGGCAGATATCGTCAGCTATATCGGCAGCAGTACCCTGCGTCTTGGCGTCCGCACCTCCTATGCCATCATCATTCTGGCGGTTCTCGATTATCTCTGGCAGCGCTGGCAGTACGAAAAGAGTTTGCGCATGACGCTGCAAGAAGTCAAAGACGAACGCAAGCAGCAGGAAGGCGATCCCCATATCAGAGCGCGTATCCGCAGCATTATGCGTGAGATGGCACGCCGTCGCATGATGGAAGATGTCCCCAAGGCCGATGTGGTGATTACGAACCCGACCCACATTGCCGTGGCACTGCATTACCGGCGTGACACCATGCCAGCGCCAAAGGTGTTGGCCAAGGGGGCAGGGTATCTGGCCGAGCGCATGAAGGCGATCGCCCAGGAGCACACCATTCCCTGTATCGAGAATAGAGCCGTGGCCCAGCGCTTGTTCAAAACGGTCGACATTGGGGAGTACATCCCTGAGACGCTCTACAAAGCCGTCGCCGATATTCTCGCCTATGTCTATCGTATTCGGCCGCCAGCCACAGGGTAGGCTGGGAGAGCGCGCCAGGGGGAGGATAAGGATGGCGTGAGGAAGCAAGGACAGGGAGATGGACGTGGCGATGCGTGTCACAGGGTCGAAGCTGAAAGAGTGAGGATAAAAACGTGGCAATAAGCGAGAGCAAGATGCTATCGCTCGGCACGCTGGGGCATCATGTCGACATCCTGGTGGCGGTTGGTGTCATCAGCATTTTGCTGGTGATGATCATTCCACTTCCACCGCGTCTGCTCGATCTCCTCTTAGCGTTTAACATCACGCTATCGCTGGTGACCTTGTTGGTGGCCATTTATACCCAACATCCCTTAGAGTTTTCGATTTTCCCTTCTTTACTCCTGGTGTTAACCCTGTTCCGCCTGTCGCTCAACGTCTCGTCAACGCGGCTCATTCTCCTCTATGGCAACCAGGGGCCGGATGCTGCCGGAGAAGTCATCCGTTCTTTTGGCTCTTTCGTGGTGGGGGGCAACTACGTCGTCGGCATCATCGTCTTTAGTATTTTGGTGCTGATCAATTTTATCGTCATCACCAAAGGTGCCGGTCGCATTGCCGAAGTGGGGGCGCGTTTTACCCTTGACGGCATGCCTGGCAAACAGATGGCGATCGATGCCGATCTCAATGCCGGGATGATTAACGAGGAGCAAGCACGGCAGCGACGTCAAACCATTCAACAAGAGGCCGACTTTTACGGGGCGATGGACGGCGCCAGCAAGTTCGTGAGTGGTGACGCCATCGCCGGCATTATCATCACCTTAGTCAATATCATCGGCGGCATTATCATCGGTTTGGTGCAGCAGGGGCTGCCACTCCAGCAGGCCCTGCAGAGCTATACGATTCTGACCGTGGGCGATGGCCTGGTCTCCCAGATCCCCGCGCTGGTTGTATCCACCGCCGCTGGTATTGTCGTCACCAAGGTGTCAGCGGACGTCAACATCGGAGATCAGATCACCTCCCAGTTTCTAATTCACCCGCGCGCCATTGGCACCGCTGCAGGTATCCTCCTCTTGATGGGGCTGATCCCGGGCCAGCCGCAATTCCCACTTCTCCTGCTTGCTGCCCTCAGTGGTGCCGCAGCTTTCTTGACGTATCGCGGGCAACAGCATAAGGCGAGCGCTAGCGCCGAACGTCCTCCCTCCACCACCGCGGCGGCTGCTCCAGAACCCGCCGAGCTCCTCGCGCCGATTGACCTTCTTGAGCTCGAAGTCGGATACGGGCTGATCCCGCTTGTTGATGCCGAGCGCCATGGTGAGCTCCTGGAACGCATCAAAGCGATGCGCCGGCAAATCGCCCAAGAGCTAGGGGTGATGGTGCCGCCTCTGCGCATCCGCGACGACCTCCAGCTCAAGCCAGCAGCGTACACCATCCTCATTAAGGGGATTGAGGTCGCAAGAGGGGAGCTGATGGTGGGACATTACCTCGCCATGCACCCGGGCAATGCTCCCGACGAGACCTTCGGTGTGCCCACCACCGAGCCAGCCTTTGGTCTTCCGGCGGTGTGGATCAAAGAGGAGGACAAGGAGCAAGCGCAGCTCGCCGGGTATACGGTGGTCGACCTGGCGACGGTGATCATCACCCATCTCACCGAGGTCATCAAGCGCCACATTCATGAGCTCCTGAGCCGCGAGGAAGTACAAAAGTTGCTCAACCGTTTTGCCCAGGATTATCCCAAGGTGGTGGAAGAGCTCGTCCCCAGCCTCTTGCCCCTCGGTGTGGTGCAAAAGGTGCTGCAGAATCTCCTGCGTGAGCAGCTGTCGGTGCGTGACTTGCTGACCATTTTAGAAACGCTGGCGGATTATGCCTCGCTCACCAAGGACCCGATGGTGCTGACGGAATACGTCCGTCACAGCCTGGCGCGTTCGATTACAAAGAAATATCAAAGCGATGCGGGTGAGATTGCGGCATTGATGCTCAGCTTTGAGCTCGAGGCCAACCTCACCAAGGCGATCCAAAGTACCGAGCATGGCTCTTATCTGGCACTCGACCCGGCGCTGGGGCAGCGCCTACTGGCCGAGCTCAACAAGGCCGTGGAAACGGTGCTGACCCAGCACCTCGTGCCTATTTTGCTGACGAGTCCCATGCTCCGTCCGCATCTGCAGCGGGTGACCGAACCGTTTGTGCCCCAGCTCGTGGTGTTGTCGCAAAACGAGATTGCGGCCAATGTGCGCGTGCGCAACCTTGCCGTGGTGAAGGTTTAAGGTATGCAAGTCAAACGCTTTGAAGGGACCGATATGCAAGAAGTGCTGCGCCTCGTCAAGCACGAATTGGGTCCCCATGCGATCATCCTGTCGACCCGCCAGGTGCGCAAAGGCAGAGGGTCCTTCGGCATGTTTGGCCGACCCATCGTCGAAGTCACCGCCGCGGTCGATCGAGAAGCCGAGAATCTCGCGCCAGCGCCATTGCCACCCCGCCGTGTGGCCACGTCTTCGCGGCTGCCAGAAGCCTCCCCTCACCTTGACCCGTCTGCACGTGAGATGGCCGGCATCGTACAGGCTCTTGATCCCTTACAACGCGATATGGATCACGTCAAAGAGCTGCTGCAGCACTTAATCAGCCGTGAACAGCTCGCGCCCCAGAGCCACCCCTTTGGCCTGGAGCGCGAATTCATCGCGGTGCGACAGATGGTCGAACATTTATTGCAAGTCCAACAAGACAGTCGCAACCCACTCTTTGCCCCGTCCATTATGCCGCTCTACCAGCGCTTGCTCGCCAGCGGCATGGAAGAAACCCTGGCGCGTCGCTTGCTCGAACGCGCGCAAAACAGCATGGCAAAGGAGAGGTTGACGCAAGAAGACTACGTGCAGAGCGCAGTGGCCGATACGCTGATGAAAGTCACCCCGGTCTGCGGTCCGTTGTCTGGATCTCCCGGGCAACAGGTGGTTGCGGCTTTTGTCGGCCCGACAGGCGTGGGGAAAACGACAACGATCGCCAAGCTGGCAGCCCAGTATGCCCTTGGCGAGAAGAAACGGGTGGCCTTACTCACGATCGACACCTATCGCATTGCCGCAGTCGAGCAATTGCGCATCTTTGCCAAACTCATTGGCATACCCCTGGAGGTGGTGATGTCGGCGTCTGAGTTGGACCGGGGTCTGGCGCTGCATCGGGAGAAAGACCTGTTGTTGATCGACACTGCTGGGAGGAGCCAACGCGATACGGCACAGATGGCGGAACTGGCATCCTGCTTTGCCCACAGCAACCGGGCTACAGTGCATTTGGTCCTCAGCGCCACGGCAAGCCAGCAGAATCTCGCCGATATTGTCGAGCGCTTCCGTCCCTTGGCTCTGGAGAGTTTGATTTTTACCAAACTGGACGAAAGTAACACCTTTGGCGGCATCTTGAATACGGCGCTACAGGTGCATCTGCCGCTGTCCTATCTGACCACCGGACAGCGCGTCCCCGAAGATATTGAGGTCGCGACCCCGGAAAGAGTCGTTGACCTCATTTTAAATATTTCGCACTGGCACGGCACGGCAACCGTATGACCAGAGGATACAGCAACGGTATGGAGGATCAAGCGCAAACCCTGCGTCGCCTGGCGCGGCTGCGGCCGCAACGCGACGCGGCATATCCGGAACCGTCTGGGGCGCCGCCACTGCCACTCGACGTGCGCGTTATCTCGTGCACCAGCGGCAAAGGGGGAGTAGGTAAGACCCATATCGTGGTGAACCTCGCGTATGCGCTGCAGCGTTTGGGGGCCCGGGTGATGGTGTTAGACGCTGATCTTGGCTTAGCCAACGTCGATGTGCTCCTGGGGCTGGCACCGCGTTTCAATATCCAGCACGTGCTGACGGGCGATAAAACACTGACGGACGTGCTGGTGCCAGGTCCAGCAGGGATGATCATTCTGCCCGCGGGGTCGGGGGTCCACGAGCTGGCACATCTCACCGATAGCCAACGCCTGCGCCTCCTGGAAGCCTTGGACGCGCTGGAACTCGACCTCGATTTTCTCCTCATCGACACGGGGGCAGGTATCTCGACCAATGTGATGTACTTCAACATTGCGGCACAGGATATCGTCGTCGTGGCGACCCCGGAGCCGACGTCGTTAACCGACGCCTATGCCCTCATGAAGGTGCTAGCCACGCAGTATGCCGAGAAACACTTTAAGGTGGTGATCAATATGGTGACCAGTGCGAATGAGGCAAAAGAAGCATTCCGGCGTCTCAGTGTTGTAACCGAACGCTTCCTCAATATCTCCATCGATTATCTGGGATTTATTCTGCATGACACCGCCTTTCCTCAAGCCGTACGGCAGCAGCAAGCGCTGCTGCAGCTCTATCCGCATTGCGCTGCAGCACGCTGCTTCCACCGCCTTGCCCAACGCATGCTTGATCTGCCCATGGCGCCCCATCCGAAAGGCAATATTCAGTTCTTTTGGCGGAGACTTCTGGCCGGGCCTTCTCAGCCCCTTCCTGAGGCGCTCCAGACGGTGCAAGCAGAACCTCAAGGCATTGGCAGTAAAGGAGTCGGTTCATGAGCAATATACCCAGCGCCTACCTGAAAAAGGCGAAGCGGATTACGCACCGTGAGAAGGAGCGTCTCATCCTCGAATATGCGCCGACGATCAAATACATCGCGCAACGAATCGTCGCCCGGCTGCCGCCCCATATCAGTATTGACGATCTGATTAACGCTGGCGTCATCGGCCTCATTGATGCCATCGAAAAATACGATCCGTGTCGAGATAACACGTTCAAGACGTATGCCGAATTTCGCATCCGTGGCGCCATGCTTGACGAGCTGCGTGGCTTGGATTGGGTGCCGCGCTCTGTGCGTCAGAAGGAGAGTGCCCTGGAGCGCGCCTATGAAGAGCTGGAACGGGGCCTGGGACGGTCGGCTAGCGATGAAGAGGTGGCTGAGAAGCTCGGCATTACCCTCCAGGAGTTCTACGAATGGTTGAACCAGGTAAAAGGCGTGTCGTTGCTCAGTCTCGAAGCCCTTGGCATGCGCGCCGCCGATGGGGAGAGCGTCAATCTCCTGGAGATTTTGCCGGGTGATGACACCAAAAGCCCCCTGCAGGCGCTGCAAATGCATCGCCTCAAAGAGATCGTCGCCCGCGCCATTGACGATCTCCCCTATCAAGAAAAGGTCGTCATTTCACTCTATTACTATGAGGAGCTCACCATGAAAGAGATCGGCAAAGTCATGGAGATTACCGAATCACGTGTGTCCCAGATTCACACCAAGGCCATCCTGCATCTGCGCACCAAGCTCAAAGTCCTGCGAGAAGGATAAGGTGAAGCAGCGTGCAGTGAGGCTGACGGATCGGCTGCATCCTTAACACATCGCGCGTCACAAGGAGATTGCAATTATGCCTGATCAGAATATCAAAATTCTCGCCGTCGATGACTTTTCTACCATGCGTCGCATCGTCAGGAATATTCTGCGACAGTTGGGCTATAACAACATCGCCGAGGCGGAAGACGGCGCTGCAGCACTGGAGTACTTAAAGCAGAATAAAGTCGACTTCATTGTCTCCGACTGGAACATGCCCAATATGACGGGCTTAGAGCTGCTCAAAGCCGTGCGCGCTGACGCCAACCTCAAAGACATCCCGATCTTGCTGGTCACCGCGGAAGCCTTAAAGGAAAACGTGGTCGAAGCCGTGAAAGCGGGGGTCAACGGCTATATCGTCAAACCGTTTACTGCTGAAACGCTCAAAGAGAAGATTGACGCCATTTTTAGCTGATGCATGTTATCTGTCAGTACCGGCCTGGCTGGTGGAGGAAGCCATACCGGTGGTGCTTTCCTCCAATAAGGGATTTTGCATGAAAGCTGAGTTTATTAACCCCTTCCTCGAAGCGGTGACCAATGTGCTCAAAACCATGGCGTTTACCGAACCAACAGCCGGCAAGCCAGCCCTGAAGAAAAAAGGTGACCCCTCTCAGGGAGACGTTACCGCTATCGTCGGGCTAACCGGCGCGGTGAAGGGATCCTTTGCTCTCAGTTTTTCGGAAGCGGCCATTTTAGCAGTGATTTCTAATATGTTCGGAGAGCAGGTCAAAGAGGTCAATGGTGACGTCCAAGACGCCGTAGGCGAATTAAGCAATATGGTAAGCGGTGACGCCAGGCGTGCCCTGGCCGACCTGGGACACTCTTTTCAGGCCTCGATTCCCACCGTGATTAGCGGCAAAGGGCACAACATTACCCCTTCGATTCCCGGCCCTTCGGTGGTCATGCCGTTTACGGTTGGGGACGGGCTTGCGTTCTTTGTCGAAGCCTCCTTCGAAGATGAATGAGGAGTAGCCATGTATACGGGTCTCTATGCCGCGGTGTCGGGAAGTCTGGCACAAGAGAAACGTCTGGCAATTCTGAACAATAACCTGGCGAACGCCACGACGGTGGGTTTCAAGGCCGATAAAGCTCTGTTTCGTGTCGCAGAGCTCCCCCTCCTGGTCGGCGAAGTCACTCCCCTAGAGTCTCCCGTGGCAGTGGTGATGTCTGTGGATCCGCTTTTGGGGCGTCACAGCCCGCAACAACAGCTGACCATCACCCGTACGGATTTTTCGCAAGGGCCTATCCATGAGACGGGTAATCCCCTCGATGTCGCCCTGGAAGGGCGCGGCTTCTTTGTGGTGCAGACCTCAGAGGGCCCTGCCTACACCCGCCAGGGCACTTTTTCGATCAATGCCGCTGGGGTGCTCGTGACCTCCGAAGGTCTGCCCGTCCAGGGTGAGGATGGGCCATTAGATGTACGTGGCAGCCATGTCGACATTAACACGAATGGCGAGCTCCGGGTGGATGGGGTGGGGCGTGGCCGGCTTAGACTCGTCGATTTCCCCGAGCCATATGCGCTCCAGAAAATGGGCGACACGCTCTTTCGGACGGCCACGCCGGACCTCCAAGCTCAAGCGCCCAACGGTCTGGTCGTGCACCAAAGAGCGGTCGAGATGTCCAATAGTCAGGCTGTCCACTTACTGGTGGAGACGATTCAGGCGTCACGGGCGTATGAAGCCTATCAGAAGGTTATTCAAGCGTTCGACGAAACGGCTGGACGTGCCGTCAATGATCTGGCCAGAACTGCGTAGGATGAGTGCGGCATGCGGAGTGCGGCATGCGGAATATCAGGATGAATAGAGTCGTAGCGGCACCAATCACCGCGTGTAGGCGCAGAGGGTACTAAGAGGAACAAGGTATGTTACCAGCGTTGTTTACCGCGGCCACTGGCATGCGGGCGCAGCAAACCAATATTGATGTCATTGCCAACAATTTGGCGAACGTGAACACCACGGGTTTTAAGCGGAGTCGTGCCGATTTTCAGGATCTGGTGTACCAGACCTTACAGCAACCTGGGGCACCGTCCTCAAACCAGACTGAGATTCCAGCGGGCGTCCAGGTTGGCCTGGGGAGTCGGACGGCTGCGGTGCACCGTCTGTTCCTCCAGGGGGGGATGCAAAACACTGAGAACCAACTCGATATTGCCATTGACGGTGACGGCTTCCTGCAAGTCTTACGGCCCAATGGTGAGATCGCCTACACCCGCTCTGGGGCTCTCAAGCTCGATAGTCAGGGACGTGTGGTGAGCTCTGACGGCTTCCCCGTTGAACCTGAGCTGGTCATCCCGACAGATGCGTTGAGTATCACCATTGGTACGGATGGTACCGTCTCGGTGCTGCAACCTGGCAACGTCAACTCGCAGCAGATCGGCCAACTCCGCCTGGTAAACTTTGCCAATCCAGCGGGGCTCTCCGGCTTGGGGCGTACCCTCTTTCAAAACACCACCGCTTCGGGTGATCCCATTGAAGGGGTCCCTGGCGAGCAGGGTCTAGGCACAATTCTGCAAGGCTTTTTGGAGATCTCCAACGTCAGTGTCGTCGAGGAAATGGTGCAGTTGATTACTGGCCAGCGCGCCTATGAAATCAACTCACGGGCGATTCAGGCCGCCGATGAAATGCTCCAAAACGCCGTGAACTTGCGGCGATAGGGAGAGTTCCATGTCTGCTCGATCTCTGTGGACCCTGGCTCTGTGGCTCTGCTGCCTTGCACCTGGTGCCTGGGGGGAGTCGCTGATGCTACGTGTACGCGAGGCATCTGTGGTGCAGGGCGAGCAGATTACCATTGGCGATGTGGCAGAGGTGCAAGGAGACGACGCCCGTATGGTGGCAGAGGTACGGGCCATTGTGATTGGCCAGGCGCCTGCGGCGGGCGAGGAGCGCTCGTTGTCTGGTGGCTACCTGGTCACGCGGCTCAAGCAACATGGCTTTGACACAGAGAAGTGGCACCTCGCCGTGCCAGAAAAGCTGCACGTGACGCGTGCCTTCCAGCGCCTCGAAGCACGTGATCTGGAAGCGGCAGTGGAGCGTGCGATCCAACAACAGACA
>Ga0081538_10005436_pt1 | contig 11439 bp, 11 predicted proteins | sample TabmetS5T2R1_FD_71022 | JGI IMG/M metagenome (GOLD analysis project Ga0081538, IMG submission 71022) | Tabebuia heterophylla rhizosphere microbial communities from the University of Puerto Rico - S5T2R1 | ecosystem: Host-associated > Plants > Roots > Rhizosphere ... | reverse complement strand
GTCGGCGGCAATGCCATAAACCCTGAGCTCGCGTAGAACCGCAGGATCATAGGTCGCGGCCAGCGCCAGCGCCGCGTCGGCGTCATTTGCTTCGGCCGCCCTTCGCAGCATGAGTCGCGCCGCGGCGAGGTCGCCGGTGGCGATGAATTCCCGGCCGCGCTTGACGAGCACTGCAATCTCGTCGCGATCGATCTGGGGCGACGGCTGGACCAGGGCATGCACGGCCGCGACGGCCTGGGGGGCCGCGGCGGGCTGCGGAGCTGCGGCGGGCTGCGGAGCTGCGGCGGACTGCGGAGCTGCGGCGGGCTGAGGCGCTGCCGCGGCCTGAGGGGCGGGAGCGGCCCGGGGGGCCGCGACGGGCTGCGGGGTCTCAACAGGCGGCGGCGCCGGGGGCGCCGTCCACTCGAGACGAATCGGTCGGCGATGCACGATGGTGTTGTCGGTAAGGCGCAACTCGGCCATGAGATCGGCCACGCCAACGAAATCCTTGGGCGGGAAAATCCAGGTATTGCCGAGCTCGGTCGCGGGAACTTGCCAGGCATTGGACCCGACCGCGCCGCCCGACGACAGCGTCATCCCGGGCACCAGGCCGACGATCAGGACGAGCGCGCCCTCTGCTCTTCCCTGCAGCGCCACGCCGAGCGGCGCGGGCTCGCCCATGTTCCCGCGCAGATCCTGAACGACCAGCTGCGGGATCACCGGCTCAGTGCGCTTTTGCGCGGGGGGAGCAGCCGGCCGCGTCGCGTGCGAGGCGAGTTCGATGACGCGCTCGCTCAACTGCTGGCGCCAGAGCTCGGGGAACGGGAACTGACCGACGGCGAACAGGGCCACAATCGCCGCGGCCAGTATGACGAGGCCGAGGCGCCCAGCCGCGCCGAGCAGCGATTTCCGCCGCACGGGCGCGGGCGGCGCCGGCGGAAATTCCGGATCGAGCGAGCGCCGTGCGCGCAGGCGCTGGATCGCCGCGTCCCCTTCGAACCTGTCGCCTTCGAACCTGTCGTTGGCTGCGGCGGCGACGACTTCGTCGCGCGGCTCGTCGGGCATCTGCCCGGCCGCCGCTTCCGGCCGTTGTGCCAGGCGAGCGGCGCGCTTGGGCGCGTAGAAGAACACGGTGTTCGCCTCATGCGGGCGATCAGTCGGAGCACTCATGAACACCTCCCCCCATGTTTCGGCTCACGCTGTGCCGCGTCCGTCTCGCTCAGCCGCGCTCGCGCGCCGCAGCGACCGATCAGCGCTGCGAGTGGCGCGGATCGCCTTCTGCTTGTCCTGCTGGTCTGCGGTAAGGTCCGTCAATGCGCACCAGCGCAAAGCGCCCGCCGCCAATACGCGAGCGCCTCGCGCGGCCTGCCGCACGTCGAACATATCCACCCCCTCGCGACGGCAGTACTTAACGCGAGCACATCCAACCGGCGCCTGCCGCCCTGTGCTTCGGGCCCGTGTGGACCGAAGTCGACTTTTTCAAGAATTGTTGTACCCGAAATGTTTGTGGCAAATGTGTCACGAATGTGACTATTCGTTACAACGGCTTCCAGCCGCTGAAGATTCTCGAAACGGTCCCCTTTTTTGAAATGCTTCTGTAGCTTGATGAGCAAAATGATATCTTTCATAGAAATCCACAAGATAGTGACTTGTTTTTACTATGGACTCGAAAACAAAATACAGAGCCGCTGCGTAGCTTCCATACCCGTTCGCGCTGCCCGGCCCAGCCATTGGAGGTTGGCTGCGGAGGGGAATTGCCTTGGGCGCAGCACCCCATTAAGTCGAAGCATGCGACGACAGTGCGTCGCTTTTGCGGCCCCGGACCGCCGCTCATCACCGGTCCGGCCACGCTTACCTGCGTTCGTAGGCAGCGAGTGAGCAACAGGAGTGAATGATGGTCACGCTGACCTTTCCCGACGGCGCGCGTCGGGGGTTTCCCGCCGGCACGACAGGGCTCGACATTGTCAAAGGCATCTCGCCTTCGCTCGCCAAGCGCACGGTGGCGATGGCGCTCGACGGCAGCGTGTGCGATCTCGCCGACCGCATAGAGCGGGACGCCCGAATCGAGTTCCTGACGCGCGAGGATCCGCGCGCACTCGAACTGATCCGCCATGACTGCGCTCACGTGCTCGCGGAAGCGGTGCAGACGCTGTGGCCGGGCACCCAGGTCACCATCGGCCCGGTGATCGAGAACGGCTTCTACTACGACTTCTTTCGCAATGAGCCGTTCACGCTCGACGATCTGCCGGTGATCGAGAAGAAGATGTGCGAGATCATCGCGAGCGACAAAGCCTTCACCAAGGAAGTGTGGGCGCGCGATGAGGCGAAGCGCACGTTCCGCGACATGGGCGAGCAGTTCAAGGTCGAGCTGGTCGACGCGATCCCGGCGGGCGAGCCGATCAACATCTACCGCCAGGGCGAGTGGTTCGACCTCTGCCGCGGTCCGCACATGACCTCGACCGGCAAGGTCGGCAACGCGTTCAAGCTGATGAAGGTCGCGGGCGCCTATTGGCGCGGCGATTCCAACCGCGAGATGCTCTCGCGCATCTACGGCACCGCCTTCGCCAAGCAGGAGGAGCTCGACGCCTACCTCAAACAGATCGAGGAGGCCGAGAAGCGCGATCACCGCCGGCTCGGCCGCGAGATGAACCTGTTCCATTTCCAGGAGGAGGCGCCGGGCGCTGTGTTCTGGCACCCGAAGGGCTGGACCCTGTTCCAGATGCTCGAGCAGTACATCCGCCGCCGCCAGACCGAGGCCGGATACGTGGAGGTCAACTCGCCAGAGCTCATGGATGCCTCGCTGTGGGTTGCGTCAGGCCACATGGAAAAATTTCGCGACATGATGTTCCTCACGGAAGCCCGCGAGGACGACGAGCGCATCTTCGCGATCAAGCCGATGAACTGCCCGGGCCACGTGCAGATTTTCAAGAACGGGCTCAAGTCCTATCGCGACCTGCCGCTGAAGCTCGCCGAGTTCGGCAAGGTGCACCGCTACGAGCCGTCTGGCGCGCTGCACGGGCTGATGCGTGTACGGGCGTTCACCCAGGACGACGCGCACGTGTTCATCACCGAGCAGCAGATCGCCGAGGAATCGCTCAGGATGAACGACCTGATCCTCTCGATCTACGAGGACTTCGGCTTCTCCGACGTGACCATCAAGTTCTCCGATCGGCCCGAGAAGCGCATCGGCGACGATGTGGTGTGGGACAAGGCGGAGGCGGCGCTGATGTCCGCGCTTAAAGCCTCCGGCCGGCCGTGGACGCTCAACAAGGGCGAAGGCGCCTTCTACGGGCCGAAGCTCGAATACGTGCTGCGCGACGCGATCGGCCGCGACTGGCAGTGCGGCACGGTGCAGGTCGATCTCAACCTGCCGGGACGGCTCGGCGCCTTCTATATCGACGACCATTCCAACAAGGTCACGCCGGTGATGCTGCACCGGGCGATGTTCGGCTCGCTCGAGCGCTTCACCGGGATCCTGATCGAGCACTATGCCGGGCACTTCCCGCTGTGGCTCGCGCCGGTGCAGGCGGTGGTCGCCACCATCACGTCGGACGCCGACGGCTATGCGCAGGATGCGCTCATGCATGCGCGGCGCCTCGGCCTGCGGGTCGAAGCCGACCTGCGCAACGAAAAGATCAACTACAAGGTCCGGGAGCACTCGCTCGCCAAGGTGCCGGTGCTGCTCGTGGTGGGCAGGAAGGAGGCGGCCGAGCGCACCGTGTCGATCCGCCGGCTCGGAAGCGGGAAGCAGACCACGATGGCGCTCGATGCGGCGCTCGCGATGCTCACCGACGAAGCGGTCGCGCCCGACGTGCGGCGGCTCAAGCAGGCGGCGTAGGCTCCTGAACGACGCCACGCCGCAACCGAGGAGTATCGCAACCGAGGAGTATGTGGGCGGCGGGCAGTGAATAGGGAGCCCAGTCGGGTCTCGATAATTCCCGTCGGCGGCCCGATCCCGTCCTTCGGTCGATCGAGCCGGACCGCTGGCGAACAGGTCGACGCCGGGATCGGTCTGGAATAGGCGACGTTAACGCTTTTTTAACCATGGATATTTCACCGTTCGCCATCTTCAGTGCGGGAGGGAGTGATGCCGAATCGCGAACAGCTTATTCGTGAGCGCGCCTATGTTCTGTGGGAGCAGGAAGGCTGTCCTGACGGTCGCGCCGATGTGCACTGGTGCATGGCCGCTGAACAGATAGGCAATCAGACTCTCGGTTCGCCGGTCGCGACGGCGAAGCGGTCGAAAGGAGAAAAGGTCCGTCAGCAACCTCGGCTCGTGCGAGCTCGCAGGGCCCAGGGACGCACGGCCTTGCCAGCCTGAGCGGGCCCGGCCGCGACTGCGACCGGAGGCGAACACGACCCGACGAAATCGTAACGGGCTGCCCGGTTTGTGCCTGACGCAAGAGCATGATCCCGAAAAGTGGATACCGGTTTTCGGAAAAGATCATGCTTCAACAATAAGCTAGAGCGGGATGACGATTCGAAGAAAAGTCATCCCGCTCTAGCGCGCCGGCGGGCAGCGCTTGCGCGAGCGCTTCCCCTGTCGCGTGGGCGGCGGGCAGTCGAGCTCCCACTGTCGCCTGCCGTAGGGCAGGACGGTGCTTGGCCCGGTCGGCTGCATCAGCTGCGCCCCGGGCGGATCGACGAAGCGAGAGCGTTCGCGGCCGGGCAATTCGCTCGGCGGAATCTGCGACGTGGCCGGCCCAACGGTGGCGCCGAGCACGACCACCGCGATGGCGAGTGCCGCAATCGGTTTCATGGCCGTCCCGCCGCTCGCCCGGTCATCGCCCGAGCCTGGCGATATAGGCGGCGAGATCCTCGGCATCGCGCCGGGACAGGGCCGTGGGCGGCATTTTCGGATGCGGATCGAGCAGAAAGAACGCAATCTTCTGCGCATTGAAGTCCGGCACCCTGGCGATGCTGGTGAACGGCGGGGCATCGGAGCTCGCCTCGCGCTGATCGGGCGCAACCACGTGACAGGATGCGCACCAGCGCTGCGCGAGCCGTTGGCCGTTGTCGGCGTCTGCGCCCGCGCCCGGTGCGACACCGACAGCGAATGCGATGGCGACGAAGATCGGAACGCGTCCGCGCAATGGATGATCCTGGCAGGCGTCTAGTTTGGCGAATTTGAAGGACCAGTCGAGAGCAAGCTCGTATAGGAACTTCGCTAGCGCGCCAAGACTTCGATGTCGCGGTCGACGCCCGATTCGACCTTGAACTCGCGATTGTAGACCTTGCCCTCATTGCGGGCGATGACGACATAGTCGCCTTCGGCCAACACCACGATGGGGAACGCCCCGATCGATTCCTTGATCACGTCGCCGCCCGGCGTGAGCACCGACCAGGCCGTATTGGCGAGCGCCTCGCCGCCTCTTTCACCGACCAGCTTGAGCGTGATCTTGGCGGCGCGGTGGACGATCGTCGTGTCGATGAGCTTGCCGGGCTGGATGCGCAGGTCCGAGCGCATCACCGCGTTGCCGTCGCCGTAGTTCGACACGACGTGATAGACGCCTTCCGGCAACACCACCACGTCGCTGGTGGTCACGTTGTCGGCGATCGGCCGCTTCTCACCGGGCTCGAATTGGCTTCCGCTGTAGACATCGAAATGGATCTGCCCGACCGGAATGCGGGAATCGCCGACCTTGCCTTCGAAGCGGACGCCGCCGGCCGCGATCTCGAACACCTCGCGCACCGTGTCCGAGCGCAGCTGCACGCGCTTGACGGCGTTGGCGAGACCAAAGGTGACGTGAACGATGTAGCCGCCGGGCGGCAGCAGGAACACCGGCGAGGCGGTGCGGTCCTCGCGCAGAAGCTTGAACGCGCCGTGCTGATCGGGCTTCTCGCTATACACGCGCCACAACAAGCCGCCGGTGATGGCGGGAGGATCGCGCCCGAAGCGCGCGCTCGCGGCCAAGGCGACTTGCCCCGGCGGCACCATCGGCGCAGCGGGCGCAACGGTCACCGGCGGCGCCGCGGCGGCCGGCGGCGGCGACGCAACCCCGCCGCCGGGAGCGGTCAGGCTTGCTCCCGCCGCAGGCGGTGTGATCAGCGTAGGGCTCGCCGGCGCCGGGACGTTGGGAATGAGCGCCGGCGGAATCGGCGGCTGCTCGCCCGCCATGAAGCTGCGCGTGGTCTGGGCGGAAAGCGCCGCGGGCCAGCCAAGCGTCAAAATACAGGACAATGCCGCCAAACGGCACGCGCGAGCCTCAAGCGTCCCCGATCCCGTCGCCATCGGTGGTTTTGTCGAATGAAATCGCGGCGATTTCAAGCCGCTCGCGACTGGTCCGAACTCACGCCGATGGCCGACGAGCGCGGCGTCGCGCGACCGGCAGCATGCCGCTTCCGGCCAAGGCGCACGGCGGTTTGTCACCTGCCCGGCCGCGTGCTAGCGCATGTTCCGGCGAAGTGCCGCCGCAATCTTGCGAACTTCGGATCGGGGCACGAGCCGCACGTCGTCGTACGGATGCGCTGCCCATGCCCGACGCCCTCGATCTCCTCACCACCCGCCGCTCGGTGAAGCCGGTCGAGCTGATCGGCCCTCCCCCGTCCGCCGCCGAGATCGACACGATTCTCACCATCGCGACCCGCGTCCCCGATCACGGCAAGCTCGTGCCGTGGCGTTTTCTCGTGTTCGAAGGCGCCGGGCGGCTCAAGGCGGGCGACAGGATCGCGGCGGTGTTCCACGGCGACCATCCCGAGGCCAAGCCGGAACATGTCGAGACGGAGCGCAACCGGCTGGCACGCGCACCGCTCGTCATCGCCGTGGTGAGCCGGGCCGGCCCGCATGTGAAGATTCCGGAGTGGGAGCAGGTGCTGTCTGCCGGCGCGGCCGCGATGAACGTGGTGCATGCGGCGCACGCGCTCGGCTATGCGGCGAACTGGATGACCGAGTGGTACGCCTACGACCGCCGCGTGCTTGATGCCTTCGGTCTCGGCGCCACCGAGCGCATCGCCGGCTTCGTCCATATCGGACGCCCGACACAGCCGCCGATCGACCGGCCGCGGCCGCCGCTCGATCAGATCGTGACCCGTTTCACCGGTTAGCCGCTTGCCCTGGCTTTGCCCTGGCGTGGATCGCCCCGGCGCAGAAAGAAAATTGCCGGCCGTGTGATGCCCTTCACACCTGCCGCGCGCACACCCCCATAAAGGTGGGCGGTAACGCAGAACACTGACGGGGCGTCAATGTCAGGGACCAGCAGCCGGGCCACCATGGGCAAAATCGCGCTCAGCGTCGCGATTGCCCTTCTTGCGCTGATCCTCACGTCCTTTTTTGACGCGGCGCCCAATATCGGCACCGAGGTCGGCAGCACGGTATCGCCCAACGCTTCCGCCGGCGGGCCATGGTGTGGGCCGCATGATGTGTTCGGCGCCCCCAGCTGTCGCTATTGGACGTTCGAGGACTGCCTCGTTGCCGTGACCACCAGCCATGGCACCTGCCGGCCCAATCCGGCGGCAGCCTTGGTCACCGACGAGGGGCCGTACCGAACCTACCGATCGTTGTTGCGCGTCGAGCGCGCTGCCGCGGCCCTGGACTGATCCGATCTGCAGCGCGAAGGCCGCCCCCGCCCTCACGACACCGGCCGGCAAAGTGTCTGCACTTTGCTTCTTCACCATATACCCAAACAGAAGCGGCAACTTATTGTCACGGCGCGCGTTTCGGCCGATGATCGCGCAATGGGAAAGGTCTTCCGTGTTTGATTTCTTCACCGGGCGCGGGCGCAGCGGCAATGGGGCTGCCGGCGACGCATCCGAGCCCTTGATCGAAGGCGCCGCCCTGGTCGATTCCCCGGCTGCCGACGTTCCGATCAAAGAAGCGCCCATCGGTGAGGCGCCGATGGTGCGGGCCGCGGGGCCGACGATCGGCCTGGTGCTGGGCGGCGGCGCGGCGCGCGGCTTTGCCCATATCGGCGTGTTGCGCGTGCTGATGCAGCAGGGCTTCAGATTCGACGTCATCGCCGGCACCTCGATCGGCGCCATGGCGGGCGGCTGCTATGCCGCCGGCCATCTCGACGTATTCGAGGAATGGGCGCGCAGCCTGACCCGCCGCCGCCTGTTCGGCTATCTCGATTTCAGCCTCGCCGGCTCCGGCCTGATCGGCGGCGCCCGGCTGGCCGAGCGGCTCGACGCCACGTTCGGCAAGACCACGATCGATGAGTTGCCGCTGCGGTTTGCCGCCATCGCCACCGAGATCGGCACCGGCCACGAGATCTGGCTCACGCGCGGGCGGCTGGTCGACGCGCTGCGCGCGTCCTATTCGCTGCCTGGCGTGTTCGCGCCGGTGCGAGTCGGCGGCCGCTGGCTGATGGACGGCGCGCTGGTCAACCCGGTGCCGGTTTCCGCCGCGCGCGCGCTCGGCGCCCGAGTCGTGGTGGCGGTCAATCTCAACGCCGATCTCATCGGCCGCGGCTCGACCATTGCCAGCCATGGCTCCGACGAGAGCGACGAGGCCGCGGAGATCGTCCAGCCGCAGCGCGGTCTGCGCAGCATGTTCGCGCCCGAGCGCAGCATCAAGCGCCAGTTCCTCGGCGCCGACGGCCGGCCCGGCTTCTCCACCGTGATGATGGAAGCCTTCAATATCATGCAGGACCGCATCACGCGGGCGCGCCTTGCCGGCGATCCGCCCGACGTGATCATCAGCCCGCGCCTCGGCAATATCGGCCTGATCGATTTCCACCGCGCCGGCGAGGCGATCGCGATCGGCGCGGAAGCGACCGAGCGCGCCCTTGACTCGATCGGCGAGGTGATCGCCGCGCTGGCGTGAAGTCGCAGCCCTCAGCATCACCGGTATGATAGGGTCGGAACGCCAACAAGAGACCGTGGCACCTGGTCATGCCGTGAGGATGTATTCGCGCAGCGCGTTCGACTCGCTCTCGATCTCGTGCAGCCGGTGGTTCACGACGTCGCCGATCGAAATGATGCCGATCAGGCGCTCCTGATCAACCACCGGCACGTGGCGGAACTTGCCTGCCGTCATTTGCTCCATGACCTTTGCCACCGTGTCGGTCTCGCTGCAGGTAAACACCTTCCGGGTCATGACCTGTTCGACCCGTTCGCCCAGCACGGCGCCTCCGCGTTCGGCCAGCGCGCGCACGATATCGCGCTCCGACAGGATGCCGGCGACGCGCTGGTCGCTGGCGAGCACGAGGGCCGCGCCGATACGGCGCTCGGCGAGCAGCTTGGCGGCTTGCGCGAGCGTGGCGGTCGGCTCGATGGTCACGACGTCGTTGCCTTTACGGGCGAGAATTGCCTTCACGGTCATGGCGCTTCCTCCGTCGGCAGATTGGTTGTGCCGATCTGTTCGCCTCGCCGCCCGCACGCTTGCGGCGCCAAGGCGCCACTGATGAATCATCGGACGCAAAAGCGGCGGGCGCAAGACGCAGGTGGCGGCGCGCTATCGGGAACTCCTTAACCCTGCGGCGCTTGCGTCAAAACGCCCTCGCCGGAGCGACCGGATCGAACCAGGGAAACAGCACAAGGCCTGCCAGGAAGCCGCCAATATGCGCCTGCCAGGCGATCACCTGCTCTTCGCCCGTGAGCGACAGCGAGCCGAGCCCGAGCAAGATGTTCAATCCGAACCAGGCCAGCAGGAAGACGACGACGCGCGCATCGGTCAGCGCGGCACGCAGCGGCGCAGCCGGCACATGGTATGCATCCGCCTCGTGCGCACGCCATAGCCCGAGCGGGCCGCCGTGCTGGAACGCGAAGCGCGCCGCCGCCGCCATGCAGCCGGAGATCGCGGCGGAAGCGCCCACCACCGGCACGACTTCTCCGGCGTGGAACGCCAGATGAGTGGCGGCGCCGGCGGCAGCCGTCACCGCGAAGAACACGAGGAAACGGGCGGCGCCGAACCGCCGCGCAACCGCGCTGCCGAAGGCGAGGAACCACACCGCATTGAAGCCGAGATGGGTGAGATCGCCGTGGATCAACGCGTAGGAAACGAATGTCCAGATCTGAGCGCCGAGCCCTCCTGGGACGCCCTGCGCCAGCACCGCCGGGTCGTAGCGGGCGGGAATGAACGAAAACAGCAGCAGGACATCGAGGTCCTGGCGCGGCGACAGCGCCCACACCCGGATGGCGTGGATGGCAGCGAACGCCGCGAGCATCGCGGTCACGACCGGCGGCACGTTCAGCATCGGTTCGAAAGGTTTTCTCACGCCAAACGTCCGTTGCGGCCGGTGCAGGTGAGATAAGCCGCCGGACGGAAGCCGGCAAGCGCACGGCTCCAAGGCAAAAAGAGGGAGGCTGTCGGCCCTCGCTAGCTGTTTCGAGGCGCTCTCTTGCCGCGCCGGCGCGCCGCCACGGTTGGCCAATACGCCCTCCTGGTCGGCCCGTGCCGCACGGCACACGTCATTCCAGCGCAGCATGCAAACAAGCCGACTCCGCGTCGCCCCAGACCCGGTCGCATCGACGCCGTTTGCGTCTTAAAGCGTACAATTTTATTCAAATCTGAATAGATCGAATTATAGATCACATTTTTATCGAATTTTCTAAAGCATCGAACTGTATTGCTTAAAGCACCGCATCGTATTCGCCGCAAAATCGCCCCTCAGTCTTAGGGGCAACTCAAATCGTTTGTGGGAAAGTTGACCCTACATGTCGGGGAAGGGGTCACAAATGAAGATCTATCTGGGAGGAATACTTGCCGTCGGATGGATGGCTTCCGTATTGGGCGCCGCCCCGGCGGCCGCCGGGGAAGCCCGCTTCGTCTCGGTTGGCAACAGCACGCGGGCGCCGGCCGGTTGGGTCGAGTTCTGCGCCCAGCGATCCTGGGAGTGCCATGTGGCTCCCACCGCCGTGCGCGATGTGGTGCTCACGGCCAAGGCGTGGAACGAGCTCGTCCGCATCAACCGGCTGGTCAACGACCGGATCCGGCCGATGACCGACCTCGAACACCACGGCCTAGTGGAGAAATGGTCCTATCCGGATGACGGCTACGGCGACTGCGAAGATTACGTCCTGCTCAAGCGCCGCATGTTGATGGAAGCAGGCTGGCCGCGCGAAGCGCTGCTGATCACCACGGTGCGCGACCGCAAGGGCGACGGCCACGCCGTGCTGACGGTCAAGACCGATCAGGGCGAGTTCGTGCTCGACAATCAGGACGAGGACGTCCTGCTGTGGTCGGACACGAGCTATCGCTTCGTCAAGCGGCAATCGCAGTCCGATCCGAACGTGTGGCTTGCCCTCGGCGATGCGCGCCCGGCGACCGCCACGGCGACCTCGCGCTGAGAGCTTCAGGCGACAAGGAAGCAGTTTGCGGCCACGTCCTTCCCCTCCCCATCCCCAGCGTCAAGCGACATCCGGAATCGACTCCTCACATTACCTCAGCTGAGAATGTTACCGAGGCGTCTCAATCGGCGTGAACCCATCGGCGCCTATATTTGATCCCCATGCACGGTCAGGCGGAGCAAGCCGCGAGCGAGCGCGCCCACAGGTAGCGCTGAAGCGAGCGAGCGGCTTGCG
>Ga0081538_10005435_pt1 | contig 11440 bp, 9 predicted proteins | sample TabmetS5T2R1_FD_71022 | JGI IMG/M metagenome (GOLD analysis project Ga0081538, IMG submission 71022) | Tabebuia heterophylla rhizosphere microbial communities from the University of Puerto Rico - S5T2R1 | ecosystem: Host-associated > Plants > Roots > Rhizosphere ... | reverse complement strand
GGCCTCTCGCGAGGCCGACTGTTTCGGCGATCTCACGCGTCAAGCGAAACACGACCCGCTGACGTTTCGCTGACGTTTCGCTGACGTTTCGCTGACGTCCCGTGGCGAGCCGCTGCCCGGCTTTCGCTGTGCGCGGGCGTGGGACTCGAACCACCAAGCGAGCGGCACGACCATCGCCAATGCGTCGCTGCAGGGATCAGCTGTGCCTCCTCGGCCGGGCACTCCCGGACGGATTCGGCGCTCGACCCGGGCGGCGTGCGCTCACGCCGGCTGAGGCCCGCTGACGGGTGCGCGTCAGCGAAACGTCAGCGGAATGTCAGCGGGTCGTGTTGTGCTTTGGCGGATCCGATCAGCGGTCAAAGGAGAGACAGGAGCAATGCTGAGCGACACACAACAGCATTTTGGAGGTTTCGAGCGAAGCGGCGGGCGGGGCGTTCGACGGACAGGGGCGGTGGTGAGCGCCGCCGGACTCGCCGCGCTGGTGGCGGCCGCGCTGCTGGCGGCGGCGCCCGCGAGCGCCCAGCGGGCAGCGGGTGGCGCGCCGACGTTCACGCATTCCGCCAAGAGCGGTGAGTTGCGGGACGGCCGGCTGATTCTGCACGGGGTCGCCCGGCGGGTTCATACGATGTACGAGGACGGACGCACTGACAGGGTTCCGGTCAAGCGGCTGCACGCCCTGCTGTTCCTACGGGGGAAGCCGGCCACCGCCACGCTGCGCCACAGCGGCGGGAACAGGGCCACGTTGAGGCTGAGCCGGCCGGGTTACAACGCCGTCAAGCGGACGGTCAGCTACCGCGCCAAGCCGCTCAGCAAAGGCAGCGTGCCGCGCCGCTTCGGCCGCGCGTCGCTGTCGATGGTCGCCCACGCGCAGCTGAAGGACAGTAATGGCCAAGACTGCAAACAGATTGTTTACAACAACACCCAGTATGACTTCAAGGTGACGTCCAGCTGGATGGACAACCAGTGGTTGAGCTCAGACCCGCTTAACCGCACGATGTCGCACCAGCTCGGGAACAACCTCATAGTGTGGGAGTCGGGACTCGCCGGCTTCGCCACCGGCTAGACGCCCGCTATTTGGCTGGGTGGGGTGGGCACCTATGTTCGCACTCGCTTTCGGGGAGTTGACCAGCGACCCGATGTCCGATCCGCGCGGGCTCGAGCTGGTCGGCGTATGCGGCGTAAGGTGCGGCGCCCACGACAGGGTGAGCTTCCCCGGGATCGGCTACTTCGGGAGGAGCAGCAGGCAGACCGCGGTCTGCTGCATCGCGCGTAGGCGGGCGAGGAGGGCGCCGCTGGGCGCGGGGATGTTGAGCGACGTTGTGACCGCTCGGCTGCCGTCGCGCGTGGCCGCCGCGAACTGTACGTAGCCGGGGAAGTTGCCGGTGTGGCCGTAGACGTTCCCGCACTTGGTGCGGTAGCGGAAGACGGCGAGGCCGGCGGAGTTTCGGCCGGGCCCAGGCGGGCTCGACTCGCCGCCCGCGACGAAGCGCAGCTGACTCCGGTGCAGCGATGCCGGGAAGAGGCGAGCCCCGAGGTAGCCGCGGATGAACGTGCCGAGGTCCTTGGGCGTCGACACTATGGCGCCGGAGGCCCACGCTCCCGACGGGCTGAGGAGCGTGCTCACGTCCTCGGGTGGGGAGCCCGGTTCGACCAGGTAGCCGTGTATGAACGGCCGCGGGAGCGGCGGGTTGCTCGGGAAGCTGGTGCGCGTCAGCCCGAGCGGGTTGAAGACGATCTCTCGCAGCAGCCGGCCATAGGGCCGACCGCCGGCTCGCTCGGCCATGAGGCCGACGACAATGTTGTCGGTATTCGAATACTCGTAGCGGCTGCCCGGAGTGAAGACGAGCGGCTCCCTCTCGACCCAGATCAGGATCGTCGCGGGCGACACGTAGCCCCGGGGATCGCTTTCGGCCTGCATCCTGAAGCCGTCCGACTGGGTGTAGTCGGGCAGGCCGCTGGTGTGGTTGAGCAGCTGCCGCAGCGTCACGGCGGACCACGCGGAGGGGAGGCTGGGCAGCCACTCGCCGATCGTGTCGCTCAGCTGGAGCTTCCCGCTGGCCACTAGCCGCAGCGCGACTGCGCCGCTGAACGCCTTGGCCACGCTCGCGATCCGCATGTGATCGGTCGGCCGGGGATTTCTGCCCGTCTCGACGTCGGCCACCCCGGCGCGGAGCGTCGTCATGCGCGATCCGCGGCGCAGCGTCACGATCGCGCCCGGCGGGCCGCCGTCGGCCGCCACAAGGGCCTCGAGCTGGCGCTGAAGGCCGGCTTTCGTCACGCCCTGGGCAAGCGCCGCTGGGGCCAAGGAGGCGCAGGCGACTGCTACCAGGGCGGCGGCAAGTCCCGCCCGGGTTGATCGCATGGCCGCGAGTATCTGAGTCCACAAGTCCGCTGTCAACCTGGGAGACGCCAAGCACGCTTCACGTCATCCCGCGAACGACTCGAGTCACGGCCGCACGTCGCGTGGCGCAACCAGCGCCAACGCACTAGCTGGCTGGAGGCCTGTGACCCTACCCGGATTAGCCGCCGAGACCGCGCTCCCCGCTGTCCCTTTCCATGCAACTCGACACACCGATCGCCGTGCGCCCCGCTCGCTCGAGCGCTGCTCCTTTCGCCTGGCAGGAGCAGCCGGCCGCAGATGCGCCGCGCGGCTCCATGTGCCTCGAGGCGGAAGCGCGAGACGCGACGTTCACCCGCCGCGACCTACACGCCTATTGGTCCGCCTCTGTCCGGACGGCCGGCTCACCCCGGCTCGGCTGAACGAACTTCCGTGAACCCCGTACTAGCCGGCGCAGGCCTCCTTCAGCGCTCGGTTGGCCTCCTGGACGGCTGTGGGGGAGTCGCCGAAGAACATGGTGGCCACCGCCCGCCTGCCGGGGCCGAGCGCCGAGGGCTGCACGGAAGAGGACACGGTGCCTCCGTGGCAGGACTGCGCGTTGGGTTCAGCCGGTGCAGGAGCCGCGATTACGCCAGCGTAAATCGCACCGGCTGCAAGTGCGACGCCGAGCTTTCTCATGATGCTCCTCCGTTCCCGGCGCCCGATGCGGCAGGCGCCGGTCAGTTGAGGTTGCCCGCTACCTCGGGCACCACTTAGTGACAATCCGTGCAAGCCTATCCAGGGGAGGCGGCGAAAGGCAAGGGTGAAAAACGGGCATTGAGCAGGGTCGGCCGGAGAGGGCCGACGCTGCCCAGGCGCACTGCTCCTCTCGCCTGACAGGAGCAGTCCTGCACCGTCCACTCCGCGAGCCCCCAGGCCGACTCCAGTCGCCGCTAACGACCCGCAGCTTCGGCCGGCTCTGCTCCGCCTCCAGGATCGCCGCCTGCCACTTCCCGGCCAGATCCTCGAAGCGGTCGGCCTCGAGCAGCGCCTCGTGGAACTCGCGCCGCTGCTGGGCGCTCATCTCGATCGGCGGCGAGTAGGCGACGACCTTCTCGACGCGGCGGCTGAGTTCGGCGCTCGGCACAGGAGTTATTCGCTAGGCCAGTAGTTGAACGTAGTGTGCTTCGCTTTCGTCGCTCGCGGGCGCGACATAGGTGGCGGCAACGCCAAATGACCACCAAGGCCGCCGCAACGACAACTAGGACGACAACAACTCCAATCGTGACCACGCCGAGCCTCAGATTAATCGGCGCCTACGTACGTAAGCAACTGCTCAGTTGATGGGGCAGCGTCATACGGGGGCCGAAGCTCCACCGGCTCGCGCTCGCGAAAGACCCACTCGAGGTTCAGCGGCGGCGGACGACCTCGCAGCCGCGCAATTGGTCTCGACGGTCGGCTTTCACGCGATCCAGGGCTGCGCCACAACGGACCATGTCGCGGTGGGAGTCGCGCGAGTTGATGCGGTCGCGCCCCGGCCCAGCCAAGATCAGATCCCGGCCCGGACCTTCGCGGATGAGATCGGTGCCACCGGCGCCGACAACGCGGTCACGCCCCGGCCCTCCGTCGAGGACGTCGTCACCGCGCCCGCCGGTGATGACGTCGTTACCCCGTGCTCCTAGCAGGGTGCCTTCGCCGCGGCGGGGTGCGATCAGGACGTCGTCTCCTGCTCCACCGAACGCCCAGACGAAATCGGGAAGCCTCGCGCCGGGGGCCGGGATGATCCTGTCGTCGCCCGCGGCCCCGTCCACGACCAGAACGCCGCCGAAAAGCCCGGTTCCCGGAACGCTGACGTCGAGGTCCTCGTCGCCAGCGCTGCCCGGGTTGAGATTGACACCGGAGCGATCGCGTTCCCGAGTCCAGTGGAACTCTTCGGCAGCAGAAGTGCCGACGAGACCGGCAAAGGGTTCATTGCCGGCGTACTCCCAATCGACCTCGAGCTCGGACGCCCCCTCCCCCTCCGGCGTCGCGCCAGGCGCGAATGGGCCGCCGGCGAGGAACACGTCGACGAAGTCAAACAGCCCGCGCGCCAATATTCGGATCGTGTCGGTGTTGAGCACCGTCGGGACGCCTCCCCGGCAACGGCTTGGGCGCCCATCCCTCTCTCGGACCACGATCTCCTGTCCGCGTCTCTTGATATCGACCGAGGCTTCCCTGTCGGCCCTGACGGTCAACACGTTGTCTGGCGGGCCGCTAAACGAGCAGCGCGTCCGCCCCTCCGCATCGGACGAAAAACCGAGGAGGACCGCGACAGCGACCGCGGGAAGGAGAGAGGCCTTGCACGACCCAGATGGCCCTACGGAACTCTCCAGCGTGGGCATGGACCCGCCTTTCGCCTGGCCCTTCACTGCCACCGTACTCCCGCTGCCATCCCGTCGCAAACCCGTGCCCCACGCGGCGATCGAGACCCTTCCGAGCAGTGCCAAATGACTCTTGACCGGGCGTCGGCTCGCTACGCGCCGCCTGCCTGCCTATTCGTGTCCTCGCGCGCCCACTTCAGCGCGAAGTCGCACGCCGAACCGCGCTCCCGACAATCCCGAAGCGAGGGTTGTACTCGCCGCCGCACCAAGTGCCGCGACCAGCGCGTCACCGTGTTCCCCGGGGTGGGGTCGCGCCGCCGGCACTCCGGGCACCGCCGGGGGTCGAACTCGGCGCGGCAATCGTGGGCGGGTGCGGCTTCGGCGCGGGCCTTCGCCAACATGCGCGGCAAGGTCGCCCGATTGCAACGCCGATGCTCCGGACCTGCGTGGCGAGCAGGGTTCTCGTCGTCGTGGCCGAGATCCCACGGCTCATCGGGATGGATCGGCCGCGACTTCAGGGTGATCGGCCGCGACCCGCACGGTTTCGACGGCGAGGGCGACGGGAGGGGTTGCGAGGGCTAAGCAAGTCGGCGATCCCTCTCGACGCTGCGGCTGAGCTCGGCGCTCCGTCATTTGGCGGAGGCTAGACCCCGCAGGGACTCGTTCGATCTAGCGTGACTGGTGCTTTCGCATGGATAGCGACAGCGCGAAGGTGGCCGGAGAGTGGCGGCGCAGGACTGCTCCTGTCAGGCGAAAGCGAGAGCGCGGCATCTGATCTCGCGCCGACGCCGACACGACAGCGTTGACCCGCGAAGAAGTCAGTGACATCCTCGGAGGACCGACGGTTGCGCGAAAGTGCATCGCGTAGACGCCGGACGGTCGGTACGGTGGGGTCGAGCAACGGAATGTTACGGACCACAAGACACGTTCGCGAGGTCTCATCGTGACGCTGGACCGCGCTACCCAAAAAGTGTATAACGTCCTCGATCAGTCTCGCGGCAAGGGAGAAAGGAGACAGGGGTATCGCACTGTTTCCGGATTGGCGACCGACACGGACCTACCGGCCGATGAGGTAAAACGCGTCCTCGCCGATCACCCAGAGCTGTTCATGCGATCACGTCTACCCGATAGGCATGGCCAAGCTCTCTTTCGGTTACGTGGATCGGCCGCGATCGCCAGCGAAGCAATCGAAAGCGTCGCGAGCGCCGACCCGACGAACGTTCAAGAAGTAGCCGCGCGGCAGCTTAGGCTCAGTGACGCTTACTACGAGAACGCCCTGCACCATTCGCGGCAGAGCTTTCGATCCGCAATTGTCGCTAGCGCCGTTGGACTTGCGTTCTTCCTCGCGGCTGTCGGATTTGTGCTTGCGCGCAATGACAACGACGCAGCCGTGATCAGCGCAATCAGCGGGGCCATCGTGCAGGCCATAGCGGGACTGAACTTCTGGTTATACGGCAGGACCGCACAGCAACTTGACACTTTCCACGTCCGGCTTGAGCAAACCCAGCACTTCCTCATCGCCAATAGCCTTTGCGAGAGCCTGACAGACGAACGCCGTGATGAGGCGCGGGTGAACCTGATCAGCATCATTGCGACGCATACGACGACTGAGACGCAACCTGCAAGTAACGGCGATGGCGCGTGAATCCGCGAGCGACTGCCGTCGCGCTCGATTTCTAACAACCGGAGATATCGGACGCTCGCTGCTGCTTCGAGGCACGAGCGGCACTCCCGCCAGCAGCCGAAAAGAGCAGCGCGTTGATCGACTCGGCCGCGCCGGACGGCGGTGGACAGTCGCATGAGGCGATCGCTTCGGAAGCCGCTACCTCGACACGCGAGAACGACCACTTCGAGCGACGGCGAGACCAGTCCGCGATGATCGACGGGTCGCGACTCACCCCCCAACGGTCTCTTAGCAGGCGTCACGCGGCTCACGCGCAAACGGCGCCACGACACCGGCGCCGAAGTTCGGCATCGACGCGAATCGCGCGCCAAAGCTGATGTCGGCACCGAATGCTGCGCGGTCCTCGGGCGCGAAGGTCGACGAAAATTGGCCTACGCACGACGCAGTACCCTGCGCCCCTGCGGGCGCAGCCGATGTCGCGAGCGCGCAGATTGCGATGACGGGAACGACGACCTTCGCCTTCAAGGGACTCTTTCTGTCGTTGGCATTGCGCCATCAGAACACGAGCCTGGTCAAAGCGCAAACCGACACCGGTCGCGTCCCAGAAGTGCTGTAGATAGCGCCGGTGCTGTCGAGGGCACGGCGTAGGTTCCCTCACGTCCAGCAAGACGATTGAAGGAGGACCTACGCCGTGAGACGTACCGTACCGCCGTCGGCGGAGATCGAGGCTCGGATCGACCAGCTGCTGGCCGTGGGGGTCGGCGAGAACCCGAGGGAGATGTTGTCGGAGCTCGCCAAGCTCGGGGCCAGGCTGATCATCCAGCGCGCTGTGGAGGACGAGTTCGACGCGTGGCTGGGCCGGGCGCGCTATGAGCGTCGGCCCGACTATCAGCGCGGGCTGCGCAACTACGACTCGGGGTTGCGCAACGGGTTTCGGCCCCGCTCGGTGCAGACCGCCGAGGGTGAACTCGAGATCGAGATCCCGCAGGTGCGCGAGGCCGCCGAGCCGTTTGTGTCAGCGCTGTTCCCGCGGGCCAGGAAGCTGATCGCCACCGAGCCGCTGAGGGCGATGGTGATCGGCTGCGTTCGTCAGGGGCTGTCGATGCGCGACGTCGAGTCGCTGTGCGAGAAGGCCGGGCTGGGGAAGGTGGCCAAGTCGACCGCCCAGCGGATCTGCACCGAGCTCCGCGAGCGCTTTGAGCAGTTCAAGCGCCGCGACCTCTACGACATCCGCCTGGTGGCGCTGTTCTTGGACGCCACCCTTCTCGCCGTCCGCCCCGCCGGGCCCAAGGAAGGAGTGCTGCTGGCCTGGGGCTTCACCGAACAAGGCGAGCGCGTGCTGCTCTCGGTGATGCTCGGGATGCGCGAGTCCTACGAGGACTGGAGGCGCTCGCCAGGGACCTGATCGCCCGCGGCCTCGGCGCGCCGCTGCTCGTCGTCGCCGATGGCGCCCCCGGCCTGATCAAGGCGATCGAGCAGTGCTGGCCGGCCTCGGACCGCCAACGCTGCTGCGTGCACCGCGCCCGCAACCTCTACGCCAAGCTGCCCGAGCGCGAACGCGAACGGGTCCGCCGGGCCTACTGGCAGGCGCTCGACGAGGCGATCAACGAGCGCGACGCCAAAAAGCCGCTCCAGGCCCTCGTCGACGAGCTCGAAGCTGCCGGCTACAGCGCCGCCGCCAAGTGCCTCGCCGATGACCTCGACGCGCTCGTCGTGCACCTGCGCTACCCGACCCGGCACCGCCGCCGCTGGCGCTCAACAAACCTGCTCGAACGGTCGCTCGGCGAGGTCAAACGCCGCACCAAGGTAATCGGCCGCTTCCCCGGCGAGGACAGCTGCCTCACCCTCGTTTGGGCCGTCCTCGACCTCGTCATCACCAACGAGACCAACGGCATCAGATTCACCCAACTCGACCGCCAACACCTCAACCGAACCCGATACCAAGACGCCGACCAGACGATCCCCGAGGAGGTGACCGCCGCCTAGACTGACCACCACCACCGGGAACCTAGGCCACGGCGAATTTACAGCGCCAAAGGGACGCCACCCCGACACCGGCCGCACTCTTGCATCGAGGCAGGAGCAGTACTGCTGGCAGGCGAAAGGAGAAGCGCGTGGTACCCGAAGTCAACGTAGTCGGCGCGTGTCGAGTCGCATGGCGAGGAGCGTTAGTCGGTCGCTACCCGCCTGCAGACCTCGACGCCTCCTTTAAGGTCCGTGTTGTCTTGGTCGACGGTGCGGCCCGATCGAGCGGGACGCCCCGACCGGCCAGCCGAGGCGCTCCACCTCAAGCCCTTCAGGACAACCGAGCTAGTTTGGGTAGATCTCCCAAGTGCCGTCGGCCTGTTGGTAGCACGAGTAGTACTGGTTGAACAGGCTGTTCGCGCCCGTGCAGGTGTCGGTTGAACTCGACCCGGCAAGGGGATAGTTCCATGAAAGCGACTTCACGAACTGGACCTGCGCGCCGTTGCTTGCGTCATTAGAAACGACCTGCAGGGTGACGGTGTTCCCGCAGCCGCGCAGGTAACCGCCGTTCGACTCCCACGAAATGGGGTTATCCCCGACCCCGGGCGAGAGCACGTGGTTGTTTGGGTCCTGGTCCCAGTCGTCGTCAGTGTCCCACTTCGAGGCGGCAACCACCGGCCAGTTCCAGTCGGTGTGGTTGCCGACCGTCGTTAGGCAATCTTGGCCGCTGGTGGCGCCGCCCATCACCCGTGGGTGCCCGACGATCGACAGGGAGGCGGTCCCGAACTGGCGGAGGGCTCCAACTCGCTTCTCGTTGAGCGGCTTGGCGCGGTAGCTCACGGTCTGCTTGGCGGCGCTGTAGCGCGGCTGGCTCAGCCTGAACGCGGCCTTGTCGCCGCCGCGACGCCGGAGCCTGCCGGTGGCGGGCTTCCCCGCCTGGAAGAGCCGGGTGTGCAGCAGCTTGACCGGGATCGCCTCCGTGCGCCCGTCATTGGTCTTCGAAGTGACCCGGCGGCCCACACCGTGGAGAATCAGCCGGCCGCCCCGGAACTCACCGCTCTCGGCGGAATGCGTGAACGTCGCGCCACCCCCCGGCTGGGCGCTCGCGGGCGCCGCCGCCCACAGACCGGCCGCCACCAGCGCGGCCAGCCCGGCGGCGCTCACCGCCGCGCCGGTGCGCCGAACGCCCCGCCCGCCGCCTAGCTCGAAACCTCCGAAACGCTGTTGTGTGTCGGTCATCGCTGTCCCTTCTTGGCCACTGAATCGAACTGCCACAGCAGAACACGACGCGCTGACATTCCGCTGACGTCTCGCTGACGCGCACCCGTCAGCAAGGCGTCAGCCGACCTGCAGCGCGCAAGCCGCCCGGCGTCGAGCGCTGGATTCCCCCGACTCAAACCAAGGGCGCCCCCCGCCGCTCACCCCCGCTGCCGCTTTGAGGCACGAGCGGCACTGCCGGTAGCAGGCGATGGCAGCAGCGCGCGAGCGACCGCGCGGCACGGGGGCGCGAGTGTCGGGTCGCATGGAAACGGGAAGCGGGTGATGGGTCCGTTTTTCGAGCGGACTTGACACCGCGCGGACAAGACGACGAGGCTTCCCGCTGTCAGCAAACCGAGGAGCACCGTCATGTCCGTCACCGCCGGCTCGACGTCCGTCCGCCCGTTCCGGGTTGAGGTTCCGGCCGAGGCACTGGACGACCTCCGCCGGCGCATCGCGGCCACGCAGTGGCCGGAGAAGGAGACTGTCCCCGATGACTCGCAGGGCGTGCCGCTGGCGACGATGCAGAAGCTCGCGCGCTACTGGGCGACCGACTACGACTGGCGCAGGTGCGAGGCCGAGCTGAACGCGCTGCCGCAGTTCATCACCGAGATCGACGGGCTCGACATCCACTTCATCCACGTTCGCTCGCAGCACGAGGACGCGCTGCCGCTCGTCGTCAATCACGGATGGCCCGGCTCGATCATCGAGCAGCTGAAAATCATCGATCGGCTGACCGATCCCACGGCACATGGCGGGAGCGCGGCGGACGCCTTCGACGTAGTGATCCCGTCGATGCCGGGTTACGGCTTCTCGGGCAAGCCGACGGGCACCGGCTGGGGCCCGGAGCGCATGGGGCGCGCGTGGGCGGAGCTGATGAAGCGCTTCGGCTACAGCCGGTACGTCGCTCAGGGCGGCGACTGGGGCGCGTTCGTGGTCGATCAGATGGGCCTCCAGGCACCTGAGGGACTGCTCGCGATCCACACAAACATGCCTGCCACGGTCCCGGCCGACATCGACGAGGCCGCCCTGGCCGGCGACCCGCCGCCACCCGGTCTCTCGGCCGAGGAGCGGCGTGCGTACGACGGGCTGACCAGGACGTACGGCCAGGTCGAGTACGCCAAGATGATGGCGGCGCGGCCGCAAACGCTGTACGGCATCGCGGACTCACCTGTCGGCCTTGCCGCGTGGCTGCTGGACCACAATGACGCCGACGCCCAGCCAGCCGCCGCGGTGGTTTCCGCTCTTGAGCGGACGGAGAGCGCGACGGGAGAGCTGACGCGGGACGAGGTCCTCGACAACATCACGCTTTACTGGCTGACGAACACAGGGGTCTCCGCGTCCCGCCTCTACTGGGAGTACAAGGGCGGCTTCTTCAACGCCAAGGGAGTGAAGATCCCCGTTGCGGTGACGGTCTTCCCCAGCGAGCAGTACCAGGCGCCCCGCAGCTGGGCCGAGCGCGCCTATCCCAACCTCCTCTATTTCAACGAGGTCGACAGGGGCGGCCACTTCGCCGCCTGGGAGGAGCCCGGTTTGTTCGCCAGCGAGGTTCGCGCGGCTTTTCGGTCGCTCCGCTAGGTGACCGCGCCCGAGCGTCCGCCCCTAGCGTCGCGTGGCGAGCCGTAGATCGGCGCGGTCACACTGCTCTGGACGATACGGGGCATCCGCCGGACAGCCCGGACGACGCTTCACCGCGCTGCTGCTTTGAGGCAAAAGCAGCTGCGAGGCGCAAACCAAGCGGGCGCTGTCGCGATGGACGATCGGCAGGCGTCATCCGCTGCACTGTCCAGACGTTCGCTATGCCCCGCCTGCGTCGAACACGGCCTAGCTATCGCGGCTGGACGGTCCAGGCGATGGTGCCGCCGGACAGCGACGCGCCGCTGCAGATGAACGCCGGTTCGCTGGGAGTGCAGATCG